>JGI24923J38494_100347_pt1 | contig 37855 bp, 38 predicted proteins | sample LinPFosplate11_FD_38494 | JGI IMG/M metagenome (IMG submission 38494) | reverse complement strand
GGTGCGCTCTCCGAGCTCGAAAGCAACGGTGTGGCTGGTGGGTCCGATGATGGCGTCGACGCCGGCGAATGCGGCGTCGAAATCGCTGCACACCAGGGTGCGAACGCGTTGGGCGCGCCCGTAGTACTGATCGTGGTAGCCGGCTGACAGAACGAAGGTTCCCAGCAGGATGCGTCGTTTGACCTCGGCGCCGAAGCCCTCGCTGCGACTGCGCCGCAACATCTTCACCAGGCTCTCGGTTTCCTCGGCGCGATGCCCGTAGCGCACCCCGTCGTAGCGAGCCAGGTTGGAGCTCGCCTCGGCGGTAGCGATGACGTAGTAGGTCGCCACCGCGTAGGCGGCATGCGGAAGCTCGATCGTGCTGATCTCGATGCCGCGGTCGACGAGCGCCTCCAGCGTGCTCTCGAAGCAGCTGGCTACAGTGTTGTCGATGCCCTCGCCTTGCCAATCAGAGGCCACGCCCAGGCGGATGGGCGCATCGGAATCGGTGAGCTGCGCCGCATAGTTCTCGACGGGCTCGTTTAGGCTGGTGGAGTCGCGTCGATCGTGCCCGGCGATCACCCTCAACACCTGGGCGCTGTCGGTGACGTTGCCACACAGCGGGCCGATCTGGTCGAATGACGAGGCGAAGGCGATGAGCCCGTAGCGCGACACGCGTCCGTAGGTGGGCTTGAGTCCGACGATGCCGCAGAAGGAAGCCGGCTGGCGTACCGAGCCTCCGGTGTCGGAGCCCAGCGCCACCGGCACCATGCCCGCCGCCACCGCTGCCGCCGGGCCGCCGCTGCTGCCGCCAGGAACGCGTCCCGGAGCGGCAGGATTGTCGGTGTGGCCGAGCGAGGAATTCTCGGTCGACGACCCCATGGCGAACTCGTCCATGTTGGCGCGCCCGACCGGAATCGCACCGGCGTCGAGCAGCCGTTGCACGGCCGTCGCCGAGTAGGGCGAGATCCAACCGCGAAGAATTCTCGAGCCTGCCGCGGCGACGTGGCCCTCGAAGCACAGGTTGTCCTTGAGCGCCACGGGAACGCCGGCGAGTGGCAGCTGGCGCTTCTCGGACCTGGTGTCGAGTTGCCGGGCGGCAGCACCGGCCTCGTCGGCCCATACCTCGAGAAACGCGTGCACGGTCGGATCGCGCTCCTCGATACGGCGCAAGGCCGAGGCGACGCGCTCGGTGGCGCTGAATTTTCCGGAGTGGATCCCCTCGACCGTAGCTGTTACCGAGAGGTTACCGAGAGCGTCGCTCATGTGCGCTTGCCGCTCATCCAGGGATCACACGCGGCACCGCGAAATGCTCGTCGACGATCTCCGGCGCGCCCTCGAAGGTGCGCTGGCGCGGCAACGACGATTGCGGCTCGTCGGCGCGTCGCACGTCCTCCTCCTCACGCAGGTTCCGGGTACGCTCGACGCCCGTCACGTCGATCTCCCGCAGCTGATCCACATAGGCGAGGATACGCTCGATTTGGGGCGCGATCTCGTCGCACTCGTGCGCCGAAAGCTCCAGTCGGGCGAGCTCGGCGACACGTTCGATGCGCTCTCGGGCAGACAATCGCCTCCTCCTTTCTCCTTGCCTCCGCCTCACAAGACCCTATCGCCAGGCCCGCCACACTTCCACCACGGCCTGCTAGCGTCCTGACTCAGGACACTAGCGGCAGGGCGCTAGAAGCCGGCTACCACCCCCGGCTTGAGCTTCATGAGGTCGGCTGCTTGCTGCACCAGACCGAGCGACTGTTGTACCTGGCCGTCGTATCGCAGCAGCACGACGCGCCCGGCCTGGAGACCCCAGATGTTGCCGGCGATGTGTGCTTGCAAGTACATGCGGATGTCCTCGCGGGCGCCGTCGAGGGTTTCCTCGTCGAGTGGTACCTGGGCCGCGTCGAGCTGCTCGCGCAAGGAGGGCCAGCGCAGGAACTCGATGAACTCGTTGACCACCGCGTCGTCGACGATGAACCCGTCGAGATAGGCGTCGAGATCGGTGGGGAGCGTCGCCGCATTCTCGGCCACGTAACGGGTGGCGAACTGGAACGTGAGTCGGCGGTTGTAGAGCCACACCGCCAGGCTCGACACATCGGTCGGGTCGATGCTGACGTCTGGAACGATGCCGCCGCCGCCGTAGACGGGACGGCCGGCTTCGGTGTGGAACATCGGGCGCTCGATGGGCTCCGCACCGTCTTTCGACTCGCCCACGGTGCCATCAGTCGATCCCTCGATAGCCTCCCAGTCCGGGTTGAAGTACGCCTCGTCGCTACCGTCAACGTAGGGACGCTGGATGAGTCGGCCGCTCGGCGTGTAGTACCTCGCGATGGTCAGAAAGAGGGCCGAGCCGTCGTCGAAAGGGAACTGGTTCTGGACCAGCGCCTTGCCGAAGGTCACCTGTCCTACTACCAGCGCCCGGTCCCAGTCCTGCAGGGCACCGGCGACGATCTCCGAGGCGCTTGCCGACTGGTGGTCGACGAGCACGATCATCGGCGTGTCGGGATGCGTATCGCGATCAGTCGACAGATTCTCGCCGCTGGCATTCGCGGTGCGGCCCTTGGTGACGAGGATCTTCTTGCCGCCCGACAGGAACTTGTCGGCAATGCGGATCGCCTGGCTCATGAGGCCGCCGCGATTGCCACGCAGGTCCAGAATAAAGGCCCGCATGCCGCGTTGTTCGAAGTCGCGCAGGTGCTCCTCGAGTTGAGCGGCGCCTTTCTGCGAAAAGGTGCTGAGCCACACGTAGCCGACATCGGGCTCGAGCATCGTCGCCACCAGGATGGACGACACCTCGACCTGGTCGCGCGTGATGTGCACATCCCACTCCTCGTCGAGAGCGGGGCGCCGCACCGTCACGGTGACGCGAGTTCCTTTGGGACCACGCAGTCGCGCAAAAATCTGCTCGTTATCGAGCCCCTTCGCATCCTCGCCCTCGATACGAACGATCTGATCGCCCGGGCGCAGGTCAAGCCGTTGCGATGGGCCTCCCTCCAGAGCGTCCAACACCGTGAGCACGCCGTCGAAGACGTCGAACTGGATGCCGATGCCGAAGTAGTCGCCTCGGTAGCGCTCCTGCAGGTTCCGGTACTCGTCGGCGGTGTAGTAATGCGAGTGGGGGTCGAGTTTCTCGAGCACGCCGCCGACGGCGTACTCGAACATGTCCTCCGCCGCGACTTCCTCGACGTAGTACATCTCGATGATTTCGAACATGCGGCCGAGAACCTCGAGCCGCTTGTAGAAGCCGCGCGCCTTGTTGATCGCTGCTGGCCCGGCCGCAATCGAGACCGCCAGCGCGGTGATGAGCACCGTTACGAAGAGGGTCTTGCGCTTGGCTGTCATGATTTACTGCTGGTTGCGACGGCGGGGTGCCTGTCGGGTGCAAGAGCGACGAGGTCGGTAGTTCGTCCACGCACGTCCGAATCCACTTAAGATAGCGGATAGCAATGGACGATGGCTAAACGAATCGACATCGCGATCGGATTCGACCGCCTGATTCATCATCTCATTCCAGACTAGCAGCGTCGGCCGCGCACCGCATGGACCAGGTCGCGCGGACGCTCGAGGGAGCGACACGGTGACCGACAGCTGGGAAGGCGCTCTGCCGCCTGCCCCTGACCATGCTACTGGTGAAGCCGGTGCGTCCGGGCGCCCCGGACTTCCATGGGAAACGGGCGACCCCGGCCGCTCGGCCACTGGCGCGTTGGACACCGTCCGCATGGTGCTGCTGTCGCCGACCCAGGCCTTCCGAAGCATGCGTCGGAGCGGCGATGTCGGCGGGGCGATCGGGTTCCTGCTCATCGTCGGTACGTTCGGCAGCTTCTTCGGGCTGCTGTGGGGGGTGGCAACCCGCACCATGATCGGCTCAATCGGCGGGCTCAACTTCGGTGAGATTGCCGCCGGCAACACCGTCGGAATTATCCAGTTCATTCTTGCACCCCTTGCCGTGCTCGTCTTCGCGGTCGTCCTCACCGGGATTTATCATCTGTTACTGCTGTTGTTCGGCGGTGCTCCGCATCCGCCCGAAACGACGCTCAAGACGGTGTGCTACGCGGTGGGCGCCAACTATATCTGGCTCGCCATCCCGTTCTGCGGCACCCTCGTGGCCAGTTTGTGGGGGATCGTCAGCGCCACCATTGGCTTGCGTGAAGCGCAGGGTGTTCCCAGTGGCCGTGCGGCGGCTGCCGTTTTGGTGCCATACCTGTTGGCGTGCTGTTGTCTGTTGCTGTTGCTCCTCATGCTCAGCACGATCGGCGCTCTCGCCGGAGCTGTGGGCGGATGAGCGGTCCTCGCCTGCGGGCGGTGCGGCTGGGAAAGGTCGAGGTAGCCCTGGCGGCCCTGGTGGCGGCCAGTGCACTGGCCAGCGCCCGACTGCACCCGTCCTGGGGGGGCCTTGTCTACACGCGCTGCCCATTGCTGACGCTCGTCGGAATTCCCTGTGTGACCTGCGGTGGGACGCGCGCGCTGGTCGCTCTAGTGACCGGCGACGCGATCGAGGCACTGGCCTGGAACCCACTGGTGGCGCTCGGCGGACTCGCCGCGCTTGGGTGGCTGCCGTTGGCCACGCTGATGCTCGTCGGGTGGCTCGAGCCGCCGCGCATCCCGACGGTCTTGCCGGTTGTTGGCCGCCGGGTAATCGTCGCCGGGTTCGCGCTAAACTGGGGGTACCTACTGCTCTGGTTCCGGGGGTGATATGACGGCGTAGGAGAGTTCGGTGCGACTCGTTGATGCTGCCTCAGCATCGGACGACCTTCACGGCGGTGTGCTCGAGAGGATCCGCGCGGCGCTCGATATCCTGCGGTTCCGCGCTGCTGCAGTCGATCAGGCGACCCACGACGAGGGCGCCTTCCTGGCCGCGGCGACGATTGCGGCGCTCGCCGGTGTAGCCACCGCTGCCGGCTTTGGCTCATCGCTCGCCGGCCACCTCGGTTACAGCGTTGTCTACCTGGCAAGCAGCTTCCTGTTCGCCGGCGTCATTCATCTGGGTGCCGTGGTCGTGCTCAACGCCAAGCGCGACTTTCTGGCCTTCTATCGACCCTTCGGCCATACGTATCTGGCGCTCTGGATCATCGGTATTCCGGTGATCCAGGCGTTCTTCGGCTGGGCGGTGTGGCTGTGGCAGTTGCCGCGGTGGTGTTTGTAGCCGAGCGCGTGTACGGCCTCGATCGAGTCCGTGCCATCGCCCTGATTGCGGTGCCGGCAGTGGCGGCGCTGGTTGTCGCCGTAGTGTTCGACGGGGCGCTGGCGCTGATGGCGCGGATGGTGAATTGGCTGCTCTGATGACGGGCGGCGGTACTTCGCCGCCGCTCACGAAGAATCAGCGAGCCTAGTTCTCCAGGCCGAAGATCCGATTGGCCAGGGCGCGGATCGCCTTGGGGGTCATGCCCTCGCCCAGGTATCGATCGTCAGTGCGCAACTCGAAGTGTAGGTGGGCTCCGCCACGGGCGCCGTTGGCGCCGGCTTCCATGCCCGAGTTGCCGACGAATCCAATGACTGCTCGCGCCCTGATCGTGGCACCCGGCTCGATGCCGGGAGCGATGCCCGACAGATGGGCGTACCGGGTGACAACGCCGTGGCCATGGTCGATCCAGATCTGACGACCCCGCAGCGAATCAAGCTCGGCCGGGGGTGTGGTCCCGGCGGCGCGTGACCTGGCGATGACATTGGCGTACTGATCGGGCGTCAGTTCCACGTAGTTGATGTCGGCGCGCACTATGGTGCCGGCTTTCGCCGCTACGACGGTGGCGCCATAGCCGGTCGGCACACCGACGTAGCCGCCGTACATGTCGAAGCCCTGATGGATACCGGAGCGATAGACGCGGGTCGCGCCGGGCAGCAGTCGATCAGCGTCGGGTAGCCTCGCGCCCGGCACCGGCAGTTCGAAGCCCGACAGGCGCCAGTCGTCGTATCGCCGGCCAATCTCGTCAACGAACTCGCGCACCCGCATGTCCACCAACTCCACGTTGCCGGGCTCGCTGGCGACCAGTGCGGCAGCATACGGCTCGGAACGCAGCAATTCCTGCAGGGCTCCCGGCACCGTGCCCTCGTCCAGGATCGAATCGCCGCCGTAGTCCCAGGCGGTGATGCCGCCGGAAGGCTGCAGCTGATCCTCGGGGCCGATCGCGGCGTCGTAGGCAACCACATCGGCGACGCCGTCGTCGTCACGGTCCCAGTACCACAAGCGTGCGGTGGCGACGATGTCGTGCAGGCGAAGGTCGGCAGTACCGCTGGCGTCGGTGTCATACAACGTGGTGACCACGGTGTATGTTGGGCCCGGCACCGGAATCAGGTCCAGATAGAACGCCGCGCCTCCGGCTGCTGCCAAGAGCAGCGCGATGAAGATGAGCACAGTTCGATTCATGCGTTTCCCGGGGGCACGTAGCAAGCTGCTCAGGACAGCGTAACACGGGGTAAGCTTGTGCTTGGGCGGTCCCCCGAGTGCTCGACCATCAACGATAGAGGGAGGCAACATGGTTTGTAGCCGAGCTGGGCGTGCAGTTTTGATCGCCTTTGCGCTCGGCTTCTGCGTTGGCAGCCCGGTCGGTGCCGCCGCACAGGGGATCGACTGGGACGCGCTGGGCGACGAGGCGGTGGCGTTGGTACGTCACTACGTGCGGATCCGCACCGTAAACCCACCCGGAAACGAGTATCTGGCGGCCGACTTCTTTGCCGCGCTATTCACCGCCGAAGGAATCCCCTACGAGATCTTCGAGAGCGAGCCGGGGCGCAGCAACGTCGTGGCCCGCCTACCAGGCAACGGCATGCTCGGCGGTCACGTGGTGTTGCTCAACCATACCGACGTGGTACCGGCCGACGAACGTTTCTGGAACGTCGACCCATTCGGCGGCGACCTGGTGGACGGTCACATCTACGGTCGTGGGGTGGCCGACATGAAGGCCGACGCCATTGTGCAGTTTCTCGCCATGGCAGCGCTCCACCGTGCCGGCATCGAGCTCGGCCGCGATGTGATCTTCATGGCGACGGCGGCGGAGGAGACCGGTGGCTTCGAAGGGGCAGGCTACATTGTTCGTGAGCGCCCGGACTTGCTCGAAGGCGTCGAGTTCGTGCTCACCGAGGGCGGCAGCGTGCACGCCATCGGCGATCGGACGGTTCATAGCATCGAGATAACGCAGAAGACCCCCCTCTGGCTGCGCCTTACGGCGCGTGGGCCCGCCGGTCACGGGGCGCGAGCGATTCCCACGTCGGCCGCTAATCGGCTAGTTCGGGTGCTGGATCGCATCCGCACTTACCGGCCGGCGATCCGGCTGGTGCCTGCCGTCGCCGAAGCGATTCGAGCTGCGGCAACCGTCGAGGCCGACCCCGACCTGGCTGCTGAAATGCGCCTCATCGAGCGCACCATCGCCCAGCCCCACATGCTTGATGCGTTGGAGGTGCCGTTCGGTAACCTGCTCCGCAACACCATCGCGATCACCGTGATCGAGGGAAGCTCGAAGACGAACGTGATATCCGCCGTCGCTGCCGCCGAGCTCGACTGCCGCCTCCTCCCGGGGGAGAGGCCTGAGCTGTTCATCGCGTCGTTGCACGATGTGATTGACGACGACGAGATCGAGATCGAGACGCTGCTGAGCTTCGAGCCTTCGGTCTCGCCGCGCGACACGGCGCTGTGGGGAGCAATCGAGGAGGCGGCCCGCCGTGACGACGCCCGTGCCGCGGTGATCCCGATCGTGCTCGCCGGCTTCACCGACAGCCACTTCTTCCGAGAACAAGGCATCGTCGCCTACGGCTGGTCACCGATCCTGCTGCGGCCCGGCGATGGCCAAGGCCACGCTGTCGACGAGCGCCTGCCCGTCGACTCGGTCCGTCGAGCACCGCGAATGCTGTTCGATGTGCTGACGCTGCTCGCTAGCCTGCCTGGAGGCTAGCCTGCCTGCTAGGGTGGTTGGCGGCGTGGTGCCGCCTCGGACAGCTCTCCTACTCCCCGGGTTCTTCTTCCGCCGAATCCCCGAACGCCTTGTGCGCATAGTCGCGCAACGCTTCTAGGTCGGAGATCGACAGATCGGCGCGGAGCGTCACGTCGCGTTCGCTGCTGCCGGCCATGATGCCGCGGTCGAGGATAGCGAAAACGTCGGGGTCACTGCCCTGGATCATCATCTTGCCGAAGGTAAGCATGCCGTTGAGCGAGTCGCCGAGTAGCTTGGCATCGGAGGATTCCGCCGTACGGCCGCGCAGGTTTACGCGGATACCGTCCGCCAGTCGCAGCGACAGGATCACCGCATTGATGCGATCGATGGGAATCTGCTGCATCGGAGCGCTGTCGTTCGGCGTCATGTCCTTGAACAATCCGTCGTTCGCCGAGACGAACCAGGTCTCACTGTCGGCATCGACGTCCTCCAGCAAGCCCATGAGTCGCGTGTTGGTGCGCACCGACGCAGCTCCGTTGGCGACGTCGATGATGGCGCGAATGGTGCGGCTGCCGCCGAACGCCACGATGTTGTCATCGAGGATCGTCAGGTAGCCATCGCGTCCGTCGCCGTCGTCATCCTCATCCGGGTCGTCGCTGTCCGCGTCGTCGTCCGGCTGCTCGCCCTCCTCATCGGTGCGGCCCCAACCGTCGGCAGAGTAAAGCGTGTAGCCGCCGTACTCTTCCCTCGGCTGTCCGGCGATCGATTCGAGCAGCTTGTCGCGGTCGAAGGTTGCCACCACGATGGCGCCGGACGCATCGCCCATGTCCTCCGAGAACCACTGGCTGGATATGAACGCGATGCGATGCAGGTCAGTGCGGGGGTCGATACCGGTCTCGGCCATGAGATCTTCGAACTTGCCCGGGTCGCCGACGGCGGCGCCCTCGCTCCGCAAGAAATCGTAGACGGGGCTGTTGCGCAAGGCGGTGAAATTGATCAGGCCGACGGTAGTGGCGTCGGCCGGCAGCCGCGCGATCAGGTCGTCCTGCGCCGCGGCGTCGTCACCGGGAGCCCCATCCGCGGTGGGCGCGGCGGTGCCGGAGCATGCTATCGGTGGCATCAGCAGCAGCGCCAGAGCCCAGACGATGGTGGTCAGCGGAAAGGCCCGATCGTAGGCTAGCTTGATGCTCATGCTCGTTCCTCCACGAGATTCTCTCGGTAGTTTGATAGCTCAGTAATCCTGACGCGCGAACCACCAACATGCCAGTGCCAAGCAGATCAGCGGGAACGGCAAGGACGTCCACATCGGAGTCAGCGAAATGGACTCGAGACGGGTAGCCTGACTGGCGCGTTCGGTCAGCTCCAGCGTCTTGGGCAGCACCCAGTACAATGTTTCCGCGATTCCGCTGGCCAGCGACCGCGGCCAGCCGGCATGGAACGCGGTTGTCCACTCGGAATACGTGTGCAGGGGGTACAGGATCAGGCCCAGGAACCAGATGCCGATGCCGGCGATGATACTCACCGGGCTGCTCCCGGTAAGAATTCCCACGAGCACCATACCGGCATAGCAACACGCGAAGGTGAACAGCACTGTCAGGCCCGCCAGCAGGAACCCGGCATTACCGAAGCCGGTCTTCCAGGTGAGCAACAACCAGCTGCCCCCGAACAGGTAGGCGACGGCCAACGTGACCACCGCGATGGCGCCCAGCGCGCGGCCGAGCACCAGCGTGATGCGCGCTACCGGCTGCGACGCCAACAGGTCGACCCAGCCGGTGCGCAGGGTTCGCGGGATGATGTTGCCGGTGACAAATAGCGACAGCACGAGCCCGAAGGTGCTCAGCAAGCTGACGATGGCCACCTGGATTACGGTCACAGCGTCGGCGATAGAAATCTGGTTGCCGCCGATCTCCAGCGGGATGGTGCCGAACAAGCTTGCCGAAGCGATTGTTCCCTCGACCACGTCGACGGAGATCACCGTCGCCAGTCCGACAAGGAACAACGTGGTAAGCACGAACAGCGCCACCAACGTCCATTTGTGGCGAGCCTCTCGTATGGTGTAGCCAACCAGCGCCCCGAGCTGCTGGAGCATAAGGCGGTACCCGCTGGCTGCGGGGGAGCCGAGTGTCGAGATGGCAGCGTCCATCATGACATCGTCTCGGTAGTGACAGTAGCCGGGGTGGGCTTGTCGGCTGGTGCCGGCGGGTCGGTGTTGCTTGCCTGGTCCGGCCTCGCTCCGCCGGGCAGGCCGGCCTCTGAATCCTCCGACGAGGCGTCGCTGATCGTCTGCACGAACACATCCTCGAGGCTGGCGCGGACGCGCTGAACTTCCTCGATCTCGATGCCGGATTGACGCACCCGATCGAGCACCGCGTTGAGCTTGCCCCGATCGCTGACGCTCAGGCGCCAGGCGCTGCGTCCGGGTGGCGCTGCGAGGACTTCGTGCTCGTTGCCGGTAGCTGCCAGCGCGGCGCGCGCCGCGTCGTCGCTGGCCGCGAGCACCAGACGGTATTCGGGGTTGGGCGCCTGCAGTGAGCTCAGCGGCCCCTCGCGCCGAACCCGACCCTTGACGAGGATGGCCACACGGTCGCACAGAAGCTCGACCTCGCCGAGCATGTGCGAGTTTATGAACAGTGTCTTGCCTTTCTCGAGGTTGCGCCGCAGGATTCCGCGGATCGATACCCTGCCGAGCGGATCGATGCCCTCGGTAGGCTCATCCAGGAACAGCACCTGTGGGTTCGGCAACAGTGCCTGCGCCAGCGCCAAACGTTGCTGCATTCCCTTGGAGAATCCGCCGACGCGGTGGTCGCGCCAATTCGACATCTCGACTTCCTCGAGAACGACGTCGATACGCCGAGATCGAGCTCGCTTGTCCATCCCGAGCAGGCGGCCGAATAGATCCAGAACCTGGGCGGCGGTAAGAAAGTCAGGATATTCGCGTCGCTCCGGCATGTAGCCGACGTTTCTGCGCGACTTGGGACTGCCGGCGGGCTCACCCAGTAGCATCGTGGTGCCTTCGGTGGGATGCACCAGCCCCAGCAGTATCTTGACGAGCGTGGTTTTCCCGGCCCCGTTCGGTCCCAGCAGCCCGAACGCCTCGCCTTCTCCGACATCGAGGCTCACGTTGCGGAGCGCATCGACTCGGGACCCGAAGGGGCCGCCGCCGTACGTCTTCGACAGGCCGAGGGTCTCGATGGCGTTCATAAGACCTGAATCACGTTCGTTGAGGGGGAGCTTCACCAGACTAAGACGGCCTCGCTCAGTGTAGGTTTCACGCCCGAGTCGGACGGTTGGATCGTTTGACCCCACCCCAACTCGTCGTAACCAGGGCCGCTACACTTTCACCAAGGCCTGCTAGGCTTGCCCAGATCCATTGTCTCGAATTCTTCCAGCGAACTACATGACGGACACGAGCGGTCTCGCAGATCACTACAACAACCCTCGCAATCTCGGCGATCTTGCCGAGCCTGACGGGGTGGCACTGGTGCACAATCCTGTCTGCGGCGACATGCTGCGGTTGGTAGCAAATTGCCGCGACGGCGTGATCGTCGAAGCTCGATTCAAAGCCTACGGGTGCGCTGCCGCCATCGCTGCCGGATCTGTCGCATCGGAGCTAATTTCCGGCACAACGATCGACGAAGCCGCGTCAATCAAGGATGAGGATATTCGTTCCGTGCTCGGGCCGCTGCCCCCGATGAAGGTGCATGCCATCGTGTTAGCTCGCGAAGGAATTCAGAACCTGGTCGCGCAGCTGCGACGGGCCAATGATGCCGGTTAGAAAGCACACTAGCGGGTCGTGGTGGCGCTGGGGTGGGCGAGAGCGCTCATGCTGGTAGGGCTCGCGGACCTGACCTACAAGGCAGCGCGCCGCATCGTCGTGACGCTGGTTGGAGTGACGGTGCTGTTGATCGGCCTCGTGCTGCTCGTCACGCCGGGTCCAGCGTTGCTGGTAATTCCTATCGGGCTGGCGATCCTCGGCCTGGAGTGGGCCTGGGCACGGCGTCTGCTACGCGCCGTCAAGGACAAGGGCGGCGCGGCGCTGAAGCAGGTGCGCTTGGGAGACTTTCTGCGCGGCCGCTTCGGTCGCCGACCCACCGACGGCTAGCCGGCCGCGACCTGCTAGTTGTTCTGCGCCTCGGCGGTGCCGAAAGCGCGCTCGAGCAGCGAGGTGATATCGTCCACCGTCTCGTTGCCTGCGTCCTGGGCGTACCACGCGTACTTGCGGTCGTAGAGCTCCTGGCGCGGTAGCTCGTCCTCGTTGCCCAGGAACCATTCCTGCAGCACGCCGGGGCGCTCGATCCAGCTGCCGATCTCGTTGTAGTTGCTGTCGAGGGCGATGACGGTCGGCGTGGCGTGGCGGCCGTCGGGAGTGCGGCGGTGCCGCATCACCGCCGCACCGACATGGGAGTTGACGATCCGCATCTCCAGTCCCGCTACCGCTTCGACCAGACGGGCCAGATAGGGGATGGTGTTCACCGAGTCACCGCACCAGTGTTCGGCCACCACGAGAAGTCTGGCCGAAGCGCCCACGCGGCGCGCCCGATCGAGAGCCGCTGGCGAAGGGACACCTTCCGCGTAGTTGCGAAGCCAGGCCTCCCGGCGCTGGTCCGCCAGATCGAGGAACTGATCAAAAGCGATGCCGCGCTGGTAGAGCGCCTCCAGGTCTTCAGACGACTGCTGTCGCGCCACGGTCGCGGAGGCGCCGGCAGTGGCCAGCACCGTTACCGCGAGCCCGCCGATGGCTCGGCTCAGGCGCGTCATTAGTAGCTGGCGAAGACCTGTGTGTTGCCCGCGTGGTTGATCGCCAGCACGTCGTAACGGTCCGCCTGGCTGCCCTCCATGCCGGGCGCCCCCATCGGCATCCCGGGCACGGTGATGCCCTTGATCTCGGGCCGGTCGCTGAGCAACCGCGCGACCTCGCGCGCCGGGACGTGTCCCTCGACCAGATAGCCGTCGACCATCGACGTATGGCAACCGGCGGTTTCGGGGGTGATCCCCGCACGCTCCTTGATGCTGTTGAGCTGGTCGGTCTTGTGAATCTCGACGGTAAACCCGTTGGCTTCCATATGCGCCGCCCACTTGCTGCAGCAACCGCAAGCCGGGTTCTGGTACATCACGACCTTGGTGCCGTCGACCAGCGGTGTGCGTCCGGCGTACAGCCAGCCGCCCGCGAAGGCGACCAGGACTACGGCGATCGCAACGATTCGCTTGGTGCTCATGTCGGAACTCCGGCGTTGCTCGGTAGGACTGGTGTCTTGGCGGTGGTGGGTGCTTTTGGCCTGAAGCCGAAGCGCCTGCCGAGTCGATCTTACCGTCTGGAAGGAGGTCAGGGGTATGGGCAGGGATCCTCGCTGCAAGGGGCGGCTCAGTCGGCCTGCGCCGACTCAACAGCTTGCGGCCTACCCGGCGGCACGGCGTGCGGGGTGTTGTATGCCACCATGACGATGCCCGCACCGACGACGAGGATGCCGAGCCACAGCCACGGGCTGACGTGCTCGGCACGTGGCAAGGTAACGAGCGCGGAAATCGTCACCGCGCCACCGAACACGATCGGCATGACCAAATGGGGGAGGGCAGCGCCCCCGGTGAACATGGCGAGGGTCAGATTCAGAGCACCCCAGGCGCCGAGCGTGCCGGCGGCGAGGCCCCAGAACGCGCCGGCGCTGCTGATAGACAGCTCGTCGCCGTTGATACGCATACCTATCAGCCCGCCGACGATGGCCCACACGATGTAAGCGAGACCAATCAAGAAGTACGGCTTGAACGGGCTCGACAGCGCCGTGCGCGACTGCGCCAGCGTTGGACCGTACAGTCCCCAGCACATTGCGGTGAGCAGAGCGAAGAGGATTGGATTACGCATCTGGGACCTCGGAGGGCAGGTTAGCAGAAGCCCCCAGCGTACAGCAGGAGCGTTGCGGGAACCGGCTGAGTCAACCGCGCCACATTTCCACCACGGCCTGCTAACCGTCGGCGTCGGCGTTCCCGTCGTCAAGGGTATCGAAGCGGGTGCTGTCGATGAGCAGCGCCGTGGCCTCGCCGATCAGCGCCGTTGCCAGGATGCTCTCGGAGCCAGTGGAGCTGGTGGAGTACTCCATCGGTGATGGTTTCTCGAAGCGCGACCACCACTCGCCGGCATCGGTCGCGAGCCAGTTGCCGGCGGCCTCGCAATCGAGCAGCTGGGCGCGCATGGTGACGACGTTCTTGGCGCGCATTCCAGGGTCCTTGGAGAGCCCCTTGAGGATCACCTGCTCCAGGTCGCGGGGGATCTCGGGGTTGAGCGATTACGGCTCCGGCTGCTTGGTCTGGTGCAGGCGGATGTACTCGCGAACATCAGTTGCGACGAACAACGGGGTGCCGGTGAGTAGGCAGTAGCCGACGGCGGATAACGGGTACAGGTCGGCGCGCGGCCCCATTATCTCGGGGCACAGCCGCTTGATCGCCGTGGGGCGGTTCAACAGTGAATGGGTGGCGGCATAGACTTCGCCCATGGCCCCGGCGCCGAGCTTGCCGTGATCTCGTACTGGCCTAGGTGTCCAGCCTCGTAGCTGCGGCGGCGCCCAGCGTCTCTGTGTCCGACGGGATCAGGACGCCGAGATCGTCGGCTACCAACACGACGCCTCGCGACGCCAGCGGCGAGGCTTGCCGAAGCGTGCCAAGACGCCGAATACGGAGCTGATTTGGCGTCGGCAGTACTTGCCACGGAGGTTCGCCGCGCTTGGTCGGAGCGGCGCCATGACTGTAGCCGCACTGCGCCAGCTGCCAGTAGGCCGTGGTGGAGGTGTGGCTGGACTGGCGACAGGGTTATGCGAGGCGAAGACAAGCTGCCGATGGTCGCGGGCGAGGTGCGACGAGGCTAACTGGAGCGCCGCTCACTGTTGTACGAGGCGGGCCTTGCGATTTTATGAATATTCATTCAATATTTGAATGAATGATCATCTAAGCCCTACGAAGTGAACAACTATGGAAAGCGCCTCCTTGCCTACACCGCGGCCGGGGATACGCCGCGGATCCCCGATCAGCGTCGATCGAGCCCGCCGACGCCGCGAGCACATTCTCGATGCCGCCACCGAGGAGATCGCGGCGGTCGGCTATCAGCGCGCCACCATACGGGCGATCGCTCGACGAGCGGGAGTGGCGGACGGGACTATCTACAACTACTTCAGCGACAAGAGCGATCTGTTGCTCGGCCTTCTGGGTCGCCTCACCGAGGCCGAGCGCCGCAAGATCGACCTGGGGCAACGGCCGGCGTCGGGTTTTCGCGAGCTGCTTGGCGCCTATCTCAGGCATCGGCTAGACACCCTCCGGCAGCGGCTCGAGCTGCTGCGCGCCACGTGGCCCGAGCTGCTGATCGACCCAGAGCATCGACGCGACTACTACGAGCAGGTACTGCGGCCGGCAACCGAGCTGGGCGAGACTTTGCTCGCCGATCTGGCGGCACGCGGTAGCGTGCACACGGCGGATCCGGCACTCGCCGCCAGAGTGGTAACGGCGACCATCCTCGGGTTGATCCTGCAGCGACTGCTGGGCGACGAAGCGGTCGATGAGCGTCGCGAAGAGCTCCCGGAGATTCTCACCACGATCTTGCTCGACGGCTTGCGTCCACGCACCGGCGGCCGCTGACGTCGTGTCTTCAAGGCAACACGGGATGGCCCGGTCGCGGCTACTGCAGCGGCTCGAGATCGCTCAGCAGGGTGGGTAATGAGCTCCGAAACGGTCGGGTGGATGTGGACGGCGCGCTCTATGACCGTGTACGGGGCCATTGGCATACATCACGTCGATGATGCAGTTGATGCTCACTTCCACCACGGCCCGCTAGCCAAGGTTCGCTGAGTCTGCGATGCTGCTGAGCGGCGCCGCTCCGTGTCTCGACGGTGCGGTGGCGTGTGGCGCACTCTCTGCGCTCGGTCGCATGGGGAAGCTTTGGCCGCCGACAGCAGGGCTGATTTGGAACCAGGGGTAGACCCCGACCGGGAGTCCGGCAACAACTTCGTCCGTACGATCGTGCGCGATGATCTCGCCGCCGGGAAGTACGACGGCATCGTGACCCGGTTTCCTCCCGAGCCCAACGGGTTCCTTCATATCGGACACGCCAAGGCGATCTGTGTCGACTTCGGCATTGCGGTGGAGTTTGGGGGGTACTGCAACCTGCGCTTCGACGACACCAACCCGGCCACCGAAGATCCCCGCTATGTCGACGCGATCAAGGCCGACGTACGGTGGCTTGGGTTCGACTGGGGCGCGCACGAGTACTACGCGTCCGACTACTTCGAGCGTCTGTACGATTGGGCGGTCGAGCTGATCCGCAAGGGCAGGGCCTACGTCGACGACCTCACCGAGGAAGAGATCCGTGCCTATCGCGGCACGGTGACCAAACCCGGACGCGAGAGCCCTTATCGCGACCGCTCGGCAGCAGAGAACCTTGATCTCTTCACGCGTATGCGCGCCGGTGAGTTCCCCGACGGTGCCAAGGTGCTGCGCGCTCGCATCGATATGGCCCACCCGAACATGAAGATGCGTGATCCGCTGATGTATCGAATTCGTCACGCGCACCACTACCGGAGGGGCGACGAGTGGTGCATCTACCCGTTTTATGACTGGGCGCATGGCCAGTCCGACGCCATCGAGGGAGTCACGCACTCGCTCTGCACGCTCGAGTTCGTGAACAACCGCGAGCTTTATGACTGGTATATCGAAAGCCTCGATCTGGGGTCGGCGAGGCCCTACCAGTTCGAGTTTTCGCGTCTCAATGTCGACTACACGATCACCAGCAAGCGCAAGTTGCTGCAGCTGGTAGAAGGCGGGCACGTCGACGGTTGGGACGACCCGCGCATGCCGACGATTGCCGGGTTGCGGCGCCGCGGAGTGACGCCGGCGGCGATTCGCAACTTCTGCGATCTGGTTGGTGTGGCAAAGACCGAAGGCCGCGTCGACATCGCCATGCTCGAGTACGCCATCCGCGATGATCTGAACCACGAGGCCCCGCGGATGATGTGCGTGCTACGGCCGCTCAAGGTGGTGGTCACCAACTGGCCGGCCGGCAAGGTGGAACAGATCGATTCTCCGCTCTGGCCCCACGACGTGCCGAAGGAGGGGTCGCGCCCAGTGCCGTTTGGCGGCGAGCTGTACATCGAGCGCGAGGACTTCATGGAGCAGCCACCGCCGAAGTTCTTCCGCTTGGCTCCGGGTCGCGAAGTGAGGCTCAGGTACGGCTACGTGATCCGCTGCGACGACGTCGTCAAGGACGATTCTGGCGAGGTCGTGGAGCTACGCTGCAGCTACGACCCCGAGACCAGCGGCGGGTCCACACCAGACGGACGGCGGGTGAAGGGGACGGTTCATTGGGTTTCGGCGGAGCATGCGGTCGCTGTCTCCGTGCGGCTCTATGACCGGCTGTTCGTCGTCGCCGACCCCGGACGAGACGGAGATCTGATCGCCGATCTGAACCCCGACTCGCTCAACGTGCTCGAGGGAGCCCTGGCAGAGCCCACCGTGGCCAAGACCATGCCTGGTACCCATCTGCAGTTCGAGCGGCAAGGCTACTTCTTCAGCGACCCGGTCGATTCGGAGCCAGGTACGCCGATCTTCAACCGTGTGGTCACGTTGCGTGACTCATGGACGAAGGCTCTGGCGGCGGACCAGCCGGCGGGGCGCGCGGATGCACCCGGTGGGGCTGCGGTCGACGGCGAGCCAGTCTCAGCGATCGGCACGGAGTACGACCACGAGGGACGCAAGCGCCGCAAGCGCACGCCGGCCGAAGCGCGTGCGGCGGCTCGCGATTCCGATCCGGATCTAGCGTCGCGCTATGAACGCTATCGCGCCGAGCTCGGCCTGAGTGCCGCCGATGCCGATGTGCTCACCGGGTATCCTGCGCTGGCGGATTTCTTCGAGGCCGCCGTCGCTGCGCCGGCCGATGCGGCAGCCACGGCAAAGTGGATCGTCAACGAGGTGCTACCGGCCACCAAAGAGCGTCGTCTCGACGATCTGCTCTTTGACGGAGGTACGCTCGGTACCTTGGTGGCGATGGTCGAGACCGGGGAGATCACCGCCCGCGCTGGCCGTCTGGTGTTCGAGCTGCTGGTTGCCGAGGGCGGTGATCCGCACGCTATCGTGCGACTGCATGGTCTGGACGCGGTCGTTGACGAGGCGGCGCTCGCCGCGGTCGTCGACCGCGTGGTTGCCGACAACCCCGACAAGGTCGACGAGTATCGAGCCGGGCGCGAAGCGTTGATCGGATTCTTCATGGGCCGGGTGATGGCCGAGGTGGGAGCCGGTGCCGACGGCGGCACCGTCCAGCGGCTGCTACGCGAGCGCCTCGCCGGCTAAGGCCGTAGTGGAAGTGTGGCGGCCCCGGCGACAGGGTTTTACGAGTGTTTCGCACGCCACACCCGGGGCGGCGCCGCCGGCACGAGACAATTTGCGGCGCTCGTCGGGTACGATACGAGCCCTTTGGCGTTCCCGAGGTGCCCAGGGACCGCCCGAACAGGAGTGGGTGATGGCAAGCGAAGTGTCCAAGTTCCGCTGGGAAGACATGCCGAAGGAGAAGGTGACCGACCTGATCGACCGTCGGCTGGTCACCTGCGAGCGCATGATGCTGGCGCACGTGTATATCAAGAAGGGTGGCATCGTACCGATGCACTCACACGACAACGAGCAGCTCACCTATGTGCTCGATGGTGTCCTGCGCTTCTGGGTCGGTAGCGAGGATGTCGAGCCGATTGATGTGTACGCCGGCGAGGTGCTCACCCTGCCATCGAACGTTCCACACAAGGCCGAGGCGTTAGAGGACACGCTCGACGTCGACGTGTTCTCACCGCCGCGTCAGGACTGGCTCGACGGCACCGATACCTATTTCCGCGACGGCTAGCACATGGATCTCGGCCTGCAGGGCAAGGTCGCCTTGGTTGCCGCGGCAAGCAAGGGACTAGGGCGCGCCGTCGCCGAGGAGCTCGCTGCCGAAGGCAGCAAGCTGGTCATCTGCGCGCGTGGTGAGAAGGCCCTCGAGGAGGCGTGTGCGTCGCTGACCGCCGTCGGGGCCGAGGTAACGGCGGTGCCGGCGGACGTGAGCCGCGCCACGGACGTCGACGCGGTGGTGGCGGCTGCCCACGACGCTCACGGGCGCGTGGACGTGCTGGTGACCAACTCCGGCGGACCTCCCGCCGGACCGTTCGAGGCACATTCGCGGCAGGTCTGGAGCAACGCCGTTCTGGGTACGCTCGATAGCGTCCTCAACTTCAGCCGCGCGGTGTTGCCTGGCATGAAGTCACGGGGCTGGGGCCGCATCATCAACATCACTTCGATCGCCGTGAAGCAGCCGGTCGACGGGCTGATCCTGTCGAACTCGATCCGTGCGGCGGTCACCGGGTTCGCGCGGACGCTCGCCAACGAGGTTGCTGCCGCGGGGGTGACAGTAAACAACGTCATGCCCGGATTCACCTGGACCGAGCGCGTCGAGGAATTGGCCAGGCATCAGGCCGAGACGACGGGCGGCAGCCGCGACGAGATCGTCGCCGCCTGGGAGGAAGCGATACCCATGGGGAGGCTGGCGAAACCGCGCGAGTTCGCGGCGTTGGTGGCGTTTCTTGCGTCCGAGCGCGCCAGTTACATCACCGGCGCGTCGATCGCCGTCGACGGCGGCTGGATCCGCAGCCTCATCTAGCAGGTGCGGCGTCGCTTGCGCAGCGGCCGAGCATCTCGGGCGCGCAACGCTATCAGGGCGCCGGCCAGCACCAGCATCTGCGCCGCTGTCTCGGGACCGCCGATCCCCGTTGACAGGTGCGTGTAGATGGCTCCTAGCATGACCGTGGCGATCAGCAATGCGCCGTACGCGGCGAGTGAGGGGACCAGCACGATCAGCGCGCCGATGATCTCGACGATGCCAACGACCCGTGCGAAACCGCTACTGTAGCCCCAGCCCTCAAATTGCTCGACCAACGCCGGCGAAGGGTTGAGCTTGCCGGGCCCGGTTTGGATGAAGAACAGTGCCAGCAGCATCGCCACTGCCCAGGCGGCGACGACACGGACACGGATGCTCGGCATAGGAGCCTCGATGCGCCGAATGGGGGGGGGCATGCGGCGACTGTCCAGCATGCCCTCGGATGATCCGATTCTTCAGTTATTGTCCATCGAGACAGGGTCGTTTCGATAGCGCTCGAACCACGCCAGCAGGTGCGCCACATTGGCGAGCAGCCGGCGGGGGCGCGCCGCGATGCTATGCGAGGCCTCCGGGAGGCCTGGTAAGCAGATCGCCGGACGGGTACAAGTTACTGGTAGAGCCCGAAAGCCGGAGCACCAGCCTCGGCAAACCCTGGTCGCCTACTATCCATTGCGCCCGTCGGGCGAAACGACAGGAGAGTGACATGAGAGTTCTATTGGCGACCGTGTTGACCCTGGCATTCACCCTGGCGCTGGCTACGGTGGCGCCGGCGGCGGCGCTCGGCCAGTTTCCGACTACCGCTGCCGAGGCGATGGAGCACTACGAAAGCGACCTCGACGACTGGCTGGATGGCCCGGTGGAGTACCTGATCCTCGACGAGGAGCGCGATGTGTGGAAGGAGCTACGGACCTCCGACCAGCGCGCGTCCTTCATCGCCCGTTTCTGGGAGCGTCGTGACGCCGATCTTCGGAAGCCGGGCAACCCGTTCAAGGACGCATTCTACGAGCGCGTCGCCTACGCCAACCTCAGGTACCGGGACACGCCGTTCCGCGGCTGGAGGTCCGACCGCGGCCGCATCGCGGGGACGCTCGGGTTGCCGGACAGCGTGCGGCCCATCCGCGGTGGCACTGGGCTCGTCTGGACATACCTCACGTTCGGTGCTCACGCCGAGGGCAAGGGCTTCAGTAGCGTTACCGGCCGAGTGGAGATCACCTTCGTGTCGCGGGGTACAGGGCGCAACAACTACACGATCTCCGGCTCGCAGGGCACCGGGATCTACCCCGCGTACGTGCTCTATGCGCTCGACTTCAGCCGCCGTGCCGCGGTCGGTGAGGCAAGTGGCCGACCCGTCTCCTGAGGGTTGAGCTTGGCGCGCCGATAGGGAACCGTGGCGGTAGTTGCTGACGCTGCTACGCTAGACAGGAGGTGCCCGGTGCGCCGTTCCCGAGCCAGAATCGTTCTCTTCTTGCTGGCAGTGGCCGCCCCATTGGCGGCCGCTGCAGCATTCGCCGCGCAGGACAAGCCGCGAGCACGCGACCTCGGGGTGCCTTTCGAAGGACGCCCGGGACCACTTAACGCGATCACCGATGTCGCCGGCGTCGAGGTGGGCTACACGACATTAATCTCTGGCGAGGGCCCTTTGGTGGTCGGCAAGGGACCGGTCAGAACCGGCGTGACGGCCGTATGGCCGCGCGGCAAGGACGATGCGGCGCCGGTGTTTGCCGGTTGGTTCGCGCTCAATGGCGACGGTGAGCTTACCGGCACGACCTGGGTCGAGGACTCGGGGATCATGGAAGGCCCGTTCATGATCACCAACACCCTCAGTGTTGGCATCGTGCACCACGCTGTCGTTCGCTGGGGGGTGCGCAAGAGCGTCGACTATCGCGGCGACGGCTATCCTCCGTGGCTGGCCTCGTTGCCCGTCGTCGGGGAAACCTGGGACGGCACGTTGAACGACATTCTCGGCCAGCATGTCACCGAGGAGCACACCTTGGCGGCGCTGGCCTCGGCCACCGGTGGCAAGGTGGTGGAAGGGAACGTCGGCGGCGGAACCGGAATGATCTGCCACGGCTTCAAAGGCGGCACCGGCACCTCGTCGCGTCGGGTCAGTGTCGCGGGTACGGAGTACACTGTCGGCGTGCTGGTGCAATGCAACTACGGCTCGCGTCGGCTGCTGCGCGTTGCCGGGGTGCCGGTGGGGCTGGAGATTCCCGATCTCATGCCTGGTACAGATGGCGGGGCGCCGGGCACCGATACCAGTGCCTGGCCTCCCGGGCTCGCCCGTGAGGGACGCCACGGCCCGCCGCGCGATGCTGCCTCGCCGACCGATGAGTTGGGGTCGATCATCGTGCTCGTCGCCACCGACGCACCGCTGCTTTCCCATCAACTAAAACGCGTAGCGCGACGTGTCTCGCTCGGGCTCGCACGCAACGGTAGTGTCTCCGGCAACGGATCCGGCGATATCTTCATGGCCATCAGCACCGCAAATCGCCACGCCGCCAACACGCGCTCCGGTAGCGCCAACCTCGAGATGCTGGCGAACGAGGAGACCGGCCGGTTCTTCGCCGCCACGGTAGAGGGGACCGAGGAGGCGGTGATCAACGCCATGGTGGCGGCCGAGACCATGACCGGCGCCGACAGCGTCACCGTCTACGCACTGCCCCACGAGCGTCTGCGTGAAATCCTGCGCCGTTATAACCGTCTGCAGGAGTAGACGAGGGGTGTTCGTGCGGTCCACCGCCGAGCCATCGTGGCCGAGGCTGATGGGGGGAGCTTGAGCCGATGATGTCTGGGGTGCCACGATGGGCGACCATGAGATCCCGGTTCCCGACGACGGTTCCACTGCGACTGGCGCTTGCTGGCGCGATCGCCATTGCGCCCGGCATGCAGGTTGCTGCGCAGCAGTCTGCGGAGACACTCGAACAGGCCATACAACCGGGCGAGATCGCTGACAACATCCAGAGTCTGCACGACCCGGAGCAGACGTTCGCCGTTTATCTGCCGAGCGCGTACACACGCGAGCGGTCGTGGCCGGCGCTGTTCCTGATGGATCCGCGCGGGCGCGCGCGCGTACCGTTGGAGCTGTTTCGTCCTGCGGCAGAGCGGCTGGGCTACGTGCTCGTAAGCTCGTACAACACCTCATCGGACGTACCGGAGGACGTCAACACGCCGGCGCTCGAAGCGATGCTCAACGACAGCACGCGGCTGTTCGCGCTCGACAACCGACGGTTCTATCTGGGTGGTTTCTCCGGCACCGCCAGGTCGGCATGGGAGTTCGCTGGGCAGCTCCAGTCGTCCGTCGCCGGGATCGTCGCATTCGGTGGAGGCCTGCCCAGTGCGTTCGAGCTTCCCGACGAGGCCCCGTACGGCTACTACGGTGCTGCTGGAACCACGGACTTCAAACATGAGGAGATGCGTGCGCTGGATCGCCGCCTCGATAGCGGCGGTATTGACCATCGGTTCGAATACTTCGTCGGCGGCCACTCCTGGGGCCCGGAAGAGGTGTGCTCGCGGGCGCTTGAGTGGATGGAGCTACGAGCGATGAAGACCGGGCTCCGCACGCCCGATAGATCGTTGGCGGCAGATCTCTATACAAGACGGGTGCTCGAGGCACAGGCGTGGGAAAGCCGCGCGCGGGCGGCGTATTCGGGTGGCGGCAGCGCGCCGGGCTCGGTAGCAGGCGATCCAGTCGTCGGTCGGCGCGCCATTGATACCTACGAGGCTTGGCTGCGCTACTCGGGACTGCTGGCTGACTTCGACGGGGTGATCGGCCGTTCGGCGCTCGATCGGATCGCCGAAAAGGTCCGGGCTTTCGGGGATCTCGACGAGGTCGTCGCGGTGGCCGACCTCGCCGACCGACTCTCGGCGCGGCATCGCGCCTACGTGGAGGAGCTCGCTGCCATCGTTCAGGAGCTCCGCGCCGGCGACCGACAGCTCAGTGCGCCGGAGCTGATCCAATACCTAGATTTGGAGGAGCTCAAGCGCCAGGCCGGTGTGACCGACGATCCCATGAGGGCGCTGGCGGTACAGCGGCTCCTCGAATCCGTCTTCGTGCTGTTCGCTTTCTACCAACCTCGCGACTACCTGGCACAGGGCGACCCGGGGGCGGCGCTCGAGTTGCTGGGGGTGGCCGATTTCATTCGACGCGACAGCTTCAACGTGCTGCTGTACCAGGCCCGCGCGCACGCCCAAATCGGGGACGGCGAACAAGCGGTCGAGACGTTACGCCGAGCTCATGCGATCAGCGGGCTCGATGCGAGCATGCTCGATAATGATCCCTACTTCGACCCGATCCGGGGAGCTCCCGAATTTCAGGAGCTGATCGCGCAGATCCGAACCTCTGCGCGGTTGCCGCACTGACCCGCGCTTCAGCGACTGCCGGCGACTGGCTCAGCGGCCTTATCGAACACTCGGCGAACCGAAATTGATTCGTCGAGCCTCGGGCTCTCGATCTGGAGTATCAACACCAGACGATCGGCTTCGGGTAGCACCTCCCAGGTTTCCGTCGTCTTGAACCCGCGCTCGGCGGCGGTGGTGATCTTGAGCTTGCCGTCAGCCCACTCCGACTTGATCTCGGCGCGCGAGCCGTCTGATAGCGGGCGCTCCACCCAGAGCCCGTCGGCGAGGACGTAGCGCAACAGGCCAGTCTCGTTGGCCATCATCAGGCGGGGTCCTTGCTGGTGATCTCGATCTCTTTGCTGGCTGCCCATCCCAGACCGGGCCTGCCGCCGGTGCCCAGGTCGGGCCGTCCACCGCCACCACCGGGTCGCCCGCCGCCGCCACCACCGCCGGGGCGTCCGCCGATGCCCATTCGCATGCCACCGCGGCCGCCGCGCATGGCGTCGCGCATGACTTCGCGGGGGTCCTGACTCAGCTGCTCGTCGAGCAGCCAGGTGCCAGCCATCAACGAGACGGTGGTTGAAAACTGCGGCTTGATGTCTTGCTGCAGCACGCGCCGATCATCACCGTCGCGATCAACATCCAGGTGTTCATGGCTCTTCCTAGGTGCTTTGGGGCAGGGACAACCTTCTAGAGGTTGGACGCCATGGTGGCGCGCAAAAACGACACGTTTGCCGTCTTGGGTATGTAAAGAAGTGTATGGATCCTGCACTGGTGCTCGGTTCGACGATGGGTCTGGCTTTCCCGGCAGCGATCGCGGCCTATTAGCGACGCGACCAGGCGGTAGGATGAACGGGCGGGGCACGGGCTCCGCCGGGCGCTCTCCGTTGGAGGCGTGGTTGCCTCATAGTCCTGCCTCGCTACCGTTAGCTGCGATCGATGATTTCTGTCTCCGGCCTGTCGAAGTCGTTCGGCGCTCAGACGCTGTTTACCGACGTGATGTTTCGACTCAACCCCGGCGAGCGCTATGGGTTGGTCGGCGCCAACGGTTCGGGTAAGACGACATTGCTGAATCTCCTCATCGGTGTCGAGGAGCCGTCTGAGGGCTCCGTATCCATCCCGAAGCGCGTCAAGTTGGGAACGCTGCTGCAAGACCAGTTTCTCTACGAGGATGAAGAAATCCTGGGCGTCACGATGATGGGCAATCGTGAGCTATGGGAGGCGATCGTCGAGAAGGACGAGGTGCTGGCGAACGCCGAAAGGGACTTCGACGGCGATCGGTATGCCGAGCTCGAGGACATCATCGTGCGCCACGACGGGTATTCGGCCGAAGCTCGTGCGGCCGAGATTCTCGAAGGGCTCGGTCTGCCGACCGCGGGTCATCGCGACGCCCTCTCGACGCTCTCCGGTGGCTTCAAGCTACGGGTGCTGTTGGCGCAGGTCCTGGCCGGCTCCCCCGGCATCCTTCTGCTCGACGAGCCGACCAATCATCTCGACATCGTGTCGATCCGCTGGCTGGAGAAGTTCCTGCAGAATTTCGCCGGACCGGTGGTGGTGATCTCGCACGATCATCGCTTCCTCGACAACGTCAGCACCCACATTCTCGACGTCGATTATCAAACCGTGACTCTTTATACGGGTAATTACAGCGCCTTCCTGAGCGGCAAGCGGGCAGAGCGCGACCGCAAGGAAAAAGAGATCGGCAAGCGCGAGAAGGAGATCGCCCACCACCGGGCCTTCGTTGACCGCTTCCGCGCTAAGGCCAGCAAGGCTCGGCAGGCCCAGAGCAGGGTGCGGATGATCGAAAAGAAGGCCGAGGGCCTCGAAACCCTGCCGCCGAGCTCGCGGCGTTACCCGACGTTCCGCTTCTCGCAGGTCCGTCCGAGCGGCCGGGAAACGCTCAAGATAAAGGGCATCGCCAAGGCGTTCGGCGACAAGCAAGTCCTGCGCGACGTTGACCTCACCATCCGTCGCGGCGATCGGCTGGCGATCATGGGCCCCAATGGTATCGGCAAGTCAACCCTGCTGAAGATCATCGTCGGGGAGCTCGCTTGCGACTCCGGCGAAGTCGAATGGGGCTACGAAACCTACCCGGGCTATTTCGCCCAGGATCATCGTGAACAGCTCAAGCCCGAGGGTCAGACGGCGGAGGCCGCCATCCACGATGCGTGCCCGGGCCAGACTATCGGTTCAGTGCGTGCTCAGCTCGGCCTGGTGCTGTTCTCGGGCGACGAGGCGAAGAAGCGCCTGGGCGCACTGTCGGGTGGGGAGGCGGCCCGGCTGGTGTTCTGCCGGCTGGCCGTCCAACAGCCCAATGTGCTCGTGCTCGACGAGCCCACGAACCATCTCGACCTGGAGTCGATCGAAGCGCTGGTTGAGGGCCTGCGGCGCTACGAAGGCACGCTGATCTTCGTCTCGCACGATCGATGGTTCGTCGCCCAGCTGGCTACGCGGATCGTCGAGATCAAGTCGGATGCGATCCTCGACTACAAGGGCAGCTACGACGAGTACGTGCACTACTGCGGCGACGATCATCTCGACGTCGACACCGTCGTTCTCAAGGCGCGCAAGAAGAGGCGAAAGGCCAAGTCAGCGGCTGGTAGGCGCACCGACGGCCAACGGCCAAGCCCCGAGCTGAAGAAGAAATTGCGGCAGTTGAGGTCACGTCGCGATCAGATTACCGCTGAGATCGAACGGGCAGAAGCGCGCGCCGACGAGATCAACGAGCTGTTCTGTGACTCCGCCTACTTCGATCGCAGTCGGCCGGTCGTGCGCAAGGTCGAGGCTGAGCAGGCGCAGCTCAAGGTGCGGGTAGACGAGCTCATGGCGGAGTGGGAGACGACCGAAGCGGAGCTCGACAGCCTGCACTAGGTGCGCCATGTGCGCTTGCGACGGTAGTCACTCCGACCGGTTGCTGCACCGAACCGGTTCGGCCCGGGCTCCCGGTTTTCGCGCCGTATGAAGGTCCATCACCACCTCCCCCTGCGACAGCTCCCGCGCCTCCGTATCCACGAAGCCGGCGTCTCGCAAAGCGGCCTGTATGTCCTCGGCCTGCACACCGTGCAGCTGCTGCACATCGTGGTCCTCGGCCACGTAGAACCGGCCTCCTGGGACCAGCACGCGCAGCGCCTCGCCGAGGCCGCTGCCGATGTCGTCCCAGTGATGCAAGGAGTTGATGGACATCACTACCGTCGCCGTGCAGTCGTCGAGCTGTAGCCTGTCGGCGCCGCATTCGACGAGCTCAATGCGCTGGTGTGCCGGGTGCTCGGCAGTTTGCTGCCTGGCGATTCGCATCATGCCCGGAACGGGATCGTAGCCGATCAGCCGGCCCTCGGTGATGTATTGCGCGGCGTGACGAAGCGCACAGGCAGTGCCGCAGCCAACGTCCACCATGACATCGTCGGCTCGCCAGTCGATTGCCTCGACCGTCATGCGGTTGCTAGGCCACTCACCGTATTCTCTCGCGTACCACTCTGCCGTTTCGTCGGACCAGTCGTCGTGATGGCCATGGTCCTGTTGATCGGTTGCGCTCATCGGCGTCTCCATTTGAGAAGTTCGACTAACTAACTAGTTGAGACGACGACAGCACCGCCAGGAAGTCATAGCTTGGCTACCTTGGCGAGGGCGCGCTCCAATGCGCGGTATTGTTCGGGCTCCAGCAGCTTCTTCATCCGTGCTGCCGTCCGCGTATAGACGGCATGCGCCTTCGCAAGCAACGCGCGCCCCTCGTCGGTCAGCATGATGTGCTGTGCTCGGGCGTCGTACCGACAGGGGACTCGATGCACAAAGCCGCGTCTCTCGAGCTTCTGTACCATGGCGCTAGCCGAGGCCTTGCGCACGCGCATCTCCGACGCGACCTCCGAAACGTGGTGGCCGTCGGCGTGATCGTCGGGCGAGGCAGAAAGCGTGTTGCCATCGAGCGTATCGACAGCGCGCAAGTACTCGTATTCGTTGTAGGTCAGCCGGCTCTCATCGCCTGAGTGCTCTGCGCTCTGCCAGCTGCGTGCGAGCTGGCGCTGCAGATGTTCCAGGGACTCGCTCAGTTTCATGGGGCGTGTCGCAAGTTAGATAGTTAGAAAGACTAAATAATAGTAGTCACATACAATTGAGCGTAGCCTGGCGGAGTGCAATCGATGCCCCCTAATCTGACGTGTCTCAACGCACGACGCCCACTGACCTGCCCGCCTGCTAGAACCCTGACCCCTGACTTCTCCAGAAGGAAACACGCCGTGCGCCTCTGCCCCTCCACGACCCGCGTCGTCGCCATACTGGCGTTCAGCTTGCTGATCATCGCGAGTCTGGCGCGCGCCGCACCGCAGGAGCCCAACTGGCCTCGTTTCCTCGGGCCCGCCGGGATTCCGGTCGGTGACCACCCTGACCTGCCGGACACCTGGTCGCGGACCGAGAATGTCGAATGGTCGGTCGAGATACCGGGCATGGGCTGGTCCTCGCCGATCGTCTGGGGCAACAAGGTGTTCCTTACGACCGCCACCAGCGATCAACCAATGAAGCAGCCGAGCTTCGGCGTCGACTTCTCCAACGACTACATCGCCGAGCTCCTGGATCAGGGCGTGGAGATGGACGAGGTCATGCGCCTATCCGAGGAACGCGACACGGAGCTCGCCGATGCGATCGTCATCCACCTGATGCTCTACTGCCTCGACCTCGAGAGCGGCGAGATTCTCTGGGAGCGGGAGGTACACCAGGGCAACCCGCCGGTGGGGCGTCACCGCAAGAACAGCTTCGCCTCGGAGACACCGGTGACCGACGGGGAGGTCGTTTACGTCTACTTCGCTCATCGGGGGCTGTACGCGTACGACTTCGACGGCAACCAGCTATGGACGAGCCCCCTGAGTCCCTATCAGGTCTATTTTGATTTCGGCGGCGGTACCTCGCCAGCGCTGCACGAGGATCGCATCTACATCCTCAACGACAACGAGGAAGCAGGGTTCGTAGCGGCTTTCGACAAGCGCACCGGAAAGGAAATCTGGCGCCGCTCGCGCATCGGGCTCGGGGAGCGCCGCAACTCCGGCTGGTCGTCACCGTTCGTCTGGGAAAACTCGTTGCGTACCGAGCTGGTCACCATGGGGCCGGAGACAGCGATCAGCTACGACCTGGAGGGAAACGAGCTTTGGCGCATGAAGAAGATGTCGTTCATGCCGATCCCGACGCCGTTTGCCGCCGGCGATGTTCTGTACCTGACGGCAGGGCCCCCGGGGGCCGGCTCGTGGCCAATCGCGGCGATCACGCCGGGCGCCGCTGGAGACATCACACTGGGCGACGGCGCCACGAGCAGCGAGCACGTGGTCTGGTACGACGAGCGCGCCGGCACCTACTTGAGCACACCAGTGCTCTACGAGGGACACCTGTATGTTCTGCAGGACAAGGGCATCATCGCCAAGTACGATGCCGACACGGGCGAGCGCGTTTACCGGTCGCGCATCGGCCCCGGCGCTAGCGCCTTCACCGCGTCGCCCTGGGCATACAAAGGCATGATCTTTTGCCTGAGCGAAGACGGCAACACGTACGTTCTCGGCACCGGCGACGAGTTCGAGTTGATCGGCGTCAACGAGCTCGGTGAGTTTGCCCAGGCCACGCCGGCGTTGGTCGGCGATCGCCTGTTGCTCCGCACCCAACGGCACCTCTGGTCGATTCGCGCCTCCGAAGCGACGGGGGCTCGCGACTAGTCACGCTATCGAGCTTTCGCTGGCTCGGCGCCGCCATGGCGCTGGGTGGCACCGACGCCTACTCGCCGGCGTACATCTTCCCGAGCACCGGTCGACCGGGGCGAGCATCTTCGACGGTATTCCCATCGCGCACCACGAAGGTGCCGTTCACCAGCACGTGCTCGATGCCTTCGGCAAACGAAAGGTCTTCTTCGAAGGTCGCGGTGTCGATGATCCGGCCGGGCGCGAACACCGTGATGTCGGCGTCGCTGCCCACCTGAATGCGCCCCTTGCGAGCCATTGCCGGGGCGAATTTCTCGAGGCGTCGTGCCGGCATGAGCGAGACCTTCGACAGGGCCTCGAGCAAGGGCATGATCTCCAACTCGCGCACGTAGTACCCCAGGAAGCGCGAGAACGTGCCGGCGCTACGGGGGTGGGCGCCGGGTGCATAGGGCATGCCGTCCGAGGCCACCATGACGAACGGCGTGCGCATGGCCAACTCGATCCACTCAGGCTTCATCACGTGGATGATCACCGTACCGCCCTCGGCGCGGTACTTCTTGAAGGTCTCTTCTGTGAGGCGCTCGCCGGTGTCCTCCCACTGGATATCGCCGTAGCTGATGCCGAGCTTTTCCTGCCAGCCGTCGTCGAAGATGGCCGAGCCGATGCCGGTCGACGCTGCTGTGTACGGGTAGGCCTCGGTGCTGATGTCCATGCCGCGCCGCTGGGCGGCGGCGATCATGTCCAGCACCGTCGGCAAGTTGCCCAGGCTCATGCTGTTGACGTGCACGATATGCAACGGCGCACCGGTCATGGCGGCGTTGGCGATGACTTCCTGGAACGCCTCGACCTCCATGCTGCGGACATGCGTATAGATGGGAACATCCCACTCGGCGGCCATCTGAAAGACGCGGAAGATCTCGTCGTGGTCAGCGCCGGGGTAGTACTGGTGCGGTACACCGAGACCCAGACCGCCGGCACGCAGCCCCCGTTCGAATCGTTCGCGCAGTCCGCCGATCGCCTGGCGATCGATGGGGTCGTAGCCGGTGCGTGCCAGCGCGCTCATGATCTCCTCGATCTCGGCGGCGCCCTCGGACTCAGACGCGAACATCTCCTCGAGTCGGGCCGTCTCGGTTGCTCGGTCGGGCATCGCCCAGACGCGACTGAAGTCGTGCGCTACCGAGGCGCCGAAATTGAGGATCGAGTCGCCGCGGCGACGGTTGAAGAAACTCGTCACATCGCCGACACCGCCTTCGAGCTCGAGCGCAGTCGTGACGCCGTCACGGGCCTGGTAGACGTTGGCCTCGTTGCTCTGACCATGCGCGTGGAGGTCGATGAACCCCGGTGCCACCACCAATCCGGAAACGTCGACGATCACATCGCCCCGCAATGCGCCCTCGGAGATCGCGTCGATTCTGTCGCCGCGAATGCCGACATTACGTACCGCATCGAGCCGGGTCTCCGGATCGAGCACGCGCCCGCCCGCCAGCACGATGTTGAAAGTCTCACCGGTCTGTGCGTTGCTGGGCGAGGCAAGAGCAACGATCACGACGATGAGCAGGCCGAGAGGGGATCGTTTCAACGCGTCTGGCATGGGGGTCTCCTCATGAGCACACCGGAGATCGTGTGGTGGTTGCGGATGGGCCATCGGGCCGCACCATAGCAGAAGCTCGCCCGCCACGGCCTGCTAGCGCCCTGTTAGCCTCGCGCCGACACCGGACCCTTGTTTCGATCACGAGAGCGACGTCGAGGGTGTCGGGGACGAGGCGTTTTTCCAGTTGAGCATGATCAATGCCGTCGTTCTCCAGGTCGTGAAAGGGAGCAGCGGGTTTATCCTTTCGGGCACCTACCCGATCGGGAAGCCCACCGGGATCACCGATCTGGAGGACACAGCCGTGGCGCTGGCCAAGATCGCGGCCGCGAAACTCTGAGCGGTGATAGGGTGCGCTACCGGTGACAACCCTTCGGCCGGGTTTCTGAGGCCGCTCGAAAACAACCAGCAGGAGGTGCCACGTCGTGGGAGGCTCCCGTAGGCGCGACCTTGGTATGGACCGTGAGATCACGCGGCGCGACTTCGTCAACGGCATTGCAGTTCCGATAGGTGGCGTGCTCGCCATGCCGACCCTCGGTCGCGGCGCTCACGCCGAGGTCTCTGGTGGCCACGATCTTCGCGGCGCGCATCAGGATCCGGCCGACTATCCGCCACTGCGACACGGGTTACGCGGCAGCCACGACGGCTCGTTCGAGGTCGCCCATCAGATGCGCGATCAGCGTGGTTGGGACTTCTCGGGTGCCGTCGATACCGATGAGCGCTACGACCTGGTGGTGGTCGGCGGCGGCATCAGCGGCCTTGCCGCGGCACAAATTTTCGTCAAGAACATCGGCCGCGAAGCGCGCGTCCTGATCCTCGACAACCACGACGACTTCGGCGGCCACGCCAAGCGCAACGAGTTCCACTACAACGGGCGTATGCTGGCGCTCAATGGCGGGACCTACAACATCGAGTCGTACGGGCGCTACGACCAGCCGTCGCGGCGGTTGCTGGCCGACATCGGCATCGATCTTGACCGCTACACGGAAGACAACGCCGATAGCCAGCAGATGTACAGCCGCATGGGGCTCGGATCCGCCTACTTCTTCGATGCCGAGACCTGGGGTGAGGATCGGCTGGTGAAGCGCTCCGGCGGGTACGGCGGGCTCGACGCCGACTTCCTGGCCAAGACGCCGCTGTCGCCCAAGGCCCAGCACGACTACCTGGCACTCTACTCGGGAGACCAACCGGACCACTTCCCGGGCCTGTCGTCGGCCGAGAAGAAGGAGCGGTTGGCGAAGATCTCCTACACCGACTACATGCTCGAGGTGGTGAAGGTCGATCCCGAGGTCATGTGGTTCTTTGCCGGCAGCGGCAACGACGTGTTCGCGGTCGGCGCCGACGCTTTGCCGGCGCTGTTTGCGTGGAGCATGGGGCAACCGGGGTTTGACGGCTTGGACCTCGAACCGATGCCCGACGGCGTGCTCGCCGACCTGCCTGGTGGAATGCACGGACGCCAGCGGCCAAGCGACGAAGATGTCCATTTCCCCGACGGTAACGCCACCATCACGCGGCTCCTAGTGCGATGGCTGATCCCTGACGCCGTTCCCGGCAAAACCCAGGAGGACGTCGGGGCTGCACGGGTGGCCTACGATCTGCTGGACCGTGAGGGCCAAACTGCCCGCATCCGGCTCAACAGTACGGTAGTGCATGCACGGCACACCAATTCCTCAGGCAACGACGCGGTCGAGGTCAGCTACGTGCACGACGGCAGGACCTACCACGTTCGCGGGCGCCACTGTGTCATGGCGTGCTGGAACCGTGTGATCCCGTATCTGGTTCCCGAGATGCCAGCGAAGCAGAAGGAGGCGCTGGCGTACGCGGTGAAAGGCCCACTCGTCTTCACTAGCGTTGTCCTCCGCAACTGGAACTCTTTCGTGAAGCTGGGCGTGAGCTCCGTCAGTGCGCCGACCATGCACCACACTTCCGTCGGCCTCGATCGGGCGGTGAGCCTCGGCGACCTCCGACACGCCGAGTTGCCCGAGGAGCCCATCGTTCTTTCGCTCGAGGGCTTCCTGAACTACCCGGGGCGGACGCGCAAGGAGCAGCACAAGATGGGCCGCGAGGAGCTCCTCGCTACCTCGTTCGAGACCTGGGAGGAGAGGATCCGCGACCAACTCGGTCGGGTGCTGGGTGGCGGTGGCTTCGATCCGGCGCGCGACATCGTCGCCATCGCCTTCAACCGCTGGTCGCACGGATACGCGTATACCTACAACAGCCTCTACGATCCGATGGATTGGGTGTTTACGACCAGCGACGAGCGTCCCTGTGTGATTGCGCGGCAGCCTTTCGGATCGATCATGATCGCCAACTCCGACGCCGCCGCCAGCCCACACACCGACGCTGCCATACTGGAGGCACACCGCGCCGTGCAGGAAGTGTTGCAGCGCCGTGCCATGCCGGCCATCGGCAGGCCGACCAGCGGCTAGCTGGTCATGGTGTGGTGGGTTGGGCGATCAGAGGCATGTTCTCGGTCGGGTCTTGAGTCTCGAGGCTGACTGTAACCAATTGGCAGGAGGTGCTGGGTGGGACGTAGACGTGACCTGGGTATGGGCCGACCGATCACTCGGCGCGACTTCGTCAACGGCATGGCGGTGCCGGTGGGCGGGGCGCTCGCTTTTCCGAGCCTGGGTCGGGGCAAGGCCACGCCAGCTGCGCGGCACGCGGCGCCGGCGGTACCGCAGGATCCGGCCGACTACCCGCCAGTGCGACACGGGTTGCGCGGCAGCCACGACGGCTCGTTCGAGGTCGCCCACAAGATGCGCGATCAGCGCGGTTGGGACTTCTCCGACGCCGTCGACACGGGCGAGCGCTACGACCTGGTGGTGGTCGGTGGTGGTATCAGCGGCCTGGCGGCGGCGCACTACTTCATTAAGAACGTCGGTCGCGACGCCCGTGTGCTGATCCTCGACAATCACGACGACTTCGGTGGTCACGCCAAGCGCAACGAGTTCCACTACAACGGTCGCATGCTGGCTCTCAACGGCGGCACGCTCAACATCGAATCTCCGGGACGCTACAACCAGCCCTCCCAGCAGTTGCTCGCGGATATCGGCGTTGATCTCGATCGCTTCCGGGCCGACAACTCCGACAGCCGACAAATGTACCGCCGCATGGGTCTCGGGTCGGCGTATTTCTTCGATGGCGAGACCTGGGGAGAGGATCGGCTGGTCAAGCGTGCCGGTGGGCGCGGCGGCGCCGCCGAGTTCCTCGCCAACACACCGCTGTCAGCCAAGGCACAGCGCGACTATCTGGCGCTCTACTCCGACCATCAGCCCGACTACTTTCCCGGCCTGTCGTCGGCCGAGAAGAAAGAGCGGCTGGCAAAGATGAGCTACACGGATTTCATGCTCGATGTGGCGAAGGTCGATCCGGAGGTCATGTGGTTCTTCAAGGGCACCGGCAACGGCAGCTTCGCGGTCGGCGCCGATGCGTTGCCGGCGTTGTATGCCTGGGGCATGGGTCAGCCGGGGTTCGACGGCATGGACCTGGAGCCCATGCCGGACGGCCTGCTCGCGGATCTGCCCGGCGGGCATCATGGGCGCCAGCGGTCAGGGTCCGGATCCGTCCATTTCCCCGACGGCAACGCCACCGTCACCCGACTGATGGTGCGATGGCTCAATCCCGATGCGGTTCCCGGCAGCACCCAGGAGGACGTCGGAGTCGCTCGCGTTAACTACGGGATGCTCGACCGCGAGGATCAGACCGCCCGCATTCGGCTCAACAGCACGGTGGTACGCGCCCGCCACATGAATGCTGGAGGCAAGGACGAGGTTGAGGTCAGCTATGTCCACGGCGGCCGCACGTACAACGTTCGTGGGCGCCACTGCGTGATGGCGTGCTGGAACCGTGTGATTCCTTATCTCGTACCTGAGCTGCCGGCGAAGCAGAAGGAAGCGCTGGCGTTCGGGGTGAAAGGTCCTCTCGTTTATACGAGCGTTGCGGTCCGCGACTGGACCGCTTTCGAGAAGCTCGGCGTCAGCTACATCAGCTCGCCGACCATGTACCACTCCGGAGTCGGTCTCGATGAAGCGGTGAGCCTCGGCGATCTGCGTCACGCCGCGTCACCGCAGGAGCCCATCGTGCTTTCGCTCTACCGCTACCTGAACTACCCGGGGCGACCGCGCAAGGAGCAGCATAAGATGGGTCGTGAAGAGCTCCTGGCGACGCCGTTCGAAACCTGGGAGGAGAAGATCCGTGATCAGCTCGGGCGCTTACTCGGCGGTGGCGGCTTCGATCCGGCGCGCGACATCATTGCCATCGCGGTCAACCGCTGGCCGCATGGCTACGCCTACACCTACAACACTCTCTACGACCCCATGGAATGGGCGTTTACCACGAGCGACCAGCGTCCCTGTGTGATCGCACGCCAGCCGTTCGGCTCGATCACGATCGCCAACTCGGATGCCGCCGCCAGCCCCCACACTGACGCCGCCATGCTGGAGGCGCACCGCGCCGTACAGGAGGTCCTGCAGCGCCGCGCGATGCCGGCGATAGGCGAGCTGGAAAGCGATTAGTCGCGGCCGTTCGGCGTCCGTTCGCCGCCCTCGCCAGGCGATGGGACACCCGCGCCAGGCGACGACGTTGCCAGGGCGCCTGTGGTCCAGTCCGGGCTCGGCTTGCCGCGCACCGCCACCACGATCTTCCCGGCGGCTAGCTCGGCATCGAATGGCCCTGGCCGCCAGGTCAGGCGTGGCAGCCTGCATTCGAACAGCACCGTCGCCACGGTCAGCAGGATGCATCCCATTGCGGCACCCTCGAAAACGATGATCGCGGTCGACATCAGTGGGACGATCGGCATGCCGCCGGTGACAAGCGGGTAGGCACGAGACGTCAGCGCCACCAGCAGATAGGCTGCTAGGCCGCCGATCGCCCCACCGAGCACGGCCATGAGCGGCACGCGGGAGCGCAGCCGCTGGCCGGCTGGCCCGAGGCTCTCCTCGTCGAGCGGGATGGAGCTACGAACCTCGATGTCCTCGGGCCCGACGCCGCCCTGGGCGAGTAAGCCCAGCGCTTCGCGCACCTGTCTGCCGCTCGCGAACACAGCGTGGGTCACGTTCGCCATGGCCTGCTAGGACTCCTCGCTGGCGGGTCGAAGCGATGGCTGGCCACTGGTGAGTGGCTCGTCAGCGTGATGCTCACCCTCGCGCACCTCCCAGATCGACACGATCGGAGCGAGCTGCAGGAACACGAAGTACAGGAACCCGAAGAGGCCGAACGATCCGGCGAAGATTCCCCATTCCACCCAGGTGGGTTGGTAGTAGCCGACGGTGAAATCCAGCCGCGGCACGCTGAGCGAGCCGACCACGATCAGGTAACGCTCCAGCCACATGCCGATCAGGATGCAGAGGCCAACTGCCGCTGTCCATGCCGGGCGTCGGCCCCAGCGGAACGGCAACACGGCCAAGGGGATGATGGCGTTGAGCACGATCATCGTCCAGAAGAGGCTCGCGAACCGCCCCCACACGCGCTCGTTGAACACGGCGATCTCGGAGGCTTGATCGCCGTACCAGAGGGTGAGGTGCTCGGCGTAAGTGAAGTAGCTCCAGAGCAGCGTCATGGTGACCAGCAACAGGCCGAGATTGTTGAACACCCTGTTGTCCAGGTAACCCTCGAGCCGCAGGCCGGAGCGCAGCAGGAACATCGCCACCATGAGCACGGCGATACCCGAGTAAATGGCGCCGACAACGAAGTAAGGCCCGAAGATCGTGCTGTGCCACATCGGCGTCAGTGTCATCGCGAAGTCCCAGGAGACGATCGTGTGTACCGAGATCGCCACCGGGATGATTACCACCGCCATCACACCGATGCCCTTTTCGAGCGAGTGCCATTGCTGCGGTGTGCCACGCCATCCCAAGGCTATGGTGCGAAAGAACAGCGCCTTGAGCGTGCCGGGCTTCTCGACCAGCGCCCGATCGCGCAGGATCGCCATGTCAGGTAGTAGCGGCAACAGCAAATAGAGCACGCTGCCGAGCAGATAGGCGTTGATCGCCACCATGTCCCACATCAGCGGCGATCGGAAGTTGGGCCACAGCCCGCGGCTATTCGGCAGCGGCAGCATGTAATAGAAGTTCCACACGCGGCCCAGGTGGATCAGTGGGAACAGCGCACCGATGGCCAGCGCGAACACCGTGATGGCCTCGGCGCAGCGAGTGATAGGCCGCCGCCATTCCGCCGCGGTTACCCGCAGGATCGCCGAGATCAGCGTGCCGGCGTGGCTGATGCCGATCCAGAAGACGAAGTTGGTGATGTAGAAGCCCCAGAACACCGGACGGTTGAGGCCCGTGACGCCGATGTCGTTTCGAACCTGATAACCCCAGGAGTAAAGGAGCAACGCCACCAGCGCGCCGGTGATCAGGCTGCCTGCGACCAGCCCCGGACGCAGTCCAACCAGGGGTCGAATGATGCGCTCTTCGTGCCGACCCTCAGACGTCGATGCCACCCCAGTCGTCTCCTTTGAGGTAGGTCACCGAAGGCTGCGTATCGAGATCTTCCAGCAGGTGGTAGGCGCGGTTGCTGCGACCGCCTCGGGCGACGCGGCTCGAAGGGTTCTCCAGATCGCCGAAGACGATCGCCTGTGTCGGGCATGACTGCGCACAGGCCGGCTGGATGTCGCCGTCGGCGACCTCGCGATCCTCGTCCTGGGCGCGGTCCTGACCATCCTGGATGCGCTGCACACAGAACGTGCACTTTTCCATGACGCCTGCAGGCCTCGGGCTCACGTCGGGGTTGAGTTGCCGGTCCAACGGTGCGTGGGATCCTCTAGAGTCGACCTGCA
>JGI24923J38494_100359_pt1 | contig 38200 bp, 24 predicted proteins | sample LinPFosplate11_FD_38494 | JGI IMG/M metagenome (IMG submission 38494) | reverse complement strand
TGCAGGTCGACTCTAGAGGATCCCACCGATACAGGTATAAAGTTTATTATTACTGGCAGGATTGAATAGTGCCTGGGCATTCCACTCGTAAATAATTTCATTAGACTCAAGTTCAACGATTTTAATTCCGATATTTGTCTGAAGGCCAGATTCCTTGATGATTGTTGTAATATTATCCAGCACCTTTTTGTGTCCTTTAACATTAATTAACGTAGGCGCCTTGCTGCAGCTGAAAAGGAAAATCATAACCAATAAGTAGTAGCAATAAAGTGTGTTTTTTGCAATTGGCATTTTAGAAGTAAACATTAATGAATTGAATTAATTTTGATAATTCTTGCGCAAAAGTTATGCAAATTAATTTGCTTAAAATAATATTGTATGATACCTTTATGATGTGAGCAGGGTATCGCCTAAAACCAAAAAATAATATGGTACATACTAATGTTTAAATTCCACCAGATGCTTACCTACAAAAGTTTCCATTAAAATAACATACATAGTTTTCAGTCAGATAAATATTTAGTTATTTATTTAGATCATGCGTAAGAGGTTTGTCCTAATATTCGTCATATCATCTTTGACTTTAGCTCGTGCTACTGCTCAGATATCCAGCACAGCAAAAATTGAAATATCCGAACACTTGCGATTGATTTCGGACCTGGGTTAAATAAATGAGCAGAACAATAGTTTTTACTTACTTATTATTTTTTTGCTACTTTGGGTGTAATCGAATTGATAGCGAGGATAAAAGGAAAGTATCACCACTGGTTATCAAACACATCCAGAGATTAGAGAAAGAACACCCAGGATTATCTGCTGCCCAATTCAATAAGTTAACTATTCCACCTGATTCAACACACCGGTTTGTGTATTTAAGTCCGTCGGAAACAGGGATTGACTTTCAACATATTTGGGATATCCAACCCAAACATCGAGATCAGTTGCGTAACTCGTTTATTGCTTCGGGAGTCGCGATCGGTGATTTTGATAATGACGGTCTGGCCGATGTATTTTTGACTAGACAGAAAGATGGTGGACGGCTATATCGAAACCTTGGCAATTTTCATTTTGAAGATGTGACCGAAAAAATGGGTATTAATCCTGCCGGGATGTGGAGTTCGGGTGCGACGTTTGCCGATATTAATAATGATGGCTGGCTTGATCTATATGTGTGTGGATTCGACTGTCCTAATCGTCTGTATATAAATCAGCGGGGCAAGTTCACGGAAGAGGCAGGTGTCCATGGTCTTGATTTTCACGGAGCCAGCGTGGCGATGTCGTTTGCCGATTATGATCTCGATGGTGATTTAGACGGCTATTTGCTGACCAATAGACTTCATCCCAGTGATGCTATCAGAAATGTCAAAATTTTACGTCAAAAGAACCAGCCACTCCGTGTTCACCCCGATTCCCAAGAACAGGCATATTTCATAACCCCCCCCAATCGCATCCAATTGTTAATTCCTGCAGGTCAATTTGATCATCTTTATAGAAATGACGACGGTCATTTTATCGATGTTTCTATGGAATCGGGTATTGGCGAGTTCCCTTATTATGGTTTGTCTGCAATCTGGTGGGATTACAATGACGATGGTTGGCCGGATTTATATGTTGCCAACGATTATATGGGCCCCGATCATCTGTTTCGAAACAATGGACTGGATAATAATGGGGTAGTCACTTTTACTGATGTTGTGGATGAGGCCTTGCCGCACACACCTTGGTTTTCAATGGGGTCCGACTATGCAGACATTAATAATGATGGCCGGATCGATTTTCTAGCTTCTGATATGGCGGGAAGCAACCACTATAGAGACAAATTGTCAATGGGCTCTATGAGCGGTCCTAATAGTGACGCTTGGTTTTTGAATTTTCCTAATCCGCCTCAGTACATGAGAAATGCGCTCTATCTAAATACAGGTACAGACCGGTTCATGGAAGTGGCATATTTAACCGGGTTGGCAAAGACAGACTGGACCTGGACTGTCAAATTCGGTGATTTAGATAACGATGGCTTTGAAGACGTATATTTTACCAATGGTATGTCACGCGATTTTTTTAATGGAGATTTAAAAGAACGAATGCAACAGATTGCAAGTAAGGATGGTTCCTATAGCTTAAAAGTGCTAGAAATGTGGGAAAAAGAAGAGCCCTATCGCTTAAACAACCAGGTATATAGAAACCTGGGCGATCTGCAGTTTGAAGATTTGAGCAGTCGGTGGGGCTTGGATCATTTTGGCGTCAGCACCGGATCAGCGATGGGTGATCTGGACGGTGATGGCGACTTGGATCTCGTTGTCAACGGGTTTGAAGAACCGATACTCGTATATCGTAACGATGTCTCTACTGGAAATCCGCTAAGGATCAAACTTAAAGGCAAGGCAAGTAATAAAGGTGGGATTGGCGCGAAAATTGTTTTGGATACTAATAATGGACTTAAGCAAATGGTTCGCTATGTCACCGGTTCAAGAGGATTCATGTCATCGAGCGAACCAATTGTACATTTTGGCTTGGGTACCATGGATATGGCCGAGAAAATCACCATTTATTGGCCTTCGGGTATTACCCAAATCTTGCAGGATATTCCTACCAATTTTCTATATGTGATTACCGAACCAAAGTTACCCTCTCAAAAAATAAATCAACCCAGTTTAGCAAAATCCGTTGGGACGATGTTTTCATCTAGTGGAGAAGGTTTGGCAAACGTAACACATCAGGAAATGGAATACGATGATTTTCAAAGGCAAAAGCTGTTACCAAACAAATCATCCCAGCTTGGGCCAGGGATGGCTTGGGGTGATGTCGATGGAGATGGATACGATGATGTTTTTATTGGTGGATCTGCAGGTTTTATGGGGATGCTTTTTCTCAATCTGGGTAATGGTCAATTTAAAAATGCCTTACAGTTTTGCTTTACCTATGACGTCCGTTCTGAGGATATGGGCGCGTTGTTTATTGATCCCGATCGTGATGGTGATCTCGATCTATATGTAGTTAGCGGTGGCGTTGAATGTGAACCAGGAGATGTATTATTGCGTGATCGTCTATACATTAATGATGGAACTGGAAATTTCCAAAAAGGATCCTTAGATCTGTTGCCAGATATTCGTAGCAGTGGCAGTGTGGTGGCCGCTGCTGATATCGATGGTGATAGTAATCTGGAACTGTTTATCGGCGGAAGGATTATCCCCGGAAAATATCCTGAATCACCACAGTCGTATGTGCTGCGCTACACAGGGTCCAAATACGAAGATGTAACTGACGTTTTTGCCCCCGAAATCAAGCAAGCCGGGATGGTTACAAGCGCCCTGTTTACAGATGTAGATGGTGATCATCAGCCTGATTTACTGGTAACGTACGAATGGGGGCCAGTACGGTATTTTCATAATGAGCGGGGTCAACTAATAGATCGAACTTCCCATGCAGGGCTGGCCGATCGGCAGGGTTGGTATAATAGTATTAGCGGCGGAGACATGGATAACGATGGAGATACGGATTATTTGGTGGGTAATTTTGGCCTTAACACCAAATATCAGGCTTCTACAACAAAACCGGAAATAATGTATTACGGAGACTTTGAAGGGAATGGGAAAAAACGAATAATCGAAGCCAAATACGAGAATGGTATTTGCTTACCTCACCGAGGTCTGGGGTGTTCCAGCAGTGCGATGCCTATGATCAAGCAAAAGCTGCCAACCTATCACAAGTTCGCCATTACATCATTACAAGGTATCTACACTGAGGATCGAATCAATGATGCGGAACAGTTTGAGATCAACAATTTGGCATCGGGCATACTTATCAACCAAACGGATAATAAGGGAAAAGTTCGATTGGAATTTCAGCCGTTGCCGCGGATAGCTCAGGCCAGTCCGATCTTTGGTTCAGCAGTCTGCGATATCAATGGAGATGGGAATTTAGATTTATACGTGGTGCAAAATTTTTATGGACCACAACGGGAAACTGGTTATATGGATGGGGGTGTCAGCCTGTTGCTGTTAGGCGATGGTACCGGGCAGTTTGAAAGCGTTGCCCCGGCCATTAGTGGACTCCTTGTCCCTTGGGATGGTACCAGCCTTACTATCAGCGATATTAACCAGGATCAGCGCCCTGATTTTATCGTTGGTGTAAATAGCGGAAAGTTGAGGACTTTTTTAAACCAGACACAGGGTAAATCAATGGCTATTCGAATATTGGATAGATCTGAAGGTCGGAATCATATCGGAGCAAAAGTCAGTGTGAATTTCTCCGACGATTCAATCCAGCTTCATGAAGTTTCAGCTGGTGGCGGCTATCTATCCCAATCAGCCCCGGTTGTTTTTATCGGTGAGGGGACCAGTCAGCGTAAGGTGAAAAGTATTCATATCCGGTGGCCGGATGGTTCGATCAAGAAATTCAAATTCGATGAATTCCAAAGTCAAAACCCATCTTTATCTTCTTCCATTGACGTAGAATAATATGACCTGCCAGTATCATAAAATAAATTATATTACAAAAGGATATAGGAATAATAATTCAAGAACTACACGGACTGAAAGGCCTTCTATTATTGCACGAAAAAATAACCTATATTCATTCTTTCAGTTTTCTGAAACATCTCAACCCTGTGGAATTCTATGAAAAAAATAAAAATATACCTGATTTTTAGTTTCTGCTTTTTTAGGATCTTGGAAGCAAGCCTGGGAAATAACTCTACTACAAATACGGTTCTCTCACGTAGCTTGGTTGATACGCTAAATGTGGGATTGGAAGATACGGTTAATATAGGATTTTCCCCTGGTGACATTATGATGGAAGTCTTCAAGGTTCCAGGCGATTTAACTCTCAATGGTGTGGGTGTGGGTGTGCATCAATGGAACACGGACGGCACATATCCTAGCCTTAAGGTTGAGGTGTATAGACCGGATACGGCTGGATACCCATTTACATCAGCAGGATCGATGTATAGCTTTGGGGACACGGCTGAAAGCGGGTGGATCGGCTTTGCTCATCCAGCAGAAAATGATTCAATTGCTTATCCCGATCCAAGTTCAGCTCCCAATTTGGTTTGGAACAATTTCAGCGTAGGTACGGGTGTCTGTTCCACCGAGCCGGAAGTAGCAGACGGACAACCGGTCTGGGGTACCAAAGTTTTACCGGCTGGTAATGATGTTATGATCCCAAGACCCTCTGGAGGTTCTGCAGGCTTTTTTTACGTTGATTTTACAGGTGGCGGTGCCCAGTTTGTAAAAGACGAGTATATTGCAGTGGTAGTAACCTACCTGGCTGATAACGCCGGCGATCCAGCCGACGAATCAGCAAGGATCTTCTTGAATGCAGCTGATGCTTCCTATCTTTATCCTTCCCCCGGTCTTCAATATTTCGCAAGTGGTTGCAGTGGACCAAGCGGTGAACACGGCTGGCATATCATGCCTAATGCCTGGAAATTTCAGTATGTTGTTGATATTACAGGAGATATTCCGCCGGAAATTGACATCTATCATGTAGGCCTTTCGACTACAACTGGATTACCGGATCCAATTCCATCCTGGACAGAGATTAAGGTTATGGCAACTGCAAATGATTATAATCCTTCTGGTGGGTCAGAAGGTATTGAAGTGGTAGTTCTTCACCACCAGCTTAATTCTCTTACGGCTGATACAACTTCAGAATATATGAGTACAGCATTTAATTTAGTTCTGCAGGTATATGTTTATCACACTGAGATTCCAGGTGTGTCCAATGGGACCACTGTGTATTATTGGGTATCTGCTCAAGATGTTGAAGGAAACATATCTAACACGAATAAGCAATCCTATCTCGTGGGGACACTAGCAACGGATAATGATGTAATACCCAATGATTTTGGTCTGCATGGAAACTATCCAAACCCGTTCAATCCGGTTACCAACATCATTTATTCCATGGATGTCGCATCCGGCGTGAGCATCAATATCCACAATATCCAAGGACAGCTGGTTAAGAACCTTTTTATTGGCAATGTAAACCCGGGACAGCATACTGTATCCTGGAATGGTACAGATCGTTTTTCTCAATCTGTACCTTCTGGCATTTATATTTATTCTATAAAGTCTAGCCGGAAGATCCTTACTGGAAAAATGATGTTGTTGAAGTAATTATCAGCCTGCATCATACTCGCATAAGGCTAGTAAACCTTTGAGAAACATTATTTTTCTGTCTTTTTTGATTTTGGGTTCTACCCTATACCCTCAAGGAGGGACTATATCTGGTGTAGTTCAAGATGAGAATGGGAAACCACTTGTGGGTGCGAATGTGATCCTCAAAAAGACTGTTTTGGGTTCAGCATCCGACGACCAGGGAAATTATATTATCCATAAAGTCCCTGTTGGTAAACCTTATCAATTATCGGCAATGTATATCGGCCACAGAACAGTAACCAGAGACGTTCAGTTACAGGAAGGAGAAGTCCTTACTGCAGATTTTATCATGAAACAGTCTCTAATCGACTTGGATGAAATCGTTGTTTCGGCCAGTTTCAGTGAACGGAAAAAAAGAGCACAGGCATCTCCGATCACGGTCATTTCCCAAGATGAACTACGTAGGCTTCCATTACGAAGTGTTGATGAAGTTTTATCGGGGAAAGTTCCCGGTGGGTATGCAAATCTGCCACACAGGCCCGGACAAAACAATTTTGCGTTCACTTTGCGTGGTGGCACAAGCGGTGCAGGAAGACCACTTGGCGATGTGAAAATATATGTGGATGGGGTCGAACTGCTTGGATTTGATGTTCAATCAAATCCTGGCATTGCCGATTTTATTGATCCCAGTGACATTGAAAAAATTGAAATAGTGCGTGGACCTATGGGGTCTACTCTGCATGGGGCTAATGCCCAAAGCGGAATAATTCATATTTTCACCAAAAGAGGATCGGGATCAAAAAAAACTGTAATGAGAATGAAAGTTGCCCGAAAGAACACAGCTGCGCCAATTCTAAAGGATTATAAAGGAAATGATAATGTGATTGGACAGGAACTTTCGTTTAGTCTTAGCGGTAGAAGTACGTCCGATATTAGTTATAACCTGGGAGCCAATAGTACTGTAGATGAAGAAGTGATGCCCAGCAATGGAAAAAATATTGAAGTATTAAAGCTGCATGGTGCCCTCAATGCAAGAATAGGTTCAGCAAAGATTGATATCAAAACATTTCAGAGTTGGGGGGAACAAGGGTTTATCAGTAACCTATTCCATTTATTAAAATATCAAGAAGAAAGAGGCTGGACAGATGCGCCTGGACACTGGGCTGACTCTGTATCTGATGGATCCATAAAATACTACAAACCCGGATTCAGTTTAAACTTTACCCAAAATTTTAATCCAAACTGGTATCAGACACTTATTATTGGAAATGATACACGGCAATCTCTATATAGGAAGTGGGGCAGCAGTGGCCGCGGGAGTTACTTAAAGCATGATTGGAACCGAACCACCATGAACTACTTTTGGCACTTTAAAAAGGAATTCCCAAACCTGGTAGAATTGGATGTTACTGCCGGCATGCAGCGAACCCAGAGCAGTAATGTACGATTATCTGGAACAGTAGATGAGTCGAAAGACCAATATTATTATGATGATTTTGAAGATGCATCACTCGTAGATCAAAGCAATAGTAATATGGGGTATTATGCTGAAGCTGTACTGGGTTACCAGGAAAGGATATTTTTGACGGTTGGTGAGCGGATGGAAGAGAATGAATATTTTGGCAAAGATTACGGCAGACACTTCAGTCCTCGTTTAGGCTTGTCCTATATCTGGGAATTAGGTAGCCTAATTTGCAAGACAAGGGCCGCTTGGGGCAGTGGTGGTATCAATCCTCCGCAAGCGATGCAGGCGCTGCCCAGTGAATCAAGCTACAATATTAACATTGGTAACCCTAATCTACGACCTGAAAGACAATCAGGGTATGAAATTGGGGGTGATTTTTATATCGGTGATAATTTTTTTCTGGAAGTAACTTATTTTGATCAACTTTTTCTAGATGGAATTCAGAATGACCCCAGTATAAATGACCCTGAAACATTAAAGCAGGAATACTGGTATATTAATTTCGGGGAAATTATTAACAAGGGCTGGGAATTTGCGGTCAAGACAAGGTTTGGACCTTTGGACATTAATGCTACCTATTCTATTTTGGACAGCAGGTGGGGTCAGGATTCTATCCGGCAAAATGATCCGGTTTACGAAGGGTTTTTTGATGAAGGGGTTAGAAGAAATGACGTCCCCACGTCTACTGCAAACTTGTCTCTTGCATACAGTCTGCCTGGTATTTCTTCAGAAAATCGTAAAGGAGGCTCTCTGGTTATAGATCTAAACTATACCGGCGAAAAGAAAGGTAGAGATTGGCTGCTCTATTATGACGGGTTTTATAATCCAGATGTTGATTTTTTCAGTTATTACAGTAAAGATGTATTGATAAATTATAAGCCCTATGTAACGGTTCGTTTGCGCTGTAATTATTGGTTTACTAATAATCTGGCTGCCTATTTAGATATTCGTAACTTGACTGAACATGAAGATATATCCAGAGCAATTACACAACCAGCACTGGGTAGACAAATGGTTTTTGGTCTGGATTTAGAATTTTAGGGTTTCAGTATTACAATAATAAAATGAGGTATAAATAATGATGACGCGTTTCACAAAAATATATACATGGTTTTTTCTTGTTTCTTGTTTGATGATGTCCTGCAGTAGTTATGATTTTTCTAATGTCTTTTCCACATCACCAGCAAAACCTCAAGCCGGTGAAATAGTAACACTGTTGTACAATCCGAAAGGCACTATTCTGGAAGGAACAAATCAAATATTTGCAATAGTTCGAACATACGGAGACAGAAATTATCAGCCAGCTTCCATGTTTTCCATGCCCATTAATGTAATCGACACTGAAGAATATAAAATGAAAAGAAAGCATCCCGGATGGCTGGTAAAGATATTGGTTCCGGATTCTGTTGTTGGTTTCGTTGTTACTCTGCACAACGAAACGGATACAGACTATAATGAAGGGCTGGGATACTGGGTGCCTTTATATACACAAGACCAACACCTTTTACCAGGGGCTGAGGCCGGGTACGCTGCATCGCTTGTGCGTCGGGGTTGGGGCGCTAAATTAGATAAGACACTTTATGCAGATACTTTGCTGGGTTTTTATGATAAGGAATTTTCCCGAAATCCTGATAAAAAGCCTGACTTTGCATTCTCGTATTTTTCCGCATTGAAAAAAAGTAAGGGCTCGGATGGTTTCGTTGAAATTGAGGCCAATCTCCAGGCCTTAGACAATCCAGATCAATGGACAGAAGAACACTTGTTTTTCCTCAGTGCCTGGTATGGCGCAGTCAAGAACCAGGAAAATGCAGATTATTATAAAACGAAATCTCGGGAAAAATTCCCCACCGGCCGCTGGGTACAACGGGAAGAAGCTATTGAATTTTATAAAAAAGTTGGATCGGCTGAAAAGAAAATATTTTTAAACGAATTTGAAGCCAAGTACCCTGACCATTCCGGTTTTAGTTATATGCGAGGTGTGATTATCGGGGAATTAATAAAAGAAGGTTCCTATAGGCAGGCATTTGAATATTTTAAGGTTCTTAATGGTAAAACATGGAGTGAACGACCAGTATTTTCCGCTGTAAATAGCATTAAAGAAACAAAAAATGATGAATTAGGCCTGGTATTAGAAATAATAAATAAATCTGTTGCTGTTTCTCGTCAGGAATATGATAAGCCAAGCGCTTCAAAGCCACCGCTAAAAATTTCGAGTATATGGCAAGAATCTAGAGCAAAACAGCTTGCTTTAGCACTGGATGCCCGTGCGGTAGTCGCCAATGCATTGGGTAATACTGACGCTGCACTTACATATTGTGAAGAAGCATATCAACTAACCAAAAAGAAAAATAAACAGGTGAACGAGCACTATGCTGAGGTGTTATTTAAGAATGGTTCTTTAGATGGGGCAAAAAATATTCTAGAAGAGAGTATTGCCAGTGGTATTCAGTCTCCAAAAATGGAAGAGATTCTAAAAGAAATATTTGTTAACAGCCAAGGATCAGACGCCGGGTTTACTTCTTATTATTCTAATTTGAAAACCCAGGCGTTGGATGATCTTAAGGCCAAAATTCAGTCTGAACTGGTAACACAAAGAGCCCCGTCTTTCACCCTATTAGATACAGATGGAAAAGAGGTATCTTTATCTGACTACAAAGGGAAAATAGTGATTTTGGACTTTTGGGCAACCTGGTGCGGCCCTTGTAAAGCTTCTTTTCCCGCTATGAAAAAAGCGCTTAACAAATACGAGCAGGGGAAAGAAATAAAAATCTTATTTGTTAACTCAAAAGAAACGGCAGAAAATAAGCTTCAGGCCGTAAAAGATCTTATGGAAAAAAATAATTATCCTTTCCACGTATTGATGGATGATAAAAATGAGGTTTTTGAGTCTTATGGAATAACCCTTTTGCCTACAAAATTAATTATTGATAAGGCTGGTAATATCCGCCATAGAAGCTTTGGTTTTCGGGGTGAAACGGAACTGCTGGATGAACTGGAAGCGGTTATTTCTATCCTTAATTCATAATATTATTTATTAAGCCGTTTACCCATTATATTTATTTTGATCCTTTGGCAAAAGGATATTAATTAGATAAATTATTTATGTTAATTTCGCTTGGTTTATTTTTATATAAACGATACATTTTGCTGGTGCGGGTATTAATTTCTCTAATCAAAACTAAGGAGTTCTAAATGTTTAAAAAGCTAATATCAATCATATTATTTGTATCCTTGCAGTCGGTTCTCGTTGCGGATGGCTACAATGCCGGCGGCGATTTTACCCTGGATAATGCTTTAAACTTTCATGGAGATCTTAATTTTTCCCAATTTACAGCCTTGGGCGCCCAAAGTGTTCTTGCGGGAATGGATTTTGACGGTGACGGAAAAAAGGAAATTTTATTTACCATTGATGAAACCTTGCCTCCTGGTGGTGCCGACCCTGGTAAATTAGGTATCTTTCTCTATGAAGCTGATGGCAGTGGTGGGTACAATCATGTATGGCACTTTGTCACGCCGGATCCCGGCAATAGCCTGCCCGCCATGTTTCATGCTGATATCGATAATGATGGCTTACAAGAGATTTATTTTGGTGTGCCCCCGGCAGTTGGTTATAATGAAGGTTCCTGGGGAACATACATTTTTGAACAGAATGCTGATTCAACTTTTCCTGGAACAGCGACAGTGCTTTATCAATACGGTATGACATCATCGGATAATTTTCGTCCGGCGGGATATGAAATATATGATTTAGACGGGGATGGTATTAAGGAACTCTGTACTGTGGACCGCGGAGTCCGGAGACTTTCCATTGTTGAACCACCTTCGGGCGGGTTTGATAACCTTTCTACATTCACAAGTGAATACCTTGATACACTTGACCTTAATGGTGGGTCTCTCTACAACCTGGATGCTGTGGATTTTGATGGTGACGGTAAATATGAATTGTGGGTGAACACCTGGAACAACTTTAGCATGACTGTTTTTGAAGCCACTGGGACAGATGCCTACAGTGTTGAATCAAAGATGGATCAACTTTATACTACGGGAGACGCTGCTTCTTTCAGGAGAAATGGCTTTGCGTTTTATGATGCTGATGGCGACATGGATCTGGATGCCTGGTTTCCAATGACCGATGGTAAATTGTACTACCTGGAAAATACTGTTTCTTTCACTATAGGTGATGTATCTCTTGGTACAAACCAAGTTACTAATGGTGGGCTCGAGGATAGTACTACAGGTTGGGACTTTTTTCCAAGTCCGATGACGAATATGGAATTGATGAGTACTGGTGATACGCTCTTACCTCCGGTTATCACCAGCACTGTATTTACAGATACCACGGCTACCGGTGCGGACACTACCTGGACAGTTTATGACACTTCTGCTGCAGTATTGTTTACAGCACATGCAGGTACAGGGGCGCTTAAGGTTTCGGGATTATCCACTGCTGGCGGCACAAATATAGAGAATAATGCGTTTTTTACTTTTGCCGATACCGACCCAATAGATCCTGGTACGCAGTTTGTAATATCAGCAGATTTTTTACATAGTAGCCTTGATAGTTTTAGTACACTCGGTGCTCACGGCGTTTTGTTTGCTAAATATTTTGCTCCTGGCTGGGCTTGGTTAGGCATGAATTCAACCAATTTTGAAGGATCAACTTCTGAAGACGCCTGGCACCATTTGGATGTGCTCTGCACGGTGCCCGCTGGCGCTACTGTCGTTCAAGTGGGTGTAATGCATGTTCAGCCAACAGATACATCTCTCGGTTCTTTTTATGTAGATGATCTAGAGGTGAAATTGTCTGACTCATTAGGCGTTGACTTTCTTGCTGCAGACGATTTTAGTGAAGTACTTACTTTCGGTACAAGAAATCGCGGTAGCGATATGGGTGATATTGATGGAGATGGAAAAATGGATATTATAGCCACGACTGGAACCGGTGAAACGGTTGTACGGATGGAATTTATGGGTGGTGACCCCACTAGTGCTAGCAGATATGAAGTTAGTACTATTTTTGAAAGTAAGGGCGCACCGGCTGATCGCTACTATCCGCTTGATATTTCTGACAGTGATCTCGATGGAGATGGAAATCTGGAAGTAGTACTAACCAACCTGTATGCTTCCAACGCGACACAGCCCCAGATTTTTGTGCTGGATTATGATAAATTTTCCTTTGATAAAGGAGGAGACAACCCTGAACATCTGGCTCCGAACTGGTCAGTTGCCGCAATGAGCTATGGAGCTGATGTTGATTCAGTTTTTGGCCACGATGCTAGAACCGTTATCGGCGGAATGGATATGGACGGTGATGGAAAAAAGGAAGTTATTTCTAATGATTATGCTGGGCGCAGAGTAGTGGTTTTTGAATACGATGCTGCCAATAATGCCTTTGATGTAGTATGGTCTTCCCCAGTTATAACAACCCATTATGCTTACAACCCACGAACAATGGCAGTTGGCGATCTGGATGGTGATGGTAAGCAGGAAATTGTCTTTCCTTCTGCTAATGATGATTCGGAAGGTTACCATATTTATGAATGGGATGGTGTGGTTGGCAGTGATAATTACGGGACTACTTATGCATCTGTCTGCCAGGTTGAAATTGATAAGTGCTGTGCAGGAGATGGAGCTGGCACAGCTAGTTACGGAGCATCCTTTAGGGGTGACCATGACCGTCTAACAATCTTTGATGTTGATGGTGATGGCAGAGATGAATTTGTACAACATATTCGCCGGGGTAATCCGCGAGGAACTCTCGTATATTCCCTTTCTGAAGGCGATGATCTTGTTTCTGGTTCAGGCGGTGGGTTTGAAACCTGGGTTGAAGAATTTTGGGTCAATAGAAGTGACTATGGCGGAGGCTCTCCTCTTCATGCACTCCCTGCTGATCTGAACGGGGATGGCCACTATGAGGTAATTAATCATACTTGGAATGCTATGCATTTCTACAACATCACTTCAACAGATACAGGATTTGCTGCGCCTGTTGTTGGCAGTACCGATTCTTATTACAAGGCAACTCTAGGAAGCGATCAGTATTCAATATGGGGCGGGTATGCGCATGATATTGATGGTGATGATAATGATGAGGCATACTTTGCGAGTTATGGATCTTGGGGAGTAGGCTCTGGTGACGTCTACGTAGTTGACTACGATAGTACTGATGATGTGCTTAAAATTAATGGAGACCACGTGGTAAAGATTGCTTCAAATATTGGGCAGTTCATAGGCGATGTTGGAAATGGTTATGATGGAGACGATAGAAATACTCTTTTTGTTGGGCGCACAGTACCCAATATTACTGCTCTGAAATACATTGGCCCTGATCCCAGGTCACCTTTGAGCTATTTGAAAGAAGTAATCTATTATGGTGAGCACGATGTAGTTAATACCACCATCACAATTGATTCTACAGGCACTGATACTGTTTATTCTGGTAGTCCATGGGGATTTGCTTCCAAAATAGAGACAGGTTGGGGTGGAGAATTACTGGATTTTGATGCCGATGGCAAAAAAGAACTTCTGGTTTCATATCAAAGTATTGATGACAGTCTGAGTACCACTGTTAAAACCTGGGTCGACAGTTTAGCAGATTATACTTCAGTGACTACAAAGGTTGTCAATCATAAAGATTGGACATTTATACTGCTAGAAAATGGGACTGATCAAACTGTTTCTACTGACCCGATTAGGTTCGTTCTTCCAGACGACTATCGTTTGGATCAGAACTACCCGAATCCGTTTAATCCAAACACTACCATTCGATACACTATTCCAATTAACCGTAGGGTTTCGATTAAGGTGTATAACATAACCGGACAGTTGGTAAGAACTCTGGTTGATAACGAGATGGCTAATGCCGGGACCCATAAGGTAGTATGGAATGGAAAGAATAGTTTCGGTCGAAATGTATCCACGGGTATATATCTGTATAGCCTGGAATGGGCCGGGATGAAAAAGGTCAAGAGAATGACCCTGGTCAAATAAGCTAGAGACTCTATTCTATAGCAATTGTATAAAAGGGGAGTGCGATATCGCACTCCCCTTTTTAGTTTCTAATACTATGAGAACCTTATTAATCACGATTACCATCATGGGCGTTTTATATGCTTCCAATGGAAAGATCGCAGGTAGGGTAGTCGAGAAAGAAACCGGAAGCCCGGCTGTAGGCGTCAATGTGATACTGATAGATACTTACTTAGGAGCTGCTACTGATGAAAATGGCCGTTTTACTATTCTGAATATTCCCCCTGGAACATACTCGATCCGGGTGGATGCCATTGGGTTTGCTACTATTACTATGAAAGATGTACGTGTTACAACGTCCCAGACCACCGAGCTCAGTTTTACATTAGAAGAAGCAGTTATCGAAGGACAAGAAGTCACTGTAATCGCTGAGCGGCCCCTGGTGCAAAAGGACCTGACTGCGTCCCAGAGGGTTACCACAGCGAAAGAGATTGAAGATATGCCTGTAGAATCTTTTCTAGGCGTATTGACCACTCATGCGGGAGTAAACCAGAGTGCCGGCGGCGCCTTGCACGTTCGGGGCGGTAGGAGCAATGAAGTAGGGTATTATATTGATGGTGTATCTGTTTCTAATCCATTTTATACCAATTCGTTAGCTGTTAGTGTAAGCAACAAGGCATTGGAAGAAATGAAGCTGGTGAGTGGTGCCTTCAATGCGGAATACGGCAATGCCATGAGCGGCGTGGTAAATGTAACAATCAAGGAGGGGGGGAAAAACTACGATGGTAGTCTTTCTTACTATACTGGCGATTATTCTTCATCGGCTCACGATATTTTCCCCAATATAGACGATCAGGATTTTACAGCCAACAGCACGTTAGATGGTTTTATATCCGGACCGGTGCTACCCTTCTTAGGAGATAGATTAACTTTTAATGTATCATTACGGCGCAGTGAAAGTGAAGGCTATCTCTATGGTATCCGGGAACATAATACTAGTGATTATGCTTATTTTCCACCCAGTGGAGACTGGTACATCCAGAATACTGGAGACAGCAGCTATGTGCCCATGAATCCTAGTCAGAGTACAAATGCTCTGTCTAAAATCACATGGCGCGTTTCACCCACCATGAAAATATCTACACAGTCGATTTTATCCAAAGCCCAGAGCAAGAGTTATTCCCATGCTTACAAATATAATCCAGATGGAGTAGGCACGGGTTATTCTGCAAATAACAACCATTCGATTAAGATTAATCATTCTCTATCACCCAAAAGTTTTTATGAGGCCAATTTATTTATTAGTGATACTGATTATAAAAATTATCTCTATGAGGATACCACCGACAGCAGGTATGTATCTACTGATTACATTAACACAGAACCAACTTCTGCCACTTTTTTATTTGGTGGTACGCAAATGGGTCATACCTACCGGGTTTCTAATTCTGTAGGAGGGAAGTTTGACTTTACGATCCAGATAAATAACCGGCATGAATTAAAAACAGGATTTAGTTTCCGTAGGGATAATCTTGAAGAGCGGAATTTTTCGATTTTATATAATTACAACTATCGTCAACCGACTGTATTGCCTGAAAATGAATCCCCGTATCACGTTTATTATAAAAAGGAAGCGCTGCAGTATTCGGCCTATATCCAGGATAAAATGGAATATAGTTCTATGATCATGAATTTAGGTGTCCGCTACGATGTATTTGTGCCCAATGATTCATCCATTACAGATCTTGTTTATCCGCAAGCGGGAAAAAACGATGCCGGGGAAAAAACAATGATCTCGCCCCGGGTTGGAGTTTCCCTGCCAATTACGGATAAAGGAATTTTCCATTTTTCTTATGGTCATTTTTATCAGATGCCTACCCTTAGAAACCTTTACCGGGAAAGTTACTTTGGGGCTGGCCTGGCGCCGACAGTGGGATACCCGGATCTGAAACCGGAAAAAACAGTACTCTATGAGTTTGGATTTCAGCAGCAGTTCGGCAATCTGATTGGGATGGATATTAACCTGTTTTATAAAGATATTCGCGAACTTTTGGCACTGCAGAGTATCCGCTATGATAGCCCCCAATACGGACCTTCCAATTATGCAATTTACTTGAATAAAGACTATGGCAGTTCCAAAGGGCTAACCTTATCTGTTACTAAACGGTATGATCCAGTTTCTAAGACTAGAATCTGGCTGGATTATACCTATCAGAAATCTGAAGGAAATTCCGTGAAATCCGCTGCATTTTATTTCAGTACCTTAAGTGGAATCGAAGAAGAGAAACTGATTGTACCTTTATCCTGGGATCAGTCTCACCTGCTAAATACCACTGTAATTATTGGTATTCCCGGAGGTACTACCCTGGGACTAATTGGAAAAATATCTACTGGATGGCCTTATACCCCATCTATTCCCACAGCAAATTATGTGCCTGAACCAAATAGTGGCCGTAAACCTATACAGCGTAATATGGATCTTAAAATTGAGCGCAGAGTGAGTATCGGTTCTCGCAAGGTCTCTCTATTTGCCCGGGTTTATAATTTATTTGACATCCGCAATGCGCGCTATGTATTTGATGATACTGGTTCCCCAAAATATACCTATGAATACCGCAGCCTTCAGGAAACGGAACAATTTAAAGCCCATTATGGTGAGCCTGGAATTCACACCTGGGAAGAGTACATAACACGCCCACAATACTATTCTTCTCCTCGATCATTCAAAATAGGATTTTCATTGGATTTCTAATGACCAAACGGACAAATTTTATTCTAACTTTTTTCTTTGCCTGTTCAATGGTATTTGCACAATGGCCGTTTAGAAAAGATTTGGAATGGTATCGGAACGGTCCCGAGAAGGAATGGTCTCAGCGCGATCATAAACGGTATTTTAATTGGCGAGAGCGCATAGATCTAAAACGCATTGCTGGAAGCCAAGACGATCAGATCTTGCGGCGACAGAAGGCCATTCTCAATGGCAACAAAATCACTACTGAAATCTGGAACTATGGTTCTATATCCAGCCCCGGAAATAGGGTAACTGATATTGTCTGGGAAGGCCTTGGTTACGGCTATGAATTTGGACCGTTTATTTGTGCCGAAGTTGAAGTTTCATCTGGAAGCCACCAGGATTCTTATCCAGTAGTAAATGCTCAAGGTGACACAGCCTGGTATGCCAGGGTTATTAGTGATGGCTTGACTTCCTTGGGTGGGGAAGTTTCCCCGGATGGTACGGAATTCTATGGCTGGGAACCGTTAGCCTGGAACGATGACCTATCAGTCCCATACGCAGATCCACTGAGTGAAAATATTCCAACCAGTAATGATTTGGACCGCAATGGTGATGGCAAACCGGACAGTTGGCCTTTTGGGTGGTATAATGAAAATCTAAAAGATTATGTTTGGCCAGGAGCACTGCGACAGGGGTCTTCTAATTCTGATCTGGAATCATTTTTCGTTGTAGACGATCGCAGCAATAAAGAATTTGATTACTTTCCATTTTCGGCTGATTCTACCAGACGCGGGCTTGGAATTGAAATTGAATGCCGATACTACCAGTGGGCAAATCCTCTGGCAGAGGATATCATTTTCCTGATATACAAGGTTACCAATAAAAGTTCCAAGGACTTGGAAGAGGTCACTTTTGGTATGTGGGGGGACCCGCATGTTGGTGGCCCGTCGAACTGGCAGGACGATCTATCTTATTTTGACCGGGACCTGAATATGGTCTATTGCTGGGATGCGGATAATGTTTCGGATGTAGTTGGAAATGTTCCCGGATATTTTGGCTATAAATTTCTGGAAAGCCCCGGTCAGCCTTATGATAATCTGGATAATGATAATGATGGCATGGTGGACGAGTCACAGGATAATGGTATTGATGAAGATGGTGACTGGGATGTTGAAAAACATGACATTGGCATTGATGGTGTACCCAATACGGGAGATGAAGGCGAAAATGATGGTGTACCCACACCGGGGGATCCATTTGACCCACGTCTGCCGGGTGAACCAAATATTGACTGGACGGACCTGGATGAATCTGACATGGTTGGTTTGACCGGTTTTTCATCCCCTCCTTTTACTAGCCAAAACCGTATATCTAACGATCAGTTCATTTTTGAAAATTATCTTACAGCGGGTGTATTTGATACTGCCAACTCAGTCCAGGCCGGAGACTATATTTTTATTTACAGTTCTGGGCCCATTAATTTACCAGCTGGAGAAGCCAGGAGATTCAGCATTGCCCTACTCGTAGGGCAGGATTATGATGACCTGACTCTTAATGCCATTACCGCTCAGGATATTTATAAGAAGAATTACCAGTTTGCCAAACCGCCAGAAAAACCCAATGTAACTGCAGTGCCAGGGGATGAAAAAATTACCCTTTATTGGGATGATATAGCTGAATATTCTTTTGATCCGATTACGGAAACGTATGATTTTGAAGGATATGTCATATACAGATCTACCGATCCTTCTTTTCTGGATCAGCAAACTATTACTGATGCCAACGGTTCCAGATTCCTTTTTGAGCCTCTAAAAACAGTGGATGGTGCTTCTGCAAAATTCGATCTGGTTAATGATTATTATGGTCTCAGCCCAATTGAATTTGCTGGCAGGGGCGTCAAGTACAATTTGGGTGAGAATTCTGGTCTTAAGCATGTATTCGTGGATTCAAACAATGTAGTAAATGGACAGACCTATTATTATGCCGTCGTTTCATATGATCATGGCGATGCCGAATTAATAGTGGCTCCGGCCGAATGTTCCAAAACTATTACCGTTAACCCTGAAACCAATGAGGTTCTGCTGGATGTCAATACAGTTGCCATCGTACCCAAGGCTCCTACGGCTGGTTATGTTGCCTCAAGTATTAATGAGCCTGGATTAGAACATATTCAAGGAAAAGGTACTGGTGATGTTGTAGTTGATATTATCGATAATACTGTATTAGAGGATGAAAATAGTTTTCAGGTGATTTTCAGTAATGAAGAAGATCAACTCAACTACAATCTATTGGACCAGAAAGAGTTGTCTGATACTATAACGGTACGAATGGGACAATATTCTAAACTATCCCATAAGAATGTGGACTCTACTATCTTTTCCGTTTCTTCCTTGAGCGGATATCTCTATTCAGAAGGCATTGATTTTGACCTGCTGGATGCGGATGGGCAAATATATGTTCGCGAAGGCGGATCCATGACAGAAGGCCAAACAATAGTTGTTTCGTACCGCTATTATCCTATTCGTAATAGTGAAAAATTGGCTGCGGAAGAAGGAAACCCAATTTTTGATGGCATGGCAATCACAGTTCAAAATGATGCGCTAGAGCTTGATAATTCTCTAATCAGTTGGAACGAATACAGCCCCACTAACTGGACCTGGTGGGTAAAACCCTTCAATAATTTGCCAGTTAATATGTATCCTGCTGATTATGAAATCCGCTGGTTCAATTCTTTGGTTAGTTCCAATTTTCGTCCTGGCCATGAGCATGTGAAAGCGAACTTTGAGATCTGGGAAACAACCAGAGGATTCCCAGAGAAACAGCTGCCCCTTGTTATTTTAGAAACCATTACCACGGACAGCCTTTGGAATCCCGGGGAACGAATCATTATACTGCAGGATTCAGCTATTTCGTCAGCTTCATGGGAACTTACTTTTTATGAACCATCTGCAGGTACAGGAAATGTGCCACCGGTTGAAGGGGATATCTTTTCAATTTATACAAACCGATCTTTTGCGGATGATATTTTTACCTTTTCAACTACAGCATCTACAGAAAGTAAGCAGGTGGAAAAGGAAAATATGGATAACATTTATGTTGTACCCAACCCTTACGTAGTATCCAGTAATATTGAGTCCCTAGATCTACAAAACCCCAGAGACAGGGGTCCTAGACGGGTCTACTTTGCTAATCTCCCGGCCATGTGTACCATTAAGGTATATACTCTGGCTGGGGATCTGGTACGAACCCTAAAACATGAAGGCAGTATAGAGGATGGTATTGAAACCTGGGACCTGACTACTTCCGATAATTTTCCAGTGTCCTTTGGGATTTATATTTTCCATGTGGAGAGTGAAAACGGTAACGAATCCGTAGGCAGATTTGCTTTAATCAAATGAGAAATCAATTAAAGTCTTCGCGTTGGTTAACATGGGTTCTATTCCTAACTCTAGCAGGCAACGTATTGAATGCACAGCTGGAGAATGACCAGAATATTTCCAAAAGGGGCACCACCGCAGCACAGTTTTTGAAAATCAGTACCGGAGGCCGCGGAACAGCTATGGGAAGTGCCAATGTAGCAATTTGTTCCGATCTAACCAGCAGTTACTGGAACCCGGCCGGCCTGGCCCGCATGAAAGGGATTCAGGTCTATTTTGAGAATAATGATTGGCTGGCAGGAACAGATCATCATTTTGGTGCCGTTGGTTTCTCATGGCCTAGTGTAGGGGTATTTTCGTTATCGCTGAACATGCTTTCCACTCCTGATGACCTGGTAAGAACTGTAGAAAATCCAAAAGGCACCGGTGAAAAATTCAATGCCCAGGATTTGTCTATTGGGTTGACCGTTGCAAGGAAATTAACCGATCGTTTATCACTGGGTGCAACTATCAAAAATATCAGGCAGCGCATCTGGCATTCTTCGGGTCAAACAATGGCCACAGATATTGGTGTTCAATATAAGACCCCTATACGGGATTTGATGCTGGGTGCTAGTATTTCCAATTTTGGGAATGACTTATCTCTTTCCGGTCGTGATATGAATATTAGCGTAGACCCAGACCCTGGAAACCAGGGGAATGTTGAATTTGTTAACGCCGAATATCAAACAGATGCATTTCCCTTGCCGTTGTTTTTTCGGGTGGGCATTGGCGGCTACCTTATAAATACACCATTACTTCAGGCTGTTTTTGCAATTGATGCTATACATCCCAATGATAATTATGAATATCTAAACCTTGGTTTAGAAGCAGCATATAATGAATTGGTCTTTATCCGAGCTGGTTATCCATCTTTCGGAAAGGATGACTCGATCGAGGGGCCTACCTTTGGAACGGGGCTCCATTATCGCATCCCCCGTACATCAACTATTTTAAAACTGGAATATTCTATTGCCGACTTTGGCCCACTGGGTATGATACAGCGGCTATCTATTGGTTACCATTTCTAGGTAATGTTTTATTTATTATCCTAAATTATGTTTTCTGTAAAAATTAATAATATGAAATGGATTGAATTAGTTTATGGTTTTACAATTGACTCACAATTATAATTTTTGTTGATATTCATTTTGGTTGAAAATCGAGCAGAGGAAAATTATCTGATGGTGGGTATTTGTAGTGCCACCATTCTTCCGGATATATTGAAAAACCGCCTACGTTAGTCATTAGATTTTTTAACAATTCCCGGTTGGCAATAACCTGAAGAGGATGATCCATGTATTCATGGTGCGCTTCAACGCCAAAGAAATCAAAAGCGGTGGGCATGGTTAATTCTTCCTTAGTAGAAAAATCAACTATGGTTAGATCGACTGCTCCTCCGCGGTTATGGGAAGAACCTATATTGGGATCAGCCACATATCGTGGATCAGGTACAATTTCCCACATGCGGTATTGAACAGATCGCGGTCGAAAGCCGTCCCAGATTTTCAATCCTAATCCATGCGAATATTTTGCCCCGTTATAACTATGGATATTGCGCAATGAATCCTGTACAAGTTTAAGATTTTCAAGGGCACCAAAAGCTAGAAAACAAATATTGCTTGGGTACAATATTTGTTTGGTAAAGTTATCCGTAGTTGCGTATTTAAGTTCAATTTCAATGTCAGGTATAATTTCCTTTATTTTAACTAGTTTGTTCGCAGGTGTTTGCCCGAGGGTAAAACTGCAAGGATAAAAAAATATGTTTATTAGCAACACGATAGAACATGACTTTGTTAATCGATCAGTTATGGATTTACAGTTCATTTGATTAACAAAGTCATAAAAAGAAGTATAGTTAGACCCCCAGCAGCATAGAAATTGATTTGTTTTCGCTTTTTCTGTAGTTCATTTAACAGCGTGTCACTACCCCATAACCTGTTCATTCGATTTTCCTTGAATACTATATTTTCTGGATACATCTCTTGCAGCTTTTTTAATACACTCACACCTACGTTTAGACTTTGGTATTCATTCCTAGTAATAACTCTGATCTCAATGCCGTCACAGAGTTGATTTTCATATTTTGGTTTATCTGCTACTCCTGGAATGGACAAAGGAGTGAATGATTTCGGCACAAAAACGACACCAGGAAGATGTAGTTCGTTCAGTTCTTGGGAAAGAATTTTACCATCAATCCAGGGAGCGCCAAACCATTTAAAGGGATGCTTTGTACCCCGGCCTTCACTAACATTAGTTCCTTCTAATAAACACATACCCGGGTATATTAATGCAGTACCTAAATCAGGAATATTGGGGGATGGTTTAACCCAGGGCAAAGTTGTTTCATCATACCAGAGGGAAGCATTCCAGCCTTCCATGGAAACGATATTTAAAGATGGAGTGGGATTAATCCATTGTTCTGCAACAATTTTTTGGGCCAGTTCACCTATGGTCCACCCATAGCGGATGGGAATTGGATATTTGCCAACGAAGGACTGATAATTCAAATTTAATAATGGACCTTCTACTATATCGCTACGGATTGGATTGGGGCGATCTAATACCAGCACTGGTATTTGTAAATCACCCGCAGCTTCCATGACCAAGCCTAAAGTTGAAATATATGTATAAAAACGAGCACCGATATCCTGGATATCATAGATGATCAAGTCCACACCCTGCAACATTTCCGGTGTCGGTTTACGTATGTTACCATATAGACTAATTACTCTAGGGATGTCGGCAATCTTTTTATTGTATGTTATTTCTTCATCGGCCTCGCCAAATAGACCATGTTCAGGGGAAAAGACTACTTTCAGATGAACATCATTCAAAGTAAGCAGTCGTTTATAATTTGGTATACCGTAGCGGTCTATTCCTGTCTGATTGGTGACCAGGGCGATAGCTTTACCAGTGATCAAATCAATCTTTTTTTCTAGTAGTACATCTAAACCAGTTAGTACCGTCACCTTGTCCACGGGAGGTGTCATGATGGTTTTATAATATTCAGCCTGGATCTGGTGAGTGGATTGCCTAGTCTGGGCTGATAGAAAGGTGATAGTCAAAACCAACAACAATTTCCATTTAAAATATTCCATTATTTTAAGATGGTAACTTTTTTGGCATCAATGGTGTGACCACTGGTTAAAGACACGATGTAAACACCTGCTGGTAATTCTCTATTGCTATCATCCAACCCGTCCCACACCCATGTGTGTTTGTATGTACCCACTAGGGGAATAACCACGGTCTTTACTTTCCTCCCCAAAATATCGATGATCGCAATCTGTACAACCTCGTTATTTAAATCCGATAAGAATTCTAATGTAAGGGATGAATTTGTTGGATTTGGGTACAGTGCATGAATTGATACTGCTTCTGGTAAAGCAACTTGTGAATTATTTATAATACTGAGCTCAGTTTCGTAGAAGTCGAGAATCCTATCCAGCAATTGATCCCGTTTTGATTCGGGATAAATTGTTTCAAAACCTACAGATAGAAAGACAACACCGCCATTTTCGCTACTAATACCAAATGTGCCGGTATAGCTAACACCCATACCGCCGCGGATATCATAATCTACGTCATCAAATTTTACACATACCTCAGCACCATTAACTGGTTTAATGCCGTCAGGCCAGTCCACATCATAAGTGCCGTGAGTTCCGTTATCAAAGGTTATGTCTGATATTCCGTCAAACAATGAATTGGTTACACCGTAGCCACTATAGGTTCCTTGTTGTCCGCCGGCCGCATCAGATATGTAGTTTGCTTTCAGGTAATTCTGAAAGAATTGATTGTCAGAGGTGCTTCCTTGGCTAGAAAGGTCATAGCCAATCTCTGAACCAGAAACAAAAAGAAAGCCCCCATTCTCTAAATATGATTCTACCAAGTCTTGTTCTGCTCCTATGAACGAGCTGGTAGCTGTACCTTCTTCACCTAGGATCCAGTCTACAACTGCATAGTTATCGAGATCAATATCGCCTTCTATAACTGCTTCGTTGGTTGCGTTATCAAAGGGATAGCCTTGCGCGTGGAAAGCACTGCCGTGTTGTTTTATATAGTCAAATGTATTATTAGTGCCATTTATTCGATCAAAGCCATTTATGATCAAACACTTTACATTCCCGGTTGATGGTATTACCCCCATCAATTCTGTCTGTTGACTGAAACCGAAGCCATTCATAGCAGAAACAGAAAGAAAATATGTTTCACTTGTGTTAAGATTATTTATAATAATTGGTCGCTGGGTGTAATTACCTAATGTATCAAGAGTGTTGCTACCAAGGTAACTTCGCAATACGACGTAGGCATCCGCAGCTTGGGACCCTTGAAAATCTATCATTACACCGCCATTCCCAATATTCTTGATAATCAACTTGGTTGGTGTAGTTGGTGGTGCAGTGGCACCAAATTTTGCAGAAAGCAAGTCCCAGAGTTCGGGGTTGCTACCATCATATCCCATAGCCCAAATGCCAACACCTAATAGATCATTGTTGATGGCAAAATCATATTTCAGAGATAAGGATAGACTGTCGTCATACCAACCTTGCACCCAGTTAGGATTCTGATAATGGTACCATGGCGTTTGTGATGATTCATGCCATAGTTTTCCATATGACAGTGCATTTCCTTCCATTTCTGCATAGAATTTTGCTGTACCAGTGTCTGTAGTGGGCGCACCTGCTGAACTGGATGTAGCTGGCCATTCAAAACCAAAATAAGGGTAACCAATGATCAATTTTTCAGGCTGGTTATTGGTCTTATTCAAATAATCATTCACTGTCCAAGAAATTGAATACCCATTCCCAGTTAGCGGTGAATTTGGCCCAGTACTTGAGCTGCCACTGTAATAGTAATCGTACCCCATAATGAATAAGCCATCGCTCACGGTAGCCAATGCATTATAATCCCAGCCATCATTCCAATCAACGGCAGGAGTAGCAAGGGTCACTTGTGAACCTGGAATTTCAGTATGAAAGGTATTTGTAAGATCTGTGATAAATTGTACCATATTCTGTTTTTGGGACGCTGGAAAAGATTCAAAGTCCACGTTGATTCCATCGGCGTTTCCAGCTTGTACTTGTGTTAACAGGTTATCAATCAGGTTTTGTCGATAAGTTGCATTACCCAGTAGAGTTGTCAGGTCACTATTGTTAAAAAGGGTAACGCAAAGTACTACATCTACACCATTGGTATGAGCAGTATTAATTAAACCTGTAACCGGCCAGCCATGAAGATTACTTAGACCTCCAGTTGATGTCGCTTCAGCACTAAAGTAAGCAATGGTTGAGATTAGGTTGTAGTTATAGTTTTGCCAGGCAGTTCCCATCCAATAGGGATGATAACCAAACACTGTACGTGTTGGCGTTATAGTACGGGTTTGATTTGAAATAATGGGTTCGTTCGTTTGTTGATCCACATGTGCATTATAGTTATTATTATAGTATTCAAGCTGAATTTGGTGAATGCTACGGTGTTCCTGACCAAAGCTGAATAATGACATTGCTATAAAGACCAATATAATTGGACGTACTATATGCATCCCTTTAACTAGGTATCACATTTACGAAAAATATCTTCTACTGTTTCCCTGGATCGGATAAGGTGTGGTTTATCCTTATCAATAAGTACTTCAGCTGGACGTGGTCGCGTATTGAATTGATGAGCCATGGCATATCCGTATGCACCAGTATCCATGATAGCTATTAAATCTCCTTCGGCAACATCTGGAAAGGGAATATCTATAGCTAGTCGATCAGTATTTTCACATATGCGCCCAGTGATATCAACAGTCAAATTTTGTTCTTCCATAAGAGCACCAACTTTATAGATGCGGTGGACTGCACCATATAGTGCTGGTCGCATTAGTGTTTCCATACCGGCATCCAATCCGATAAATGTTTTGTAACTGTCTTTTATACCAGTCACCTGGGCTAGAAGTATAGCCGCATCACCTACCAGTGCGCGACCGGGCTCGATGCAAAGCACTGGCCAATCATGTTGATGCTGTCCATAGAATTCTTTGAAAATTTCGGCTACCAAACCAAATACATCATTGAAGTTTAATGGATCTTCATCATCAGCATAGGGAATGCCGAAACCGCTACCAATGGAAATTTTCAATAATCTATGATCGATAGCATCTTCTATATGCCGTGCTGTTTTAAGAATTAGTTCGGTGTTTTCTCTGAAATGATTCTGATCAAGAATAGCTGATCCTGAATGGCATTGTAATCCAAATGTTTTTACACCATCAGCTAAGGCTGATTTATACACAGCAGCGATTTTTTCAACAGGAATACCAAATTTAGCTTCGCGGCCTCCGGTAACTATTTCAGCAAAACGACCTTTGCCGACGCCGGGATTTAGTCGGAAACTTATATATTCTGGAATACCAATATTTTTCAGCCGTATGAATGATGTTTCATCATCTAAATTTATTTCGCAGCCACTGTTTACAGCTGATTGTAAATCATCCATTGATTCATAATTGCCGGTATATACACAATTTTTCATAGGAATTTCGGCCCTTTCGGCCGCAAGCAATTCTCCGGGGCTGGAACAATCAGCCCCCAAAGTTGGGATATATTGATGCATGAAAGCGAGTAAGTTTGGATTGTTGTTAGATTTTACAGCAAAATAGATTTGATATTTATCAAAGTTTGTGCGCAATGCTGTATCAATACGATCCAGGTTATTGCATATTATTTCACCAAAATAGGTATAAAGTGGTGTGCCATATTCCTCGGAAATGTTTTTTAACCTATCGCCATCTTGTACTTCATTTAGTAATGGGTGTTTTGTCATTATTACCTATTCATTATATATCTATTGGTTGAATATAATTGTCTCAGAATTAGGCCGAAAATAATTACTGAATCCTTTGATCAAAAAAAGCGAAATTACCGGGCTAAATTATTATTATTAACTGATGGATCAGACAAAAATTGAAGACTACGTAAACCAATTTTGGGATGACCATATTACCCCAACTCTGGTGGATTATATTCGAATCCCTAATAAATCACCAGGTTTTGATCCAGACTGGATTGAAAGTGGTCATATGGCTACAGCATTGGATCTAGCCAAGGAATGGGCTGAAAAACATAAACCGAAACCCAGCACTGTTCATGTATTTCAAGAAGATAATAGAACACCATTAATTTTAATCGATTGTCCAGGTGAAGCAGAAGGAAATATCCTTATGTATGGTCACTTGGATAAACAGCCGGAAATGGAAGGCTGGCGGGATGGACTTGGTCCCTGGACCCCTGTTATGGAAGGATATAAACTATATGGTCGAGGTGGAGCAGATGATGGTTATGCAATGTTCGCTGCTACAGCAGCTGTCTGTTCATTAAAAGATCAAGGTATAAAACACCCAAGGATACTCATTTTAATTGAATTTTCCGAGGAAAGTGGTTCTCCAGACCTACCATTTTACATGGATCATTGCAGCGCAGTTATTGGGGTACCCGATCTAGTGGTTTGCCTGGATTCAGGCGCAGGTAATTATGAACAATTCTGGACAACTACATCATTGCGAGGCCTCATTGGCTGTACCGTTCGTGTTGATGTGCTAACAGAGGGTGTTCATTCAGGATCTGCAAGTGGGTTGGTACCCTCTTCATTCAGGGTATTACGGCAGCTTCTTTCGAAGTTGGAAGATGAAAAAACCGGGACCATACTTCTGGATGAACTAACTGTTGAAATTCCGGATCACAGGGTAAGGGAAGCCGTAGATTTAATTGCGGCTATGGATGGTGAAACTGAAAAATTCCCCTGGCATGGATCTATGAACCCTTCCACGGAAGACCCCGTTGAAAGCACCCTGAGACGAACATGGAAACCAGCATTATCTATTGTGGGTATGGATGGTGTCCCTGCTGTAAAAGATGGAGGTAATGTATTACGACCTTACACAGCGTTACGCTTATCGATGCGCATCCCACCTACCCTTGATAAAGAAATTGCAGTAGATGCCATGCGGAAGGCTTTAACGGATGATCCACCTAACAATGCCAGTGTAACAGTTGAATTTGATGAACCTGCAACCGGTTGGAACGCACCGGCATTAGAACCCTGGCTGGATACCGCTATCCGGGAAGCATCCCTTGCATATTTTAATAAACCAGCCCTATCCATGGGAGAAGGTGGCACCATACCATTTATGGCCATGCTGGGCGAGAAATTTCCGCAAGCACAGTTTGTCATTACGGGAATTCTCGGTCCAAAATCCAACGCCCACGGCCCTAATGAATTTGTCCATATACCCTATGCAAAAAAGCTTACCGCCTGTATTGCCTCGATTCTGCATAAGTTTCCGAATAAATAATTAATGAAATATCTACCAGCCATTTATGTTATTGCATCGCTTTTCCTAGGATCGTGTAATCAAAAACCAATTGAACAAACATCGGTAAAAGAATTCCCCAACATAAAGATTGCCGATGTCCAGAAAAAAATAAACGCAAAAAATAATATTCTTTTATTGGATGTACGTACTGCAACTGAATTTGAAGGACCTTTGAGTCACATAGCAGGCGCAGTATTGCTCCCAATTCAGGAATTAGAGCAACGGGTTGATGAATTAAATGAACATAAGGAAAAGGAAATTATTGTAATATGCCGCAGCGGGAACAGATCGCAGACCGGTACACGCATATTAATTTCGCACGGGTTTAATGCGGTAAATATGTTGGGTGGCATGAAAGCATGGAATGATTTACAATGAATGCAATATTCAGTAAATAGACAGGATAATCAGTAACTATGTCATATAGAATAGGACTTGATCTAGGTGGAACAAAAGTACTAGGGGTTGTTACGGACAGCGACCATAAAGTGGTTCACCGGAAAAAACACCGCTTATCAAACAGGGCAGATATCTCAGTAGTCATGGACCAGATAAGCAATGTATATACTGCGCTTGCCGAACAAGTGGGTGATGAAAAAATAGATTCGGTGGGCATTGCACTGCCAAGTCCGGTAGATATTAAGCTTGGCCATGCGAAACATCTTACTGCATTTCAAGAAAAAGAATTACCAGTCCGGGATATGCTCAAGGAAAGGACCGGTGTGGATGTAAAGTTGGGTAATGATGTGAATATGGCAACTTTGGCAGAGTATAAATTTGGTGCGGGTAAGGGGGTTTCATCATTGTTTACTTTTTATCCCGGCACTGGTCTTGGCGGAGGCTACATTTACAAAGGCAAACTGGTAACCGGTTTTAATTCTACTGCCGCAGAAGTTGGGCATGTGGTCATTGACATAGATGGTCCTTTATGTAAATGTGGTCGCCATGGATGTTTAGAAGCAATTGTGAGTTACCATGGTCTTAAAACAATGCTTGGTGAAAAGTTGGCTGCTGGTGCGGTATGCCATATTGATCCTAGCAGTTTTCGTGCAACCGATATTTTTGACGCCTGGCGTAAGGGCGACCCGGTGCTGTCTGAATTGCTTGAGTATCAAGCGCGAGCGCTAGGTATCGGTATTGCCAACGTCATCAATATCACTGGTGTCGAACGTATTATACTTGGAGGGACCATTTACCATGAGTTGCAGGATGACTTGCTGCCTATTATAGAAAAGAATGCGGTCAAATATGCCATTGGGAATGGGATGGATGGTGTCGATATTTTTTTGAATGAATTAGGGGATGAAGCACCAGCGCTGGGCGCATCCATGCTTGATTAATTCTATAGATCTGGTAGCATAACATCAATTAATCTGTATATTTATTTTTCCAGGAGATAGGAAAAAAATAAAATCATTAGTGTAACAAAAATAAATTTCGAGATAATTAGAAGTAGAAATATTTCAAAAGCTGAACGTTCACCTTGAATTACTAAAACAATAATAATGCCAAAAAAAGCGTATATCATTTCAATCCTGGCCTGTGTACTTACTACACCCTTGTTCATATCTTCCGAACAAATCATCCTTGGTTTTCCAGCTTGGGCATTTTATTCATTCTTAATGATTATTTTGTATTCATGCATTATTTCATTACTACTTCAAATTTACTGGTCGACTAAAAAAAATAACAATGAATCCTGATCCCCTATTAAATACGGGCGGACTTATTTTCATGAGTGTGTACCTGTTCTCATTGATTGGAATTGGGTTGGCGGGACGTTTAGCCCGCAAGGAAAACACATTGGCTGATTTTTACCTTGCTGGAAGGGGCATGGGTGTATTTGTGCTGTTTCTCACATTGTACGCTACACAATACAGTGGCAACACCATGATCGGCTTTGCCGGGAAAGCGTATCGGGGCGGTTATCAATCCTTAGTAATGGTCATTTTCATGAGCTCTGTTATTGGAGGATATCTTATTTACGCGCCAAAATTATTTAGGCTCGCACAGAAGCATGGATTTATAACAACTGGAGATTTTATTCAGCATCGGTTCAAAAATAATGCCTTGACTATCATTATTGTAATTCTTTCCATTATTGCCCTAGGCAATTATATCCTGACCAATTTAAAAGCCATTGGCTATATCGTTGTAGCCGCCACAGGCGGTGTGGTTGGTTTTGCCCAAGGGATTATAATACTATCTCTGATCATGGTCATCTATGAAACATTGGGTGGTATGCGCAGCGTAGCCTGGACGGATGTGATCCAAGGTGTTTTATTGCTTATAGGAGTTGTCCTAATTTTCATTGTCATTCAAGTAGAATACGGCGGCTTGGCTGCATCAGCTGAAATAATAAAAAATGAAAAGTCTGATTTGCTCAAATTCCCAAATTGGTTTGAGAGAAGATTATGGATAAGCACAATCGGGTTAGCATTTTTTGGAATCTCTGTTTATCCCCATGCTATCCAGCGCATTTATGCAGCAAAAGATGAAAACACTTTAAAACGTTCTATGCAGATCATGGTTTTTATGCCTCTTGTCACTACTATGTTTATGATGACTGTGGGTTGGGTCGGCCTAGCTCAATTCCCTGACCTTGACAGTCGGGGAAGTGAACAAATTACAATCCTGATGTTGCAGGATATTGGTTTGAGAGTTCCTGCAATGGGTATTATGATTATCCTTTTTCTTTCTGCGGCTGTTGCAGCCATCATGAGTACGGTAGATTCTGCGCTTTTAGCTATTTCGTCTATGGTAACAAAGGATCTCTATGGTCACTTTAAACCAAATAAAAAACAAAGTGATTTAATAAAATTCGGTAAAATTATTTCATGGATCATCATGGCCTTGGCTGTTTTATTAGCTATTGAACTTCCACAGACCATCTGGCGGCTAATGGAGATAAAACTAGAATTACTATGTCAAATTTCTCCATCCATATTTTTGGGTATACATTATAAAAATTTGCAGTCAAAATCTGTCCTTGCGGGTGTAATCGTAGGAACATTTATAGCTTTATTGATCATATTTACTCCCGGCTTACCTGCCAAGCCCTGGGGTATTCATGCCGGTATATGGGGATTGATTGCTAATGTGTCTGTTTTAGGTATGTACCAATTCCGTTTCCAAAAGAATTAGAAATCTTCCACTTTTCCTGAAATGGAAAAATGTGGATTTGGTCTTAATATTTTTGCAGTAATAGTGATTGTGAGTCTACTATATTTTATAATAATGCCCATATTTGGGATCAGCGGCGTGTCCCCAATCTGGATGTAAGAAGACTTCTTTTTACTTTTAATTTTATTAAACCAATTTATTTTTGAAGATATTATATTTTTTTCTATCTTTTCGGCCTTGTTTTAGGAACTTTTTGATTCAAACAATGTATTGATGTATTGATTTTCAATGGATATTAAGAGAGGTAGTAACTCATGATAAAAGTTAGGGATTTGTCCAAAAACTACGGTGATGTAGAAGCTGTCAAATCCATAAACTTTGAAATTCAGGATGGTGAAATTGTCGGATTTTTAGGTGAAAATGGTGCTGGTAAAACCACTGCCCTGAAAATGATAACCGGGTATCTATCGCCTACCAGTGGCACTGTGGAGGTTAATAATCTAAATATAAGTGACCATGCCCTGGAAATACAGACCCAGATCGGTTATTTACCGGAATTGAACCCGCTGTATCCAGAAATGACTGTATATGAATATCTTGAATTTATCGCCAAGGTTCGCAAGATCACTGGCAAGCAATTTCGCAATGCGTTAAGTCGCGTTGTAGATAAATGCGGGCTGCAGGGAGTGGTACATAAGCATATTTCTTCCTGTTCCAAAGGATACAAACAAAGGATTGGATTGGCGGGATCCATGATTCATGACCCAAAAATTCTAATTCTCGATGAACCAGTTACCGGATTGGACCCAAACCAGATCGTTGAAATTCGCGAACTAATTAAAAGCTTGGGTCGCGAAAAACTCGTATTAATGTCCAGTCATATACTCCAGGAAATCCAAGCAACCGTTGACCGGATTATGATCATTCACCAAGGCGAAATTGTAGCCAATGGCACCAATGAAGAATTGATGAGCAATTTTAGGGGCAATACACTACTAAACCTGGATGTGAAAAATGCTAATGAAAACAGCTTGAAAGACCTTTCCGTTGCTATACCTAACTTGAATGTTGTAAATGTAGAGGAAAAATTGGACCGACATATCCTGCAAATGGAGTATGCCCAGGATGTTGATCCCCGGGAAGATCTCTTCAATTATGCTGTTAGTTCAGGTTGGGTGATTTTGAAGATGACACCAACGACAACCGACTTGGAAGATATATTCCGGAAACTTACAACTGAGGGTCAGGCTAATGCATAATACACGGGCGGTTTTTCTACGCGAGATCCGCAGTTTCTTTAACAGCCCCATGGCTTATATATTTCTGGTAATATTTGCCATCTTCAATGGGTATTTTTTTACGAGCACATTTTTTCTTTATAATCAATCTGACCTGCGTTCATTGTTTAGTGTTGTACCTATGGTTTACCTCATATTTGTACCAGCGATATCAATGGGTCTCATTGCCCGGGAAATAAATATTGGTACGATGGAAACGATTGCAACTTTACCACTAAAAACATATGAATTTGTTCTAGGTAAATATCTTGCTGTTGTCAGCCTAATACTGCTTGGATTGGTAGCAACTATTATTCACCTTTTTACATTAGCGAAATTCGGATCAAAAATTGATTATGGTGCTCTACTGACTGGATATATTGGATTGGGATTGGTGGGATCTATGTATGCGGCTATTGGTACTTTCGCCAGTAGCATCACTGACAACCAAGTCGTCGCCTTTATTATCGGGGTATTTATTGTACTGATATTTTTTCTTATGGGATTTTTTCTACCGCTTGTTCCGTCCAGTTTGGCAGGTATAATTCAATACTTGAGCGTTGATTACCATTATTCAAATATATCGCGTGGCGTGATTGATTCCCGTAACCTCGTTTATTTTCTTTCGGTCATTGGTTTCTTTTTGGTGTTAACGGTACAGTCATTGGAAGTAAGGAAGTGGCAGTAGGTATGAAATTCGATTTACGGAAATCCGTTCTTATACCAGCAATATTATTATTAGCTGGATTAGTGCTATTAAACCTTATTGCCCGCAATTCATATTTCCGCTGGGACTTTACAGATACAAAAATGTATTCGCTCTCATCTTCTACTAAAAAAGTGATCGGACGAATCGATGATCTGGTAAATGTAAAGGTGTATTTCTCAGATAATCTACCTGGTGAATATGGAAACAACCGTCGCTATTTACAGGATATCCTTGAGGAATATGCTGCCATTTCAAAAGGAAATATACGGTTTGAGTTCTACGTGCCTGATACTGATGAGGCATTAGGGGAGGAAGCTCAGAAATCAGGGGTGCAGCCAGTTCAATTACAAGTGATCGAGAAGGATGAGGCGGTGGTAAAAAAAGTATTTATGGGCGTAGCAATTTATTTTGAAGATCAGCGTGAAGTAATTCCTGTAGTACTCTCAACTACTGGGTTGGAATATGAAATTACCACACGTATCAAAAAGCTAGTTGAAAAGAATAAGGAATTTGTTGGCATTATTAATACTGGAGTCGATGGACCCCAAACAACTACGTTATCACAAATATTGCGCCAGCGTTATGAAGTAAGGTCGATCGATATTTCTAATGAAATACCTAGTAATATTAATGTGCTTATTATTACTGGAATAAAAGATTCACTGGAAACTGGAAGTTTTACCAATCTGGAAAGATTTTTGAATAATGGAGGAAACATGTTTGTAGCACAGAATCCCTTAGATGTAGATCTTCAAACGCAAAAAGCAGAGGTTTTCCAATCGAACTTTTTTGATTTGTTAAAACCTTATGGTTTATCAATAACCGAAAATCTGATATTAGATAAAAGTTGCGGCAGAGTAAATGTTATGCAAAATATGGGTTTCATTCGTATGAATGTACCTATGGAATATCCCTTTTTACCTATCATACGATCCTTTAATGCGGATGAAGTACTAGTGAGCGGATTGGAACAGGTGCATGTTTTCTTTTCAACAGAAATAGAATTTGATTCCGTAGCTTCAAACGTAACCACCATACCTCTATTTTCTTCTTCCAATAAATCCGGGGTAATGACTGGTTTTTATAATCTGGGCCCTGACCCCAAACAGAACCCACAATTACGGAATTTGAATCAACCGGGTAAAGTAGTAGCTGCAAGGTCTGAACTCGTTCATGAGGAAACAGGGGTAGTCAGTCAATTAATTTTAGTAGCTGATAATCGATTCCTATCTGATGATGGTGGTGGTGCAGTGCCGGAAAATCATGTTTTTATGATGAATGCAATTGATTTTTTACTGGGGGATAGAGATCTTATTGCTCTCAGATCCAGAGAAATTACTGATCGAAAACTTGATGAGGAAAAGGTTACGGATGAGGCCAAGAGGACCTGGAAGTGGGTGAATGGCCTACTGCCCTCATTATTGATTGTTGGGTTTGGATTTATGCGTTTACAGCGACATAAACGGTATACGAAAATGATTGAGGAAATGTATGACTAGGAATATGAAAATTCTGGCGGCAATTCTCGGTGTGATTGTCATCCTGTATTTCATTAGTCAATCTGGACAAAAGAAATATCAAACCCAATCCAATGATGTTTTTTCCATTGTGATGGAAGAAGTATACCGCTTCAAAGTTGAAAAAGACTCAATATATATATATCTGCAGCGCAAAGATACTACCTGGCAGATCATGGGTCATGATTCATTACTAATACAGACTAATAGAATAAATGATATTGAAAATAATATATTAACTGTTAAGCGAGAGTCTGTAGTGTCCAATAATCCAAGTAAATGGAATTCTTTTAACGTAGATGATAGTCTAGGTACTAAAGTAACATTTTATGGTTTTAATGATGAAGTTCTAGGTGAGGCAATATTTGGGCGATCCAAGTCTGACTGGCAGCGAAGCTATGTAAGATTAATTGGCGTGGATAATGTATTCATGACGAATGAAAATGTCATAAATAGACTACAAACGAGACCGACATTCTGGGGTAAAATACCACCACCGCCTCCAGAACCTGCTGAAGAACCAAAGCAGGAAGATTCTTCGCCAGAAGTTCAGGATAATGCCGGGTTGAATGGTGGAGGCGCTGAGCCAGAATGAGGTATTTCATCGCTCTAATTATTTTATTAATTATTACCTTGTATGGACAGGATAATCAGGAAAAAAGAACTATGGCAAAGAAAATTACCAAATCAGAATCAGAATGGGCTACATGCCTGAATCCAGATGAGTACAGCATACTGCGGGAAAAAGGAACAGAAATGGCATTCACAGGTAAATATTATAAGCATAAGGATGATGGCAAGTATGTATGCGCAGCCTGTGATTATGAATTATTTAGTTCCAATACCAAATATGATTCTGGTACCGGCTGGCCCAGTTTTTACGCGGCTCTAGATAAGGATCGTATTCTAGAAAAAAGGGATAATACCTTGGGTATGGTGCGTACGGAAATACTGTGTGCGCGCTGTGAATCCCATTTGGGTCATTTATTCCCTGATGGCCCCAGACCTAGCGGTTTACGCTATTGCGTCAATTCAATATCACTCGACTTTAAAAAAGCTGAATAGTAATAAAGATTCTGCAGTTTGGGATTACTGCAATTTCCCGTCTCTGTATAGATTTTAATCCCTTAATACATTATATTTCTATGCCCGCTTTGGGGCAGGAATCAATATTTATGTTAAGACAACCTCGGGTCATAATAACATTTCTTTTTTTTGTATGTGTTGTGCGTGGCCAGAATTTCCGCACGGTTGATGATATCAAAGATAATTGGCAGGATCATACTACCTTCCAAAAGCACGAACTATTATCATTCTGCGATTTTTTAACTGATGGTGGTCACTACGAAAGAGCATTACTCAGTCTTTTTCAATATTTATATAAATTTCCGGGAGACAGTCTGGAAGTGCCAGTGCTTTATCATATTGCCAGAAGTTATGATCTGTCCGGTAATCCTGTATTAGCAAATCGTTATTATGATCAGGTTATCAATATTTCAGATGAAAATTTTCGGGTATCAAAGGCAGCTAAATATCGCAAACTGATTATAAAATACTACCAAGAAGATTACGAATCTGTACTGGGAGAAACCGATAACTCAACTGATCCTTATATGATAACCTTAAGGGGTTATATCTTTCTCAAAGAATTGGACTGGATATCTGCTCGACAGGCATTTTTATCAGCGGATGAACGATTTAAACATCGGCACTATAGCGGACTCATCGCCCCAATTATGCAGTCTATTGATAATGCTGCTGAAGTACCAATGAAAAATAAATGGCAGACCTTGGCCGCATCTCTAGTGCCAGGTGGAGGACGAGCCTACCTTCGGGAGTGGGGCAATGCAGGTGGCGCCTTAGCATCTTTTTTTCTTGTAGCATCACTAGCTTCATCAAATACAGGTTTGATGCAATCTGGAAATCTATCCCTCGTTGATAACCGCAATGAATTGATACCGCAAGGCGTTGGTTATAAATTAGATGATAACAATCTTCCGAAGAGTCCATTATCCTTTGGACTGCCGACAGAAGTTACATTATCAAATACCAACAATAATTTGATATATACACCAGCCATACTGGCAGTGAGCATTTACCTTGGCACAATCTTGAAGACCTATGAGGATGTGGACAATGCCAACCAGCGGTTATTTCGTAATCATATCAACATCACAATTGCCAAGACACCGCTGGAGTCATTTATGGATTTTGCGGAACCAAATCTGGTAGAATATTGATATAATTTTATTGTTTATTATATAGTTGACTGAATAGGATATAAAAAAGTAATTTGGAAGGCTGTACTCTAAATAAAATCGTACAGAATCTTTTTATAGTTTTTTGACAATTTGGTATGCGTGGTCCAATATTAACTTTGAGAGTCAAAGTAGACGATAAATATATCAAACATACAATGGAGAGTTTGATCCTGGCTCAGGACGAACGCTGGCGGCGTGCTTAACACATGCAAGTCAAGGAGAACGGATTCTTCGGGATACTAGGTGGGATCCCCGGGTACCGAGCTCGA
>JGI24923J38494_100612_pt1 | contig 38826 bp, 32 predicted proteins | sample LinPFosplate11_FD_38494 | JGI IMG/M metagenome (IMG submission 38494) | reverse complement strand
GTCGATCAGCATTCTCAGTGGTGCTATGTCATGTTCATCGAAATGGTTGTTAATTGCGACCTTGTCCCACACTGCTGGCGAGTCAAACAACGACCCGATGTTACTGCCACGGAACCTATCTTTTCCAATAATCTCACCTCGATAGATGTCACCGGGCATGAGTCGATGCCTTCGAAGCGTAAGCTCGTTAATTTGCTCGACCTTGATATGCACGCCTCTGTCTTCACCGTTCATAAATAATCGAACAATCTCAGTCGCCGGTGTAACCAGACCCATAATGTCAGCCAGTCGGTAAGAAAGATAATTGTTCAACTGTTCTGCTGTTCTTGGAGCCAGAAAATTGCTGTATCGCAAACCATCGAGCAAATTATTCTTTGTCGTTTTAATGCGTATAGATTTTTTGTCCCACGCCCATCGATAAAATGTATCGCCTCTGTATTTAACCTTCGCTTTCTCGATCTTCCCGTTAATCAGTAGTCGACCCTTGACGTAGTCAAAACCTGATTGCGGCATATGCGCTTCAAGCCGAGCAACTTCAGATTCCGACAAAATCAAGTGGACACGTTTAAGGCTTGTCTCATTACGGCGTAGATTATTTGCCACACCGACTTGGATACGCTGGACTAATCGAGCGATTTCGTATCTTGCGATATTACCGAAATCTAACTCAGTTTTATTCACTGACTTGTAACGAACCTTGTAGGTATAAAAACGCTCCGCCGTGCTAAAGACCCAATACCCACCAATCAAGGTAATAGGCAATGTCACAACCCATGACCATAGGAATAGCGACATTGCCAAACGCCTCATTACTCGGAACCATCCCAGCTGAACCGAGAATCTGTTGCCAGCGCATATGACAGCAGCCTCTCTTGACCAAGAACATCGATCAACGCTATTTGGAAACTAATATCCACTTTCATTAGTGGGCCTACGCCTGTCTTATTCACATTCAGAACGTTTACAAGAAAGAATGGATCTTCATCGCTATCTGCTTGAATTATGCCTTGAGTTTCAAATAGATTGATGTACTCAAAGGCATCAGGAGATAAGTTCCTAGAATCACCATCTATAGTCAGACTAAAATCAGAGATTCTTAGGTTTGCATGAGGGGGCAAGTCGATTCTGACTGTGGAAATATTGCGGGGCATATCTGCGGTGATGTGAATCCGATCATCCTGATTTGGGAATACGGATATTGCCGAATATCCCTTTTCTTTCAACAGCTCACTGTTTTTCCATTCCAAAACACTACGCCACATGTTCTGGGGTACCTCCCATGCGTCGCCCCATTCACCATTGGCAAGGTGCTGTTTTAAAAGACGCACATAATTCGTGATGACGTGGCGTGTCTTCCATTGCCAACGCAGCTCCCACCCTACTGTCGCGCTTCGTACCCAATCGGGGCTTAGGAATGATTCAGCCAATTCTGTGGCTTGCTCAACCTCTCCTGCATCAAACAAAATCCAGACATAGAATCTTTGCAGATGCTCGTTTGCAGGAAATTTTCTGAAATATTCCAATATCCCCTCGCGTCCTTCTTTTCGTCGACCATCGGTGTTCCGCAGAGCTTCATAGGTGTACGCGATCGCGTTGACATCACGTTCATCCAACAACCGCCAGGCAGTGGCCCAGTCAAGTAGCCGCTGATAGTCTTTGTTGTTGTATAGAGTTCGACACAGATTCGATAGTATCTGGCGTTTAAAGCGATAACCTCGGTCACCCAAACGAACCGATGACCAATCGGGTTGCGCAAGAAGATCGATTGCATAATCAGTCTGTCCCAGCTCTAATTTGACCAGTGCTTCCCGTGCCCCGGAGGAATAGGATTCTTGGTAAACGTTTACCCATGCTTTGCCTAGATCATTAATCAATGCCTTATTGTTAAGTGTGGTAAACAACAAAGTGAGCATCAGCAGTGCGCCAATTAACGATGCACAGTTTGCAAAGATCTTCGTTTTTAGTCGTGAAATTGGCATCGCGTTCGCTATGTTAGAGCGATTGATGGAGGATATTAAAAGTTAACCGAATACTCTGCCATGATTCGAGAAGAGATCTTGATCTCTTGTATGATCATTGTCGTGGGTATATTGGAGTGAAGTTGTCGTGGAAGTTGCATACCGCTATCTTAGACTCAAATAGCAGCGACATTCCGAGAGATTGATAATTTGAGAAAAAATTGGTGGAGCCGAGGGCAATCACAAAGTTGATTTAACTCATTGAATTATTGCTAACTAAACCCTTCTTAGAATAGTAATTGCCCCCAGAGTTGCCCCCAGTCCGGCTACGATTCGGATGGATAGTAGACAATGGTTCGCCGGAATTCAAACTCCCACGCGGACATATTGTTCACCAACAAAATGTGATAACGGCTAATCGGGGAAGACAGGAGTGGTTTAGTTGGTCTTAGGGTATAACCGGCGACAATGTCTCAGACGGCGTTTGGCCGCGACACCCACGCCCGACTCGCCGCTAACCAGATTGCGGCATCGTCGATCGCTAAGCAGATGGCCCGGGCATTGGCATCGGGGCCTGTCTCAATCGACCTTGATGAAGAAACACAAGGCTCGGCTGGATGACTAAATTTTATGGGTTGTTCTGACTACTGTTGGACTTGACTGGATGGGTACTTGGTGGAGGTGAGCGGGATCGAACCGCCGACCTCTACGTTGCGAACGTAGCGCTCTCCCAACTGAGCTACACCCCCACGATGCCCTGAACTGCTGATCTTGGCACTGGCGTGAAATATAGTCGACCCGGTTGAGACCGTCCAATACCGCGTATATAAAGCGTGTCGGGTTGTTACCGCGACAAAGCGGCGATGCGAATCAATAATCTGTGATCATCAGCACAACGCAGTGGTTCCAAATTGCTGCAGGTCGTCATCGATTACATCGTAGTCGTGAACATATGCGGGTACGAAGCCTGTGATGCCGAGTGCGTTGCGACTGGTCGGGTCGAGCGTTGTCACGGCTTCATCGAGTGCTGAACGAAAGCTCGCAAGTGTTTTTGTGTCGTGCCCTGTCCGGGTAATCAGGGGAAGTCCCGGTCGATCATCAGTCTTTGCCACGACGCTAAGGCCCTGGGCAGCCGGCTCGACACGCTTCGCGAGACACCAACTCACGTGATCGATGGCTGCGGTATCGGCAAGGTCGTTTGCCACGGCACACACCGAACCCCGGTGAGTGCCGGTCGCGATAATGCTGGCAAAGAAAGCATTCTCTCCGGCCAGCCTACCCGCCCACCGCTTGAGCGTAAGGCACCCCGAGTAGGAGTCTTCGTGATTGATGGCGGCCCGTTGGCCGCGCAAGGCCTCGGGGTCATCAATAGATTCAGATCGACGCACAACGATCACACTGTGGTAATCCCCGATTGCAGACAGATCCTGGTAGGTAAATCGGCCCAGCACGGCTACTTGGTCACGCAGATCCTGCACCAGCGGCAGGCCGCAGGTCTGGCTCAGCAATAGCCGTGGTGAAAGCCATGCCGTTTCCGTTGCTTCTTCTCGATCCAGTGTGTCCGGCGATGCGATACCCCGCTTCTGAAGTGCGGTATGGATTTCCGCCCACAGCGCATCCGTTGCGGCGCGAACCTCGGGCCAGTCGTACATCGGCAGTTGGGCGATGTGATCGCTCATCGGTACGCGGTGATGTGCTCAGACGATATAGTCCCGAAGGTCGATGTTGTCGGCCCCGGGGATCTTTTTACGTTCGAAATCGGGTCGTCGGTCCAATGCCATCGTGCAGTCGAATCCAATGCGCCCCCAGTGTTCTTTGCGTTCACCGTAATAGAAACCTGGGACGTCAGGGACAATGATGACGCGCTCATCGGCCCGGCCGCGGGTCAGAAATGCCCAGTAGACATCTGAAAGATCATTCAAATCTACGTCTGCATCCACCACCATGACGCTTTTGACGAAGTCGTGGTGTACACCGAACGCACCCAGAATCACTTGTCTGGCATGACCCTCGTACTGTTTGTCGATCTTGACCACAGTATTCAAAAGATTCGGTACACAGCTGACGTCCAGAATCCCCCGTAGCGTGCCGTCGAGGTGTGCAAACACCCGGTTGCACAGGGCGAGTTCCAGCAGCCGTTGGTCTTCGGGTGAGCCGCAGACCAGCGCATGGTAGGTAGCCGATTCACGGACGGTCACGCCTAATATTTCAAGTACATGGTTGTCGCCCTCGGGTACGTAGTAACCCAGAAATTCACCGAACGGACCTTCGGATTTTCGCACATTCGGTAGGATTCGCCCTTCGATTACGATTTCCGTGTCATAGGGTACGTCTAGCGCCACATGGCGACATGGCCGCATCTTGAGTGACCCACCGATCAGTCGTGAAACCAGGTCGAGCTCGCTTTCATCGGGTGGGATGGGTGAGGCCGCGGCCATTGCGACTTCCGGTGGTGGGCCGATCAGGATGGCCACTTCCAGGGCTGCATCCGTAGCCTCGGCTGCTGCCTGGTAACGATTGAGATCGTGACTGGTGCCGAGCCTTACGCGCACCTCATCATTGCTGACGTGCATGCCCCGGTGATAGCTGAGATTGGGTACACCGGTGGCGGGTTCGTTGGCAAGAAAAATTCCAGATGTTATGTAAGGAGCTGCATCTTTTTCGAAATAGGTGAGTTGCGGCAGTTGATCCAGCGAGGCGCTGCGGAATTCACCGTTGGCTTCGGGCACTACAGTCGGCGATGCTACCGGGTTTTTCATCAATTGGGCCCAGCGCTGGCAGAAATGGCCATCGCCAGCTCCGAGGTACTCACTCAACCGTTGCCGGCTGCCGAAAAGATTGCTCGCAACCGGCAGGTCGCTGCCTTTTACATTGCGAAACAGGATCGGTCGGTCGCTCTCCTGCTGCGCACGGGCAATGACGGCCGCGCATTCGAATTTGGGCTCAACTTCGCGCTCGACGATCTGTATGTCACCGGAGCCAATCCAACGTTCTATAAGTTCTTTCATGGTGAGGTCCTGTAATGCCTTCGCCCTGGTGGGATTAATCTTCTGGTTCAACTCATGCCGAGAAAAGCAAAAAACGAAACTGTGCCGATTACGATCACCAGCAGAGCGCCAATGGTGTTGCTCAAGGTTCTGAACCGAACTACGGCCACGCCCCCCCCTGCGTTCTCGATGAACCGGGTGGCGAACTGGCGTAGGAGGATGGTGGCGACACCGAGTATAGCGATGGTCAGCCCAATACCGGCCGACATGGCGGCGACCAGCAGAAATCCCGGGTAGATCATGTCGTTGGCAATGGCGTACAGCATCACCAGTACCGCGCCAGGGCAGGGGACCATTCCGACCGCCAGCGCAACCAGCCCACCTTCGGTGGCGTGTCTGGCGCCATGCGGATGATCATGACCGTGTCCGTGGTGATGGTGGTGATGATTGTGGCTATGGTGATCATGACCGTGGTCGTGTGTATGGTTGTGGGTATATGTATGACCTCCGGAGCCACGTACGGCCTGGTACAGCATGTAGACTCCGATTCCAGCGATAATCAGAAAACTGCCGGCTCGTATTCCCGGCACGTCGGCCAGCCCGATGCCGAGACTTGTTTTTAGCAGAATATCCGCGACCCAGACGATCACGACGGCAGCAATAACATGGACCACTGCCATCTGGACCGCCATGACCAGACCCCTTAAGACATACACCTCGCGCCCCATGAAGTACGACATGATGACGAACTTGCCGTGCCCTGGCCCCAGCGCATGCAACATGCCATAGAGAAAGGCAACACCGAGTCCGAGGAAGAAGGCTGCGAACGAATTCCCGGTTTCCAGGGCCCTCATGTGTATCGCTACACCTGCGTTGACCTGGCGCTGAAATTCGATCAACGTATGCCAAGCACTGTCGATCAGTGCGATTCCGCTGCCGTCGCCGGTTTCGAGTGCAGCTGCACTCACGCCGAGGCTGCTGAAGAGCAGACAAAGGACGATCCCATAGCGTTTGTAGATAATCCCAGAACGCCGTGCTTGAAAACAGTCGCTCACAGTCGAGCACTTCGTCGGGTCTGATGGGGGTAACGGTAGATCCAGTTGCGGTCATAACGCAGCTTTGATCGGTTGGCGGCGTCACAGAGTTCCGGGATGGTGCTGATCGATTCCTGACTGAGCAGTGCGAACAAAACGCCCACGAATTCAGCGCCGTGATGCGGATACTTGCGATCATCAACCAATGTGTGCGCGATCTCGTGCAGTACGACTACGGTCTGGCGCGACCACCGGGGCAGGGTGATCAGGTTCTCCCCGAACGACGCACCGGCATGGCGGCGCCCGCGGCCGTCTTTGACCTTGATCCGGGGGTTGTACTTGCGGGCGAGTGTGGTGCACTCGGGTAGCGTCAGATCTTGATTAAAGGGGTGTTTTTGTACCGTGGCTTCTTCGAACCGGTACAATTTCTGGCGCTGAAAGTCCCGCAGATTTGGCGGTGGTGGATTATTCGGCATCAGATAGCCGAACATATCCAGGCTGAGGCTGTCGAACATCGGTTGGACCTCTTTTGTCCCGGGCGGAGTTGCTATAATACCCGCAGTTGTTCTCGTTAATAACTGTTTTTTCTAGGTAAAGCCATGTCGACTGAAACTACCGTTGACGAAGCGCCCAGTCCGGGTGAACAACTTCGCAAGGCCAGGACAGGCTATGGCTGGTCTTTCGAGGATGTTGCGGCCAACCTGAATCTGGACGTCGACGTCGTGCGGGCGCTGGAATCGGGTGATTATGCAGGGCTGCCGGAACCGGCTTTTATCCGGGGTTATCTGCGCGCCTATGCCCGGCTGATGGAAATGGACGACGTTCAGGTGCTTAGCACCGAGAAGCCACAGGTACACGCCCGCCTGGGTTCAGTCGTCCCGGTGATGGACAGCGGGGAGTTGCTGAATAGCGGTAAACGCAAAAGCTGGCCCAGTTTTGCCCAGAAACAAAAGTCCACCCACTACCGCTCGATCATTATCGTGTTGCTGGCGATTGCGGTTATTCTCGGTGTCTGGTGGTACAGCGGTATCCGGTTGTCCAGTTTTATCGGCGGCGCAGAAAACGGCACCGATTCCGGGCCCAAGACGATCACGGTGCCACTGAATTCAACCGCAACGGGCGGTTAGTCCGCTAAGGCCGGCATCCGGTTCGGCGCCGGTGTGTTCTTAAGTATTCAGAATGGCGGCGATGGTCTCACCGTCGATATTACCGCCGCTCACGATCACGCCGATGCGGCCCGCAGCCGGTACTGCCTGGGACAGCAGTGCAGCTACGCCCAGAGCGCCGGAAGGCTCGACCACGATCTTCACTTCGTGAAACAGGTAACGTACGGCCTCGACAATCGCCTCTTCCGTGACCGTACAGAAATCATCAACCAGTTTCTGAATCAGCGGAAAGGTGATCTGGCCCAGGGATTCAGTGCGCGTTCCGTCGGCGATCGTTTGCGGGTTGTCGACCCGTTGTAGCGTACCGGTTCTGAAAGACCGCGTGGCATCGTCCGCGAGTGCCGGTTCAACGCCGATGATCCGGCAATCGGGTTGAAGGTGGCGTGTCGTGATGGCATTGCCGCCGAGCAGTCCGCCGCCGCCACAGGGCACCAGCAGCATGTCGAGCTCACCGCTGTCCGCCAGCAGTTCCAGTGCTGCGGTCCCTTGCCCAGCGATAACATGAGGATGATCGAACGGTGGAATCAAACTGTAACCGTGTTCGCGGGAGAGTTCGGCTGAAATGTTCTCGCGTTTAGAAACGGCGGGGTCATAGTCCACGACAGTCGCGCCGTAACGTTCGGTAGCGGCGCGTTTCCGCACCGGCGCATCCTGCGGCATCACCACAGTGGTTTGAATACCCAGCAGTTGTCCGCTCAGTGCAACGGCCTGGCCATGGTTACCGGACGAGTGGGTGACGACTCCACGGTTGCGCGCTTCGTGATCGAGTTGGCACATTGCATTCCACGCGCCACGAAATTTGAAGGCACCGATACGCTGAAAGTTTTCACATTTCAGATGTATTTCAGCGCCGACGTCGTCATCCAGGCGGGTCTGCGTGAGTACCGGCGTGCGACGGGCATGACCAGCCAGGCGATCAGCGGCGTTCTTGACGTCATCGAAGGTGGGCAGTTCCATCAGGCAGTATCAAACAGGGTCTGGCCGAATTCGGCGCCAGTATAACGGAGCCTGGTCGATCGCCTGTGCCGAGCCCGGACCCGGGCGGTTAGAATCCTGACAATGGCTGACAACGATCCCCAAGTTCTGGAGCTTGAAACCGGGCCCGATCCGGTGTATTCGATCATCTTTTTGCATGGATTGGGTGCGGACTGCAGAGATTTCGAGACATTGCCGAACATGCTGGATTTGCCTGCTGGTATTCCGATTCGGTTCGTGCTGCCCGATGCACCAATGCGGCCGATCACGATCAATAACGGCATGGTGATGCGCGGTTGGTACGACATAGGTTTCGATATTGATCGCGGGCTGTGTCCGGAAGGGCTGGAGGATTCGGCGCGCATGATGCGCACCCTGCTCGGCCGGGAAGAACAGCGCGGCGTTCCCGCAGAACACATCCTGCTCGGCGGGTTCTCACAAGGCGGCGCGGTTTCGTTGTATCTGGGACTGCGCTACGAAAAAACACTCGGTGGCATCATCGGGTTGTCGACCTATATGCCGGCAACGCAACTGTTCGCTGTGGAATCCCACCGTGCCAATCAGCACACCCCGATATTTCTGGCCCACGGTTTACACGACCCGGTACTCGCACTGCAACTGGCTGAATCGAGTCGTGATTTACTGTACGAACAAGGATATGCGGTGAATTGGCATACTTACCCGATGCCTCATTCTCTGTGCCAGGAAGAAGTGGCGGATCTGTCCGCCTGGCTCGGCCGCATTCTGAACGAGTCCCCATCCGCCTAGATCGCGTTTTCTTCGTCCTTACGCTGTTGCCAGTCTTTGAGTTTCTGTACATAGCGGCGAATGTTGGGTATGTGCGGGTTGATCGACAGCGCTTTCTTGAAGGCAGCCAGCGCGCCGGAGTAGTTTTCCTGCTCAATCGAAACCAGTCCGAGCCCGGACCACGCGCCGAAGTGGCGCGGCTCGAGCCGCAGTGTCTCTTTGATGTCGTCTATCGACCGCCGGTACTCGTTGATGTGGTAGTAAAGGGTGGCTCTTTTATTCCAGCCTTCGGCGAATTCAGGCGCCATTTCAATGACCCGATCAAAGCTTTGCAGCGCCTTGCGGTAGGTGCTGTAGTTCAACGCACGAATTCCAATTTGCATCAGTTGTGAGACATTCGGGTCGTCGTTCGCGGTCCAGCGTTGCCAGATTTCGTGGGTGATGTTTGAGGCTTCTTCGTTGCTGGTGGTGATCGCCAGTCGTTCGAACAGGCCGTCGAGTGCGGGATCGTTCTGGTCTGCGGGGCTGGCGAGCGAATACGCCAGCAATATCAGCACAGCGATTATTCGCATGGTCAGTGGCTTGAGAGCTGAAGAAATCATGAAGCCGTTGCCGGGTCGAGTCGTGCCAGTGCTTGCTCATGCAATGCGGGGTTCGCGGTAGCCAGCACCTGGCGGCCTGCGAGCAGATCGAGTGGATTGCCCTGCCAGTCAGTGATCATGCCCCCGGCCCCTTCCATCCCCTGTCGGAAATAACGAAGGGCCAGATCGCGGGCCGTGTCCGCAAGGTGTTCGGCAAAGGTGACGAGATCATCGCTGATCATCGCGGTGGCAGCATCTTTGGGCGTATCGTCGGGCATGCGATCGAGCGGGTAAAGTATGACCTGGCCCTTATTGTGCCAAGAGTGGGGCGACTCACCAAGTTAAATTGTGGGCGTCTATCTTGAACGACACGCAGATAGGCGGTAACGTTGTGCCCGGCCTGGTTGGCCAGTACATCAATGGCAGGAGACACGGACGTATGATCAAGGCGGTAACTTTCGATCTGTGGGATACAATAATCCATGACGATTCAGACGAACCCAAACGGGCGGCCCAGGGTCTGCGGCCGAAGAAGGAAGAGCGACGTTATCTGTTGTGGGATGCGCTGAACAATGACACGCCCATCACACAGGAAGAAGTGTGGCTGGCCTGTAATACCGCAGATGCCGCGTTCAATCATGTGTGGCACACGCAGTCCGTGACCTGGCGTGTACGCGAGCGGCTCCAGATCGTGATCGACGGCCTCGGCCGTGGTCTCTCGGAATCCGCACTGGATCTCGTCGTCCAGCAGTATGAGGAGATGGAAATCAACGTGGCGCCTGATATCATCGACAGTGCCGCAGATGCGATCGTAGACCTGTCGCAGGACTTTCCCCTTGCCGTGGTATCCGATGCCATCGTATCGCCCGGACGATGTTTGAGACAGTGGCTCGAACTGAATCACATACTGCAATACTTCCGGGGTTTTGCATTTTCCGATGAGGTGGGGTTCTCCAAGCCGCACCGAAACATGTTTGCATTGGCGGCCGAGCAGATGGGGGTAGCGATCGAAGAGATGGTGCATGTGGGTGACCGGGATCACAACGATATCAAAGGCGCTCAGGCGCTCGGCATGAAGGCGATTCTGTTTACGGGTACCCGCGATAAAGACAAGGTAATCACCACCGCCGATGCGATTTGTGTGCATCATCGCGAGTTGCCCGGCATCGTTCGGAGCCTCGTCGGACAATGAGTACGGAACCGCGCTTTCTGGTGGTCGATGGCTACAGTCGTGAAGGCCGTGAAGATCTGGAGGCCGGTGGTGCCACCACGGCGGGTGAGCTTTACCGAAAGATGCTCGCGGGCTTGTGTCCGGGTTGCACCGTGGATGTGATTTATCCTGCAGACCCCGGGGTCAGCCTGCCCGATGGCACCGCGCTCGAACAGTACGACGGGCTGGCCTGGACCGGCTCCAGCCTCACCGTGTGGAAGGCAGACGACCCCAACGTCAGACCGCAGATCGAACTCATGAAAGCCGCTTACCGGCACCAGGTCCCCAGTTTCGGGTCGTGTTGGGCAGCGCAGATCGGTGCGGTGGCTGCAGGCGGACGCTGTGCCGCGCACCCCCACGGCCGCGAAATGGGAATAGCGCGTAAGATTTTTCTCACTGAACAAGGCCGAGGTCATCCGCTCTATCATGGCAAGCCCGCTGTCTTCGATGCGTTTATCAGCCACGACGACGAAGTCACTCACTTGCCACCAGGTGCCGTGTGTCTGGCATCCAATGCGTACACCCGGGTGCAGGCCGTGGCTATCACGCACCAGGGCGGGACGCTGTGGGCGGTACAGTACCACCCGGAATACGATCTGCATGAAATGGCACGGTTGATGCACTGCCGGACGCAGAAGCTGATCGGCCTGTCGTTCTTCGCAGACGAGGCTGATGCCGCGACCTACATCGCAAGGCTCGAGGCGCTCCATTCTGAGCCCACCCGCAAGGATCTCGCCTGGCAACTCGGGATCGACAGTGACGTAATGAACGTCGATGTGCGTACTCTCGAGGTACGCAACTGGATCGAACAGTTGGTATTGCCCAATATGCGCCGCTGACCCAGTGATGTCACTGCCCGGCCGTTGACTCAGGACTCAATGTGAATTCCACCCCACTACCCGCGCAGGCACAGGTGATCGTGATCGGCGGTGGAATCGCCGGTTGTTCGACCGCCTATCACCTGGCCAAGCAGGGGGTCGGCGATGTGGTGCTGATCGAAAAAGATCAACTGACCTCGGGCAGCACGTGGCACGCTGCAGGCATGGTGGGCCAGTTGCGTGCCAGCGCCAACATTACGCGCCTGCTGCAGTATTCGGTGGACCTCTACCAGTCGCTGGAAGCGTTAACAGGACTGTCCACTGGCTGGAAGTCGACCGGCTCGATTCGCTTGTGCTGTACAAAAGACCGCAGGATCGAGATCGAGCGGCAGGTGGCGACGGCACGTTCTTATGGGGTCGATGCCGAGTTTCTATCTCCCGGACAGATCGCTGAACTGTGTCCTGCGATGAGCACAGCGGGTATCGATAGCGGTGTCTATATATCTTCCGATGGAAGCGTAAACCCGTCGGACCTGACCCAGGCGCTTGCTCGTGGCGCCCGCCAACTGGGCGTTAAATTCATTGAACACACCGCGGTACGCGGGATTACTCTGAACAATCACCGGGTCAGTGGCATCGAGACGTCATCGGGTTCGATCGATTGTGAGCAGGTGGCCATCTGCGCGGGCCTCTGGTCCCGGGAGATCGCACATCTGGCAGGCGCAAACATTCCGCTGATCCCGTCGTTTCATCAATACATGGTGACCGAACCCATCGAAGGAATCGTGCCCGGCATGCCGGGCATCCGTGATCCCGACCGCTTGACCTACTTCAAGGAAGAAGTCGGTGGACTGGCGGCCGGGGGTTACGAGTTAAACCCGGTACCTTACGACGGAAAACCGTCTGCCGAGGATCCCGACTTCAGGCTCTTCCCCGAGATGACCGATCATTTCGCCCAGTTCATGCCGGGTATGGTCGAACGTTTTCCTCAGCTCGAATCGGTCGGTATTAAGCGCTGGTTCAGGGGCCTGGAATCGTTTACCGAAGACACCCACTTTATTCTGGGTGAGCTACCCGAAGTTCGCGGGTTGTTTTGTGCGTGCGGCTTCAATGCCATGGGTATCGCAGCCGGTGGGGGTGCGGGCATGGCGCTGGCTCAGTGGATGCGGGACGGCGAATCACCGTTCGATCTGTGGCCGGTCGATATCCGCCGTTTCAGTGCGTATCACCGTTCGGACCGACAGCTCGGTCCGCGAGTGCTGGAGGGGCAGGGTCATCATTATGCGATGCACTGGCCGCATTTCGAGTTTCAGGCGGGCCGGCCGCTGCGCCGCAGCGCGTTATACGACCGCTTGAAAGCGAGCGGGGCGTGTTTCGGCAGCAAGTCGGGCTGGGAACGGGCCAACTGGTTTGCACGAGACGGTAAACCTGCCGTGGACAACAGCACCTTCGGGCGGCCCAACTGGCATGACGCCGTCGGTGCCGAACACACGGCCTGCCGTGAGCGCGTGGCGCTTTTCGATCAGTCGAGTTTTGTCAAATTACTGGTCACCGGACTGGATGCGGAGTCCCTGTTGCAACGCCTCTGCGCCACCGATGTGGCCGTTCCTCCCGGTACGGTACGCTATGCACCGATGCTCGATCGTCACGGGGGTATAGCGTGTGACCTCACGGTCGCGAGACTTTCACCCACCGACTACTATCTGGTTTCAGGTACGGCAATGGCGACCCACGACATCGATCATATCGCTCGACATATTCGACCCGCCGAGAGCGTCTCAGTGGTGGATATAACGTCGGGGTATGGGGTGCTGGGCCTGATGGGCCCACAGTCTCGGACCCTCCTGCAACGACTTGCGGAATCAGACCTGGGCCGTGATGTGTTTCCGTTCGGCACGATGCAAGACGTGATGATTGCCGGTGCACCGGTTCGTGTTCTACGGATCAGTTTTGTCGGTGAGCTTGGTTATGAGCTGCATGTGCCCACCGAATATCTCTTGACTATATTTGATGCGCTGCATGACGTGGGTATAGAGCACGACCTGGTCAACGCCGGTTATCGGGCAATCGACTCACTGCGGCTCGAAAAGCAGTTCTGTGCCTGGGGTGCAGAGATCGGGCCGGACCATTCACTGCTGGAAGCTGGATTGGGCTTCGCTGCGGATCCGAACAAAACCGATTTCGTCGGTCGAGATGCGGTGTACGCACATCGCTCGACACCGCTGAAGAAAAAACTGGCGACGTTTACCATTACCGGTGATCAACCGCTGCTCGGCGGAGAAACGATCTATCGCGATGGCGAAGTGGTCGGTTGGATCACGAGCGGGGGGTTTGCACACTCGTTCGTTTGCCCGGTCGGATTGGGTCATGTCCGCCGAGAACAAGGTGTCGATACGGACTACCTGGCCAGCGGTTGCTATGAACTCGATGTTGCCGGGACTCGCTTCCCCGCAGAGATTTCGCTTCGCGCCCTTTATGATCCGACAGGAGCGCGCATGCGCAGCTGAGGGTCGTTTCGGTGACCCACAAAAAAGAGAATACAAATGCTCACTGCTGAAGAACACATCGTCGAACTGCCGTTCTGGTCCGGACGTATAAAGTTGGAGCCCTTGTCTGGTGGACTGAGTAACGAGAGCTTTATTGTTACCGATGGTCGCGGCAAGTACGTCGCCCGGTACGGGCATGACATCGCGGTACATCATGTTGTCCGCACCCGCGAGGCCGAACTCAGTCGGGTTGCGGCTGATCTTGGCATCTCACCGAGACTACATTTTTCGGGCGACGGCGTGATGATCTTCGATTTCATCGAAGGACATACCTTCGGTGCCGACGATCTGAAGACCAATCTGGAACGAGGTGTCGACATCGTCAAACGTGTGCACACTGAAATGCACCAGAAAGTCCGCGGTCCGGGCTACTTGTTCTGGGTGTGGCATGTTCTTCGGGATTACGCCCATTTGCTCAGGCAAAGTGAAATGTCGCCCCCAGATCTCGAGCGTCTGATGGCCATCGCGGCCGTTCTGGAGAAGGATGCCGGTGAGCCTCGCATCTGTATCTGCCATTCTGATCTGCTCGCTGCCAACTTTGTCGACGACGGTCACAAACTCTGGCTAATCGACTGGGAATACGGCGCTTTTGGCAACGTCTGGTTCGACATGGGCAACATGGCGGCGATTTCCGACTTCGATCGGCAGGAAGAGACCCAGCTATTGGAATCCTATCTGGGTCATCCGGCGACAGAGATCGCATGGCGGCGTTTCGACGCCATGCGGTGTGCCGCAAACCTGCGGGAGACACTGTGGGGCATGGTGTCGGAACAGCATCTAGAGTTGGATATCGACTACCAGGCGTATACCGCAGAACAGTTGGCAGGATTCGAGAAAAGCTACACCGGTTATCTACAGCGGTACCGGGATTGAGGCCGCTGCCGCAGTCTAGATCGAAAATCGATCAACCCGGTATGAGCTAACCACACAACAAGGTGCATTCAATCAGTTGACGGCGGCATCATGAAGGCCGTCTGGTAAACGGACTTTGTTGTCGATTCGCTGTAGTCAGTCGTAATAGCCGGCGCGGATCGTTGCGCCGATAAAGTTGCAGATCAGTCTTTCCGCATGAACCAGGGTCATGCCGTCGAGGTCGTGCGAGGGGGCAATCTCGACCAGATCCATGCCCAGTACCCGTCCCTTTTTAACCAGACCATGGATCAGTTGCCAGGTCTGCACCCAGTTCAGTCCGCCCGGTACTCGAGCCATCACGGCCGGCATAATCGTCGGATCGAGTCCATCGGCATCGATCGTCAGGTAGTACGGTCCACCGCCAGGTATTCGATCCAACACTTTTTCCATGCCGATATCATGCATCTCGTAAGCCGTGATGATGTCTGCACCGTAGCTGCGGGCATCGGCGACTTCCGCCTCGCGGGCACTGCCGATCCCGCGGATGCCGATCTGCACGATCGGGCCGAACCAGTCCATCTCGGAAGCCCGGCGGATCGGGCTGGAGTAGCCTTCGGTCACACCGTTGACATCGTGGCGCCAGTCCAGGTGGGCATCCACGTGCACCAGGGTGATGGTCTCGTCGCGTTCCAGAGCCCGCATCACGGGTATGGGAATGCCATGATCCCCCCCGATGCTTACCAGGGTCGCCCCGGCATCGAAGATCTTTCGTGCCGCCTGTTCCGCGCGGCGGTAGTGTTCCTGCAGGTCGGAAAGGTCTGTAGTGACATTACCGCAGTCCACGACTTTGATATCGCGGTTATCGAGCAGGGGACCACCCAGGTCCCAGTCGTAATGGGTCCGACTGTAGGACGGGTGGTGAGACAGTTGCCGGATAGCATCCGGGGCCAGGCTCTGGTCGTTTGCCATTTCGTCCGATCGGTACGGCAGACCGTACGGAATGCCAAGAACAGCGATGTCCGCATTCAGGTCGTCGAGATCCAGTGATAGCGGGTAGTTAAGAAAGGTACCTGGCGGTGTGCTAGGCGCTTTGGTCAGTGACATGTGGGGGCGCTCCTGTATATAGCCTCTCATAATACAATAGACTTGCCGCGACTGGTTTTTAGAATTGAGCGAACGCGGTATTGAATAACAGTCAACAGGACAATCAGGGGACTCAGATGCGATTGGGTGTTGAGGTGGGCGGAACTTTCACGGATCTCGTTGCTATTGGTGATGGTGGAATTACGATCACCAAGGTACCGTCTGTACCGCAACAACCCGACGAAGGCGCATTTAACGCGTTGATCGACAGTGGAATTCCGATTGACAGCATCGAAGAACTGGCACATGGCTCGACAGTGGCCACCAATGCCGTACTCGAAAGAAAAGGGTTTCCCACGGCATTTATCACCACCTGCGGGTTTCGCGACATCCTTCGGCTCCAGCGTCATGGCCGCAGTCGAATCTACGACCTGGAATACGCCAAGCCTGAACCAGTGGTTGCCCGTGCTGCCTGTTATGAAGTCGTGGAACGGGTGCTGGCGGACGGCAGTGTCGAACAGCCACTCGATCGCAGCAGTATCGAAAATTTACTGGTGCCAGAGCTTGAAGCCGGTGGTTACGACGCCGTGGCAATCTGCCTGCTCAACGCCTACGTGAACCCGGTGCACGAGGAGGCCTTGGCGGAATTGTTGGGCGAGAGCCTGCCAGGTCTTCACGTTTCGCTGTCGTCACGAGTTTCCCGTGAGTTCCGGGAATACGAACGCGCCTCCACGACCTCGTTGTCGGCCTACGTACAGCCGGTGGTAGAGCGATACATCTCACGGTTCGTCAGCCGCCTCGACAAAGGCGGTTTTACCGGACGCTTCTCGGTGATGCAGAGCAACGGCGGACGTCTGCCGGCCGAGGCCATGCAGTCCAATGCGGTGAACGCGTTGCTGTCCGGCCCAGCGGCCGGGGTGATGGGCGCCACCCGTCAGGCCAGCTTGTCGGGATACTCCAACCTGATCACCCTGGACATGGGCGGTACCTCGACGGATGTGTGTATGGTGACCGATGGCAAGGCGCAGCTAACGCAGGAGTACAGTATCGACGGCCTGCCGATCAGAGTACCGCTGATCGATATTCACACGATCGGGGCCGGGGGCGGATCAATGATCTGGGCTGACGATGGCGGTATGCTGCGAGTCGGTCCTCAATCCGCCGGTGCCGATCCGGGGCCCGCCTGTTATGGCCGGGGCGGCCAGGTGCCGACACTCACCGATGCCCATGTTATTCGCAACACAGTGCGGCCTGAAGCATTTCTCGGCGGACGAATGGCGATATTTTCCGATCGTTCAAGGGCGGTGTTTCAGCCGATCGCCGATCAGTTAGGGATGAGTCTCGAGGATGCTGCCGACAGCGCAGTTCAACTCGCCAACGCGAACGTAGGCCGAGCCATCCAACTGGTCACGACCGAGCGTGGATTCGATCCCCGTGATTATGTATTGGTGCCTTTCGGGGGTGCCGGACCACTGCACGCCGCCAGCGTGGCTTCCGATCTGGGGATTGCCCAGGTCGTTGTACCACCGAGTGCCGGTGTGATCTCGGCCTACGGGTTGATTGCCAGTGACTTTACTCAGTTCACCAGCCAGACCCGCCGGGCGAGAGTCGATGATTCAGCGCCAGATATTGTCCGGCAGACTTACGCGAGCATGGCCGAGGAAGCCTCGGCCCGGTTCAAGGCACTGAATCTCGAGGGCGAACCATCGGTAGATTTCATTGCCGACATGCGGTTTGTCGGACAGGCATTCGAGGTGCCCGTGCGCTTCGATGTGTCGACGCTGGCTCATCTGACGGCGGATGATATTCGGATTCGTTTCAACGAAGAACACCACAAGGTATTTTTCTTTGGGGGTGCCAGCAGCAAGCCCGTTGAGTTGGTGTCGTTTCGCCTGGGTATGACGCTGGTGCTTGAAGACGTCCCGGTACTGTCAGAGAGTGATGCGACGATCGATCACGACAGCGAGATTGAGGTCTACACCGATCGTGCCTGGCGCAAGGGACGATTGACCAGTCGTGCCAGCCTGGTTGCAGGAGAGCCTGTGACAGGCCCAGCTTTGCTGGAAGACCCGACCTCGACCTTGTTTCTGCCGACTGGCTGGCAAGCGGTACGTGATCCGCACGACAACACTGTTATGACAAGGGTCTGACCATGTCCGAGCGTGCAGCCCAGGAAACCCAAACGATGGCCGGCACCCCGCTGGATGCGGTCGAATACGCGGTCGTCAGCCAGGCGCTGATGGCGGCCGGTCGGGAGATGGGCGTGAAACTCATCCGGTCGTCCTATTCCAACATCGTCCGCGAAGCGCAGGATGCCTCAGCCGCGCTGTTTGACCGCGACGGCAACGTGGTGGCCCAGGCCGAACTGATTCCCATGCAACTCGGCCCGATGTCGGATATTTTCCGAGCCTGTGCCGCAGTCGTGCCGCCCGAGGACCTGAAAGAGGGAGACTTTTATATTAACAACGACCCTTACGGGGGTGGCCAACATCTGCAGGATGTCTTTATTTTTTCGCCGATATTCGTATCGAACGAGTTGGTCGGGTTTGCCGGGACCGTGTCCCATCATCTGGACCTCGGGGGTGGTAATCCTGGGCTGAGCCCGGATGCGGTCGATGTTCATGCCGAAGGCATCATTTTCCCGCCGTCGGTGTACAACTTTTCACGGGATTGGAACGGCGGACCGCTGGAGCGACTGGTCGCGGCCAACATTCGAGTTCCCGACCAGACGATCGGCGATTTCTATGCCCAGTTTGCCGCCAATGCCATCGGCGCCGAGCGCGTCAGGCAATTGTGCGAGAAATACGGGACCGACAGCGTCGCTCGATCGATGACTGAACTGATCGACTACTCCGAACGACGCTTCCGGGCAGCCTTGCGCGAGGTACCCGATGGGGAATATTTCGGTGAAGACGCGATCGACGATGACGGGCTGAGTGACGAACCACTGGTGGTCAAAGCAAAAGTGACGGTTCAGGGCGATTCGGTGCATGTCGATTACGATGGCACCTGTCCTCAGGTCCGGCGCAACCTGAACTGCCCGTGGGCATCGACGATCTCGGCAACGCTCGCTGCGATCAAGGCGACGCTGACCAGTGCAGATATTCCGTTCAACGAAGGGATGAAGAGTGCGGTTACCGTGACGGCGCCCAAGGGCTGTCTGGTCAACCCGATCTATCCGGCACCGGTGCGCGCACGCATGCTGTCGGCCTATCGCTGTTTTGACGCAGTGCTCAAGGCGCTGGCCCAGGCCGTGCCGCACAAAGTCATTGCCGGCGGCAACGATTCCACGCATTCGACGGCGATCTCTCATCTGTCGGGTTCACGTTACAAGGTGTACCTGGAGATCTTCGGCGGCGGCTATGGGGCTTCCCCCCGGGTCGATGGGTGCGATGCGGTGGATTCGACTTTGTCGAACTGTACCAATGTACCGATAGAAGCCATGGATATGGATTTCGACCATTTTAGAGTGGAGGCCTACGCACTGGTGCCTGATTCGTGTGGTCACGGCCGGCAGCGTGGCGGCCTGGCGCTGATGCGTCGCTACCGGATTCTCAAGGACAACACCAACTTTGCTCGTTACTCAGATCGCGCCCGTATTGCTCCGTTCGGATTGTTCGGTGGTACCGACGGGGGTAGGTCCTACTGCGAACTGACCCGGGATGGTAAGACCGAGTTGATGCCGACTAAGGGCCAGTTCGATCTGAAAAAAGGAGATATTCTGAGCCTGTACACCGCTGGCGGCGGGGGTTACGGGGCTGTTGATGAACGCAGTGGCAATGCCATAGCGCAGGACATCCAGGAGGGTTACGTGACGCGCGAGGCGGCCTTGGCGTTTTACGGCCGTACGGAGTAAAAGTTCACGCTGGCAAGCGCTGTTTAACTTTTCCGATGGTTCTGCAATTGGGGGCTATTTCTGCCCGAGCTCCCAGACTTCGCGGTGGAAGTACTGAAAATGCGGGGCGTAGTCGTGTTTGGCAATCTGTACTTCGACCAATACCGGAATGCCTGATCGATTAGCTCGTAAGGCCGAGCGCAGGGCAGGTCCAACCTTGTCTGGCTCAGTCACACGAATGCCCTTGCAGTTCTGGGACCGCGCCAGTTTTGCGAAATCAGGTGAGCTCTCAAAATTGGTTGCGATTTTGGCCTGCTTTTCCAACACCTGTATGTACTGTGGCCAGCCCAGAGCAGCATTATTCAGTACAACCCAGGTAATGCCACACTTGTTTTCTGCAGCCGTTGTCAGTTCCATCATGGCCATTTGCATAGCGCCGTCGCCGGCCACACAGACAACATTTTTGTTCGGTGCCGCCATTTTTGCTGCGATGGCACCGATCACTCCCATGCCCATAGCGGTCTGCTCCCCCATCGGTATACAGTCGCCGGCATCGAGTACCTGGTAGTAGGGCCAGTAGTAGGACCACAGATCAGCACCACCGTTCTCATGTACCATGATGGTGTCTTTGCCGAATACGCGGTTGATGGCACCGACGACCTGGCGGCCAGAGATCGGTTTTGTCTGTCGTTTGAGTTGTCGCCGGATATTAGCGATATGGCGTGTCTGTAATTTATTAACTGTACGGAAACGGGTGACCGAATTTTTGACCGACAGGTTATCGATTGCAGTCAGTAGGTCTGTGGCGGTCAGGTCTACATCGCCCACTAGAGCGGTATCCGGTCTAATGTTGAGCCCGATGGATTCCGGATCGATATCAATCTGGATAAATTTGGCTCTGGAAGGCCAAAGTGTCCACCCACCTGTCGAAAAGTCCTCCAGTCGCGACCCGAAAGAGATCACTAGGTCCGACTCGTCGAAATACTTTTTTCCGGCGTCGGTGAAATACAGGCCGATCTGACCCAGACACAAGGGATGGTCCTCGGCGTAGGTTCCGCGACCTCCTGGTGTGGTGTAGAGCGCAGCCCCGATCGACTCGGCAAGACGGGTGATATTTGTTCCCGCCCGCGCACTGACAGCACCAGAGCCACAGATTATTATCGGTTGTTTTGCTTTTTTGACCAGGGCTGCTGCGGCGGCAATTGCGTCTGAGCCGGGTCGGAACATGTGCCTGTCTAAAGAGCGCTTGTAAGTGGGCATTGAACAGGACTGCAGCGCGATATCTGAAGGGACATCTATAAACACTGGTCCAGGCCGACCGTTCTTAGCAATCGAAAATGCGCGCTGCATCACCCAAGGTGTTGTCTCTGGTGAGATGACCCGTGTGGCCCATTTAGTGACCGGACGCATGAACGACACCGAATCCAGTTCCTGGAAGGCCCCTTTGCCATCCGAATTTATGGGCGTTCCGTTACTCAAAGCGATGACCGGCAGCGATGCCGAATGCGCTTCTAGTAGGGCGGTTGCCATATTGGTAATCCCGGGGCCTGGGTTGCCGTAGCATACAGCGGGTCTACCAGTGATTCGGGCATATGCATAGGCTAAGGACACACCGGAATGTTCATGCCGAACCAGAATATTCCGGATGTCGCTGTAACGATGCAGGTCATCGACGAGGTGTATCGGGTTGCCGGGTAAGCCGAATAGACGGTCAACGCCTTCAGCTTTAAGCGCTTCAACAATCATTCTCCATGGGCTCAGTCGGGTCATCAAAGGGTCTTCAATAGGTGTCGATTGCCTGGGTTGATGCCTGCTGCTGCATTGACGGTCCGTAGCAGAAATTTGAGTTTCGGCAAATAAGTTCTGTATACTGACTTCGCAAGATATATCACAAATTGAATATTATCAGACAACTTAGGTTTAGTGGATTTCTATTGGAGAGACTGTTTGTACATGACCAAGAATTGTGCAATTTTCGAGGGGTAAGTTTCGTGGGCTTGTATTGAAATGATGTAGAAGTAAAGTCAATGGTGGTTAGACTATTTTTTCCACAACAATTGGAGGACACAATGACAGTTAATAAACAAAGACGAAAAGTAGTTAAGAGTGTCGCCGCAGGTGTCGCAGCGACTGCCTTGCCCCTGCCTTTTATCAGCAAGTCGGGCTTTGGTAGTGATCCGATAGTGCTTGGGATGCCGATAGCCCAGAGTACAGCCGGCGGTGTAGCAGATCACCTGGATCATCTGCAAGGTGCAATCCTGGCGCAGGAAGAGATCAATGCAGCCGGCGGCATCCTGGGGCGTGAACTCAAACTCAAAGTCGTAGACATCGATATCTTTTCGCCGGAAGGTTGCCAGACATCTATGCTTAAACTGGTCGATGAGAGGGTCCATGCGATGACCACTCCGTTCACGCTGGCGCCCATTCCAACGATTGATGCGACGGTCAAGTACAAGGCGCCATTGTTATGGGGTGTAACGCAACGGAATTACACTGATCACGTAGCTGCCCACCCGGACAAATACAGTCACTGTTTCCAGACTGATCCATCGGAGGTGCACTATGGCTATACCTTCCCAATTTTTCTCAAGGATATGAAGGATCAGGGTCTTTGGACACCGAACAATAACGCTATTCATATCGTTCAGGAACAGATCGCGTATTGCCAGACGATTTCCCGAACACTTCAGGAAGCGATTCCAGCCAGTGAGTTTGAACTGGCCGGTATTACCGATATCCAGTTTCCGGTCCAAAACTGGGAGCCCGTGATACAAGAAATTAAACGCCTTGGTGCGGGTGCAGTGATGCTCGATCATTGGGTCGCAGCGGAATACGCGGCTTTCTGTAAACAGTGGCGTGCAGATCCCCTCGACGGCACATTGATTTACATGCAATACGGTCCGTCACAACCCGAATTTTTGGATTTGGCTGGTGGGGCAGCTGAGGGTTTTATCTGGAGTACCGTGCTTGGTGTGTATGCGGATGAGATGGGTAACGAATTCCGCAAGAAATACCAAAAACGCTGGCCAGGTACGATGGGCTTAACTTACACCGGCAACGCCTACGACACCTGTTATTTCCTGAAACAAGCCTGGGAACATGTTGGTGATCCCAATAAGTTCGAGGCGGTTTGTGACTACGTCAGAACAACGAAATACCGCGGTGTTTGTGGTTTGTATGATATGAACAACAAATGGCAGGAGTGTGCTCATTATCCAGATGATGGTCATCCGGTGACTGCTAAGAACCTGGAAGATGGTATGGGGCAACTCTATGTTCAGGTGCAAGATGTTCAGCACAAGATTGTCTATCCCGACGTGCTGAAAGAAGCCGAAATGCGACCCATCCAATGGTAGATTGGTCCGTGGGTGCTGCGAATTCGCAGCACCCACCTGGCGGCTCCCTGTTTGCTTGTAAAGAAATTTGCCTCGATCTAGGGGGTCGAGAAATTCTTAAAGATATCTCCCTGCAGGTTGCAAGCGGAGAGGTGCTTGGTGTGATCGGCCCCAACGGAGCAGGCAAGACCAGCCTGTTCGAGGTACTGTGCGGGCGGTTCCCTGCAAAATCCGGTACCGTGACGTTCAAAGGCCAAGATGTCAGTACATTGCCGCTCTACCAAAGGGCACGAATCGGAATGGGTCGAACCTACCAGACACCCGTAGTTCCGGACGAACTGACTGTTGCGGAAGTGTTCAAGGCAGCGCGGCAGGCCTACAAACCTTACCTGAACCGGTGGCACGTGCTGTGGGCTATGCGGTTGGTACGTTTTTCTGTGGATCCGGACATGCCCGCGGTGCAGTTGGACACACTCGACCGACGCAAACTTCTGTTGTCGTGTCTCATCATGCGTCGGCCACCCTTGTTACTTATGGACGAACCCGCCGCAGGACTGATCAACTCGGAAGTCGACGAGTTCGACGACTTGATCCGGGTTCTGGCGAAAGAACTAAACGTCGCCATCATCATAGTTGAACATCGAATTGAACTGCTTGACACCATTGCTGACAGGGTCATGGTGATGGATGCTGGCGAGAAGATCTCTGAGGGCGATTTGGGCATGGTTCTTAAGGACCCAAGGGTGCGTGCCGCTTACTTTGAAGATGTTCATTGACGTTGTTTGGTGGAGACTATGATTGACAGTATTCCGGTGCTAAATATTGAAGGTCTCTCGGCCGGGTATGGCCCGATGCGGGTGATCCACGACTTGGATCTGGTAGTCAGCGCGGGTGAAAAGGTTGGACTGGTTGGTCTAAACGGTCACGGTAAATCGACGCTCTTTTTAGCTATTGCTGGCCTGACACACTGGCAGCGCGGTTCAATCAAGCTAAAAAACAAACAGATTGGTCGTAACCGCAGTCAAGGCCCGGGTCGCTATACGCACCAGATTGTTCACGAAGGTTTGTCTCTAATACCACAGGGCGATGAGATCTTTCAGGGTCTTACTGTAAAAGATCATCTTGACAGCGGTGCTTATACAAAATCGGCATGGCGTAATCGTGCGATAAAACGTAAAGAAATTCTCAACATATTTCCACCACTGGAGAAATTGATGAACACCTCGGTTGGAAGGTTGTCTGGTGGAGAACGGCGCATGGTTGCCATTGGGCGGGGTTTGATGGCCGAGGCATCCCTGTACCTTGTGGACGAACCGACATTAGGATTAGCGCCTAAATTGGGCAAGAGTGTTCTAGATGCCTTATTCGATGTCGAACTGGGTGAATCGGCAATGGTCATTGCCGAGCAGAACGTTGCACTGCTGGATGGACGGGTGGATCGAATCATTGGCATGCATGTCGGCAAGCTTAAGGGTGAAGCCGCAGCATCACTTGCCTATCAGACTAAACGGGAGATATAAGGTATGGACTGGGGCTATGTGATCATCAATGCCATTGTTCTGGCCTGTATCTATGGGACCCTGGCGATTGGTGTGTCCATCACCTGGTCGAGTCTCGGACTCATTAACATGTCGTTTGGGTTTATTTTTTCCTTTGCAGGGTACGGTGCCTGGCTGGTTGCCCAGCATATCTCTCAAAGCGGCGTTGTTATTCTGGCGTCGGGGATACTGACGGGTGCACTCGGCGGTGTGATTGTGTGTGCGTTGGCCTTTATCCCATTGCATGATAAGCCGAACTTTACGATTCGGGGCTTGATTGCCACCCTCGCCATCAGCCTATTTGGTACGCAGGCATTACTGTGGTATTTCGGGCCGCGGGTTAAAAACCTACCATCTATTTTTGGCTATGGTTCGATCAAGGTCTTTGGGTCAACCATGACCTATGACAAAGTCGGCGCTGTGGTGACATCCATTGTGATGCTGACGGCTGTGTTGCTGTGGATGAAGTCGAGTCGGCGGGGCCTTGAAATCCGCGCCATGATGCAGAATCCGCATGCAGCATCCATCGTGGGCATTGGGGTGCGTCGTACCGGTTTCTATGTGATGGCTGTTACGGGTGGTCTGGCAGGCCTGGCGTCAGTGTTGCTTTCCCAAACCTATTACCTGCAGGCGTTTTCCGGCATTACACCAATGATCAAGGGCCTAAGCGTCGCACTGTGTGGTGGACTAGGTTCGGTCACGGGTGTGGTGATCGCGGCTGTAATTCTAGGAGTCAATGAAGCCATGACCTCTCGGTTTTGGGGAGGGCAATATGTGCTAATCACCCAATTTGCGTTGATCATTCTCATTCTATTGGTTAGGCCACGGGGTATTGCAGGTATCTTGGACAAGGCTCGGGAGGCTTAAGTAGTGGCTACTTGGAAAGACCCTTACTCGAGTTGGGATCCGGAAGGATCCATTGAGGAGATCCCCACCAACGAGTGGAAATCTCCGGAGAGTAGTTGGGATGCGGCCCGCGAATTCAAGGTGCCCACCTATCCGGTGGGTCGCTTGCGGTATTACTACAAGTGGCCAGGACAGGGAAAAAGATTGTGGAATAGATTGCGCTACTTTCCTACACGAAGGACGGTGCTACGGTTTCGCGGTGAATACAACTATAAGACGTTGCGCCGCGAAATAACTATCGTTGACAAACGCCCGATCTGGTGGGTAATTGGGTTCATTGCGTTGATGTTGGCGCCATTCGTTTTACCTGAGTCGAATCAGCGAGTCCTCTTGTCGGCCGCAGCAGTATTTTCAATATACGCGGCAATCAATCTATGTTGGACGCTTGTGATTGGGACTGCGGGGATCTACTCGCTCGCGACTTTTGCGATTGTCGGGGCGGGCGCCTATGGTGCTGCTTACCTGTCGATCCACTTTGGGCTGCCGATTCCACTGATGTTACTGGCCGGTGGCCTCATCGGCCTGGTATTTGGAATACTCATCGCAATTCCTGCCGTGCGTCTGGAAGGGTTTTACTATGCATTGCTGACATTGGGGGTCGTCGAGCTGTGCCGGGTCTACATCATCCAGTCCAAGGCTTTTGGATCTGAGATCGGCGGGCTCTACGGGGCAGCCACCTATATCCCTGAAGCGTGGGATGAGTTCGCCCAGTTGCGACTGGGTTATTACGCATCCGCAATTGTGCTCGTGGCTGCGCTGGCGCTGTTCCGTTTCATCAATGGCAAGCGGCTAGGCCGTATCCTGCGCATGGCGCCGGAAAAACGTGAGGCTTTTGCTGAAGCTACTGGAGTCAACTACCGAGTTGCACGGATCCAGGTATTCTTGATTTCTTCCGCAGCGCTGGGAGTGATTGGTGCATTCTATGCAACACATTTTCGCGGTGCGTCTCCTAATTTGTTTGGCTTTGATACGGTATCAATGGCGTTAGCGATGTTGGTGATCGGTGGTTTGGGACGAGCTGAAGGCGCCATTCTCGGCACCTTGATTGTGGTGTTTATTGATCGGGTGTTGATTGATCTGGGTCCATTAAGAATTGTTTTAATAGGTGTGCTGATGTTGATTGTGGTCTTGTTTCTTCGTGGTGGTGTGTTTGGTATTAAAACCCAGTTTAGGGCGTGGAGAGACAAAAAGAAGAGTGAAAATCGATCGGCGCGTGCCGAGAAAGGAGGCGAAATGCTGCCTGAAGAAGCAACAGAGGTCCGGGATAAAGATGAGTTGGCGTTTCGACGTTATGACAAAAACCAGCGAGATTTTCTAAAAACCCTGGTCACCGATGAAGTGATCAAGGAATTCAAGAACAAACCGCTGGGTCAGCACAGTGAGGCGCTGGAAAGACTATTGACCTACTTTCGGCGTCAACCGATGGTTGATAAGTATGCAATCAAGTGTGTCGAGCCATTTAAGGTTTACCAGGTTGTGGCACTATCCGGGATACCCGGTGTTGCGCCCCGACAGGTAGAAGACAAAGTCTATACCAGTCGGGAAGATGCCTATGTTGGTGTATTCACACGGCGCATCCAGGACTTGCTGGAATCGTAGTGAGCCAACATCAGGTCAGATATCGTTGCTGAATCAGCACGGTTAATGTCAGACCAATAACGAGGAATAAGAGATGGCAGAGGTCAAGCTGTTCGGTTACTGCAATAATATTTCCGTTCGACCGGGGGATGAACAGACGTTTCATGTCACAGCAGACGGTACAGACACAGCCGAGGCCCAGCTTGTACGGCTCATCCACGGTGACCAGCATCCGGACGGTCCGGGTTTTATAGAAGAAGAAGTAGACTGCGAAATCAACGGTGCCTGGCAGGTCAAGAAACAGTACACCCAGGTCGGCTCCTACCTGCAGGTGCCGGACCCAGAAAACCGACTCTGTATCGACGGCAGCTTTTCGATGTTCGCCTATATCTGGCCTTCACTGCACCCCAAGGTTGGTGCTCAGGCTGTCTGTGGACGCTACGACGACTTCAACAATATTGGATATGCATTTGGCATAAATGAAACCGGCCACTTGGGATTTATCGTTGCTGACGGCAAAGAGTTTGACGCTGTTCTTTCAGAGATCCCTCTGCAGCGACACATCTGGTACTTTATTGGTGCTTCCTATGATGCCAGTACTGGCAGGGCCACACTCCACCAGGTGGGTGTCGTGAATCGGTACAACTCGCTCTGGGGCAAGGTCACCCCAATGGACTACGATTCGCATGTCTCCGAAACTTTACGTTTCAAACCGAAACATGCGCCTGACATTTCTTTTTTAGTCGGTGGTACATGGGATTTTCACGCTAACCGGGGTAAATTCGTGAATGAACTTTATTCAGGTAAAGTAGATCGCCCCGGGATTGTTTCGCGCGCCTTGTCGCGGGAAGAGTTCGACCACATCTGTTCCGGTGGCAAGCCACCAAAGAATGACATTTTGGCTTACTGGGACACGACCGTGGGGTATACAGACACAGGTATTGGTGACACCGTCACGGACACCGGGCCACATGGATTGCATGCGACCGGTGTCAATAAGCCCGTTCGGGCACAGACCGGCTGGAATTGGAATGGTCGGAACGACTGTTTCCGGCTGGCGCCGGAAGAGTACGGGGGTATCGAGTTTCATGATGACGCGATTATTGATTGTGGCTGGGATGTAACCCATCGCTTGACGATTCCAGACAATCTGAAAAGTGGGGTTTATGCGATACGCCTGCGGGCCGGTGGCGGTACGGGACTGGGCGAGGAGCACCTGGTGTTTTTTGTTCGGGCGAAAACGCCACGTGCCCCGATTGCGTTGCTCATTCCTACCGCCAGTTACCTCGCTTACGCCAACGACCACCTCACGTTCGACGCGCAGATGGCCCAGCCTATCGTCGGACAGACACCGATTGTCACCGATATCGATATCGAGGTTTATCAGAGTCCGGAGTTCGGCTTGTCCACTTATGACCATCACCAAGATGGCGCGGGCGTCTGCTACTCGTCATACCGGCGCCCGATTGTCGGTCTGCGCCCGAAATACCGTAATACGATGAGCGGGGTGACTTGGCAGTTCCCGGCAGATCTTTCCATTGTCGCCTGGCTCGAGCATTGCAACTATGACTACGAGGTGCTGACCGATGAAGATCTACACCAGGATGGTGTTGATGCGATCTCACCATACAAGTGTGTAATTACCGGTACCCACCCAGAGTACTATTCCGAGACTATGCTGGATGCGACCGAGGATTTTGTCGTGGATGGTGGGCGGCTGATCTACATGGGGGGTAATGGTTACTACTGGAACGTGGACTTCTGTAAAGACGAACCCTGGTGCATGGAGGTTCGCAAGCTTGATTCGGGTATGCGAGCCTGGAATGCAAAACCGGGTGAACACTATATGCAAACGACGGGTCAGAAGGGCGGCCTCTGGAAGAATCTGGGCCGACCCCCACAAAAGGCTCTAGGCGTGGGATTTATATCCCAGGGGTTCGAGTCCTGTCGACCGTTTCGCCGTATGCCAGATAGCTGGCATCGTACGGTGTCCTGGATCACAGAGGGTATTGAAGGCGAGATTATCGGTGACTTTGGACTAGCACACGGGGGTGCTGGAGGTATTGAAATGGACCGGTATGACCTTGAAAAAGGTACGCCGCCACACGCCAGAATCATCGCTTCGTCGGGCGGTCACACCGATAACTATATGCTGGTCTGCGAAGAAGTATTGTATGCATTTCCAGGAATGACTGGCACCTATGACCACCGCATTCGAGCTGACATGGTGTATTTCACTTCGTCCAACAATGGCGCTGTGTTTTCAACGGGTTCAATCGCTTTTGGTCAGGCGCTCCCGTGTCATGACTTCGACAACAACGTGTCAAAGCTGTTGGCGAATGTGATGGATGCTTTTTCGAAGGATGGCCCGTTGCCGGGCGGAGCCTGGGTCTCGGATGAGAAGCAGTGGCGTTGAAGATGTTCTTGTCGTAACGTACTGTGACCTATCAGCCTCATTTGTGGGGGGCGTCCATCAGCGATGCAAAAGCAGATTAATCTTGTCATTCATGGGGTCGAGTCGAGCGACGAAATCCCAGGCATTGAGCGGATTGCAGGCGATGCCCAAATCTGTTGTGCCCCGGACCTGGAAAGTCTGCAGGCATTCCTGCCCCAGGCAGAAGTGCTTCTGGGTTGGAATTTCCGAGCAAAAGACCTTCAGCAAACCTGGCACCTGGCAGAGCAACTTCGCTGGGTTCAATGGAGTGGTGCAGGTGTTGATGCGGTGCTGTTCCCCGAATTCGTTGCCAGCGACGTTCAGCTGACCAACGTTCGCGGTGTGTTCGACCGGGCGATGGCCGAGTACACACTGGGATTGATCCTGGCTTTTGCCAAGCGATTGCCCGAGACGGTTGTCGCACAGACCGAGCATCGCTGGTCATATCGATTGACGGAACAGATACTGGGGCAGAAGGTACTCGTGGTTGGCGTGGGCAGTATCGGCCGGGCAATTGGACGCCTGCTAAAACAAGCTGGCTTTAAAGTTTCCGGCGTGGGCCGTAGCGCACGTGATAGCGATCCTGATTTCGAGAAGGTCTACGCGGTAGATACCTTGGTACAGTCACTGGAAACGGCGGACTATGTGGTGCTGATTCCGCCCCTGACTGATCAGACTCGCGGACTTTTTGGCGCGAGTGAATTTTCCGCCATGAAATCAACCGCCCGATTTATCAATCTGGGTCGTGGCGAACTGGTCGATGAAGATACGCTGATCGCAGCGCTCACTTCAGGTGCCATCGCTGGTGCCGGGCTGGATGTGTTCTTAAACGAGCCACTGCCTGAAAACAGTCCGTTCTGGGACCTTGACAACGTCATTGTTTCGCCACACATGTCGGGTGACTATCACGGGTTCAAAGAAACGGTGGCGGAAGTTTTTCTCGATAATTTCGAGCGCTATCGACAAGGGCGTGAACTGGTGAACCGGGTCGACAAAACACTGGGATTCGTCAATACCTGATCAGTACGTAGTGCTTGGGCGATGCGACTGCTGTCGCTAGAAATCTCCGTACGCCGTCCTCTAAGCTGCCTATTTCTGCCGAGCGAGCGCAATGCCGGCGATCAGAAAGGCGATGATGTAGACGATGGTCCGGTAGATGACCATGGATCCCGGCGGGATACAGATAAACGACATACCGGTTAGGCCGCGCAACCCAATTTCGTGCGCGAGTCGAATAACTTCGTAGTCCGACATGCCCATGGGCTCTGCCAGTTCGCCGAGGATATCCCCGGGGGCGGGGCCCGCACCGCCGAGGACGTCCATGTCGAAGTGTACGTAAACATCGTCTGTTCCGTCATAGGCATGACGCAGTTCCTGACACAAGCCATCCATCCCCAGTTCACTGCGGACCTTCCACATCGGGTAGAAGTGCGCGCCGCGGTCGCGATAGCCACGTACGATCTCGGCACGCTCCAGCATGCCGCGTTCACCGATTTCGACCAGGTTGGGTATCGAAAAATTTGGATGTGCGTTGTAGGTTTTGGACTTCCAGTTGCCGCTGCCGGCGATCCGCTCATCGTTAGTCAGGTAGTCGATCGGCCGGGAGTCCCAGTGCGTATCGGTGCTGATCATGCCCACTTTGCCGGTGCTGCGCTCGGCAATAGGCTTGGCAATGGCATAACTGCCGCAAGGTGAGTTTTGACCGATGACTACGGGTACGGCACCAGCATCCAGAGCCAGGTTGACGAGTGCCTCTACCGCACTTTGTGCCTTGAGAATGTTTTCAGCGGTTGGGTTGAGATTCACCTCAGGTGAAATATCGGCATCTCCCATATCGACGACCCGCAGATGTTCAAAAATATCGATATCGAGTTCCTGGATATAGCCGGTGGGATAACGCGCAGATTGCTGGCGTACTCTCTGTGGCGCTAGCACCCATTCGGATTTATCTACCCCGGCATACTTGCCGGCGGCACCGGCCACATAGGGCGCACCGATGATAGCGACATCGGCGCCATTTAAGGTTGCCGCATTCTGCGCCAGGGGTACACCCATAAATGTTGGCGTCTGTGCATCGATCATCGGCAGCGTAGCGCTATCAATCTCGGTGTATCCGCCCATCCCTTCCCAGGGGGGTCTGTCCATTGTTTCGTGTTCCTGTTGTTTGTTCGTGGGGCCGGATCGAGTGTATGCGGATCGGTGGCTGGGCGTACTGTCAGATAATGCCGCCGTTCACATGTACGACTTGCCCCGTGATGTAACTTGCTTCTTCGCTGACCAGAAAGTTGACCAATGCAGCAACTTCGTCGGCACGGCCGAGTCTGCCTAAGGGTATGAGGCTGCTGATGCGTTCGAGCTCCTCGGGTGTGAACAGGCTGCCGAGGTGTTCGGGATTGGCATTGATCATTCCGGGTGCGACCACGTTGACGGTGGTGGCAGTGTCACTGATTTGAATGGCGAGCGACCGGGATAACGCCTCTATACCAGCCTTGGCGGCGGAAGATGCTGGGAAAACCGGGAAGTCGTTGCGGAACGTGTGTGCATTGAGGGAACTGATGGCGACGACCCGGCCGCAGGTGCTTTCTGCAAGATGCGGCATGGCTGCAGTGACCATCCGGAAAAAGCTCTGGCTGATAACCCGGTAAGCGTAGTCCATGTCGTCCGCTTCAAGCTCACCGAACGGTTTAAGAATAGGAAACCCGGCATTGGCCACGAGGATATCCAGTGCGCCGAAGGTATCCACGGCATGGTTGATCAGCTTGCCACCTGTATCTGGCTCCGACAGGTCGCCGAGTAGGATCGCCGCATCGCCACCGGCGGCTTTAACGGCCTCTGCGGTTTGCTCACAGCCGGTTTGGTTGGACTTGGCGTGAATAAGAACTCGCGTGCCAGGCTGTGCCAGGCGTTTTGCGATGGCTGCACCGATCCCGCTGCCGGAGCCGGTAACCAACGCTGTCCTTGCTTTGGGATCAGATGATGTCGTCATAAATCAGCCCTTGGCTCGATTGTCATTTCAAGGTATTCGCCTGGTAACGTAGTATAGGCTTAACAAGCCGCATGCCCGAGTGAGCTAAGGGGGCGAATTTCGGATTCGAGCGAGTTTAAGGCGGAAGGCTGGACAACAACGGAGTTAAGTGCCATGAATTTATCCAACATGATCCAGGCGATTGATCTTCACGCCTGCGGGGAGCCTGGTCGGGTCATTGTCGGTGGTGTCCTGGACGTACCGGGTCAAACCATGTTCGACAAAATGCGCTATCTCGCGACCGAGGCGGACGATCTGCGTCTGCGGATGCTGCGTGAACCACGCGGCTATCCCGCCGCCAACTGTAATCTTGTTCTGCCGCCGACCCACCCGGAAGCCGATGCCGGTTTTGTCATCATGGAGCAGGTGGAGTATCCACCGATGTCCGGTACCAACACCATCTGTGTGGTTACGGCGCTCATCGAGACCGGTATGGTGCCGGTTCAGGAACCGGTAACCCGGCTCAAGCTGGATACGCCCGCCGGCTTGATCGTGGTCGAGGCGAGCGTCGATGCTGGAAAAGTCAAACAGGTCACGTTTGAAAATGTCCCGGCCTTCGCCGTACACCTGGATGTTCCAATCGAAGTGCCTGAGCTGGGTACCGTCATGGTGGATGTAGCCTGGGGGGGTATGTTTTATGTGATCGCTGAAACCGAACCCTTAGGACTGGAACTCACGCCGCAACGTGCCGGGGAAGTCGCCCGGGCCGGGGAGATGATCAAAGCCGCGGCCCAGGCGCAGCTGGAGTGTGTGCATCCGGATAATCCGGAGGTTTCCGGTGTGACCATCGCGGTGATGTCCGGACCACCGACCCGACCCGGCGCGACACTGAAAAATGCAGCCGTGGTGTCAACCGGACAGTTGGACTGGGAGCGACCCCAGACCTGGACAGCAGCGCTCGACCGTTCCCCGTGTGGCACTGGAACCAGTGCCAAGATGGCTACCTTGTATGCCAAAGGCAAGCTGGGATTGAACGAAGATTTTATCCACGAAGGGATACTGGGAACGATCTTTATCGGACGCCTCATTCGCGAGACAACTGTTGGGGACTACAACGCGGTTGTGCCGACCATATCGGGTCAGGCCTGGGTCACGGGGATTGCTCAGTACGTGCTCGATCCGGATGATCCGTTCCCAAACGGTTTTACCCTGGGCGATATCTGGGGCGGTGGTGGCTGAAAAATTGTTACGGTACGGTGCAGCATTGTGCTGGTCATTACATCCAGTTGATCAGGACAACGCCCGCAACCACCACGGCGACGCCGCCCGCGATGTGTAGCGTGATTTTTTCCTCTTTCAAGGCGAGCGCTGCGAGCAGTGTGAATACTGGGTACGTTCCGATGACTGGCGCTACTAAGGTCACCGAGTTGCGCAAGAGCGCCGAATACATGCAGGCGATTGCTATCGCGATGAAACAGCCCGACAGGCCAAAGGCACGAAATCCGGCCCCCGACATGTTGAGCGGCAACCGGCCACGCCGAAGTCTATAGAACACGAGCACGCCCAAACCGCCCACGGCATGAGATAAAAATCCCGCCATCATGGCGTTGGGCATCAGATCGAGGCCGAATTTGCCGGTGGTATTGACCAGTCCACGGATCACGGCAGCGGCGGTCGCAAACACGAGCGCGATACGCATGACCCGTGTGATGCCAGTGCCGGGCATCCATGTCAGCGATATCACACCACACATTGTGACCAGGGTGCCGATTGCAATCAGGGGCGTCATGCTTTCGCCCAGCAGGATCATTGCGGTCAGCGCAGCAAAGATCGGTGAGGTTGCGGCTAGAGTGGACGCAACCGTTGCACCGGCCCGGTCCATCGATTCCAGCGTGAAATAAAGCGACAGCGCTGGGTGGAACAGCCCAGTAGCCACAAATATCCAGAAGCCGGTCGTGAACCAGTCCTGTGAGCGCATCCACCACGGTGATGAAATCAGGAAGACTGTGACGACAGTCAGGATGCTGATCAGGGCACCGGTCTGAGTGTCTGTATGGGAAAGTCCTCGCTTGGCAGGGATGGCAGACAGTCCAAAAAATATCGCGGCCAGGAGTGCAAAACCAAAGGTACTGTTCACGAGTGATTTATTTAGCGGTCAGCAGACGTGCTGCGGTTGTGTGCTGCACCCTTAAGGAACAGCACAGTGCGTGGTAGCAGATCAGATATGACAAATGGGTGGAGCGAGGTCGAGAGTCGGATTACGTTCGAAAAAGCCAACCGGCTTGAGCGTAAAGCCCACATATTCAACTGGCATCACTGGAAAATCTTCAGGTCGTGGCAGGTGAAGTACACCGATCGTGTGCCAAAGCACAACGTCAGTATCTACCAATGGCCTGTTCTCCAGGATCCATTCCGGCAGTCCGGGTCCACCTTCGTTTTGGCTCACATACTGACCTGGTGCATGTAGCTGATCTGGGTCGTAAGCAGTAACCCAGAGATCATGGTTAACAAATCCTGCGCGTCGCATGAAGGGTGAATCGGGTTGATGCATTGGTTTGATATTAGGGCCAGGCATCAGCTTGTAGCCCGCATGCCAGCCCAGTGTATTGGTGCGGGATCGATTAATAATCTTCCAGAACCGCCCATTTTGTGGAGCGATGTCTCGTGCGGCATCTATTTCTGAGTTGATGATGGTCTCTACGGGAGTGTGTGCGTTACCGTAGGGGTTCTCGGGACCGGTCGGGATTCTTTTGGCTTCCACTTCGACGACGGTGTTGTCGTCACCATCTACACTCATATCGAGCCTAATGTTGAAATAATGCTCATGTATCATTCCGTTGACACCTGGAGCGACGAGTGCACCATACTGCGTTTCTTCTCCCTCGTGAATAGCACGCAGGTAGAGCGTGCCGGTGAGTTTTGCTTCGAACTCGATAGTGCCGTCTAGGTACAAGTACCAGAACAGGCCATAGTCGTAGTTACCGATAGTAAAAAACGATGACACAACCAACCGACGGGAGCGGCGGATCTCGCTGTGATCGGCTCCGACATCGGTATGCTTCCACAGGATGCCGTAATCTTCTTCATGCATGCAAACTATTTTGGAAAAGTGCCGTACATTGCCGTGGCCGTCGACCTGGTCGAAGTCGAAATAATGAATTTCACCCAGACAGTCGCAACCAAGTCGTAATGAATTTGCTTGAGCTCCGAAAATAGTCTCACCTAGGTCAAACGAATGATTCATGTAATGATCGCCAGCGGTGTCCCCATACGGAACGACCAACTCACTGAGCGAGGCGCGATAAATAACGGGGCGGTCTGTTTCCCCATCGCGAAACGAAAGCGTATGTAGAATGAGGCCCTCTTTGGGTGTGAAGCCGATGCGAAAGTGCCAGTTTTGCCAGTGGACAGCGTAACCATCGACTTTGAAGTCCGGTCCGTCCGGTTGGACAATATTGAGTGCAGCCAGTGCCGGGCGAACTTCAAGGCGATCCGCACGGTAGTCACCCGGATCAGGTGGTAGTGGTACTACGCCACTGTCTTCGACGCGAAGGACGGTCATCGCATTTAGGTCAACGACTGGAACCAATCCTTCTATAGGGCGGGCATAGGTGTTGTCACCGGGGTTTTCAACGTAAAAGCAGTGGGCTCGTGTATGGCGAAGATCTTTCTCGTCAGGTTCGGCAAGGTTGGCAACCGCAAACGCTTCAACGAGAACCTGTTGGATGTTCTCAATCCCGCGTCGTGTCAGACCCGCAACGAAATCCGGGTGCTGTCTGACGACCTCCTGCATCTCAGCATTTTCTTCGGCCAGCGTGCACACGCGAACCCCCGGCACCCATGTATAGGATTGCAGCGTCGCGTCATTTAGACAAACGATTGCCTCGTACACCTTGTCCGCATTGCGATCGAGAATAACTGCAAAAACTTCTCGCTCGATGTAATTGCCAGCTACAAACTGGTGAACAAGCGATTTTTCAGGTTCCCTGAGACGTACCTGTTCAAACAGTGCCCGTGAATCGAGTTGTGCTTGTTCGCGGATGATTTCGACTGCGAGAGTGAGTTCTTCACTACTTAGTGGGTCGAGCGGGTGCGGTGAACAAGCCCGAATCGGTTGGCACGTCTGTGACATAACATATTCCCCGGCAGGCGCCGAATTGCCTGTTGATGGCAGGATCCTACAGCTAAGGGATCAGACAGATTAGTCGTCAGGAGCTCTATCCTGGACCACTGGAGCCGAGGCTAGTTCAGCATCGTCTCCCGGGCTTTGACTTTCCGATCGGTTTCCATCATGAATCCCGCGTCTTTGCGACACAGTGCTTCTGTTTTGCGCATGATTTCGTCGTTCGATTCATCGAGGTCAAAATCGTCGCCGTAGGGTTGTGGCACATACCAGGGGGTGTGCACATAAAGTTCGAGGTAATTGCCTTCAGGGTCGGAGAAGTAGATCGACCAGGCGTTGCCGTGGCAGGCGTAGCGGTTGATGTCCACGCCAGCGGCCACCAATCGGTCTCTCATTTCACGAAGTTCATCAAGACTCTCAAGTAGGAATGAAAGTTGCTGAGCAGCGCTGTAGTCAGCATCATCCGGTCTGCCGCCGATGAGCACTATCTCGTGATGTTCTTCTGGGTTCGTGGACAAAAACAACATCGGGCAGGAATTGATGGGATGCGGTCCGTGGTCGGTGACGGTGAAGCCCATGACCTGTGTGTAAAAGTCCTTCATTACATCAGCGTCCCAGATATTGAGTCCGATGTGTCCGATTCGTGGTCTAGGTTGAGTCGACATAGCAGTTTACCTATTTGAATTAAGATAGATCATTGTGTTGATTGTGGATCAGTCAGGCAGTCGTGACACCTGGTTAACAGTCAATTTGGACCTATAGTTGTGGCGTGAGATATTCCCACACCTCTTGTGCTCTGACAAGCACAGAGCGTCAGTTGGAAGGGTTCGGCAGAGTGAGCGTACCCAGGTAGGTGCTTTGTATGAGCTCTGTCGTGATTTCAAAGTTGCCGTGCTCGCTGCTGTGAAACTGCAGCGTGAAGTTGCCGCTGTTGCTGTTCAGGCCGCTGAATTTAAAATCGCCGTATTCATTAGACTCACCCGTTTGAAGTGTTGCGCCTCCTTGGGTGAGTTCGATTTCTACACCAGCTGCAGCGTCCGTTATGCCGTTTTTGATCACGACCAGGGTGCCGCCGATGAAACATTTGGTGAAGTTGTCTAGATTTTTGTAGTAGACCCTGGGATTTGCTTTGAACTCGGGATTGAGAACCTGCAGTTCTTCATCCGCAACAATCTGTTTCATCTGGTCATCTTCTACTTTGAGACTGCGAAAAACTCCCGTGGGACAGACCTGCTCACAGCGCAGTCGGGGTTCCCCCCGGTCCAGCAGGTGGGCATCAAAATTCCATTTCTGGGCGACCTGTTCTTCTTCGTTCCACCATATTGCGCCATACGGACAGGAGTTGACGATGTCGGGGTTTCCTCGCGCTTTGTCAGGGTCAATCATGACAATCCCGTCTGGGCGCTGGAAAACCGAACCGTCGGTCGATTTTCGGACACAAGGAGCGTCATCGCACTGGTTGCAGGTGGTGGGTCTGTAGGCGACATCCACCATTGGATATTGGCCATGTTCGCGTGACTCGATATAGAACCACTTGTGACCGTGTAGCGGCTGTGGCGCGGAATAACCTGGGAAATCATTGCCAACATATTCATCTTTGCACGCCAGAAAACAGTTGTTACAGTTGGTGCACTCGGCAACGTCGATGATCAGGTTCCACTTTTCCATATTTTGTGACTTGTTATTCTCAAAGACGAGGCGGACTCGGCAAACGAATAGGACATTATAGTTGGTGGGGTGCAGCCAGCAATGTGTCGGGCTTATGATACTGACTGTTTTTACGGCTCGCCGTAGATAATATCTCTTCGGCCCGGGTTACAATTGATTCAGTACTCACCTTACGGAACTTGCTCAGGCAGCGTCAAGTTACCTCCAGGGAACTGTCCTGAGGTGGTGTCCACACGGTAACGAATGGGAGACTCAAACCAATGATGTCGGCACCTTTGCCAATGCTGTTATGGGGCGTTGCTATAGCATTGCGCTACACCTCGGCCAGACATCCGTCTTTCAAGAGCCGCCTGTCCGAGAAAGAATTAATTGCCCAGATCAAAACGCGTGACGGCACGACTGGTCGCTGGTATCAGTTTAGAAACGGACGACTTAAATCGCGCGCTGGAGTGCATCGAGAAGTGGGATCCCCGGGTACCGAGCTCGA
>JGI24923J38494_100732_pt1 | contig 38946 bp, 38 predicted proteins | sample LinPFosplate11_FD_38494 | JGI IMG/M metagenome (IMG submission 38494) | reverse complement strand
TCGAGCTCGGTACCCGGGGATCCCACGTTCTTTATCGTACATATTGTTTGATATCAGATAATTAGCAATTCCCAGTGCAAGGGCGCCGTCAGTATTTGGCTTAATGGCAAGGTGCTTCCCGATCTGTCCTGTTTTCAAGGGATCGATGATGTAGAATTTTGCTCCGTTACGGACGGCTTGCTTCACCATATTATATCCGTGCAGGTTGCTCCATGGCCCGTTCAATCCCCAGAAGATAATAAGTTTGGAAGAGTGAATCTCTTCCGGATCAAGGCCCCAGAATCCTCCGTATACATATTGCATAGCTGTTCGTCCTGCGTTTGAACATACTGTAGGTGAGCAGTTACTGGTGCCCAGTGTTGTGAAGATTCTCTGTGGCAATTGCTTATTAAGCAGCCCCATGTGGCCATAATAGTGAAATGGTAATATTGCTTCCGCCCCGTGTCTGGACAGAACATTTTCCATCTGGTACGCAATTTCCCTGTAAGCCTCTTCCCACGTAATCTCTTTGAAATTATCACTCCCTTTCTTTCCTACTCTTTTCAGAGGACGTTTCAGGCGCTCTGGTGAATATACAAACTTTAAGGCGTTCTGTATCTTCCAGCAGAGAAATCCTTGCGTTATGGGATGTGTTGGATTACCCTGAAGTTTGACTGCCTTACCATCTTCAACTGTTGTAATCATGGCACAGGTATCGTAACAATCTCTTGGGCATGTATTAAAATATTTTTTCATAGTTTTGTTATTTATAATTTTCGTGTTAGTCATTCCCTCTTCCATGTGGATGACATGCGTCCTGGCTTTTATCAAAATAGATAGAAAAAGTATTCTACCATATTCAGGAGACTAAAAAAAATGTTTTGACCTACCTTCTTAGAAAATAGCCATTATCTAAACATTTTGATCAAACATAATTCTACTGTGTCTAAACTGTACTCAGTTTCACCACCCTCATAATACCTTAACAGCCCCGGCTGCAGCTTGTATCTCTTGGGTATTATTTTACAAAAGCAGTAATTACATAACCTGTAATTAGCCTTTCTTTCTACAATGGCCTTATCAACAAGTTCCTCCTCTGTATTGTGACGGGAACAGATAAATGCAAGATCTTGAAACATACTAATCTTTACTAACCTCAGATATTGGCAGTCCTTTCTATGCAGAATGCCCGTAAACGGTTCAATGACCCATCCGTAGTATTTACAGCATTTTGCTGTACAGGGGGCGTGGTCTATATTCTCTAAGTTACAACTTTCACATTTTACAAACCCTTTGTTAAATGCTAATTCAAGTTCCGAGCATAACATATAATCATGAGAATCAGTATCCTCTAATAACTCACAGGTTCTGGAATGCAGTATTCTCTCTTCATCTCCCCCTTCGTGCTTTTTTATGATACCTATTGCCTTAATAAACATAGTGCAACAATAGTTCTGACATTTGATCTCATCACCCGTGGTAAATCCGGGACTTCCTGTTATTGGTAAAAAAACAGCTCCTGCGATAATTGAGAATATAATTATACTATTCCAACCAGGTATTTTTAAAATCTTCACATTTTTACTCATAGCATTTGTCCTTCCGGAGAAAGTACCAGTCCTTTTTACAAGGATCAATTGTCTTCCTCAATAGTACAGCCTTTCTACTTTTTTTTCCACCCTCTTTGCTCTCTTCGTATTTCATCAGTTATGTGTTATTATTCCGGCAAGTTCAATCGTGTTGATTGGATCTAGGCTGATAGTAGCATTTTTTTAGTATAATTTGTGAGTTGCTTTTCCTATACTATACTAGGCTAGGTGCAGGTTAGAACATGCTCGGTTGATTATTAAAAACATTGCAGGTTTTTCGGGGGAAGATAATGTCTATTGCAGTAGTAGTCAAGAAAGATAGTAAAGTAGTCATTGGCGCAGACACATTACAGTGCTTTGATTCTAATACGACAGGTATCGATAATCTGTATGAATCTAAGTTGAGGCGCATAGGTTCCGCAGTAGTTGCCGGTGCCGGCTGGGGCCTGTATGACAACATCCTAGATGATTATCTGAAGGAAAAAAAATCAGTCAGGTTAACAACAAAACAGCAAATTTTTCTTTTTTTCAAGAAACTATGGCCAGTCTTACACGAGAAATACTCATTTGTAAAGAATCAATCTGATGATTCTGATTCACCTTTTGGTGAACTGGATTCATCATTCCTTATAGCCACGAAGAAGCGTATTTTTTTTGTTTCATCAAACATGTGTGTAACAGAGTTCCAAAAATTCTACGCTATCGGGGCTGGCCGTGATTACGCGATCGGTGCGATGCACGTACTGTATGATCAAGAAAAGAGTGCGGATGAGATAGCCAGACTGGCGATAGAGGCCGCCATTTCAAATAACGTATACTGCGGCGGAAACATTGAAATAATGAAGCCGTAAAGAATAGATATTTTAGACAGGATGATCAGGGATTAATACATATCTTAACTTCAACTAATTAGCGCAAATCTCAAGTATATAACTGCCGTCCGGCTGCAGTTATTGGCGAAATTAAGAAGGTTTGTTCTCTATTGTCGCTTCAAGAGCGGTCTCCAACGTTTTAAGAAGTATGGGATTTTGGCTGATCTGTGTTATGCCGTGAAGCCACATTTCTCTTTCGGGTGACTGCACTTCTGATTTGCCAATTGCCTGTTCAAAGTTTTTGAGAAAGATCATTGTGGTATTAGCTGGAGTTTTGTCTTCCCGGGTAACGGCGCTATCATCAGGACGACTGGCCGCTTCCATTTGGCTAATACCCTTTTTCGTTAACCATGCACTATACGAATCAGAATCAACAAGCCCTGCTGAGATAAGGGCTTTCATCGGCTTTCTGATATTTTTTTCTTTATAATCGTATTCTTCTATTAATGATTCAAAAGGTTTTACTTTACTGGTGCCGTATTCTTTCCAGAGATTGTACAGATTTATCAGAATGAATCGTTGAAAAGGTGTTACTTCCATAGTTATGTCTCCCGGGCCGTACGAACATGTGAATAATTATTTCCTATCGAGTGTAGGTATAACAAGGACAGGGCAGGAAGTGTTTCGTAGCACTCCTTCACTAACGCTGCCAAATATCATATGGTGAACACCTCCGTGTCCGTGTGTACCAACAATAATTATGTCAATTTCGAGTTGCTTTGATTTCTGAAGAATAACATCGACAACGGAACCCTGTGAGAGAAGTCCTTTAGTCTCTATGCCTGATTGCCTGAGTCCATCAACCTCCTTTTGCAAACTCTTATGTTCCTGAGGGAATTCCTGCTGGCTCTGGTCACTTGAACTCTGCAAATCCGGCTCGTCATCCAGAAAATCCGGTCCACCTTCAATAACATGGAGTAAGCATACTTTAGCAGGCAGTGCTATCGCGATGGTTTTTGCTTTATCTAATATCTTCTGTGAGGCATTGGATAGATCTATAGCAACTAAAATATTCATATTCAAAATCCTTCACTATAGTTGCAAAAAATTCCGGAAATAGAGTCCGTATTTAAAGATAATAATACACTCCAGTGTAAAATACATCCTTCTTTTATCAGACCTTATGACATTTTAAAGCGTTCAAGAATCTTGCTAATAATAGTGATGTTGTTTGGTAAAATCAATAGGAAAAATATCAGTTTACCTTATATCCCAAATCGTAATCCGTAAACAATAGGAAATCTGCTTACTATAATAATTTTATTTATTTTATTTTCTCTTGCTTTTATAAATAATGTTTGCTACCTTTATGTGTAATTCGAAATTGAGGGTAGTATTGGTTGTACTGTAGCGTCAGATTATATGTTTTAAACATTAGTGAGGCGACAAGGTTTTCCAATCTTGCCGCTTTTTTTTTTAGTTTTTTATTGAAGGGAGTGGTTTTTATTATGGCGACTGGAACAGTTAAGTGGTTTAACGATTCAAAAGGTTTTGGTTTTATTACACCGGAGAATGGTGACGATGTCTTTGTTCATCATACCGCGATCCAGGCTGAAGGCTTTAAAAGTCTTTCAGAAGGAGATCAGGTAGAGTTTGACATTGAAGAAGGCGAAAAGGGTAGTAAGGCAGCAAACGTTGTCAAATTATAAGTATGTTTTACAATGAGTACTCATGCTTTTTACTGTATAAACTATCGAAAAGAGTTGTACGTAAAAAGTGTAGAATCGCTATAATAAAACACGACCGTAGTAATAGTGTCCTCAATATCCGTAAAAGGGTATTGAGGACTTTTTTATGCATATTTGGGAATTTCAGAAAGCTTCGTGTTTGTTGAAAAATGGAATCAGGTTTTAACAGCTTACCTGCCCGTGCCTAACAGTACATACGGGAAGGTAAGCTGGTCAGGATGTGGTTAACTTAAATCTACTCTATGGGCAGACATAATAAGCAAGTCCACCTTTTAGCAATTCGTTTTTTAAAATAGCCAACTCCCGGAATGACAGGTTGATTGCTAATGTACGGATAGTGAATCTTACTGTCCACTATCTTTCTGGGTGAATACGTTCCTTATTTTATTTTGAAGCTCGGATTTACGCACTTTACCTTGCATTGAAGACCTGTATTCGTCAAGCATTGCATCAACCAGTATATCGGCGACTTTATCTAATTTTGTTCCTATTTTCTTCTCAAGATTTGCCTTGATCTTCTCCTTCAGTAATTCCTTTTTCGCACATCGGGTAAGATTTAGCATATCATCAATCTTATGACATCCACCCTTGTCGTACTTGCTTTTCTTTTTGCAACTGGTGTCACTTGAGCATTTCGCAACTTTGTCTAACGGACACTCTTTAGTTTTGCAAGCGGGAGTGTCTTGTGCGCAAGCTTCTGTATTCGTTCCAGAGAAATTTAATACCAGGCATGTAAGACTGATAACTGCAATAAGCAAAATCACAAATTTAAACTTTCCTACCATTTTTCGTCTCCATTCTAAATTATTAAAAAAACAATGTATTCAACACTATAACATAGTTTTTCTTAAAAAGGTTCACATCTGTGAAAATTTATTTAATTAGAACTAAAGAGGGAAAGGCAAGGTGAGCAGGCCACTACCGTTTATCAGGTGGAGCTTTTCTATTCATCATCGTTTGGCAGTTCTAATATTTTGATAGTAGGTAATGAAGACCCTGCTATCTCTTGAAGATCTCCGTGCATGCCAGCAGCATTGGAGATTACTCTTTCAATCTGTTTTCCCCGTTTGGCCCAAATTTTAAGCATTGCACGCCTTTCTGCTTCCAGATCCACCTTCATCGCAGTAAAAGATTCTACGATTGCTTCCACTCTATTTCTAAATTCCTGTCCGGTCAGATAATTGTAGGCAATTTCCATTTTCTCTTTTTTGCCGACCTGTGTTTCCCTCTCTCTTGCGACCTGAATCAGTACGACTCTCAAGGCTAATGCAAGGCTCACGGCAGAAAGTATGTCTGTTACCCAAACACCTGATATCAATCTAAAATGATGAAATCCTTTCGGTAAAGTTTCAGATGCCAGGATCGCTAAATCCGCTTTTGCATCACGCTGATCATCCTTTAGTTTCTGGATCCAGGAATCACTCCAATTTTTTGTTCGTTTTGTTTCCCATAAGATTTTTCCACAGATGCGTCCTGATTGAGTTTTCACTGTCTGTATAATATCACCACCCTTTATTCCTTTGGCAACTGGCTCTATATCATCAAATGGAAATTCTTCTTTCAAAGATTCCTCCAACTCAAGCTCCAGCACCTCACCCTGCATTTGCTGAGAACCCTGTTCGGATTTTCTCTTGAGTTCATCTATCTGCTTTTTCATATCATCAAGTTGCTTATCCTTTTCCGCATCCTTCAAGCGATGCGTTTCTTCAAATTCATTAGATGTTTTTTGAATAATCTTTTGACGCTCAGCATCAATTTTACGACTAAGCTCCAGCTCTAATTTCTCCTCTTTTTCCTCAAGTTCGCGCTGTCTCTTTCGAAGCTCAAGCTCTTGCCTTTGGGCTTCTTTCAGGTTTTTGGTTTTTTCCTCCAGTTGCTCATTTAAATCGGAAATCTTGATGTTTAATGATTCCTGAGCCTCTTTCTTTGCTTTCTCTTCAATAGCTTTTTTCGTCTTTCCGATTTCATTTTCGTATTGTTGCTTAAGCCTTACTTCAATATCATGTGAAATGGCTTCTGACAATTCAATTACTGCGCCGCAATCCGGACATTTAATAGTTTCTTTAGTCACAAAAATTCCTCAACTTGCAGGACCGAGTATTTTAAAAAAATATTATCACTTCTTAAACCGTTATCAGTACTTTTGTTTCTGGAAATTACGCGTATACATTATCAACTAATATACACAGTTACTACCATAATATCGCCTTGTCTGAGCATACAGGAATAAAATCAATTCTTGAAATGATGGACTAAATGTAAATCAGTGAAGTGTGTAGTTGTAATTTTTTCTGTCAGTCTAAAATACTCCTATCATTTATTGACAAAAAATGTAAGACTGTTATTAATCAGTAATTATCAAATTTCTACTGGTCATTTCTACAGGTTTTTCTATGTCTAGCAGATGTAAGATCGTAGGCGCAATGTCTGAGAGGGTACCTCTTTCGATTAATTTTATATTATTATAGTCCTCAGCAACATAGATAAATTCTACCGGGTTCTTTGTGTGGGATGTTTTTGGTATGCCTGTCTTATAGTCTATCATTTCATCTGCATTTCCGTGGTCAGCTGTAATCAAGGCTATTTTGTTTTTTGACAAAATATTTTCAACTAATGTTCCTACGCATTCATCGACAACCTCTACTGCTCTCTTTGCTGCCTCATAGATACCGGTATGACCGACCATGTCACAATTTGCCAGGTTTATGATCATCAGAGCGAATTTGTTTGAATTTATTTTATTAACGGCCTCTTCTGTAACATCATACGCATTCATTTCCGGGTGATCAGCGAAAGTGGCAGGATCGAAAGTTCCCTTAATCTCTATTTGTTCCTCGCCTGGATAAGGCTCAGTACGTTTGCCGTCGATAAAAGATGTTACATGGCTGTATTTCTGAGTCTCAGATATACGGATCTGCTTCAAGCCTCTCTGGCTCAAGATTTGACTGAGCAGATTGTCCATCCCTCCGCTGTCATCCATCGGTTCTAAAATGTTATAGGGAAACGTATCGTAATACCTGGTGAGGCCACAATAAACTATATCGAATTTTTTCCACCTTTCTCCCGGATAATCATCCTCAACAAATGCCTTTGTTAATTGGATTGCCCTGTCCTGTCTATAGTTGAAGTGTATGACGGAATCTCCATCATTGAGTCCTTCATAGCCCCCAATTATCAGGGGAGGAATATATTCATCAAACATGTCCTTGCCATTAGGTGTTTTTGTTTTGTAGACTTCCTGTATTGCATCTTCCAGGTTTTCTTCTGTGTTTATCTTTTTCCCTTCTCCATTTGTTATAGCATTGTATGCCGTTGTTGTGAGCTGCCATTCCTTACCCCTGTCCATTGCATAGTATCGGCCCATAAATGTAGCAATTTCGCCTAGACCGTACTCACCTATCTTTTCTTGCAGGGTTCTGAGATAGTTTAAGGTACTCTTCGGAGCGGAATCTCTCCCGTCCGCAAAGAAATGTATGTATAGTTGTTTGACTCCCCGCTCTTTCGCGTATTTCATAATTGCGAAAAGATGGTCCTGATGCGCGTGCACACCTTCATCCTGTACGAGGCCCATCAGGTGGAGTGATGAGTTATTATCAATGACGTTTTTAATAGCCTTCTGAAAAACTGGGCTATTAAAGAAAATACCGTCTTGAATATTGTTTGTTATTTTGGTAATTTCCTGCTCTACGATCCTACCCGCACCAATGTTGAGGTGGCCCACTTCAGAAGAGCCTTGATAACCTTCCGGTAAGCCTACTGATGTACCGGATGCTTCCAGTATAGTATTTGGATATTTCTTCAGAAGCAAGTCTGTGCTTAGTGTATGGGCATTTGCTATAGCGTTATGATCCGGATTTGGGTTTATACCCCAGCCGTCTCTGATTATGAGAACAATGGATTTTTGCATTTAAAGTACCTATAGTTTTTCTTATTTCTTAATCCTGGTAAGTATATCCAAACTTTACCGCACGTGTGTTTTCTTCAAGAAACCTTGATTGAAATTCCGATTCGAAATCTACTTTTTCAATTTTAATGCCAATAATACTGAGTAATCTTCCCAGCGCTATCATATTTACAAATACTTGACTGTGAAATTGGTCCATAGCAATTTTGGCAAACGGCATTACACTCGGAATAGGATGGATCAGGTCGCTATCATATGCGGTCGCTTCGACGATCAACTCCTTGGCATTAATCATTCCCTTCTTGTTTCTTGATAAGCAGACGCCAATGTCAGCTTTTTCGAAGAATGGGGTTTCTATCTTCTCGTCAGAATAGATTAATTCCGCAGTTATTTCTCCTCCGCGTACGGCTGCTCCGTAAATAATATTAAGTGACACCTCTTTTCCCATTTTGGCTAGTATATTACCGAGGGTATGCGCCATGAGTTTTATGCCCTGTCCTGCTTCACCGGTAAGTACTACCTTCTTTGCTACTTTTTTAAATGGTACCGGTGCCAGCTTTTTTTCCATTAAAATGATGCCTACACCAAAGAACTGTTCGTCGATGAATGATTTTTCTTCAAAATCAAAACGTTTGAAAAGCTTGTATGCACCTTTTGCTTCCGGATAGATAAAAACCCTGGCTTCGTGACATGATTTTCTTATAAATGCTTTAATCGTTTTATCTAAAAGCAAATTTGCATATCCTTCTTTTCTATATTCCGGTTTGACACCTGACCAATGAATATTGCCGATACCATCAGAAACCAGAGCGAACATGAAACTGATAATTTCATCTCCTAACTTTCCTATCAGATATACGCTATCCTTATCATTCAGTTGTTTTTTGACTTTGCTAACAGGGTGGGTTGCTTTGTAGTGTGAACGTTCAACCTTAGAGCTATCTGCGTGCAATTCGTCAATTATTGATCGGAAAAGTTTAATAGTGTCCTTAACTTCGTGCTCTTCAAGTTTCTTTATTTCATATTTCATTTTATAATCCCAATTTCATTGTGTTCTAATTTATTGGTGTTATTATTTATTTTATATGTTTCCTTGTATGACATTAACATTTCATATGAGTTTTTAAAACCACGCCTACGACCATCATTGGTTATGCATTGACTCTTTATCTCAACAAATGAGAATCCTTTATGTTGTAATGCTTCAAAAATACACTTCAATGCATGGTTAAAATGAAATGTTGTAGAGCGGCCATAAAAGCAGTTGTGTGCAGTAATTAATGCCTGAACGTTAATAGGCGAATCTACGTTGCCTCGTGGTGTTGTTAATGTTTTAGAGGTTATTTCGGTCGTAGGAGAGCATTGACCTCCTGTCATGCCGTATATAGCATTTGAAATGCATATTACGGTGATGTCGGTGTTTCTTCTGGAGGCATGCAAGAGATGGTTACCTCCTATTCCAAAAAGATCTCCATCTCCACTGATAACCATTACGTTTAATTTTTCATTGGCCAGTTTAATCCCTTCTGCAACCGGAAGCGCTCTGCCGTGGACTGTATGTACTGAATCAAGATCAAAGAAACCGGCGCTTCTTCCTGAACAGCCAATACCGGATACCATAACTGTACCTTTTTGCTGGAAGTTCATTTTTTCCATGGCCATGCAGGAAAGCTTTAGGATGATTCCGTTGCCACATCCAGGGCACCACTGTGTTGGCAGCCGTTCTTGTTTCAGATAATTTAGATACGTTAGTTCTTTGGTCATTTTCTCTTTTTGATTCTCCTTAGTTTAGACGCAATCTCATTTAAATCAATTTTGCCACCCAGGATTGGGACAAGCTTGACTTCTCGATGCAGAAATCTTTCAACCTCATTTGCATATTGTCCGGTGTTCATTTCCATTACAACAATTTCCTTATATTTTTTTGCTATCTCTTTAATTTTTTCTACTATTGGGAAAATCCTTACCGGTCTATAAATCGAAAAATCATCTTTGAAATCGTATGCAACCCTTGACATTGCACCGTATGCTATCAAGAGGGTGTCTGAATCCTTGTTTTCAATATATTCGTAATCGTTATACTTTTTGGATACTTTTTTTTGCTTTGCCTCTAAACGTTTTATTAATTTTTTATGTACTTCAGGATCAGATGTTACCGGTTTATAATTTGCGTGAGTAAGGCCTGTGAAGTGTCTATTGGATGTTCCCAATGGGGCCAAAGTTCTTTTCGATACCGGATAATCAGTTTCCTCAATTGTTTCATAGAGGTGTCCTACATAACTGTCACTTAAAAGAATCACCGGGCTAAGAGATTCTTCAGCAGCATTAAAAGCGTTGAAAGTAAATTCATAAAGTTCTGCAACAGAGTTTGGATAAAAGACTATGGGGAAGTAATCACCGTGACTGCCATATTTACATTGAAGTACGTCTCCCTGTGCGGGAAATGTTGGCATACCCGTACTGGGGCCGACACGTTGAACGTTTACAATAACTAGTGGTATTTCCATCATATGGGCAAGGCCGATACTTTCCTGCATAAGTGAGAATCCAGGGCCTGAAGTTGCTGTCATGGATTTCGCGCCAGCCAGAGACGAACCAATAATAGCATTGATAGAAGCGATTTCGTCTTCCATCTGCAAAACTTTTACGGTTTTTTTATTAACCAGTTCGTGCAAAATTTCTGATGCTGGCGTGATGGGGTAACCGGCATAAAAATTTAAGCCGGCTTTTACGGCAGCCAGGGCTATTGCCTGGTTGCCTTGTAGGAGTTTTTTTGTCATTTTTTAGTATCTATAATTAACGCCATGTCAGGACAATATCTTTCACATTGTAGACATGCAATGCATTTACCGAACTCTCTAAGCTTTCCCTGTTCTATTTTATAATTTTGTACAGGGCATACACTGACGCATATACCGCATGCTTTACATCGTTTGTAATTTATGTTAACAATTCCCTGTTTCTTAGCCATTGGTCAAGTATATAAATACGTCAGACAGGTTTCGTCCTTATTCCACCTTGAAACACTATATTTGTAAAGACTGATATTCATTTAGCTGAGTATCTTTTGTACTGCTTCTCCTATATCTGCCGGGCTATCTACAACAGTGACACCGACACTTCGCAGGCAGGATACTTTTTCGGCAACAGTACCTTTACCTCCAGCAATAATGGCTCCGGCATGGCCCATTCTTCGGCCTTTCGGAGCCGTTAATCCCGCAATAAAGCTTATTACGGGCTTGGTTACTTCCTGCTTTATAAACTCTGCAGCCTCTTCCTCTGCACTACCTCCGATCTCTCCAATCATGACTATAGCTTCGGTGTCGCTATCTTCCTGAAATAGTTTCAGGGTGTCTATAAATGTTGTTCCAATGACAGGGTCACCGCCTATTCCAATGCACGTTGACTGGCCGACATCTCTTTGTGTTAGTTGCCATACGGCTTCGTAGGTAAGCGTGCCACTTCTTGATACAACGCCTACCGGGCCAGGTGTATGAATATATCCCGGCATAATGCCGATTTTTGATTCACCCGGAGTAATGATTCCGGGGCAGTTTGGCCCAATCAGACGAGATGATTGAGTGCTGATATACGCTTTGACTTTCAGCATATCAATAGTAGGAATTCCCTCTGTTATACATATGATTAATTTAATACCTGCTTCTGACGCCTCGATTATTGCATCAGCAGCGAAAGGGGCAGGTACATAAATTATAGAGGTATCACATTCTGTTTCCTCTGTAGCCTCCTTCACGGAATCAAAAACCGGAACGTCTAAAATCTGAGTTCCTCCTTTTCCGGGAGTGACTCCCGCCAGGATTTTTGTACCGTATTCCAGCATATGTTCCGTATGAAACTTCCCGGAATGTCCCGTTATTCCCTGGCAGATTACTTTAGTGTCTTTATTAATTAAAATACTCATTTATTCTTATTTACGGCTTTAATTATTTTTTCAGATGCGTCCTTCATACTATCGGCAAAAATTATGTTAAGCTTGGAATCATCAAGCATTTTCCTGGCGATTTCAACATTAGTGCCTTCCAGTCTGACTACGAGAGGCACTTTAATGTCAACTTTTTCTATGGCATGGATTATCCCTTCGGCAACAATATCGCACTTCATGATGCCTCCGAAGATATTTACTAATACACCTGCAACATGAGGATCTGTAAAGATTATTTCAAAGGCGGTTGTTACCCTCTCAACCGGTGCATCACCTCCCACATCCAGAAAATTTGCAGGTGAACCGCCATACAACTTGATAATATCCATCGTCGCCATTGCCAGGCCAGCGCCATTCACCAGGCAACCTATATTGCCATCCAGGCCAATGTAGCTAAGCCCTGCTTCTAAGGCCATATTTTCGGCACTGCTGTCGTCTGAAAGATCCTTTGTTTCCAGAAGATCTTTGTGACGGAAAAGGGCATTATCGTCAATGTCCATTTTTATATCTAGAACCACTACTTCATCGTCTGGTGTTAAAACCAGTGGGTTTATTTCAAGAAGAGAGCAGTCATTTTCAATGAATATTTTGAACAGGTTTTTGATCAGGCTGGATCCATTTGTTGCCAAAGATCCAGTCAAGTTCAGATTCTGTGCAATTTGACGTGCCTGGAAATTAAGAACACCAAGTAATGGGTTGATTTGTTCTTTTAAAATTTTATGTGGTGTCTTTGCGGAAACTTCCTCTATTTCGGTCCCACCCTCTGTACTGCTTATTATGGTGATTTTAGATGTGCTTCTGTCTATTGAGATGGCCAGGTACAATTCGCTCTTTATGTCAATGGCTTCTGCCACGAGGACTTTATTTACCAGTGTTCCCTTTTCTCCTGTCTGGGCAGTTATTAAGTGAGAGCCGATTAATTTAGCAGTAAAGGCCTTTGCTTCGTCCAGCGTCTCAACAATCTTTACACCACCGCCTTTTCCCCTGCCGCCAGCGAGAATCTGCGCTTTTATGACACTTTTTTCAGTTCCTAATTGATTATATATTTTTGCCGCTTCATCCACGTTAATAGCGGCTTCACCTTTGGGAACATTAATATTATATTTATGAAGTATTTCTCTTGCCTGATATTCGTAGAGCTTCAATGGCAGTCCTGATCTCCAGAGTTATAAAAATGGGATTACTGTATTTATAGATGTTGCCGAATGTGCCTTATCCGTCTGAAAGGCTTTTTGATCCGATTTCCGGGGATGGACAAATTGCTTATGAGGTTCTGCCCATCATGTAAGCCTCATCTATTTAATACTTTAGAATTGTGAAGCACGCTACATATAGTGCTCTTTTATATTGTTATTTGTACTAACTACGTACAGCTCTAATAGGATAAATTCTACGTTTCCTAGAGAAATATGTCAAGGTGAAAGGCATAAGCGCTTTAGACAACAATTTTTCAAAATCAGGCTTGACAATACATCCATTTACAATAGACTAAAACAAGCTTTGCGTTGAATTTTAGCTAGAGGAAAGTACACTTTTTTTGTCAAATGAGACTAGAAATCCCAGAATACAGATTTGATTTAAAAGCACCTGAATTCCAAAAGACTGATGATGAGTTTACAATCTGGTTTCTGGAAGGTGTTCTTGACAAATATCCTACCTATGTCGAATGCCTGATGTATCTTGGTAATGCATATACCGCAACCGGGATGTGCGATAAAGGGTTAGAGGTCGATTTGAAATTGAAGAAGCTTAGACCCGAAGATCCGTTAGTGCACTACAATCTTGCCTGTAGTTTTTCATTGCTGGAAATGCTTAGTGAATCGTTGGGGGCTTTAGAGAAGGCAATAGATTTGGGTTACAATGACTTGGAGCATTTGATAAATGACAGCGATCTCGATGGTGTGAAAGGTGAGAATGGTTATAAAGTGCTGATTCATAAGTTGAAAAAAACATCGAAAAAGAATGTTTAATGCAATTTTACGAATTAAGATTGTCTTCAAAAACCAATCTTATTCCTTCCAGAGTTAAACGTGGAATAAATTTGTCAATTTCCGGAATCTCTTTTTTTAATATTTTCGCATCTCCACCTGTTGCAACAGTATATTTCAAATCTCCATAAACTCTTTTCAGCTCTTTTATTATGTAGTTGACGGAACCGACAGCTCCGTAATAGATTCCCGCTTTGATGGCATCTTCCGAATTTTTTCCAATAATTTTTTTAGGTCGTTTTATCTCTACTTTCGGTAAAAGTGCGGTTTGTAGATTTAGGGCATAAGCGCTAGTCTTTATTCCGGGGAGTATCAAGCCTCCCAGGAACTCACCTTTTTTTGATACTATGTCGATGGTTATTGCGGTGCCAAAATCTATGACGATTGTGGATGTTTGGGTTCGTCGATACGCGGCAAGCGCATTTAATAACCTGTCAATACCGACCGTTTGAGGGTTCTCAACAAGTGTTGGTATTCTCAGTTTTATTTCTCTACCTATCTTCAGTATTTTATTTTTGTACTTTTTCCCAAGGAATTTGTAGAAAAGTGATTCTATGCCAGGATTAACTGAGGCTACTACAATATTCTTGCTTTCATTCAGTAGAGATGATTTAACGGGGAGTTTGGCTTTTTGATTGATTAAAGATGTGTTGTCAATGCAAAAATGAGAAGTAAGCTTCTTGCCTACAAAGCTGCCCATACTAACGTTTGTATTACCAATATCTACTGCCAGTATCATAAGGGTTTAGATAAGATAATAATATTAAAATGTTAATCCCTTTTTGTCAATTGCTTCATGATCTGTAGGAAGTGACAGGTATGAAAGTTCCTCTTCATTTTCCTTGTCTATTAAGTCTGATGCAGCCCTGATTAGTTCCTTTACATTGTTTCCTGATACTGCTGAGATTATGTATACTGGCTTGGATATTTCTTTACTCAGCTCTTCAGCTATTTTACGACTGGTTTCCATGTCTAAAATGTCGGATTTGTTTATGGCGACTATTTCCGCTTTTTCACTCAATTTAGTGCTGAAAAGTGTTAGCTCATTTCTGACCAGATTGTATGTTTGCAGAAGATCAGTTGCAGAAATATCTATTAAATGGACAACTACTCTTGTCCGTTCTATATGCCGTAGAAATGTGTTGCCCAGGCCAGAGCCGCTGTGTGCTCCTTCTATAAGTCCGGGAATGTCCGCAAATACTAATCTTTTATAATCTTCTAATTCTACAATTCCCAATTGCGGTTGCAAAGTTGTGAACGGGTAGTCTGCAATTTTAGGCCGTGCAGATGAGATCCTTGAAAGGAAAGTCGACTTTCCTGCATTTGGCAAGCCAATTATACCAATATCTGCGATAAGCTTTAGCTCTAGCCTTAACCAGCGCTCATGCCCATTTCTTCCATCCTCAGCAAAACGTGGAGTCTGATCAGTTGGAGATTTAAAAAAAGCATTTCCTCTGCCTCTCCTTCCTCCTCTTGCAATAGTTATAGACACATCATTTTCTCTTAAATCTTTAATTGTCCGTCCTGTTTTGAGATCCTTTATCAGTGTTCCTTTAGGTACGTTGATAATTAAGTCTCTTCCGTCTTTGCCGTTTTTATTGCGGTTCTGCCCTTGTCCTCCATCCTCAGCAATGAATTTTACTTTTGATGTTATGTCCAGAAGTGTGTCGATATTTTTATTTGCGCGTATGATGACATTGCCACCGTTGCCGCCATCTCCTCCGTTAGGTCCACCACGAGGTACAAATTTTTCACGGCGGAAGCTCACAGCACCATCACCGCCATCACCACCTTTAACATAAATCCTTACTTCATCTACAAACATAATTGTTTTTATATGAAAAAAGGGAGCGTTTAAGCTCCCTTAATTTTAATGTGCTATGCTCAGCCGTTATCCCTTGTTACACAGGATGTACGCTTACTCGGCGTCCAGTTTCAAATTTGACTTCCCCATCTACCTTGGTAAATAATGTGTAATCCTTGCCACATCCTACGTTTGTGCCAGGTTTAAATTTTGTACCGCATTGCCTGACTAGAATAGAACCGGCTCTAACCAGTTCGCCTCCGTAATGTTTAATACCGCGGTGTTGTGCGTTACTATCTCTTCCGTTTCCAGTCGAGCCTTGTCCTTTTTTATGAGCCATTTTTAACTCCTTGTGTTACAAAAAAAATAAAATTTATTTTGAGCATAAAATATCAGGAAACAATTTCCGTGATTTTGATTTTTGTATATTTTTGTCTATGCCCATTTTTCGTTCTGGAGTCTTTGCGACGGCGGAATTTCATTATTGTCAGTTTCTTTCCTTTTGTGTGTCCCTGGACCTCAGAAATAACTTTTGCATTTTCAATAGTGGGAGCTCCTATCTGCGTTTCTCCATCTTTCGATACCATTAATACCTCATTGTGTTCCAGTGTGTCACCTTTTTTGGCATCATCCTTTAAATCTATTTCGATGACATTGCCAGGTTCAACCTTGTATTGTTTTCCGCGTTCTCTTATTACAGCATACATTTACCACATCTCCTTTCAATATTCTCTTGTCTGTGAGTATTAAAGCTAGTTTATTTTACAATTAAATTTATCTAATTACTATTCTATTTCCTTCACTATCGGTACAATTAGTTGTTGCTGCGCCTGTTTTTTGTCCAATTATACCAGTGATAATAATAGTTTTTGAGAATTTTTCTTCAAGTTCTGCTATTTTTTTCCTTTTCTTGTTTAGTAAATATCCTGCAACAACATCACTGGCAGTAATCTCAATTTTTTTAATTTGAGGATTATTTACCATTGATTTTATCTGTCTCATCAGGCTTAAACAGGTACTTTCGATAGTCTCTGTTTCTCCTGTACCTCCGCAATTTTTACAACTTTCGTAAATTACAGACTTAAGGCTGGGCCTGATACGTTGGCGCGTCATTTCTACAATACCAAATCTGGATATTTTTAGTATTTTCTTTCTTGCACGATCTCTCTTTAGAGAAGCTTCCAGTGTCTTCTCAACAGCCCTCATATTCTTTTCTTCTTTCATATCAATGAAGTCAACTATGATGACTCCACCGATATCTCTCAGCCTTACTTGTCGTGCAATTTCTTTTGCCGCTTTCAGGTTTGTTTGGAGTGCGGTTCTCTCCGGATCGTTTTCTTCCCTATATTTTCCACTATTTACATCTATTGCCACCAATGCTTCTGTTTGTTCAATTACAATAGAGCCACCTCTCGGGAGACGGACTTCACGTTTGTTTATTTTTTCTATTTCACGTTCAATATTAAACTTGTGAAACAGTGGTTCCTGTTCGTTATAAAGTTTCAGCTTCTTAACACAGCTGGGCATTATTAAACGCAGGAAATATCTTATCTTTTTAAAGACAGCCTCTGAATCTATGACTATTTCATTAATATCAGTCGAAAATATGTCCCTGATCGTACGAATTACTAAATCGCTTTCCTGATAAATCACGGATGGTGTTTCAGCTTTTTTATCCTTATTCTCTATAACCTTCCACAGCCTGCGAAGATAATTAAAATCTCTGGAAAGCTCACGCTTTGTCTGGCGCTCTCCTGCGGTTCTTACTATCATGCCAAGATTTGGAGGTGGTTTTAACTCCTCGATTATCTGCTTAAGTCTTGCCCTTTCAGTTTCATCGACAATTTTTCGCGAAACACCTATACGAGTTGAGTCCGGCGTAAGTACCAGAAATCTTCCAGGGATACTTACATTTGTGGTTAAACTCGATCCCTTTTCACCAATTCCTTCTTTGATAACCTGAACAAGTACTTCCTGATCGGGGCTTAATAGAGACTTGATCCTTGAGCGGCCTCCCTTTGTTTCAGATTTGCCTTTTCTGTCCTTTGTTTCTTTTTTGTCTGGTGTTACCGATGTTTCAGTTTTGTCTGGTGTTTCTTTTTTGTCTGAAGTTTCAGTTTTGCCTGATGAATCTCCATTGCTACTACTGCGACTGCCCTTAACGTCTGAAACGTGGAGGAACCCGTTTCTTGATATTCCGATATTTACAAATGCAGCTTCTATGCTTGGCTCAATATTGACAATACGGCCTTTATATATGTTTCCTGCAATTTGTTCGCGCGAGAACCTTTCTATATATAATTCTTCAAGAATCCCATCTTCTAAGATAGCGATTCTGCTCTCCTCAGGCTCTACAACATTTATTAACATTCTCTTCTTCATTGCGTATACTCCTTTTGCTTGTGCTAACAGGCGCTTTAGGAGAAGAGATTTACTCTTTTTCTAACTATTTCTGAAATTTCGTAGTCTTTGCCAGCTTTCAATCCTAATTGTAATAATACTTCTTCAGGTCGGGCCATTCCTTCGGGCGTCATCTTCAGGTCCAAATCAATAGATTGTGAGTCTGTATTAATGCGTTCTATCGATGGACGAATGTTGAAGGCCCGCTTTTTCCCTTTCCTTTGTATTATTACATCATCTTTGGATAAAAGTTCGTCTGTTTTGCCTGCCTCTGGCATTTTACCATTTTTTGGTATTACTACGTAAGTTACGTCTTTTACCGTAGATTTTACCTTGCTGGTAATCGGTTCGACAGATGTAATTTGCATATTTTCCGGAAGTTGTTTTTTTAGTCTTGTTTCTAGTTCAGATACTTCCATCTGTTCGCAAAGTTCCATTTCTAATTTTTCGTCGATACCTTTAATTCCAACTGGCAGGGCTAAAGGGTAGGCAATTTTAGGTCTTGGATTATACCCTTCAGACATTTTGACTGAAATTCTCGCTCTACGAATTGCCCTTTCGAAAAGCTTCATTAAGTTATGATGAGAGATAAATCTCAGGCTCCCCTGTTTTATAAATTTAACTTGAATTCTCAAGATAATGCCATATTAGTTTACTTATTATATATTTATCAACACATTTGTGCTATTAGACTTAGAAAGATTCTAGTAACAAAAATCTGATCTGTCAACAGTATTCTCAAGTTTGGTAGACACGCAAAGAAAGTGAAAAAAGGCGAGATTACAGAAATCCAGTCTTGTGGCAAGTCAAACCAAACTTTGACCTCAATATACTAATTCTGGAATGATTTCTCGAACAATATTCCTAAGGTATTCTATAGTTTTTGCAGGATCGTCGTAGGAACAAACAGTTTCTGCTGCTTCTTTTGCTCTTTCATAAGTAACGGATCTGATAATCTTTTTTACTTCCGGTATTATCATCGCAGGAGCGACGCTGAATTCTCTTAGTCCTAACCCTAATAATAATATAGTGTATTCAATTTCTCCGCCCATTTCTCCACAAATCCCAATCTTTATATTATTTTCCTCAGCAGCATTTATGATCATCTTCAGTAATTTTAAGATTGCCGGGTGAGCCGGTGAATAGAGATGGGCAACTTTTTCATTGCCTCTGTCTACGGCCATAGTGTATTGAATGAGGTCGTTTGTTCCTATGCTAAAGAAATCAACTTCTTTTGCCAGATCGTCTGCTACCATAGCGGCAGACGGTACTTCGATCATAATACCAATTTCTATTTTTTCATCAAAATCTATTCCCTTTTGATTCAGTTCTTCCTTTACCTCATTTACAATATCCTTTGCCTTCCGCAGCTCTTGTAACGAAGAGATTAATGGGAACATGATTTTTGCGTTACCTAATGCAGATGCTCTTAAGATCGCCCTAAGCTGTGATTTGAAAATGTCTGGGTGCTCCAGGCAGTAGCGAATAGATCTGCAGCCAAGAAAAGGATTAAGTTCGGTGTTACTGTTTGCAGGAAAAAATTTGTCTCCTCCTAAATCAACGGTTCTGATAATTAACGGTTTGTCTCCTAGCTCCTGCACAGATTGTGAATAGGCTTTAAAATGTTCCTCTTCTGTTGGTGATTCATTGCTGCCGAGAAACAAGAATTCTGTTCTATACAAACCAATACCGGCAGCACCCTGGTTTAAATTTGGACTGATATCACGAGGGAATTCGATATTACCTAATATCATGATTTCCCTGCCATCTAAAGTTATGGCAGGTAAATCTTTAAGCTCAGAGGTGAGTTTCTCTTCAAAGACATGGAAATCTTTCTCTATTAATTGATATTCTTTGATGGTTTCTTCGTCCGGACGTACAATTACATTTCCTCGGTTGCCGTCTATAATAATACGGTCTCCACCAAAAATGTCAACTGTCGCAGTTTTCAAACCAACTACAGCAGGTATTCCCAAAGCCCTGGCAACAATTGCAGCATGCGAATTCCTGCTGCCAAGGTCAGTTACAAAGCCACGTACTTTTGTTGTGTCTAAAGATGCTATTTGAGAAGGGCTGAGATCATGAGCAACAACAACAACCTCTTTTGTCAGGTTTTTAAGCTCCTCCCTTTTCTCTCCCAATAAATTTCTCAAGAGTCTTTTTTCTATATCATATATATCCCCAACCCTTGCAGCGAGATAGGGGTCGTCAACACTTTCAAATTTTTTAATATATACGCGTAAGACTAATGTAACAGCATATTCAGCGCTAAACCTGTGTTGTTCTACCTTTTTGGTGAACTCACGTAGTAACAGCTTGTCCTGAAGCATTAATTTGTGGGTTGCAAAGATAGAACCAATTTCTGAGCCTAAATTTGTTGAAACACGATCTTCCAGTTTCTCAATTTCTTCCCACGCTACTTTGGTTGCTTCTTCCAGTCTGGATATTTCTTTAGGAATTTCTTCTTCTTTGATAAGGTGGCGTGGAATTCGAAAGCCTTCGCTTTCCAAAACAAATGCGTCTTTTATTACTACACCCGGAGAGACAGCAATGCCTTTTCTCGTTTCCATGCTGTCCTCTTCAAATCCGTCATTTACAAGGCCTTCTAATGCGTCTAAGGCGATTTCCTTGTCTTCTCCATCTGCAGTTATTAATAATTCGGTTCCTCTCTTTGCGCCCAGTGTTAAGAGGTCAATAATGCTTTTTCCGTTTACTTCTTCTTTATTTTCTGTTTTAACAAAAATCTCTGAATTGAATTTATTAGCTACTTCTGCAAAACGCGTCGCAGGCCTTGCGTGTAGTCCATTTGTGTTTATTATCTTTGTCCTGCGTTTTATAAGCATTGGTTGGTTTGGTTAATAGTTGAATTATGTTATTCAGACTTTGCCTCATCGACTTCCTTTAAGATGTCAACCATTTCTGGTTTATCAGATGCATTTCTTACGAAATTACGAAAATCAGCATTTCTAATTACAGATGAGATTTTTTCCAAGGCGGCGAGATGTACGTCTGCAGAATCATGTGGTGATAGTAACAGAAAGAACAGGTAAACAGGTTCACCGTCAAGCGCATCAAATTCTACTCCTTTCAGCGAACGTGCAAATGCCCCCGTTATTTTTGTAATGCTTTTGTGTTTCGTATGAGGCACTGCGACTCCTTTGCCTATTCCAGTGCTTCCTACTTTTTCCCTCTTTATGAGCGCGCCCATTATATCGTCTAATTCACTTTCGTCAATTTTGTTCAGATCTTTCAGCGCGTTAACCATTTCCCGTATGACAGACTCTTTATCAGTGGATTGCAAATCGTCTATTACGGCTTCTTCTTCAATAAAATCGATTATTTTCATTAGCTTTCTTTGTGAAATAATAATAATTTAAAAAATAAAACCTGAATTCAATAATAAAGCACTAAAGAAATGCAATTAATTCAACAGGTTACATATCATTTGATAAAACCTTTTACTCTTCGCCATCGTCTGCATTCTCCTCGACTGGAGCTTCATCTTTTATGCTTCTTCTGGGTTGTTTCAGCTTCTCTTTCTGCTTGATAATTTGTTTGTCCAGTTTGTCCATTACAAGATCGATAGAGGCATACATATCCTCATGTGACGTCTCTGCGACAAGTGTTGACCCTGCTGCGGAACAAATTGCTTCTACTATGTTATTTACACCTTCAATTTTCAGGGTAAATTGTATCTTGGTTATTTTAGTTGAATATTTAGTAAGTTTTGAAGCTTTCTTGTTTATGTAGCCTTTGATTGCTTCTGTAGCGTCCAGATGCCTTGAGTGTATGATTATCTCCAAATCTTGTTTCCTTTCTTACTAACTAAATATTGTCTGATATTTTTTTGCTCAAATTAAGCAAAAAACCAAGGATTGATGATACTTTCTTTATTTAATGTAGTCAAGCGATTAATAGCGTTTTGTTAAGGCAAATGTTAATAGTATCTTATGTAGAGAGTTGAAGATAGATTGTATTGAGGTGTATCAGTGTGTCGCTACATCTTTGATCTTGCAAGTGCTACGAGAAATACTCTGTTTGTTCCTGCATTTTTCAGGCTTTTTGCACATTCTGAGGCAGTCATTCCCGTCGTCAAAACATCGTCTACCAGGAGAATATTTTTTTGATAGAACATCTCTGGATTTTTGACCTCAAAGGCGCCTTTAACGTTTTTCTGTCGCTGTGTACGTGAAAGCTGAGTTTGTGACAACGTATTTTTGGCTCGAAACAGGTTGTTTGTAGAAATTGGTATAGACAATTTCCTGGAGATTTTCCTGGCCATCAACTCAGACTGGTTAAAACCCCTTTCCTGCTTCTTTTTCCAATGAAGGGGGACTGGTACAACAGTGTCTATCTCGCCAATAATTTTTTGATGTAAAAGGTTTATCAGTAGGGATCCTAATGGTGTCGCCAGGCACATATGCTTTTTATATTTGAACTGATGAATCAGGGTTTTGGCCGGTTCTATGTTATCAGATACAAAAAAACTTTTTTCAAATCCTAAATTAGTGTTTTTACACTCATGGCATCCTTTGCTGGAAGAAGTTATGCCCGGTCCTAATTTCAGGCCACACTTGATGCAGCGTTTTGCTTTGGTTGCTTCCATTATTTCCAGGCAGCTTTCACATACATAGGTGTTTTTTTCTTCATGAAGACTTTTGTCACAGGCAAAACAGTGACGTGGGTACAAAACATCTAAAAGCCCGGAGAATATGTCGCGTATTGCTGATACCGAAAATACTTTATTTTCTTGATGCAAATCTGGCATGGTTTGTATAATACTCCAAGTTTTGATTTTTCAAACAAAATTTTGCTACAAACTTAATATTACTGAATTGGTTCTGATATGTGGAATTTCAACAATTTCTCAAAGAAAATCCTGGTTTTTGTAGTAGCTTTTTGTCTGCTTCTCGGCTGTTCACGGAAAAACGATGACTACTATAACAGAAAAGGCGTTAACTATATTAATAACGGACAGCATAAGTTTGCAATTAGTGCTTTCAAAACAGCAATAAAAATAAACACTTCCAACACAGAAGCTCATTTTAATCTGGGTCGAGCATATAAAAGAGCAGGTAAGGATGAGCAGGCCAGGACGGAATTTGCCATTTGTAAAAGGCTAAATCCGAACAAATATAATGAATACGTAAAAAAATACAGGGAAAAAATAGACTACGAGATTGCTGATACAAAAAACTACGGTGAACTGGGAAGTGCTTACGCTGAGAAGGGAATGATTGACGATGCGATCAACGCCTACAAAAAGTCAATCGATATAGAACCGGATAATGCACGCGTGCATTACAGCCTTGGAACGCTGTATGCAATGAAAGGAAAGTATAGTGATGCTGCAGATGAATTCTGGATGGCAGTAGAAATTAATCCCGGTATGTCAGAAGCTCACTACAACCTTGGTTTGTCCTATTTCAGGCAGGGAATGTTTGATAAGGCCATAGCGGAATATCAGACTACGTTAAAACTTCTGCCTGAAACACAGAATAAAAAAAGGGCCGGTGTTCATTACAAACTTGGAATGGCTTATGAAGGTAGCAAGGTGTTTGATGATGCAATGCACGAATTAGAAAAAGCAATTGCATTAATGCCTAAAGATGCCAGGATCCACCATCAGCTCAGCGTAGTCTACAAAAAAGCCGGTCTATTCAAAAAGGCGAAGAAGGAAGCAAAGATATATGAGAAATTGAGGAAAGGTAAAACTCACCATTAACAATTACTAAAGCAGTTGAATTAGTGCCTGAAGATTCACATACTTGGTATCAGCTTAGTGTGGTTTGCAAAAAGGCTGGCATATACAATACCGGCTATTTCACTCTGCGCTTTCTCCTCCTCAAATACATTCCTCCCAGACCGATTCCGAGGAGTGCTATAGTTGCAGGTTCTGGGACAGGTTCGGCCTGCATCGCCGCAAGGACTCCACCGCCGTCCAGGTCGTACGTAAAGCCTCCCAGATAATTATTCCCGGCAGCATTGGCGTCGTAATAGATGTTATAACCGTGACTGAAGATGCTATCAATCTGGTCTGTTCCTCCTCCCAGGTTGAATTCACTAACATACATAGCGCCTCCTGATACACCATTACCGTCAAACAGGTTTAGTTCGTGTCCGATGTCAAGTGAGAGTGTGCCCCAGGCGAAATTATCATCAAAGCCGGAATAGAAAGCCCCGTAATCATAGCCTGCAAGGTGAAGGCCATGTGTGTTGTCAGATCCGGTGGTAAAGCCGAGATACGCTTCTGTCGTACCCCAGGTAGTGTTTTGTGTGCTGTTGTTGATAAAGTCACCGCTGACAAGAAAGTTGTCTCCAACTCCGCCAATTAGGCTGCCTGTCTCACTGCTTATGAGATCTGTAAAGTATTGAGTTGACGGGTCGCTGATATATGTGCCATTTTCCGTATACGTTCCCGTGAAGGTTACAACAGTATCTGTAGTCTTGAATGTTCCGTTATTTATAAAATCTCCTGTGAAGATTGCCGAATCGTAGGCAACCTCAATATTTCCAGATGCGCTGTTGATGACATTTCCGTTTACGGTGGTAGTTCCGCCAGTTAGTGTCATGTTATTATTATTAGTAAGACCTCCGGTGCTTAAAATTCCAAACCCGGTAATCTGTCCGCTATTGCTCATGGCATTGCCGTTATTATCTAAGATACCTCCGGCCAGGCTTACAATTCCGGCATTAGAAGCCATGCCGTTAGTCACCAGGATTTTGTTTCCTGAAGTTGCCCTCATAAGTCCGCCCGAGTTATTGCTGACGGTGCCGTTAAGGTTCAGCGTTCCGCCTAATGCCTCTACAGTTCCATCATTGTTAACGTTGTTTCCAACTGTGCCTAGCCCCGTAATAGATCCCGTATTGGTGATCACGCCGCCACCCATACTGGCGGAAGCGCTTGCAAGGGAGATTGAGCCGTCGTTTGTGAAATTGTTAATAATATTAAGGGTAGAGCCGTTACTGGCTACAAGAGTGCCGGTCTGCGTTCCCAGGTTTGTAAGGGTCAATGCGCCGCCGTTTGAAGAGATGGTCCCGCCGCTGTTATTTACCTGAGCAGTTACAGAGCCCCTGCCGTTTATGATACCTCCTAAAGAGTTATCTACATCAGCGGAACCCGTTATTACACCACCACTGACATTTAACGCTCCATAATTCGTGAGTGTTCCTCCCGTATTCTGTAACTGCTTCCCCGTATCTACATCAATGTTTCCGTAATTGGTATTAGACCCTGAGTTGGAGAGGTTCAGGTTGCCGCTAAGTGTAACCTGGGAGTAGTTGTTAAATCCACCTGTACCGGAAATAGTCCCGCCGTTTACATCCATACTGCCTGAATTGTCCAATGCACCGCTGCCTCCCAGAGCACCGGAAAGGGAGATGGTGCCGTTGTTGGTAAGCCCGGAACCATCTGCAGTAACCACAGCACCCTGGTCGATGGTGAATGAGTTGTTATTGACAAGGTTCGTGTTCGTCGTGATCGTCTCACCTCCGCCCACGGTGTGACTGCCTGCCGCGCCAATGGTGAGTGTGTCCACGCCGATATCTCCGCCTGTAACGGTTAATGAACCGCCGTTGATATTAAGGGCGCCGGTGCCGGCACCGTCAACAATGTTCCCGCCAACGCTCAGTATGCCGCTATTCAAGTTGTATGTACCGCTTGAGCCGGTGTCAAAGCCGAGGTAGAGGTTGTTTGTAAGCTCGTTTGTCCCACCAGACTGGGTTAAGATGCCCGTACCTAGGTCTCCGATGATTTCGTTGACAGCCGAAAGAACCCCATCATTCAAGTTGTACGTACCAGTGCCGTCAATCTTACGGCCGAGGGTAATGTAGCTACCCAATATTGTATTGGTTCCGCCGGTCTGCGTGAAAGCTCCCGTGCCTAAGTCTCCGATGACTTCAAAAGTGCTCGAAAGAGTACCGGAGTTCAATTTGTATGTACCGCTACCGCTGGAGCCATAGCCGAGGTAGAGGGTGTCTGTATGCGTATTGGTTCCGCCTGTCTGGGTAAATGCGCCCGTGCCGTCATATCCGATGGTTTCGAAAGTGGTCGAAATACTCTCTCCGCTGGCCAGCGTGTGGCTTCCACTCGATCCGTTGGCATAGCCGATCCTTAGTCTGTCTACACCTATGTCCCCGCCAGTGACAGTCAGTGTGCCACCGTCTATGTTTAGAGTACCTGAGCCGTCGCCGTTAACGATGTTACCGCCAACGTTCAGTGCGCCGGAGATCAAGTCATATGTGCCGGTGCCGGAGAGGGAGCCGATGTAGAGGTCGCTTGTAACTGTATTGGTTCCTCCTGTCTGGGTAAATACGCCCGTGCCGCCATTGCCGATGAATTCGTAAGAGCCTGCCGAAAGAGTGCCGGAGCTCAATTCGTATGTACCGTTGCCGGTAGAGCCATTGCCGAGGGAGAGGCTGTTTGTAAGCGTATTGGTCCCGCCTGTCTGTGTAAATACACCTGTGCCGTATCTGCCGATGGTTTCGTAAGCAGTTGAAAGGCTCTCGCCGCTGGCCAGTGTGTGGCTCCCGTTCGATCCGTTGGCATAGCCAACCCTGAAATTGTCTACGCCGATGGAACCGCCGGAGACGGCCAGAGCGCCACCGTCTATGTGTAGACTGCCAGTGCCGTCGCCGTCAACAATGTTCCCGTCAACATTCAGTGCGCCGCCATTCAAGTTGTATGTGCCAGTACCGCCAGTGTTTTCTCCGAGTGTAAGGTCGTTTGTAACAGAATGGGTGCCACCGGTCTGGTTAAATTCACCCGTACCTAACAAGCCGATGTTCTCTATACTTGCCGTAAGAGTACCTCCGCTCATGTTATATGTGCCGTCAGAGCCACTTCCGATGAATAGGTAGTTGTCAGCAGAATTGGTTCCGCCTGTCTGGGTAAATACACCTGTACCAAAACGGCCAATCTGTATGTTGTTAGAGGCTGAAATGCTTTCGCCGCTGGCTAGTGTGTAACTCCCGCTCGCTCCGTTGACATTACCGACAATGAAATTGTCTACACCGATAGATCCGCCGGTGACAGTCAGTGTGCCGCCGTCTATATTTAGATTACCTGTGCCTGCCCAGCTAGAGATATTTCCGTTAATATTCAGTGCACCTCCAGTGAGGTTGTATGTGCCGCTTGATTCGGCCAAATGGCCGATCAGGAGGTCGGCTCCAACCGAATGTGTCCCGCCGGACTGGGAAAAGGTGCCCGTGCCTTCATAGCCGATGTATTCATAACTACTAACCGTTAGCCAAGCGCTGCTCATACTGACATGTCCAGAATTTCCAGGGTCGTAGCCGAGGAATAAGCGATCGGCGTATTCAAAGTCAAATAAACCTCCTATACTAGCCGTCCCACCATTGTTTATAATGGCAATGTCGCCGGAAGTAGGCTCATCGTTGGTCCAGTTGAGTGTATTATCCCAATTGCTGGTTCCGGCTGTCCAGGTAGTAGTAAGTGCATTGGCAACGCCAGCGGGCAAGACTGCCACAGACAGCGCACTCAAGCAAATCGCCATCAATATCTTCTTCATTCTTTCTTCTCTCTTTAATTTACTAAGTATACAGAAATTTAAATTAAAAAACCCCTGATACCGTCCATGTATAATTGGACGATATCAGGGGTTTTTCAAATGATACAACCGACTTTCTTATGACAATGTATGCCAGCATATTTAACACCCAGATTTAAAAAGAATTCAGTTTGTCTGTATTACCAAATTTAAGACCTTCCCACCTGTGTTAATTCTTACAATTGTACTGCTGTTTGCGGATTTAATCAATTCAAAAGTTGGTTAATTAGATTATCAGAAATGGTTATTAACTCATTTTGAGATGTATATCAAAAGAGCTTTCTAAACAATCGTAAAGTCTACTTCTCTTTTCAGTAAGTCAATTTTTGTTATCTTGACATTAACTACATCTCCAAAGCTATAAACTTTGCCTTTCCTCGATCCGATCAGGCGGAGATTTTTCTTGTCAAGTTCGTAGAAATCATCTGTGAGTGTACGGATGTGGACAAGTCCGTCCAGTTGGAATTCGTCAATTTGCACAAAAAGTCCGTATTCCTGAATACCGGTAATAATACCCTCCATTATCTTGTCGGCATGTTCTTCCATGTGTCTGAGTAGCTTGAGTTTAATTATTTCACGTTCCGCCTCTTGTGCCCTTTTTTCTGTAGCGCAACAATGTTTTGCCCACCCGGTAATTTTCTCGTTCCAAGAGGCTTTAACATTTTTAGACTTTAGTTGGCCTTGAAAGAACAGATCTAAGAGCCTATGTATGATCAGATCAGGATAACGACGTATGGGGGAGGTAAAGTGTGCGTAATGTTCTAATCCGAGTGCAAAATGGGATGAATCGGTAGTAGAATACTCGGCCTTCTTCATTGATCGGAGCAGCATCAGGTTGATTATATAGCTTTCAGGGTGGTCAGATATTTCATCCAGAAAAGACTGTAGCCTTTTTTTGTTAAAGGGGTCTATTCTCTTGTTCTTGCAATTGAAAATAAATTCGGCAAAATCATGCATCTCGTCTTCATCAGGTTCGGGGTGGCTTCTGCTTACTGACGGGAGGTTTTGTTGGTGCATAAACGTGGCCGCCGCCTGATTTGCTGCAATCATAAACTCTTCGATAATGATGTGTGATATATCTCTTGTGGTTTTCTCTATTGTGTCGATCTTGCCGTCTTTACCAACCCTTATATTAATCTCGGGCAGGTTCAATTCAAGCGCACCTTCTTTCATACGGTTTTTGTAGAGTAACTTTGCAAGTTTAGCTGCTTCATTCAGCAGGTTTGTTGCAGGGTCTGTGTTGTCCTCATCGCTTTCCATTAAAATCTTAGTCGCAAGATTGTAGGTTAATCTTTTTGTTACGTTTATTACTGAATGCCCGACCTCAGTACTTACCAGCGTGCCATCATTTGAATAGGTAAAGAATATACTTTTTGTCAGCCGGTCTTCTCCCTCTTTTAGACTGCAAATACCATTTGATAATACTTCTGGAAGCATCGGTATGACAGTGCCGGGAAGGTATACGCTGGTGCCTCTTTTTCTCGCTTCTTTATCTATAGAAGAGTTTTCATTTATATAATAGGAAACATCAGCTATGTGAACACCAAGGAGCCAGTTTTCATTTTTATCTTTCTTTAGAGAGATCGCGTCATCAAAGTCCTTCGCGTCATCAGGGTCTATTGTTATGATCAATTCGTCTCGAATGTCCAGTCTTGAGTCGATTTCGGCAGGGTTGATAGATTGTTGCAAATCCTGCGTTTCGGCAATGGTGTTTTCGTTGAATTCAAAAGGTAGCTTAAACTGGTGTATGATAGATTTGATATCAACGGCAGGTTCACCGTCTTTTCCCAGGATCTCGACTATTGTACCTTCCGAGTGGAGATGTCTGGTTGGCCATTGGTCAATCTTGACGATAACTTTATCACCATGTTCTGCTCCTTTTGGATCATCCATAGAGACATAAATATCTCTGGGCAGTTTTGAGTTGTCTGGTGCTACATAGTTGAAATGTCTGCTTTTCTTGAGCGTACCAACGATTGTTTCGTTTTCACGGTGTAAAACACGTATTATCTTTCCGGTATTACTTTCCTTTTTTATTTGCCTTCTCCCTTTCTTCCTCTTTTTCTCCGAAGGTAACCTTACAACTACAATGTCGCCATGCATGGCGCTCCCTAATCCTTCTGAATTTACATATATATCATCAGGAATACCCTCCTTTGCTGGGACTACGAATCCAAAACCTTTCTGATTGGCGTCGAGTACGCCTATTAAAAGGTTGGCTTTCTTCGGGTTTGCGTACTGTTCCTTTTTAATCCGTACAATCTCTCCCTTTAGTTCGAGTTCTTTTAAGAGGGTGCAAAATTGTTGAGATTCTGCATCATCAATTCCGAAGTGCTCAGCAAGGTCTGATGCGTTCATAGGACTATATTTTCTGCTGCATATGAACTGTATAATAGTTTTTGAATCAACCATCTTTAACTAATCCTTGATAAAAAAGGGTTTAGGAATATAATTTGTGAAACAATTCAACTCATTGCTCTCTGTACAAAAGGCGCAGAGGATGCAAAGAAAAACTTATTAAGAAGTTATATACTACAACAAAATTGCTCAATTAAGGTCTTAAAAAAACAATTTTATTAGAAAAGGGAAAGTATGGAAGAAATTTTAGAGATAGCGTCAAAATTAGGTGCTGCCATAGCAAATCACAATAGATATAAAATGTTCAAGGAAGCGGAAGGACAGTTAAAAGAAGACGATGAGGCCAGGGGAATCTCAGAGGAGTTGGAAAAACAGAGTAGAAAGATCCATGAGTTGGAAAAGGACTTAAAACCCGTTGAAGTCGAGGATAAAAATAGACTCCAGCAATTAAAGGAAAAAGTGGTATCTAATCAATCCATACAACATTTTTTAAAGGTTCAAACAGATTATGTTGAATTAATGACAAAGGCCAATAAGCGTATAGTAGCTGAATTGGTGCCTGAGAAAGAGTAAACGTTTGTTAAACATACTCATGAGATTTTTTGAATAATTTCCTTTCCAGCATCCTGTTGTAATTTGTCCAATTGTCACTGGAATCCTTATCGCTTGAGATCGCCTTGTCGAAGGCGTGTATTTTTGCATCTATATTGTCCAGATAATGAAGCGCCAGGGCTTCTAATGTCATCGGGAGTTTTGGCGATCCCCATTCATACTCTCCGTGGTGACTCAAAATCAAGTGTCTTAACAGGTCTAACAATGTCTTGGGAAAGTCGTCTATCTGTTTGGCTTTCTCTTCAACCATGAGTACGCCTGATATCAGGTGTCCTATAAGCTGGCCTTCGTCTGAATAATGAAAGCTCTTTTCGTAGCAAAGTTCGCTAATCTTGCCTATGTCGTGAAGTATTATCCCGCAGATTAACAGATCCTTGTTTAGACTGGGATATAGTGGCGCAATATTACTTCCCAGCTTTGCTACTGACAGGGTGTGTTCTAATAAGCCGCCCAGGAATGCATGGTGGTATTGTACTGCAGCTGGTGCCGAGCAGAAACCCCTGCAAAAATCCTTGTCGTTGAAGAAAAGATTAAGAAGGCTATTTAGATGAGGCTGTTTGATTGAGCTGGCAATCTGTTTTAACTCAGCAAACATCTTGTCTACATCCTGTTCTGTTCCTGGCAGGTAATCCTCAAGTTTTATCTCTTCCTGGCTGATCTTTGAAATTTGTTTGATTATTAACTGTATTTTATTCTGGTAAACCTCAGTTCTGCCTTTGATCTTTAAAAATGTATCATCGCCGAGTGATTCAAAGAATGGGGTACTTGCGTCCCACATCCTTGCATCAATCATTCCTGTGCGGTCGGATAACTGTGCTTGGATGTATAAACTTCCGTTCTTTGTGGTTCTTAAATCTTTGTTCTGAACTAAAAAGATTTCGTCAATTGTAGTTCCGCCATTAAGATGTGATATAAACTTTCTTGGCATTTTGCACCTCCGGCAAATTCATTTAGATGAGGGTAACAGGTCTTATTTTGTAAAGCCTACCTGAAAGATCTGTTATGTAGAATGTGTTGGATAAATATATAAGTGATATCCACTTTTTGTGATTTTACGAGTCTTTTTTTTAAAGTCAAGACAATATGCCGTTTAGTTCATGGATGAAATAGTGCAATGTTGACATTCATTGTAATGGGGTTTATAAATTAACATTTGCAAGGATGCATTTTGCTGTCTTTAGAAAGTTTTATCAGAGAAACAGGAAAAATCTGCATAATGTGTATTTATGTGAGGGATAAAAGATTATATGCAAATAGGGGGGATTTACGCTCTCATTATAAAGCTGTCGAAGAAGCAAGAGATCAAGATTGGTCGACTTGGTACATTTGTTTTTCCTAAAGGTTATTATGTGTACACAGGAAGTGCTCAAAATGGTCTTGAGAAGAGGATTAATAGACACCTCTCAAGTGAAAAAAAACTTCATTGGCACATTGATTATCTTTTGTGTTATGCGAAGGTTATAAAGGAGGTCAGATATGCTGGTAGAAAAGATGAATGTAAATTAAACAGTATGACAGGGCAAATCGCCGGTGCTACCCAAATTGTAAAAAAGTTTGGATCTTCAGACTGCAATTGTATAACACATCTCTATTATTTTGAAAATATTCCAACACATTTTCCAGAATCGTGTTGAATAAATACCTCTGTTAATCAAATAGTCTGAACCTTACGATACAGTATAGGGCAACAACACCATCTTTCCATCCTATCTTCTTGCCTTCATCATAATCTCTTCCGCTGTATGAAATCGGCACCTCGTATATCTTATATTTTCTTTTAGCCAGTTTTGCCGTTATTTCAGGTTCAAAACCAAAACGATTTGAGCGGATATTAATATCTTTGATTATTCCTGTTTTAAAGACCTTATAGCATGTTTCCATATCTGTCAGGATCAGATTTGTCATCATATTTGATAGTGTTGTCAATATTTTGTTGCCAACATAGTGCCAGAAGAACGATACTCTATGTGGTCCGCCCAGAAAACGAGAGCCGTATACGGCATCAGCCCTTCCATCCACGATTGGCTCAATCAGGTTTGAATATTCGTTGGGATTATATTCCAGATCTGCGTCCTGGATTATAACGATATCTCCCGTGGCATGTTGAAATCCGGTTCTTAATGAGGCACCCTTGCCTTTGTTCTTTTCATGAAACAGCTTCTTAATGTTATTTCCGCTTATTTTGTCTATTTTGTCTCTTGTTCCGTCACTTGAACAGTCGTCTACTATGATTATTTCTTTTTCAAATTCGACATTTTGCACCCTTTTTACGATTTCATCAATAGTGTCTTTTTCGTTATAAACTGGAATAACTATTGATAGTTTCGGTTTGTTTTGCATTGTGATATCCAAGAATTTTACTTTAAGTTGGGGTAAGCTTAAATCAAAATGGAGCAAATTGTCAATGAAATAAATCCGGGAGATGGTACTGCCGGTTACTTACAAAAGCCTTGAATATAAAAGGTGATTTTGATACCATTTTCCATCATTATGGTTAATGAATAGGTTGAGTCGCCTTCAGAAGGATTTTAAATGATGATTATTAAGGTGTTTTATACGGTGTATGCGTGGATTGTAATTGTTGCACTGTGGTCTGCCGGTTATGTTGTCTCTATAGTCTCTGCAATCGGTATTAAAGACAAAGAGGGTAAATATAACTCTATAGAAAGAAAATTTACTCAGATTTCCTTCAGGCTTTTGGGAATTAACTTTGATGTCAAAGGTCTTGAAAATATTCCTGAAAACGAGCCAGTGATATTTGTCTCGAATCATCAGAGTTTTATAGATGTAAAGCTTTCAATAGCAGCTATTCCCAGAAATTTCAGCTTTATTTCTAAGGATATTCTTTTCAAAATACCGTTACTTGGTAAATACATGAGAACTTCAGGCCATATTGGTATTCGTAGAAGCGACGAGAGAAATGCTTACGGAACCTTGAGTGAAGTCATAAGGAAGCTTGATAGTGGTAAATCAATAATCTACTTTCCTGAAGGCACAAGAAGTGAAAATGGAGAGCTCGGAAAGTTTAAGAGAGGTATTTCAATGGTTATCCTGAATTCAGGCAGAAAGGTAATTCCAACAGCTATTATGGGAAGTAGAGGGTATCTGCCGAAAAGCAGTATTCTCAGTAACCCCGGACATCGGGATATCGGGTTTAGATTTGGTAAGCCGCTTGAGTTTCCGAAGGTTGATAAAGAAGATAGGGAGTTGTCAGTGGATGTTGTGGCAAAAGTAAGATCTGAAGTCTCAAAACTACTTTATAATTGATGGGAAACAAATGAGTACTCAACAAATAGCACTGTTTGCCGCCGCTGCTGTATCTATATGGGTATATATGGATGCGAAAAAGAATAACTACAGCACGCAAATGTCTATTGGATGGATGTTAGGAGTTTTCATGCTTATGATAGTATTTCTGCCTTTTTACTTAATTGTTAAAGCAAAGCGAGCAAAACGTCCGGTAATGTCAACTGCCTGCGAACATTGCAGTAAGGTCTATTTCGGTAGCCCAAACTACTGTCCGCACTGCGGGCACTTGGTTCGCAAGGTATAGTACACAAGGAACTTATGATGAAAGAAAGAATAGAAAAAGAAATTAAGGATGCAATGCGATCCGGAGAAAAGCTGAGAGTGTCTGTATTGAGGATGGTACTGGCCGACATTATAAATATTGAAAAGTCCGGTAAAGAATTTAAGCAGATTGATGTTATAAGAGGATATGCAAAAAAGCTAAAGAAAGCCATTGAAGAGTACGAGCGTTTACATCTTCAAGACAAGATAATGTCTTTTAATGAAGAGCTGAAGATAGTTGAAGAATTTCTGCCAAAGCAGATGCCAGATGAAGAGCTCAAAAAGGTAGTAATCGAACTACTGGATTCAGAAAAACCTGCAGATATGGGAATGGCAATGAAGCTTGTGATGGGTAAATATAAAGAGGTTGCTGATGGTAAAAAAGTTCAGGCATTGGTAAAGGAAGTATTTTCAAAAGGGTAGTACTGCATTCCGTCAAAAAGATCATCCGCTAAACTCGTCCGTTAGCATGGAGAGCACATCATTGTTGAAAAATTCCTATGCATTCGCATCGTATTTTTAGTGTTCGGGGAAACGTTATAGTTTTTTATATTTCTTCTTTTTTGAGTTTTTGTTGCAAAAAACATTTTTTAAAATAAAAAAATTATTTTTTTTGTAATTTTTTTTCACACTTCATTATTTCAGAAATCTCCTCTTTTTTTGCAGTTCTATTTCTCCTGCATTTGTTGTGTTGTCCAAAAACTGTTTGCCGTACTTTAATTGTATCAAATGAGTTCTGCTTGTTTTGTAATGTCAGCTATCCCCCATCACATGGTGTTAGGGGGGTGTACAAAGGAGCTGATTATGTTGCACTCGGTTTTTGTCAATGAAGCATGGGTGGGTTTGGCAGTAATGGCAGCAGTGGTGATGGCGAAATAAAATTTGTTTCTATCTCCTATGCTGAAAGGTGCCGTATAGTCAGGGAGGCTTGTCCTTGATAAGATTGTATGTTTTCCGCTTCTAAAGTCTCCCAGGTGAATGACTGTTTCAGGCTGCCGAAAATCTGTCATCGTATTCATGCGGGGGAAAATATGGAATAAGTTTTAAGTTTGGTGTTGTTTTCTATGATATGTTTTCTCTGTTATTGGGTGGGCATGGTGCTGAAAAATTCAGTACCAATGGATATGGCGCTTGAATAAATCCCCTCTATTTATTTTTTTAATTTTTTCTTTTGTTGCTATTTTTTTTCTTCAGATAGATTTCTTGAGATGAGGTTTTTTTGTTTTTTTGCATTAATCCGATGCCGCTGAAGTATAATTTTGCAACACAAGATATGTACCCAATTTTTGTGTAATATACAAAATATAGCATTTTTTTTCTTGACAATATATTGTGATTTGTTAGATTACGCGCGCAGGTACCAGCTGGCATCGAAGCCAAAATATCATTCTGTTTTCTGGCTGATTAATGGTCAGGGAGTGCCTGGTAGTTTTTACCGTGTGATTGTTTTAAATTTTATATTTTAGGATTTGAGAGGGGGTGGAAAAATGGCAGTAAAAAAAGCAACAGCCAAGAAAAAACCAGCAGTGAAAAAGAAGCCAGTAGCGAAGAAAAAAGTAGTGGCTAAAAAGAAACCAGTAGCAAAGAAAAAAGTAGTGGCTAAAAAGAAACCGGCAGCGAAGAAAAAAGTAGTGGCTAAAAAGAAACCGGCAGCGAAGAAAAAGGTAGCAGCTAAAAAGAAACCAGCAGCGAAGAAAAAGGTAGCAGCTAAAAAGAAACCGGCAGCAAAGAAAAAGGTAGCAGCTAAAAAGAAACCGGCAGCTAAGAAAAAGGTAGCAGCTAAAAAGAAACCGGCAGCTAAGAAAAAGGTAGCAGCTAAAAAGAAACCGGCAGCGAAGAAAAAGGTAGCAGCTAAAAAAAGGTAAGCATTAGAAAGAATATTTTGAAATTCTAGGAGGTATTGTGAAGTATATTTACACGTCGCCAGATTGTCCGAAGTGTGACGCATTAAAGGAACGCTATAAAGCGCAAAGTACAGAGTATGTCGAGAGAGACGCAGATAGGCTTAAAAATCCTGCGCACGATCGAGACGATATAGATGTAGAGGCGTTTGTACAGCTTTCAATGCAAAACATGGTTCTGCCCGTAGAAATAGATAAATAGAATAAATGCCCGCCTTTTTTTAAGAAATTTCTACTGAATTTGCTTTTGGGAATAATATAAGCGCGTTGGAGGCTACAATATTAACATGCAGTCTCCATAGCTATAAAATCTGTAGTTAAGGCTTATAGCTTCTTCGTAAGAAGACGCGATATTTTCCCGCCCTGCAAAAGCAGATGCAAGTAGAATTAGCGTTGACCTCTGCAAGTGGAAGTTTGTTATTAATGAGTCCGTGAGTTTGAACTTGTATGGTGGATATATAAACAAATTGGTCCACCCTGAACTTTTTTCTGTTGTATAATTATTAGCTATTGTTTCCAGGACTCTACATGTTGATGTTCCAGTGGCAAAAATTTTCTTCCCAAGTGATTTTGCTTTATTTATCGTATTGACAGCTTCTTCAGGAATATTATAAAACTCTTTGTGTATGTTATGTTGTCTAAAATCTTCTTTATGTATGGGTTTGAATGTTCCTAAGCCAACATGTAAAGTTATGTAAACTATCTTAATTCCTTTGCAAGATATTTCTTGCAGAAGATTTGTTGTAAAGTGTAGGCCAGCGGTGGGAGCAGCAATTGCTCCCATTTTTTTTGCATAAATTGTTTGGTAACGTTCGTCATCGCGTATTTCTTGTGATTTGTTATCTGAGGTTCTCTTTATATATGGCGGAAGTGGCATACGTCCAGATTTTTCAAGCATTTCTGTAAACTGTTTCTTGTCTTCAACTGTAATAATCCAACTCCCAGTGTCATTTCGGTATAAGATCTTTCCTTTTACTCTATTATCAAAAGTAATGAGTTCATCTTCCTTTAGCCTGTGATTTGATTGTAACAGTACTTCCCATCTGTTTTCCTCAATTTCCTTTATTATAAGACCTTCCACTCTGCCGCCAGTTGTTCTGGTGCCTATTATCCTCGCAGGAGACACTTTTGTGTCATTCAGAACTAAAACATCTCCACAATTTAAATATTCAATGATTTCATAAAATTTTCTGTGCTCAATTTTAGAGCTTTCCTTATGAAGCACGAGTAGGCGTGATTCATCTCTTTTTGCCGTTGGATATTGAGCAATGAGATGTTTTGGAAGATCATAATCATAGTTGCTGATTTTGTAGGGATCCATAGTCATAATTTTTTCACTTAAAAATGGTCTTCTAGAACAAAAAATTTATTATTTATTGTTATACAATATGTTGTCATTTTTTTCAAACAAACATTAAATGTTGTAAGGTGTGGGAGATTCTAAAGATAAACGAAAAAAGAATATCAAAAAAAAACTTGACAAAGGCGAGAAATGGTGTATTTTCCACCTAAATGGTGACAGGTGGGTAAGAGTGGGGAATTGAAAAATGGCCATATTTACAGGAAAACATCTACATACTATTGACGAAAAAAATCGATTAGCCATACCTTCATCGATACGAAAATGTATGGATGAAGACACAGAGGGTAATGGGTTTTTTGTAACACCGGGCTTGGATAAATGCCTTGCGCTCTATACGCCCCTTCATTTCAAAGCAATTTCAGAAAAATACAACGAACAAGCGTCTACAAATAGAAAAGCGCGGAATTTCCAGCGCCATTTCTTTTCAAATTCAAAAAAAGTTGACTGTGACAAACAGGGTAGAATTAGTATAGACCCAAAGCACATAGACTATGCCGATCTTAAAAAGGACGTTGTTATTGTCGGGGTAATGGACAGGATAGAAATATGGGACAAACAATCCTGGGACGAAGTTGAAGCAGGTAACAGTGAGAATTTTGAAAATGACGCGGAAGATCTCTTTCGTTTGGGATCTGTCCCAAGTCTATAACAGGATAAAATAGTTTTATACAACTTAGATAATGAAAAAAACTTTAATCAATGAATTCTCCTGATGATGACCTCTCGCCGCATAGACCAGTTATGCTTGACGAGGTTATAAGCTTCATTAATCCGAGTAAGGGAGACATCATAGTTGATGCAACAATAGGTGCTGCTGGACATAGTTGTGAAATATTAAAGAAGATACAGCCAGATGGGCTTCTTATTGGAATAGATAAGGATGCTGAGATACTGAAGATAGCAAGCAGGTTTCTATCAAAAATAAGTGATAGTTACAAATTGTATCAAGCTGACTTCGTAAATTTAGGTTGTGTACTTGAAAAGTTAAAAATTAGTAAGGTCAATGGTATTCTGCTTGACCTCGGAGTTTCTTCGTTGCAATTGGATTCTCTGGATCGTGGATTTAGTTTTAACAAAGAAGGGCCTTTAGATATGAGAATGGATAGAACAGAGGGTGTGACTGCTGAAGATTTGCTAAAAAGGCTTTCTGAAAGAGAAATGGCAGATGTCTTCTATAAATACGGTGAGGAGAGAAAATCCAGACGTGTTGCCAAGGCAATCGTGAATGAGCAGAAAAGGGGAGTATCTATAAAGACAACGACACAATTAGCCAAAATCGCTGAAAAAGCACTGTATGTACCAGGCAAGTATTCAAAGAAAAGAAAAATTCATCCTGCAACTCGCATATTTCAGGCATTACGAATAGCTGTAAATGATGAGGTGGGATCCTCTAGAGTCGACCTGCA
>JGI24923J38494_100164_pt1 | contig 39179 bp, 36 predicted proteins | sample LinPFosplate11_FD_38494 | JGI IMG/M metagenome (IMG submission 38494) | reverse complement strand
TGCAGGTCGACTCTAGAGGATCCCACTCCTTATGGGGATCCTCCGCCGCGGGCATAAAGTTCTCGTCGCGGAATCAAATCTGGAGCGTGCTGCGCAGCTTGGCGAACTGTCGGGGGTCGACGTGCGCTCCGCGACTGCCGCGGTGGCGTCTGCAGACGTCGTGATTATCGCTGTTAAGCCGCCGCATGTCGCTGAGCTAATTGCCGATATCGCGAGCAGTGTTCGCCCGCACGCGGCGGTTGTGTCGGTGGCCGCCGGGATCTCAGTTGCCGCACTCGAACAGGCCGCAGGTGACGGTATTGCCGTGATCCGAGCGATGCCGAATACGCCAGCACTCGTTGGCGAAGGGATGATCGCGATTTCAGCTAGTCCTACGTGCACGACTGAGCAGGTTGCTGCTGCGATCGATCTCCTCTCCGCCGTCGGCAAAGTGGTCGCGGTTCCTGAGAGCCAGCAGGACGCCGTCACTGCACTATCGGGTTCTGGGCCCGCTTACGTCTTTCTCGTAGCGGAGGCGATGATCGATGCAGCTGTGGAGCTGGGTTTGCAACCAGCGTTAGCCCGCGAACTTGCGGTCCAAACCGTCTTCGGTGCCGCAGCAATGTTGCGCGACTCGGGCGACACCGCCCCAGCAACCCTGCGGAGAAATGTGACCTCGCCTAACGGGACAACGGCAGCCGCCATTGCCGCATTGGAAGAGCACGGGTTACGCACCGCCTTCACCGAGGCGCTGGCCGCGGCGAGTAATCGATCCAGCGAGATGACGGGCGAGTTTTCTTAGGCTTGTGGATTTCGGCCCGGATGCAGCCGCGGAGACCGGAGTTAGGCGGTTTTCTGGCTAGCTCAAGAGGATGTGCGAGCCCCGTGACGTTTCAGATAGCGTGGCACAGGTGAGCGGACCTATGAGCTTCATTTGGGATGAAGATCTTCGACGATACGATTTTGGGCCAGGCCATCCACTCTCACCTGTTCGCACGGTCCTCGCGTACAAACTCATCGAGTCCCTGAAGATTTTGGAACAGTCCAACTGCACGGTTATCGAGGGTGTTGATCTCGCTCCCGATGAGGCAATTTTGCGGGTTCACGACGCGAGCTACGTCGAATCGGTGAAGCTCGCATCGATTCATCCGGGGTACCGTGATGTTGCTCGTGGGCTTGGCACGGAAGATGTCCCGGTCTTCGTTGGGATGGATGACGCTGCCCGTCGGGTGTGTGGAGCAACTCTGAGCGCCATGAAGGCTGTTTTTAGCGGTGAAGCCCTGCATGCGGTCAACATCTTTGGTGGCCTGCATCATGCGCTTTGGGGTAGTGCGAGCGGGTTCTGCGTGTACAACGACGTGGCGGTTGGGATCGCCTGGCTGCTCGATCAGGGAGTGGAACGCGTCGCCTACATAGATGTCGACGTCCACCATGGCGATGGGGTCCAGGAGATCTTCTACGACGACCCTCGCGTGATGACGGTTTCTATGCACGAATCGGGCCGGAGTTTGTTCCCTGGGACAGGGAAGGCGACCGAGATCGGTGGCCCCTCCGCCCGAGGTTCGGCGGTCAACATTTCGTTGCGCGCTGGCACGAACGACGACGGCTGGCTGCGGGCATTTGACGCGGTAGTCCCAGATGTCCTGGCGGCATTCAAACCGCAGATTATCGTGTCCCAACAGGGTTGCGATACCCACCGTGATGATCCGTTGGCGAACCTCCGGCTGACGTTGGAAGGGCAGCGAGCGTCGTACTTGCGGATCCACGAACTCGTGCACGAGCTCTGCGATGGTCGTTGGGTTGCGGTCGGAGGAGGCGGGTATGACTGGATCAATGTTGTTCCGCGGGCATGGGCGCATTTGACCGCGATTTCCGCTGGATCTCCAATCCCGACTGATACCGCCGTTCCGCAGGATTGGCGGACGTTGGTGAAAGTGACGCTTGGCGAAGAGACCCCCGCGGTGATGGGAGACGGTGTGGTGCTCCACCCGCATCTCTGGTCTGCTGGTAACGATCCACTTGATCCGTTAGATCGGGCGGTCCTCAAGACGATGGATGCCGTGTATCCGGCTCTTGGTCTCCAGTCCGACCCATACCCACTCTGGTAATCGGTAAGCGCGTACTCTGTACTCACTCTGCGGGGATTCTCTTACGCAGGCTTAAGGGTTTTGTCAGGGCTTAGAGCGTGTTGCTGCGGGAAGACTCCGTGGGATGAGCGATGAGCACGTTGAATACGAGGAAAGGTTCGTCCTGTGGGATCAGTCGTCAAGAAGCGCCGCAAGCGCATGGCGAAGAAGAAGCACCGCAAACTCCTACGTAAGACGCGCGTTCAGCGCCGCAACAAGAAGTAGGTAGTAGCGGGCTCCGTAGGGGAGTTACCGATAACAATTCATAGCGTGGGGAGGCCAATTCGATGCCCAGAGTCGTTCTGGTAACGGGAGTATCGAGGTACTTGGGCGGTCGAATGGCCCGTATCTTGACGGAAGATCCGCGTATCAGTCGAGTGGTGGGCGTCGATGTTGTGCCACCGCGGATGGATATCGGTGGAGCTGAGTTCGTCCGCGCGGATATCCGAAATCCGATCATCTCCAAGGTCATCAACGCAGCTGAAGTCGACACGGTCGTCCACATGGGCGTCATCGCGACACCAGTGCAGGCCGGCGGTCGGATGTCCATGAAGGAAATCAACGTCATCGGCACGATGCAGTTGTTGGCTGCGTGCCAGAAGGCACCGAGTGTCGCCAAACTGGTCGTCAAGTCTTCGAGTTCCATCTACGGGGCAGGGCCGAAGGATCCAGCCATGTTTACCGAAGATATGGAGCCCAAGCACACCCCAAGTTCCGGTTGGGCGAAGGATTCCGTCGAGGTTGAGGGGTACGTCCGCGGGTTTGCTCGTCGGCGGCCCGACGTTGATGTCACGACTCTGCGCTTCGCCAACTTCCTCGGCCCCCGGGTCGATACGCCGATGTCGAGTTACTTCGGTCTGCCGGTCATACCCACCCCGATGGGCCACGACGCGCGGCTGCAGTTCATTCACGAAGACGATGGCCTTGAGGCGATCCGGCGCGCAACCATCGGTGATCACCCTGGCATGTTTAACATTTCTGGCGACGGCGTTATCTTGCTGAGCCAGGCTGCCCGTCGAGCTGGGCGACCGACGATGCCGCTGCCTGTCAGTAGCGCGGGACTGGTCGGGGCGATGATTCGTCGTCTCGGGCTGGCTGACTTCTCGCCGGAGCAGGTGCGGTTCTTGACATACGGACGCGGAATCGATGCGACTCGCATGCGTGAGGTCTTCGGTTTCGAACCACAGCACACAACGTCTGAGACTTTCGATTCGCTTGTTCGCGGCCGCCGTCTCAACCGTCTGCTCCCGCCGGAGCGGGTCGAGGCAGCAGAGGAGCAATTGGTATCCATGTTGACCGGAGGGGAAGTGAGTCGATGACTGACGCGAGGGTGATCCCTATCAAAACCAAAGACTCTAAGAGTAACGCCCGCAAGAAACCTGCGGCAAAGAAATCCCCAGCAAAGGATGTACCGGGAAAACGTGCCTCTGGATCACGTCGTTCTGCCAGCTCCTCGGCCGCCGCAGCGCCTGCCGAGGAGCCTGAGGAACGACCAGCACATGATCCGCTGCCAGGTACCGAACCCGCGCCGGTTGCCTGGGACCGTAAGGTTGCCAACGCTCTGGCATTCGTGCGCCGCCGCATCACTGGTGAATACGAGATCGACGAGTTTGGCTACGACCGAGAACTCGCAGACAAAGTCCTCAATGCCCCACTGAGACCTATTTATTCGCGCTGGTTCCGGGTTGAAACGCGCGGTCTGGAGAACATTCCGGACGATGGTGGAGCGCTCGTTGTCGCGAATCATTCCGGAACGATCGCGCTGGACTCGCTGATGACATCGCTAGCGCTACTTGACCATCACCCCGCGCGACGCCAACTGCGGATGCTAGGCGCACACCTCGTATTCAGCACCCCGGTTATCGGGGACTTTGCCCGCAAGTCCGGATCGACTCTGGCATGTGCCCCGGATGCCGAACGGCTACTGAATAAGGGCGAGCTTGTCGGAGTGTGGCCCGAGGGATTCAAGGGTGTGGGTAAGCCCTACAGCGAAAGGTACAAGCTGCAGCGGTTCGGTCGAGGTGGATTTGTCTCGGCAGCACTGCGGACGAAGTCGCCAATCATCCCGTGCGCGATCGTGGGTGCGGAGGAGACCTACCCGATTATTGCGAATGCCAAGACGCTGGCTCGGATTATGGGACTGCCGTACTTCCCGATCACACCGACGTTCCCGCTGCTGGGACCGCTGGGATTGGTGCCGCTGCCGAGTAAGTGGATTATCGAATTCGGTGAGCCGATCTATACTGATGGCTACCCCGACGACGCTGCTGATGACCCGATGTTGGTCTTTAACTTGACGGATCAGGTGCGCGAGACCATCCAACAGACGCTGTATAAACTGCTGGTTCAGCGTCGCTCGGTGTTCCTCTAACCGGGGCCGGGTATCGCCCGGTACTTCCGAGGCGCAGCCTTCCCGCCACAGCTTTAGCGGGTAGTGGCCTTAGCTCTCATGACGCGTGACGTCACGATTGATCCGAGGGTCGCGCCGAGAATCGCTCCTGCAACGGCAGCTGATGGCACGCCGACTTTGAGAGCGAATCGGGTGGAACGAAAGTCACGGATTTGCCAACCCTCGATCTGAGCGTGCATTCGGAGTTTGTGATCGGGATTAATCGCGCAAGGGTTACCCACCAGCGAGAGCATCGGGATATCGTTGGCGGAGTCGGAGTAGGCCGAGCACCGAGCCAGATTGAGATCCTCGCGCCTCGCTAAAGCTCGCACTGCATCCGCTTTGGCCTGGCCGTGTACCGGCTGGCCGATCAATCGACCTGTATAGACTCCTTTATCGATCTCTGAACGCGTCCCTATTGCCCCAGAGAGCCCCAATTTGTCGGCGATTATCTCGGCAACCTCGATAGGTGTGGCAGAGACAAGCCACACCCGCTGCCCCGCCTCTTGGTGGAAGTTGGCCAGTGCAATCGTTCCAGGGAAGACCTTGTCCGCCATATATTCGTCGAAGACATCACGGGAGATTTCCCGCATTTCTTCGACGGTCCGCCCCTTGACAATCGCCAGGGCAGATTCTTGAACTTTGGCGATGTCATTAAGATCTTCGGTCCCGGCCAACAGAAATTTGGCCTGTTTCCAGGCAAATCCGAGCATATCTGAGCGTTTGAGGATGTCTTCTTTCAATAGGCCGCGCGCCAGCGCGAAGATGCTGGCACCGCGAATCACGGTGTTATCGATGTCGAAGAATGCTGCGGCGCCGCCACCGGCTGGTGGGGTCTTCGGCGATTCTGGGTTGGGCGCCGCAATCAGCGAGCCGGCTTTGGTTCCATCGCTAGGACCGGATTGCTGCTTGGTCGCTGCTGAGGCGGGCGTGATCACGGCTGAATCGGCCGCTTCCGGGCTGGGGCATTCGGAAGTTTCGTCACTTTGCGCATGCTGGTTTGCCACACCCGCACCATAGCCACCCTCAGCTGTGGGAGACTCGCGCACGTGGGAGCTAACCTTGCTGATCTGGTGCAAGCCGTCGCAAATGAGCGGCCAGAGGCACCTGCGATCATCACCAGTGACCGTACGACTACCTGGGCCGAACTGGAACGGTTTGTCCGCGCTGTCTCTGGCGGATTGAGTAATCGTCAACTAACTCGCGGCGATCGTGTCGCGATGGTACTCGGCAATAGCCCAGAATTCGTGTCGACCTACTTTGGAATTCTGCGCGCCGGTCTGGTTGCGGTTCCCATCAACAACGCTTACACCGCGCCCGAGATAGAGGCGGTTCTTCGGTCTTCGGGTGCAAAACTGGTCATCACAGATCGAGATGCCGGCCCTGCCGTCAGTAAAGCCGCTGGGTCTGATGTGGCCGTAGTCGAGGTCGGAACCGACGGTTGGCGCAGCTTGACGGTCGGATCCACGCCGCCACCGGACTTTGAAACGGATCCGGAAAGTGTCGCCGTGCTGATCTATACCGCTGGCACCTCGGGGACTCCCAAAGGGGCCATGCTCACTCATCGTGCTCTAGCCGCGAACCTTGACCAGCTGGTGGCGGTCAACCATCCGGCACCGATGACTGCGGAGGATGTGTCGCTCATCGTCCTACCGCTGTTCCACATTTATGCCTTGAACACGGCGCTTGGGATGGTCGCAAAGACCGGCTCTGCGGCGGTGCTGGCCGAACACTTCGAAGCGTTAGATGCACTGCGCTTAATTCGCGACCACCACGTGACGAATGTCGCGGGGGCACCCCCGATGTATATCGCGTGGTCTGCCGTGCCGCATTTGGCCGACCGGTTGGCCACAGTGCGGATGCTCACCTCAGGTGCGGCCCCGCTTCCTCCCGCTGTTCACAAACAGTTCGAGACGGCGGGGCTCAAGATTTGGGAGGGCTACGGGATGACCGAGGCGGCCCCAGTTATCAGCGCTGCACTTGTCTCCGGGACCTCCAAACCAGGATCAGTTGGTAAACCGCTGCCGGGTGTCGAGGTCAAGCTGGTAGACGGTTCCGGCGAAGAAGTCGACGATGGCGACCCGGGTGAGATTCTGGTTCGGGGCGCCAACCTCTTTAGCGGATACTGGCCAGACGGTTCTCAGGGCCCCGACGAGGACGGGTGGTTCGCGACCGGAGATGTTGCGCTGGCGGATAACGACGGCGATCTGCACCTGGTCGACCGTCGCACAGACCTGATCCTGGTCAGTGGGTTCAATGCCTACCCGCGTGAGATTGAGACGGTGTTGTCGCAGGTTCCAGGCGTCGCCGAAGTCGCCGTCGTTGGTGTCTCCCATTCCCTTACCGGAGAGGCCGTCAAAGCCGTCGTTGTGCCGATGCCCGGTATCGAACTTGAGGCCGACGACATCTTGGAGTACGCGCAGGGTCGGCTCGCTCGATTCAAGTCCCCCACTCTCGTCGAAGTGGTTGATGCACTGCCCCACTCAGTAACCGGAAAGATAATCAAGAACTCTTTGAGAGAACCAGCTGTTGATCCTCGTTCGGTCACCGACCTCACAGGGGCCAGCGCCATGCCAGCCGATGACTCCACCGCCGCGCTACCTGCCGCGGCAGCATCCACCGACGCCCCTTCCGACGGCGATGAATCAGCAGCACCACGTTCCGCCGATGGCTGACCGATCGCCGTCTAGCACTGCGGACAGCGCGGATCCCCGAGTCATTCTCGTCGGAAAGCCAGACTGTCACCTATGCGACGATGCCCGCCGAATCATCGCTACGGTGTGCGATGAGATCGGGATCAGCTGGGGCGAACAGTCAATTCTGGACGCCCCCGAACTTGCTGACGAGTTCTGGGACCAGATTCCTGTCACATTGATTGATGGAAAGATCCACAACATCTACCGAGTTGACGCGACCAGATTACGTTCCACGTTGGTCGGCTAGCCGATGTTTTACCTCCCGTACTTGCTGCGCAGCACACAACCGCGGGGAGGAGCGAATCCACGGCGCGGGCCCATTGATGATTCGCCATAGTGTTCACACAGCCACGCCGACTTTGTGCGTTCGTGAACGTGGGCGTAGCCTTGGGAGGCGGAGCCCCCGGTAGCACCTGCAAAAAGAAGACCGCTCAGGCAAGTAAATATGCGCAGTAGCAAGGAGGATGTACGTGGGAGTGCGACGCGGAGTCCCGGAAGCCACCGTCGCTAGGTTGCCTGTTTACCATCGCGTTCTCATGGCCCTGCAACATCGCAACGCTAAGACGGTGTCGAGCGGAGAACTAGCCACTGAATCTGGTGTCAACAGTGCCAAACTCCGCAAAGACCTCAGCTACCTCGGGTCGTACGGAACTCGTGGGGTCGGCTACGACGTTGCGTTCCTCGTGTACCAGATTGCCCGGGAGCTCGGGCTGAACCGTGACTGGCCCGTCGTCATCATTGGGATCGGGAATCTCGGTCGAGCACTTGCTAACTATGGCGGATTCGCCTCTCGTGGCTTTCGCGTTGTCGGCCTCCTCGACTGCGACGGTGACACGATTGGACAGCAGGTCGGTCCTGTTCTGCTCGACCTCGGCGTAGATCCCGGCACTGCCAGGGCAGCAATCGGTGCGGAGGTACTCTCCAGCACCGTGCGCCATCTTGACGACCTGGAGCAGCTGATCGTCCACTCGCGGCCAGCTATCGCTGTGATCGCGACCCCAGCTGATGCCGCTCAGGACGTCTGCGATCGGTTGGTTGCGTCAGGCCTGAAGAGTATTCTCAACTTCGCCCCGGTGGTGCTGTCAGTACCGAGTGACGTCGAAGTCCGGAAAGTCGATCTTGCAACCGAGCTGCAGATTCTGGCTTTTCACGAACAGCGTCGCAACCAGGAGACCGAGCTCGCGGTGGCCCTTAGTGCAGGACAGCGGGATCATGCTGCGCCGCAGAATCGACGTGAAGACCCAGATTCGCGCTACGTGGATTACATAGATTGCCTCGACCCCAAAAATCGTAAGGAGCGGGTAGTCGACCTCGAATCCCGCGAGCAGCGAGAACCAGAAGAACCCGATCTCATTGCCAGTGGAGGGAAACTGTGAGCCTGCTATTGGTGGGAATCAGCCACCGAACCGCGCCGGTCACCTTGTTGGATCAGATTGCCAGCCAGACCGACTCCGTTGCTGCCCTGCGCAAAGACATCGCGGTATCTCCCTACGTCGCCGAGGTAATGGCGATTAATACCTGTAACCGACTTGAGGTCGTCGCCGATGTGACCCGGTACCACGGCGCCGTGGCAGATATCTCTAGCCGCCTCGCCAAACACACCGGTATTCACATCGATGACCTGACGACCCACCTCTACGTGCATTTTGAAGAGCGGGCGGTGCACCACTTGTTCTCCGTCGCGGCAGGTCTCGATTCGATGATCGTTGGTGAGCAACAGATTCTCGGGCAGGTCCGTACCGCCCTGGCCGAGGCTCAGAACGCAGGTAATGCTGGCCGCGCACTGAATGAATTGGCACAGAACTCGCTACGGGTCGCGAAACGAGTCCACACTGACACTGGAATCGACCGCCATGGCGCCTCTGTCGTCACCGTGGCGTTGGATCAGGCTCAAGCGCAGATGGGCCCGGGAGTAGCGCAGCGAGCGCTCGTGGTTGGCGCCGGAGCGATGAGTTCGCTCACCATTCAGACTCTGCGAACTCGCGGGGTCGCATCGGTCGAGGTTGCCAGCCGTAGCGCTGAGTCAAGCACTCGTGCGGCGCAAGCCTACGGCGCGCAACCAATCGCAATGGAGGGTGTCTGCGAGTCCCTGGAATCGGCCGATTTAGTTGTCAGCGCGACGGGTGCTACCGGCGTTGTGCTGACGGCGGAGTCAGTGGCGCAGGCAATGAAAGATCGCTCAGATCATCCACTTGTCGTCGTCGATCTTGCACTCCCGCACGACACTGACCCGCTGATTGCAGATCTGCCTGGAGTGACGCGGATTGACCTGGCTTCCCTGGCCGATCTACCAGGTGCGGCGGCGCCTCACGCTGATCTCATCGCTGCGAAGAATATCATAGATGGTGAGGTTCTCACCTTCGTCGCGTTACAAGCCGCAGCCCGGGTGGAGCCGATCGTCGTATCGTTGCGAGCGAAAGCCGACCTCGTTCTTGAGGCGGAACTTGAACGACTGAGGCTCAAACAACCAGGGCTATCCCAGGGTGAAATCGCTGCCGTTGAACAGACGCTGCGCCGCACGGTCTCGACAATTTTGCACACCCCGACCGTGCGCATGAAGCAGTTCGCCGCTGATCCCGATGGTGAACGCTATGCCCAGGCGCTCCATGCACTTTTTGATTTGGACCCCGAGTCTGTCAGTTCGCTATCTGAGGCGAGTCAAGCTAGTGGGGACCACGAGGTTCTTGATCAGGAAAGGCCTGGAGCTGACGCAGGGTGGATTACGTGACACAAAACCCGATCAGGGTTGCCACACGACGTAGTCAGCTAGCGATGACTCAGTCCCACCTGATCGCTAACGAATTGGCCCGGCTTACCGGCCGCCCGACCGAGCTCGTCGAGGTCACGACACTCGGCGATGTGACGAAGGGATCAGTGTCTAGCTTTGGCGGAGTTGGGGTATTCGTCGGAGCAGTCCGAGAAGCGATTTTGGATGGCCGCGCAGATATCGGTGTGCACTCTCTCAAAGACCTCCCTACCTACCCACAAGAAGGCCTCACCATCGCTGCCATCCCGCGTCGAGAAGACCCAAGCGATGCGCTGTGCGCCGGGACTGCGACCTCGCTAGATGGACTGGCACGCGGAGTATCGGTCGGAACTGGTTCGCTTCGCCGAGGTGCCCAACTCCGGGCCCAGCGGCCCGATCTCGTGGTGGTCGACATCCGCGGAAACGTCGAAACGCGCCTAGCGAGAGTCGCTGATGGCGACCTTGCCGGTGTGATCCTCGCTACGGCGGGACTCCACCGGCTGGGGAGGCACTCTGCTATTTCTGCACGCCTAAATCCGCAGGTTATGCTTCCTGCACCGGGGCAGGGTGCGCTCGCGGTTGAAACCCGGTTTGATCTCGAAAGTCGGGATGCTGATTTGCACAAAGCACTATCTACCCTCGATGATTTAACTACCCGCGCCGCCGTTACTAGCGAGCGCGCAGTGTTGAATGAACTGGAAGCAGGGTGTTCAGCGCCGGTTGCGGCCTTGGCTGTCGTCTCTGAACCCCCCATTGGTTCTGAGCAACTGTCCCAAGATCGCGACCTGTTCCTGCAGGCATTAGTCGCTTCGATTGATGGCTCGCAGGTAATCCGTTTGTCCGTTTCTGGCCCCGCCGGTGACGCTGACAGAGTCGGTCGCGAATTAGCGAGCGAGCTGTTGGCCGCAGGTGCGGCTAGCTTGTTGGGAGAACCCAGACAGTGACTACCGCCCGCCCCCGAAAGACCCGCCCCGTCGGAACGATCTCACTCGTTTCAGCAGGTCCGGGTGATCCCGAACTGCTGACCATTCGCGCCTCGAACCTGCTGGCGGCGGCTGATGCTGTGGTGGCCGATGCCGATGTTGTCGACATCGCAACTCGCTACGCACCCGACGCAGAGCTCATTGCCGTGGTTGACGACGACGGTCTCCCCCTGGACCACATCGCACGGGCAAAGAAGACCATCGAGAACGCTCGCGCTAGCAAGGACGTCGTGCGGCTCTTCTCGGGTGACCCGCTCATGGACGGAGCGATTGCGACCGAAGCCAACGTCCTGCACCGTTCCAAGCTGCCGTTTGAGATTGCCCCTGGTGTCTCGCAGCTATCTGGTGTCGCGGCCTACGTAGGATTTCCCCTCACGAGCAACAAGGCCCGGGAGGTTCGCGTGGTTCAGGTCGATGCTGTTGAGGACTGGTCCGTGTTGGCCGATCCCAAGCTCACAGTCATCGTGCGGGATGGGGCCGACAGCGCCGTCGAGATCTCTAAGGCACTGCTTGCCGCCGGTCGCCACCCGAATACCCCGATCGCGATCACCAGAGGAGCCACTACCGTCGAGCAGCGCACTATTGCCACGACTCTCGATGAGCTACCAGCAGTAGTGAAGGCCTCGAAACAGGCGGGTCCAGGGATTGTCGTCATCGGCGATGTTTTGAATGCCCGCGAGAAACTGTCGTGGTTCGAAACGAAGCCGCTGTTCGGTTGGCGAGTACTCGTCCCGAGGACAAAAGATCAAGCGGGTGACCTCTCCGAACACCTGCGGCGCTACGGCGCCGTCCCGGTGGAAGTTCCGACGATTTCGGTGGAGCCACCGCGCACCCCACAGCAGATGGATCGCGCAATTCAGGGTCTCGTCAGTGGTCGCTACCAGTGGGTCGCATTTACGAGCGCGAACGCGGTGAAGGCAGTCCGTGAGAAGTTTGAGGAGTACGGCCTCGATGCCCGCGCGATGGCGGGTCTGAAGGTCGCTGCCGTTGGCGACGCGACAGCGAACGCACTTATCGCCTTCGGAGTGAAGCCTGAGCTCGTACCCAGCGGCGAACAATCCAGCGCCGGGCTACTCGCGGAGTGGCAGCCTTACGATGCCGAGGTCGACCCAATAGACCGGATCTTTCTTCCACGCGCGGATATCGCCACCGAGGCCCTGGTGGCCGGACTGCAAGACATCGGCTGGGAAGTTGACGACATCACCGCGTACCGGACAGTTCGCGCGGCGCCGCCGCCGGCCGAGACTCGTGAGGCAATTAAGACGGGTGGGTTTGATGCGGTGCTCTTCACCTCATCAAGCACAGTAAGAAACCTCGTCGGAATCGCTGGTAAGCCGCATGCCTGCACAGTCGTTGCGGCGATTGGTCCGCAGACCTCCAAAGCCGCCGAGGAGCACGGCCTCCGGGTTGACGTGCTCGCCGACACACCGAACGTTATGGTCCTAGCGGATAACCTTGCAGCTCACGCTGAACAGCTACGCCTGACGGCAATCGAAAACGGCGATGCCACGTGGCGCCCGTCGCGGCGCCGGGCGGGTTCCCGCCGACGGTCGTCCAAAAAGTAAGTCGGGCAGAGGCAAGGCTGCCACCCTGAGAAACTGCCATACAGGAAGCGGGATAACTGAGATGACCAACGAAGGAATCGTCGCCCGACCCCGGCGTTTGCGTAGGACGGCTGCTCTGCGTCGCCTTGTCGCCGAGACTCGACTAGCTCCCGCTGATCTTGTGCAGCCACTGTTCTACCGAGAAGGGATTAGCGAACCGCGCGAGGTCGCGGCGATGCCCGGCGTTGTTCAGCACACACTGGACTCGTTGAAGGTTGCCGTTGACGAGGCCGTCGCGGCAGGGGTTGGTGGTGTCACCCTCTTTGCCGTTCCCGAAAATCGCGATGAGCTCGGATCAGGAGCGACGGACTACGACGGCGCGCTTAACACCGCGGTCCGCACAATCGTCTCGCACGTTGGTGACAGCACGGTGGTTATGGCTGATCTGTGTCTGGATGAGTTCACCTCGCATGGCCATTGCGGGATGCTCACCCGCCAGGGCATCGTCGATAACGACCTGACACTGGGGCGCTACCAGGAGATGGCCCTGGTGCTGGCTGATGCTGGAGCGCACGTGCTGGGTACGAGCGGAATGATGGATGGCCAGGTCGCTGCTGTCCGGAGCACATTGGATGAGGGCGGCTACCACCGGGTGCTGATCCTGGCGTATGCGGCGAAGTACTCGTCGGCGTTCTACGGACCGTTCCGTGAGGCCGTGGACTCCACACTCAGCGGTAGTCGCGATACGTATCAGCAGGACCCGGCCAACCGTCGCGAGGCAACCCGCGAGGTCGTGCTTGATCTGGCTGAAGGTGCTGACATCGTGCTGGTCAAGCCGGCGATGCCCTATCTCGACGTACTCTCGGAGGTAGCGGCGGTTGTTTCAGTCCCGGTTGCTGCGTACCAGGTGTCGGGTGAGTACGCGATGATCGAGGCCGCTGCGGCGAATGGGTGGATCGACCGGGAGACGGCGATTGACGAAGCATTGATCTCGATCAAGCGGGCGGGTGCGGACATTATCTTTAGCTATTATGCCACTGAAGTCGCCGGAAAGCTTCCGTCGTAGCGTCCGGTAAATATGGCCGCGTAAGGTTTGCTTTGTGAAGGATCAACCGACCGATGCCAGTGCGGCACTTTTTGCCCGTGGACAGCGCGTAACTCCCGGTGGGGTTAATAGCCCCGTTCGTGCCTTCGGTGCTGTCGGCGGAACTCCGCGGTTCATGGTGTCCGGCTCTGGCCCCTACGTCGTTGACGCAGACGGGAATGAGTACGTCGATCTCATAGGTTCCTGGGGCCCGGCAATCTTGGGCCACGCCCACCAGAGTGTGATCGACAGCGTCTTGGACGCGGCCCTTCGCGGGTTGTCGTTCGGTGCCCCGAGTCCCGGTGAGGTGGCACTAGCCGAAGAGATCGTCAGCCGAGTTTCTGCCGTGGAGCAGGTGCGACTGGTGAGCTCCGGTACCGAGGCAACAATGTCAGCGATCCGACTTGCTCGGGGGTTCACCGGGCGGGACAAGATCATCAAGTTCGCCGGCTGCTATCACGGCCATGGCGATTCTTTGCTGGCTGCGGCGGGATCAGGTGTCGTGACCTTCGGCTTGCCGGATTCTCCCGGTGTCACCGCGGCGATTGCGGGGGACACCATCGTCTTGCCGTACAACGATTTGGGAGCCGTTCGGGAGACCTTCGAGACTCTCGGAGACCAAATAGCCTGCATCATCACCGAAGCGATTCCAGCAAATATGGGTGTCGTCCCGCCGTTGCCCGGATTTAACGCAGGTCTGGCGCAGGTCTGCAAAGAAAACGGCGCATTGCTAATTTCTGATGAGGTGATGACCGGGTTCCGGGTATCTCCAGCCGGATGGTTTGGGTTGGAAGCCGCCCAGGAGGGGTGGAAACCTGACCTACTGACGTTCGGCAAAGTGATGGGCGGAGGCCTACCTGCAGCGGCTTTCGGCGGCCGAGAGGATGTGATGGCGCTACTGGCCCCGAACGGCCCGGTCTATCAGGCCGGAACGCTGTCGGGTAATCCGGTTGCCGTCGCAGCCGGACTCACCACCCTGCAACTCTGCGATTCAGAGGTTTACCGCCACCTTGACGAGACCGCGGTCTTGGTCGGCAAACTCGCCAGCGATGCGTTGACGGCCCAGGGCGTTGAACACCAGCTACAGACCGGTGGGAATCTGTTCAGTATCTTTTTCTCTGCTGATCCGGTGACGAACTTTGAACAGGCAAAAGCACAGGAAGTATTTCGTTACCCGCCGTTCTTCCATGCGATGCTCGACGCGGGAGTCTCGTTGCCACCCTCGGTTTATGAGTCATGGTTCGTGTCGGCGGCACACGACGAGGCAGCCCTTGACAGAATTGTCCTCGCGCTACCAGCGGCCGCGAAAGCTGCCGCGGCAGCACAGCCGTGATGTGTCATCCTGACAACGATGCTCTATATCTGCACGGACCCCTGCACGGCAACAAACCAGAAGACTGACCAAAGAGAAGGTTGTGTAACCAGCTGATGGCAGAAGAAACGATCGTCCACTTGATGCGCCACGGCGAGGTCTACAACCCTGAGGGAATCCTGTACGGGCGGCTACCTGGCTTTCATCTCTCCGACCTAGGCCAGCAGATGGCGGTTCAGGTCGCGAACACGATTAAGGATCGCGACATCGTCGCTGTGTGGGCATCACCATTGGAGCGCGCTCAGCAGACGGCAACGCCACTTGCGGAGGCGAAGGGATTAGAGATCCATACCGATGAGCGGATTATTGAGGCTAGCAACGTCTTCGAAGGCAAAAAAGTCTCAATTGGCGACGGTGTCTTGCGAGAGCCGAAGTATTGGCGCTACCTCTACGACCCGTTCAAGCCGTCATGGGGTGAGCCCTATAAGCAGTTAGCTGCTCGGATGGAATCGGCTGTGAAAGCAGCCCGGGAGGAGGCGCGCGGCCACGAAATCGTCCTCGTTAGCCACCAGCTACCCGTCTGGATCTCCAGACTGTCTTTTGAGGACCGCAGACTCTGGCATGATCCGCGTCATCGGCAGTGCGCTCTCGCATCGCTGACCTCGCTGGTCTTCGACGGCGATACTCTCACGGCCATCGTCTACACCGAACCCGCCGCAGACCTGGATGCCAAGGCCAGTAAGGGTGCCGGGGCCTGACATGTATGCGCCATCTTCGAGCAGCCACACCTCGACGGATCGCCAGGTCGGTCGGGTCGTTGGTGTTCTGTTTGCGGTGGCAACACTTCTTTTTGTTACGGCTTGTGGAACAGCCGCTCAAGGTCAGTCGCAATCCCGATTCGTTGCCGGTGACGGGACCGTTACCTTGCTGCAGCCCGATGACCGCGACGCGGCGCCAGATGTAACGGGGGAGTTCCTCGACGGTCAACCGTTCGCGCTGCGTACCTATGCGGGGCAGGTGGTGGTCGTGAATGTCTGGGCCTCCTGGTGTGCACCATGCCGCGCCGAAGCGCCCGCCTTGAACCAGATTGCCCGTGAGACGGCCGACCAGGATGTGCAGTTCATCGGCCTCGACACGCGAGACTCTCGGGCGGCCGCTGCGGCGTTCATCCGCCGATTCGAGGTGCCGTATCCAAGCGTGTGGGATCCCGATGCAACGATCCAGTTGGCCTTCCGCGACACGCTCCCACCGCAGGCAATTCCGTCGACATTATTCGTCGATAAGCAGGGCCGGGTGGCCGGTCGGGTACTTGGCGAAGTTGATCGCACCCAGCTCCGCGAGATTGTCACCGCGCTGGCAAACGAACCGAATGTTTCGTCGACATCGTCATCATGAATGCCCTGACATGGTCATTTAGCACTATCTCCGAGACCGTCACTAGCGGGTCCCTCTTGCTCGCGATTCCACTGGCGATCGCCGCGGGGTTGCTCTCCTTTCTATCGCCGTGCGTTCTGCCGCTGGTGCCGGGCTACCTGTCATTCATCACCGGGCTGACAGGAGCGGAGCTGGCAAACGAAGACGGGCAACTTGATGCCAAAGGTCGCTCGCGCATCATCCTGGGTTGCAGTCTGTTTGTGCTCGGGTTCAGCGTCGTCTTCGTCGCCCTGGGTGCCGCTTTCGGAGCTATTAGTGGGTGGCTACTCGAGTACCAAACGACGCTTCAGCGGGTGCTGGGCATTGTCGTGATTCTGATGGGGTTGATGTTCGCCGGGTGGATCCCAGGCTTACAGCGGGAATGGCGTATCCATCAAGCCCCGACGTACGGGCTATGGGGAGCGCCACTGCTCGGATTCCTTTTCGGGCTTGGCTGGACACCATGTATTGGACCGACGTTGGCCGCAGTCCTTGGACTAGCCGCCAACGAGGGTAGTGCCCTGCGTGGGGCCATGCTGAGTGTCGCCTACTGCATCGGCCTGGGCCTTCCGTTTCTGCTCGTTGGGCTAGCTTTTAGGCGTGCTGCTGGTGCTCTGGGTTGGGTCAGACGGCACTACCTGCTGATCATGCGAGTCGGGGGTGGCATGTTGGTCCTTGTGGGCGTACTTCTTGTGACCGGATTATGGGACGAACTCACTGTCCAGCTACGAGTTTGGGCTGGCGCTTTCGAGGTGGCGATCTAGATGAGCACAGGTGATCCAGGGACTCGGGAGAGTCAACGCCGTGATGACGAGTCGGCAACCGCCGATCTCAGCACAGCTCCAAAGAGTGACGTTCCCAGCTCTGCGGTCGGGCTCGGGTCTAGGGGATGGCTTCGCTGGATGTGGCGTCAGCTCACCAGTATGCGTACTGCGTTGCTGTTGCTGTTCCTGCTCGCTATCGGCAGTATTCCGGGCTCGATCCTCCCGCAGAAGTCGATTCAGCCTAGTGAAGTCACTCGCTACCTAGCCGACAATCCTGGGTTGGGTCAGTTCTTCGACTCGATCGGCTTCTTTAACGTCTTCTCGACGCCTTGGTACGTCGCCATCTATCTCCTGCTGCTGGTGTCACTTGTTGGCTGCATCGTCCCGCGCACGCGCTTGCATTGGAAAGCGATGCGATCACTCCCACCGAAGGCACCGTCGCGATTGAGTCGGCTCGCGGAATCCTCGTCCTGGGAGGTCGACTCAACCGCTCTGGCACCGCAGGATGTGCTGAATGAGACAGCGCAGGAGCTGCAGAGAAAACGCTGGCGGATACATGTCACGGACTTCGACGGCTCGACTGGCGCGGTGTCCGGCGAAAAGGGCTACCTGCGAGAAACCGGCAACCTAATTTTCCACATCGCAATCGTGGTGCTTCTGCTGGCCGTTGCCCTCGGCGGAATGTTCGGGTGGCGGGGCCAGGCGCTGGTTATTGAAGGGGAGAGCTTCTCCGACACGGTCACGCAATATGACAGCTTTAATGCGGGTCGCCTGGTCGATTCAGGCGACCTTCCGCCTTTCAGCTTCACTCTTAACTCGTTCACTGCCACTTTCCAAGAGGCGGGCGACCAGCAGGGATCCCCGCGTACCTTCGAGGCCGATGTCACCTACCGTGACAACCCGGAAGCAACCCCGGCGCAAAAGACAGTGCAGGTTAACGATCCGCTCATCGTGGACGGTGCCAAAGCCTTCCTCGTGGGACACGGGTACGCACCGGTCATCGAAGTGAAAGATCCCGACGGGCAGGTTATCTACGAGGCACCGACCGTATTCCTGCAGACGGACGGAAACTTCACGTCGAACGGAGTTGTCAAGCTCCCCGATAACGACCCCCGACTCGGATTCCAGGCACTCTTCCTGCCAACGGCATCAGTCGACGAAGTCCTCGGACCGATTTCGACTTTCCCGGATCTACTTGATCCAGCTATTTTCCTTTCGGCGTGGGAAGGCGATCTTGGTCTTGATGACGGGATCCCGCAAAGTGTCTATCGGATGGATACCTCCAAGATGACGCAGCTCGGTATTAAGGCAATCGTGCCGGGAGAGAGCTGGGAGCTACCCGGCGGTAGGGGATCAGTCAGTCTCACAGGCGTGAAGCAGTACGCCGTGTTCGATGTTGCCTACGATCCGGCACGGTTCTACGCCCTGGGGGGATCGATATTCGCGATCTTGGGCCTGATGTTGTCGCTGTTCATTCCTCGTCGACGGGTGTTCGTGCGGGTTACTGGCAACGCGACCAGTACCCCATCCGGCGATGGACCCGGCACTCGGATCGAAGTCGCTGGGCTGTCCCGAACGGATGAGTCAGGGCTCAAACCGGCCGTCGAAGAGATCGCTGCAGTTGTGGCCCAGATCGTTCCGCCTGCTTCCGAGCCAGTAACTGATCAGACCAGTTCTCAGGCCGGACGCGATGCGTGATAGACAAGAAGAATACTGGCACTTTTCGAGTGGAAGGCTCACCGACAAATGAGCGTAAACGAATCGCTAGCGCAGATTAGTAACGGGCTTGTCTACAGCTCGATGGTGGTCTACGCCGGGTCGCTGGTCCTCTTTGCTTCCTCGTTTGCATCGAGTCGTCCACTGGATGAGGCCGACTCCGATGCCAGCGAAGCAGATGCCAAGACTAAGGCCACTACGCCCGCTGAGGCCTCCTCCGCCGCAGCTGTAGCGAAGGCGGGAAAAGCGCAGGCGAAGACCTCAGCCAGCAAAAGCAGCGCTCGTGCAGCTACGCCCGCATCCTCGGCGGCCACGTCAGCTTCCTCGAGTGCTTCCGACCATGGGAAGAGCGATAACCGCGAGCTTGCACCTGGGCGTAAAGCGGGCAATATTGCGATGTCGCTCATGTGGCTCGCCACATTGCTGCTCGCGGCGGGAGTCATGGCTCGGGGCTTCTCTGCTGGTCGGGTGCCGTGGGGAAATATGTACGAGTTCTCGATTTCCTCGGCCTTAGCGGTGGCCGTGATATTCCTGATTATCTCGTGGAAGCGCGATATCCGTTGGCTTGGGATGTTCGTCGTCGGCGCAGTCTTGTTGACGCTGGGTGCCGCCGTGACGATCCTGTATACGGACAGTGCGCAACTCGTTCCGGCATTGAAGTCTTTTTGGCTGGTGATCCATGTCCTAGCGGCGATCATCTGTGGCGGCGCGTTCACGGTTGGTGCTGGCTATACGGTTGCCTATCTGATTCGGGAGCGCGCTGAGAAGAAGGCTCTAGCGGCCGGGACGACCGTTGCGGGCTGGTTCTCGTCGAGAGTGCCGCAAGCTGATCGCCTTGACTCGATGGCCTACCGAATCAATGCATTCGTTTTCCCGCTGTGGACCTTCGCTGTCATCGCCGGAGCGATTTGGGCGGAGAATGCCTGGGGTCGTTATTGGGGCTGGGACCCCAAGGAGACGTGGGCATTTATCACGTGGGTCATCTACGCCGGATACCTGCACGCGCGGGCTACGGCAGGTTGGCGTGGCCGCAAGGCAGCCGTTATCGGCCTACTAGGATTTACCGCTTTTCTGATTAACTACTTCGGCGTCAACTTCTTTGCCTCCGGCCTGCACTCCTACGCCGGGGTGAGCTAATACCTGCGTGGTCTCCCGAGGCAGGGTACCCAACGGCTACGAAGGCCTGTCAGGTTTGCGCCTGGAATCCCAGTCCAGCTTCGACAGAAAGTCGGGATCGTCGTCGGGGCCTTGGGGTGGCCAGCTTCCCCCTCCGCCGTTGTTATCGGAGCCACCCTCACGCGAGGCTGCATTTGGGCGACCAAAGAAGAACCACAGCACGGCTCCGCCGATCCACAAAAAGATGATCATAAAGATCCACAGCCATTTAGGGAGTGAGCGAATTTCGTCGCGCGGTGCCGTGATCGCGTCGATCAGTGCATAGATCGTTATCGCGACCGGGATCAGAATCAAAATCGCCCTTAACACACCTACAGCTTACGACGATCCGATCGCTAGCGACAACCGGCTAGCCCGTCAGGCCGAAGGGAAGTTCGCCCCCTTTAGCGCTACACACTGCGGGACGTACCCTAGACCTATGTCACAGCGCACGGGTGGGCCTAATGGGTCAGCCGACGATAGCGACGCAAGAGAGAGCAGCGATGCAGCCGAGAATCTCGTCCAACAACAAGGAAGTGGGCGCAGATCCCTCTTCGCAAAACATCCGTTCTTGGTTTACACAATCTTGCGTATCGGCATCCTGCTGGCTGTTGGTGCGGTCCTCGCCCTCCTCGGCGCGCGCGGGCTGATCCTCATCCTGCTGGCCTTCGTACTGTCCGCAGTCGTGTCCTATGTCCTGCTGTCGTCACAACGCGACGAGGTGGGCTCTCGGATGGGGGGGTTCTTTAGGCGGCTCAATGAGCGAATCGAAGTGTCCACGCGCAGCGAAGATGACCTATCCGAGGATCAAGCCAGTGTGGTTCATGACGAGCAGAGCACGCCTCCCGCCGATACGGGGATCGATCCACCTGAGGCGCAAAACAACTCAGCCGGATAACGCGATTCCGAGCGTCACCAGTGATCCGTAGAGCAGCTGGATGCGCCCAGTCCAGGCTAGGACGGGTATGAGCTCGGTGCCATTAGCTCCCCGCTTGACGAGCTGCCAGGGGATGAATGCGGCCGGAAGTGCGGCTAGGGCGATGAGAGAAACCGGCGGGAAATCGTCGATAAACCCGATTCCACCTAGCCCGACGAGCGCCGTAATCGCGAACGGGAGGAATAGGCAGAAGCCGTAGAAGTCCCGGGTATTGGCCTCACCCATGCGAACAGCTAGCGTCTGCTTTCCGGCAATGGTATCTCCAGGGATATCTCGCAGATTGTTAATGATGAGCAGGGCACAGGCCAAGGTGCCGACCGGAATAGCAAAAAGAATCGCGATAAGGAGAATCTGTTCGGTTAAGACAAATGTTGTCCCAACGACGGCAACGAGCCCGAAGAAGACAAAGACAAAGAGTTCCCCAAGTCCTGCGTAGCCATATGGGCGGGGTCCGCCGGTATAGAACCAAGCAGCGGCCACGGCAAGGGCGCCGACGATCAGCAGCCACCAGGCCTGGGTGAGCAGCACCAAAAGCAGCCCGGAGACGACTGCCACGCCGAAGGCTATGAATGCCGCCCGTTTCACATCTGCTGCGGCAGCCAGCCCCTGACCCACCAGTCGGATAGGTCCGACTCGCTCGGTGTCGGTTCCACGGATTCCATCGGAGTAGTCGTTGGCGTAGTTGACGCCGATCTGCAGTGCGAGGGAAACGATCAGCGCGAGGAAGGTGCGGAGCGCAAATGCGGATGCCCCGATCTCAACCCCGCTGAATGATGCAACGGCCGCGCCCACGGCTACCGGGACGATAGCTGCCGGGAGAGTACGGGGCCGCGCACCCAAAACCCACTGATGGCGGGTGGTCGGTTTCCTGGTCATCGGCGCGACCCGGCAGACTCGCGCAAAGCGTCCCGATCGACTTTCCCGGTCGGCAGGGTGGGTAAATCGTCCAGGATGGTGACGGTGCGGGGACGCGCTTCGGCACTGAGCGCACTCGCAGCGCGTTCGATGACGGACCTCGTGAGTTGCTCAGGTGTCAGCTCGTTCATCGTGCTCGCAACGATGAACGCGGTGATCCTCGATCCCCACTGGCTATCGGCACTAGCGACGACGGCGGCTTGCGCAACCAACGGATGGTCTACCACGGCAGCTTCAACGGCTGCTACCGACACGTTGACTCCGCCAACGTGCACGACATCGTCGATGCGACCCGCCACGACGAGTCTGCCCTGGTCATCAATGCGCCCGAGGTCGCTCGTGCGGTGCACACCATGACGGAAGCTCGCCTCGGTGAGGTCAGGTCGCAGCCGGTAACCGCGGGCAATAGACGGGCTACCTAGCTCGATCGTGCCGATCCCGTCATTATTCGGATTGGCAATCCGGACCGATACTCCCGGGAGTGGCGTGCCGTCGTATACACAGCCGCCGCAGGTTTCGGTCATTCCGTAGGTCGTGGTGATGTTTGCGCCCATGGCTCGAGCATGAGTAATCAGTCCGGGCGCAGCAGCAGCGCCACCGATGAGGATCGAGTCATACGCGCTGAGGCAATCGCCCGCTACCGGACCAAGATCGACGATACGAGCTAGTTGCGTTGGGACCAGAGCCGTGCGTAGCTTCGCGCCGTCGGTTTCGCATAGTGATCGAGCGGCCCGAGTCGCGTTAGCGAACTCGTCGGCCAAGAAGTGTCCAGCGCCGCCGACGCTGTCCAATGGCACCGGTGGGACACCGGAAAGGTAGGCCCGGACTAAAACGAGTAGGCCGGCAACGTGGTGAGCCGGTAGTGCCATTACCCATCGCCCCGGCCCTGCGAGCCGGGTATCCGTGGCCCGTGCGCTAGCAATCAGGGCAGAGCCTGACAGCAGTACGCCGCGCGGTTCACCCATCGACCCCGAGGTGGTGACCACAAAAGCGACATCATTGTCTTCTAAAGGCACGGACGGATCATCGGGACGGACTGCTTTCAGAATCCGTTCAACGTACTCCGGGGGCCCCACTGGAAGGGGTGCGATCGCGGGACCTTCCCCGTTCAGGGCAGTCGGTAGCTCACTCGCCAGCGTCAGCACCCCATCTGGGCCGGGCTCAACAGTCAACCGGGTCAACTCACGTGTAGTCATCGGGCGTTAGCCTAGGTGACATGGATTCCCGTACTCGATACCCACTGCCACCGGTTGTCGCTGAGGACAGCCCGGCGTCACTTGACCCCTCCTACTCCTCAATCGAACCTGGCGCGGTTTGGCAAGCCCACGGCGACTACCGGGATATCAAGTACGAGGTGTCGACCGGTGATGCCGCCGGAATCGCCAAGATCACTATTAACCGCCCGCAGAAGCGCAATGCGTTTCGCCCACAAACGCTTTTCGAGCTGACGAATGCCTTCAACGTGGCTCGTGACGATGACAAGATCGGCGTCATCGTGTTGACCGGCCAAGGTGACTGGGCGTTCTGCTCCGGTGGCGACCAAGTTGTTCGAGGTAACGACGGCTACATCGGTGACGATGCAGTCGCGAAGAAGGGGATTGGTCGGTTGAACGTGCTGGATCTGCAGGTGCAGATCCGCCGAACCCCGAAGCCCGTCGTCGCAATGATTGCCGGATACGCGGTCGGCGGTGGACATGTGCTGCACATCGTTTGCGATCTCACGATTGCTGCAGACAATGCGCGTTTCGGCCAGACCGGGCCGAAGGTCGGCTCCTTCGATGGTGGTTACGGATCCGGATTGCTGGCGGCCCAAATCGGCCAAAAGCGGTCGCGCGAGATTTGGATGCTCTGCCGCCAATACGGTGCCGAACAGGCATACGATTGGGGCCTAGTTAACGAAGTCGTCCCGCTTCCCGAGCTCGAAATCGCCACGGTAGATGCCTGCAAGGAAATGCTGGCGCACTCGCCATTGGCCCTCCGCATGCTGAAGGCATCCCACAATGCTGCCGACGATGGTCTCGCAGGTGTCCAACAGCTCGCCGGGGATGCGACCTTGCTGTTCTATATGACGGAGGAAGCCCAAGAAGGTCGCGATGCCTACAAAGAGAAGCGCGCACCGGACTTTGCGCAGTTCCCCAAGCGGCCGTGACGGCCCCGGGGCTCGCCGCGGTCCTCGCGAACTGCACCCCGTTTGCGATTCCGTTGGTTACGAACTTTCGTGGGATCACCCACCGCGAAGGTGTGCTTATTGTCGGACCAAGCGGGACTGGTGAGTTTGCGCCGTTCCTTGAGCACGACGACGCGACGGCAGCGCGCTGGTTGGCGAGTGCGATTGAGGCTGCCTGGGGCCATTGGCCGCAAGCTCACCGCAGCGAGGTGCCGGTGAACGCGATCATCCCGGCGGTCGCTGCAGACCAGGCGGCTGCGATGACCGAGCAGGCGCTTCGTGAGCATGGTTCGATGACGGTCAAGGTCAAAGTTGCTGCGCCGGGCCAGACACTGGCCGACGACCTCGCCCGAGTCGAGGCCGTCCGTCGCGCCCAGCGTTCCCACCCACATCGCGGGATTAGCGAGTTCCAGATTCGAATCGACGTCAACGGCGTCTGGGGCGTCACCGAAGCCGTCACCGCAATCCGGGAACTCAATGTTGTTGCCGGCGGATTGGAGTACGTCGAACAACCCTGTGCAACGTTGGACGAGCTCGCCCAGGTACGAGCCCGAGTTGAGGTTCCGATCGCGGCTGACGAGTCGATCCGCACATCGGCGGACCCGAAGCGTGCTGTCACTAGTGGCGCGGTGGACATCATCGTGATCAAGGTCCCCCCACTGGGCGGAGTCAATCGCGCGCTAGAGATCTGCGACCAGGCGGCCGTGCCGGTTGTTGTCTCGGGAGCAATGGACTCCTCGGTTGGACTAGCGAGCGGGATCGCGCTGGCCGCTGCGCTGCCGGATCTGCCCTATGCCTGCGGGCTGGGGACCGGGGCGCTTCTTGTGGCGGACGTGGTCGACGATCCGATTGTTCCGAGCAACGGAATGCTGACGGTCGGTCGCATTGAGCCTGACCCCGATGCCCTCGCCGCCGCCGCGGATAGGATGGATGCTGAGCGCAGTCAATGGTGGCGGGACCGCCTTGAGCGGGCATGGAACTCCGGTGGGCAGGATCTCGTGGGATCGCTGATCAAGGCATGATCCGTGAGAGTGAGTTCCGGTCGTGTCAGGTGAGCAGCGCTCTGTGAACGCGAAGATTTCCGCAAATCACGCAAGGATGCCAGCGTGAATGAGTCGACGGCATTGGCCCGCACCGTCGTGTTGAGGTTGCTAGCGGCCGGAGTCCGAGACGTTGTCCTCGCGCCCGGGTCCCGCTCGGCGCCGCTTGCTCTCGCACTTGCCGAGGCAGAGCGGCGGCACCGGATTCGGTTGTATGTGCGCGTTGACGAGCGCAGCGCAGGCTTCCTCGCATTGGGTCTAGCGAAGATCTCCCGTTGCCCGGTTCCGGTTGTCTGCACGAGCGGAAGCGCGGTGGCCAACCTCGCGCCGGCCGTCGTTGAAGCGGCCTACGCAGGTGTCGCACTGGTTGCGATTACTGCCGATCGTCCCCCTGAACTCCGCGGAGTTGGCTCGAATCAGACGATCGATCAGGTGGGGTTTTTTGGCCAACAGGTCCGCACCGCGGTCGATGTCGTGACTTACCCAGATGAGCGGGATCCCGAGAAGTCCGTAATCCTGACCGTCGATCGCGTGCTGGCAGATGCGCAAGGAGTGGCCGGTGGTGGACCTGCTCCCGTGCATCTCAACCTTGCGTTCCGGGAACCTTTGGTACCGGATAGCGCTTGGGACGCGATCCAATGCGAGCCTAATCCAGGAACCATTGGCGCCCGCGCCGTGAGCAGCCCGGCGAATGGTGAAATCGCGGAGATGAAGGCCGCGAGAAGTTCCGAGGACGCCGAAAGTTCACGAAAGCCACATCTGCCGCTCCGAGAGCCGATCAACTACATCGCAGGTGATCTTGGACTAGCCCATGTCCCGACCCGAGGCGTGGTGCTGGTCGGCGACGTCCCAGTCCGACAGATCAGCGAGCAAGCGATCGAGCTGGCGGATGCGTGCGGGTGGCCACTGATCAGCGAACCGTCGGGTAACGGTGCCGGCGGTGCGACCTTCATCCCCGGGGCGTCGCTAGGCTTGGCTGACCCAACGTTCCTCAAGAACAATCAGCCCGAGCTGGTTGTCACGATCGGTCGATTCGGACTGAGTCGACCCGTTATGTCGCTCGTGCGTTCTGCGGAGCACCACGTGGTGGTCCACGTTGGCGGGAAGGACCGGCCGGACCCGTTGCGCACTGGCGCCGTCGTGCTGAGCGGGGTACCGAGAATTCCGACAACGGACAGTCTGGTGTCGTGGACCGGTCGGGAATCTGGATGGTTACAGGCCTGGCAGCAATTGGCGTTGCGCGTTCGCGAACGGATCGACCTCGCTCTGCAAGCCCCCCCAGTCACAGGACTCGACGTCGCGATCGAGGTATGGAATGCCGCCGAATCTGCTGATCTGATCCTGGCGGCTGCCAGTCGGACAACGCGGTACTTCGAGGCAGTCACTGATTCCCGCGCCGACCCCCCGTGGATCATCGGGAACCGAGGCACCTCGGGCATCGACGGGCTGATCTCCACCGCGTACGGAGCGGGATTGGCGCGGCTGCACGCTCTAAACGGTCCGGGAGGCTCGAGTTCTCCGGATGCCCGGATATTCGCGGTGGTCGGGGACCTTGCCTTCCTCCACGACCATAACGGACTACTCGCTCCAACCGAGGAACGCCGCCCCAACCTGACCCTGGTGGTCGTAGACAACAACGGTGGCGGAATCTTCTCCTCGCTGGAACAGGGATCCGACGATTACCAAGGCGACTTCGAACGAGTTTTCGGTACCCCACCTGATCAAGACCTGGTTGCCATCGCCGCAGCTACTGGCTGGCAGACGCATTCGGTCGCCACGAACGCTGAACTGCGGGCTGCCCTCGCGGGGAGCGCGACAGGAACGCAGGTGATCGTCGTTCGAGCAGCCGACCGCATCGTCGAGCAGCGCCAGTGGGCTGAGGTGTTGGGGACGGATGAAGAGGGGAAAGATCTCCCGCGCTAGTGCGGTAACTTCCGTCAAACGGATCGTTGACGTTCAGCCGCTCTTCTAGTGCCGCGACCCTATGGGCGGTGCCGACGACGAATCCCCAGCGCCTGGGAGAGGCAGCGATTGAGCAGGTCACAGCCGCACGTCGGTGGTCAGTGCGCGGCTCAGTCCGAGCTGAGTGCGTGCCGCATGGCCAGCAGTTTGGCTTCGGACTCCTCCACCTCGGCAGACGGATTCGATCCGGCGACGATTCCGCAGCCGACAAATAGTCTGATCCGGTTCGGGGTCGCTGGGTCGATTGCGCCGCAACGCAACGCGATCCCAAACTCACCATCACCGTTGGCATCCATCCAACCGACCGGGCCCGCGTAGCGGCCACGATCGAGTTGCTCTATCTGGCTGATCATCGCGAAGGCGCGCTCGGTCGGTGTTCCGCAGACTGCCGCGGTGGGATGCAACGACGCTGCAAGTGCCAAAGCGGGGGTTTCGTCGACCAGCAGACCCGAGACATCAGTGGCTAGATGCTGCACGTTCGCCAACCGCAGGATGCTCGGTCGGATCGGCACGACCAGATCTGTGCAGTGGGTCGACAGCGCAGCCGCGACTGAGGTCACGGCATACGAATGTTCTTCCAGATTCTTGCCGGACTCGCGGAGTTCGTCGGCTAGGCGCCCGTCTGCGCCGGAGTCCTCATCGGTCCGAACAGTGCCGGCCAATACCCGTGAAGTCACCTGGTCTCCCTGGCGACGAACGAGCAGTTCCGGTGTCGCTCCGATGAGACCGTCAACACAGAAAGCCCAGCATTCTGGGAAAGTGCTTGCTAGCCGGTTGAGCAGATGGCGCGGATCCAGCGGTCGCTCTGTTGTTGCGACGACATCGCGGGCAAGGACGACCTTGTCCAGTGCGCCAGCGTTTATCCGGGCGACGGCCTCGGTGACGGATGCTTTCCATTGGCCGATCTGGCGGCCCGCTACATCGGAACTAACGCGCCCAGGCGTCGGGGGAGTTTCGGTGACGGCTAGGTCCACATCGGGGAGATCGCCGTCGTTGGAAATAACCGTCAGCCAGGCTTTTCCATCGCGGCGACCAACAATGACCTCCGGAACGACGAGAACGCTATTGCCTGGTTGAGAGTCGAAGGCGAAAGAGGCAAAGGCCACTGGACCCGAACCCGGTTGCATCACTGAGTCGCTGACCTGGGCGCTGGCGCATAACCGCGTCCACCAGCGGCTTGCGCGACTAAACCTTTCGGTGCCGCTGACTGCGTACCGGGCCGCCTCGCCCCAGCCGACCAGTCCTTCTCCACCTCTGACCCACGACAGCGCGTCATGGCTCGGGAGGAGCGCAAGTAAGTCAGCGGGCTCCTCAATGGGAAATGAGCTCACGCGAAGGCGTGGTTCTTTAAGCCGCGATCCACTCACCTAAGTAAGCCTACGCCTACCCGTGCCGAGCGGGAGGGCGTAGGTTTACCAGTTATGACCCGTGCGGACCTAGGCAAAGAGCCAACAGAAGTTGCATCGATGTTCGATCAGGTTGCTGATCGGTACGACACCACCAACGATGTGCTCTCCCTTGGGCAGACTCGGGCATGGCGCACGGCGACTTTTCGGGCACTGGAGCCCCGCCCAGATGACTGCATTCTGGATCTGGCGGCCGGAACCGGATCCAGTACCGCTCCATTTGCCGAAATCGGCGCGTACGCAGTGCCATGTGACTTCAGCCTTGGGATGCTGGGTGAGGGTCAACGCCGTCTGCCGACGCTCCCGTTCGTTGCTGGAGACGCGCTTGCGCTGCCGTTCGCCGACAACTCGTTCGATGGTGTGACGATGTCGTTCGGCTTGCGGAATGTCGCGGATCCCAGCGCGGCTCTGGCCGAGATGTACCGCGTAGCTCGACCTCGCGGGCGACTCGTGATCTGCGAGTTCAGCACCCCTAGTCACGAGGCGTTCCGAACTGTCTACCTCGAGTACCTGATGAAGGCGCTACCCGCATTTGCTTGGAAGGTTGCATCCAATCCAGAGGCCTACGCCTACCTCGCAGAGTCCATTCGCGCGTGGCCCGCGCAGGAAGAGCTATCGCACGTGATCCAGCGAGCGGGCTGGTCAGACGTCCAGTGGCGGAACCTCACGGGCGGCGTCGTCGCTCTACACCGCGCAGTGAAGGTCTAGTCCGCCCTGGCCGCTGTCCAATCGTGACGTTGCGTGAGGAGGGCATGTCTGCCGTTTGCGGGAATCCAACCGCCTCGGTAGGGCGACGGTGGTATTCGCGGGAGTAGACTTCGCAAATCGCGACTTCGTGAAAGTTTTCACAAGCGCACGAAGTCGCGGTGCGACACCGACTAGCAAGAGAAGGTGGGTTCTCTCCGAGCCAGCGGGAGAAACTGCATTCGCTTCCCTAGTATTGCAACGGCATGTCCACTGCGAACGATCGTCAACAGATAGGGAGGCGCTAGGTGGCTAATCCTTATCTACCGATTTTCGCCCTCGGCTTGTTGGCGTTTTTGTTTGCTTGCGTTTCCGTGACATTGGCAAGTGTCGTCGGACCGAAGCGGTACAACCGTGCAAAGCGTGATGCTTATGAGTGTGGGATCGACCCGACTCCGCAGCCGGTAGGTGGCGGGCACTTCACCGTCAAGTACTACCTCACCGCGATGCTTTTTATCATCTTCGATATTGAGATTGTGTTCCTCTACCCCTGGGCGGTTTCGTTCGACGCACTAGGGTTGTTCGCAGTGATGGAAGTCATCCTGTTCATCGTCACGGTGCTGTGCGTGTACGCCTTTGTTTGGCGCCGCGGCGGATTGCAATGGGACTAGCTGCCGTGGAATTCGCTGATATGAAGATCGCAACCAGAACTGCAACATCAGATACGTACGTGAACCGGCTGAAAGCAGGCACGAGATGGGCCTAGAAGACAAACTCCCGAGTGGATTTCTCCTGACCACGGTGGAATCCGTCCACGGCTACGCGCAGAAGAGTTCACTGTGGCCAGTGACATTCGGTCTTGCGTGCTGCGCGATCGAGATGATGGCCAGCGGCGCCGGACGCTTTGACCTTGCACGGTTCGGTATGGAGGTCTTTCGTCCATCGCCACGCCAAGCTGATCTGATGATTGTTGCCGGTCGCGTGAGCCAGAAGATGGCACCGATCCTGCGCCAGGTTTACGACCAAATGCCCGAGCCCAAGTGGGTCATTTCGATGGGCGTCTGCGCCTCATCCGGTGGAATGTTCAACAACTACGCGATCGTCCAAGGTGTGGACCACATTGTTCCGGTCGACATCTATCTTCCAGGTTGCCCGCCGCGCCCCGAGATGTTGATGGACGCGATCCTCAAACTCCACGACCAGATCCAGAACACCCGAATGGGCCCAAACCTCATTGCGGATCAGCAAGCCGCCGAACAGAAGGCCCTCATGGCTGAGCCGCTAATCGAGATGAAGGGGTTGCTGAGGTGAGCGAACTCAACCCCCCACAGACTCCTGAAGGTCTGCCCGTTACGCCAGCTGAAGCGGTCGAAATACCTCTCGCGGACATCACCGGCGCAGGCCCCAACCTTGTCGAGGTCCGCGTCGGAGCATTTGGTGTCCACGGGAGCCCGGATGTCTCGGGCTACGGTGGATTGATCAGCAAGATCGAGATCGCTGGGGGATCCGAACGCCCCTACGGCAGCTACTTTGACGAGGTCGCCGACGACCTCGCAGCAAACCTTGGCTCGGACTATAACGAAGCCATCGAAAAGGTCGTTGTCAATCGCGGCGAGGTGACGTTCTATGTGCATCGCGAGCGGATTGCTCAGGTCTGTCAGGCAATGCTGCACGATCCGCTGCTTCGGTTCGAACTGTGTCTGGGCGTCAGCGGTGTCCACTGGCCTAACGAGCTCGATCGCGAACTCCACGCCGTCTACCACCTGCGCTCGATCACCCATAACCGCATCGTTCGCCTTGAGGTGACCTGCCCCGATAGCGACCCGCACGTCCCATCTACGACGTCGGTCTACCCAACGAACGACTGGCACGAGCGTGAAACCTACGACTTCTTCGGCATCATCTTTGATGGGCACCCATACCTGACCCGCATTGAAATGCCCGACGACTGGCTTGGGCACCCACAGCGCAAGGACTACCCCCTCGGAGGCATTCCCGTTGAGTACAAGGGAGCCACCGTCCCACCCCCGGACAAGAGGAGGTCGTACAGCTGATGAGTGACACGACCTATACCCAAATGGGCGATACAGATGAGAAGGCCGCAGGCAGTGGGCCGCGCGAGTCGGATTACTACGAAACGACCGAGGGCGATCGGGTTTACGACGTCCAAGGGGGCGACTGGGACACGATCCTGGCCCCGCCAACCGGCGAGAAGGACCGCCTGATCGTCAATATGGGACCGCAGCATCCCTCCACCCACGGAGTCTTGCGCCTCATCGTCGAACTGGATGGCGAATCAGTACAGAGCGTCCGCGCCGCGATCGGCTATCTGCACACCGGTATCGAAAAGAACATGGAGTTCCGTACCTGGACCCAGGGTGCGACGTTCGTCACGCGGATGGATTACGTCGCCGGTCTACACAACGAATTGGCCTATGCACTAGCCGTCGAGCGGCTACTCGGAATCGAAGACCAGATCCCCGACCGCGCCAGCGTGATTCGCGTACTGCTCTCGGAGCTGTGCCGGGCATCATCACACCTCGTCGCGATTGCTACCGGTGGTCTCGAACTAGGGGCACTCACCGGTATGACGGTCGGCTTCCGCGACCGCGAGTTGATTCTGGATATCTTCGAATCGATCACTGGTGTGCGGATGAACCATGGCTACATCCGCCCTGGTGGGGTTTCGCACAATCTGCCGGATGGCATCGAAGGCGATATTGCTGAGGCAGTCAAGGTCCTGCGCAAGCGCTCACAGGACGTACACAATCTCCTTGTCGGTAATGCGATTTGGCTCGGCCGCACTCAAGGCGTGGGTCACCTTGACCTCGCCGGTTGTATGGCACTGGGTGTGACCGGACCTATTCTGCGGTCAACCGGCCTGCCCTTCGACATCCGGAAGACTGATCCGTACTGCGGTTTCGAGAACTACGAGTTCGAGGTCGCCACCCAGACGACGTGCGATGTATACGGGCGGTTCTTGGTCCGCCTTGAGGAGATCTCCCAATCGCTGAACATCGTTGAACAGTGCCTCGACAAGCTGAAGCCAGGTCCGGTGATGGTGGCGGATAAGAAGATTGCCTGGCCCGCGGATTTGACCGTTGGTCCAGATGGACAAGGCAACTCGCTCGCCCACATCAAGCAGATCATGGGTACCTCCATGGAGGCACTGATCCACCACTTCAAGCTCGTCACCGAAGGATTCCAGGTCCCGCCCGGTCAGGTCTACGTCCCGACCGAGGGCGCGAAAGGTGAGCTGGGAGTGCATCTGGTCAGTGACGGTGGAACCAGACCGTACCGAGCGCATATGCGCGAACCGAGCTTTACCAATTTGCAGGCGATCGCGGCGATGTGTGAGGGCGGAATGCTCAGCGATGTGGTGGCCTCAATCTCAAGTATCGACCCAGTGATGGGTGGGGTGGATCGCTAATGGCACTGACGGATGAGACGCGCACGGAGCTCGTTGAGATCATCAAACGTTACCCGGATCACGCCCGCTCGGCCCTGAATCCGATGCTGCACCTGACGCAATCTGTACAGGGGTATGTCTCGCCGGAGGCCATCGAACTGTGCGCTGAGCTGCTCGACCTTTCACCGGCCGAGGTTTCCGCCGTGGCGACGTTCTACACGATGTACAAGCGTCGGCCGGTCGGCACACACCTCATTGGGATTTGCGTGAACCCGCAATGCGGAATCCTGGGCGGGGAAGAGATCTTCGACTCGCTGTGCAGTGACCTTGGCATCGGCAACGACGAGACCACCGAAGACGGGATGTTCACCGTTGAGAAGATTGAGTGCCAAGCTGCCTGCACCTATGCTCCGTCCACCACCTTGGACTGGGAGTTCATGGACGATATGAGCATTGACAAAATGCGGGATGTCGTGACGAAACTACGAAACGGCGAGAGAGTCGAATCGACCCGAGGCCCAGCGATTCGCGATTTCCGAGCCACGGAACGCGCAATCGCCGGTTTTGACGACGGGCTCGGTCACTCCGGCGGGAACAATGCCGATGCGGTCATGCTGGCCGGACTCAACGTCGCCAAAGCCGAGGGAATGCCTGATGTGGATGGGGGCAACAAGTAATGCCATTAACCCCGAACCTGACCGCTCACTGGAACGAGCCTGACTCCTATACCGTTGCCGGCTACGAGCGTCACCATGGCTACGAAGCGCTTCGTAAAGCACTAGAAATGAACCCTGACGACATCATCGATGTCGTTAAGGAATCAGGCCTGCGCGGCCGCGGTGGGGCCGGATTCCCGACCGGACTGAAGTGGAGTTTCGTTCCGCAAGACGACGGCAAACCTCACTATCTGGTTGTGAACGGCGATGAGTCAGAACCGGGATCCTGTAAGGATGTCCCGTTGATGCTGGCAAGCTCCCAGCACCTCATTGAGGGCATGATCGTCACCTCGTTCGCGATCCGGGCACACCACGCGTTCCTCTACATCCGGGGCGAAGTTCCGCACGTTATTCGGCGGATGAACGAGGCAGTGCGTGACGCCTACAAAGCGGGTTACCTCGGTAAGAACATCCTTGGCTCCGGCTACGACATGGACATCACCGTTCACGCCGGAGCAGGCGCCTATATCTGCGGTGAAGAGACCGCGCTACTGAGCTCACTTGAGGGTATGCGCGGCCAGCCCCGACTCAAACCGCCCTTCCCCGCCGTTGCTGGACTCTACGCAGCTCCGACGGTCGTGAACAACGTCGAGACCATCGCCAGCGTTCCGGCGATCCTGCGCAACGGTGCGGACTGGTACGGGTCTTTTGGCACTGAAAAGTCCAAAGGAATTAAGGTCTTCTCGGTCTCTGGGCACGTGAACAATCCCGGTATTTTCGAAGCGCCACTGGGGATCACCATGCGTGAACTACTCGGCTATGCCGGCGGAGTTCGCGACGGTCACAAACTGAAGTTCTTCGTGCCCGGCGGTTCCTCTGTGCCGCTATTGACCGAAGAGCACCTCGACGCCGAACTCTCATATGAGGGAATGGAGGCAGTTGGCACGATGCTCGGCACAGCTACACCGATGGTCTTCGACGAGACGGTCTCGGTGGTCAGAGCCATCACCGGGTGGCTGGACTTCTACAAACACGAGTCTTGCGGTAAGTGCACGCCATGCCGTGAAGGCACGTGGTGGATCGACCAACTCCTGCATTCGCTGCAAGCCGGGACCGGCAAGACCGAAGACCTCAAACAGCTAGAGGAACTCTGCGCGCAGATTCTCGGTCGTTCCTTCTGCGCACTCGGCGACGCCGCTGCGACGCCTTATCCGGCCGCGATGAAGTACTTTGCTAACGAGTTCGAAGACGGTACCCACATCAGCGCCAATGCTCAGTTCAACCCAGCCGCATCCATCGTTTTCCCGGGGGTGACCACGTCATGACCGTGACCACATCAAAATCGGGTGAGATCACGCAACCACCCGTGGATCTGGTGTCGTGCACGATTGATGGCATCGGGATTCAGGTGCCTAAAGGCACGCTGATTATTCGGGCGGCCGAGCAAATCGGTATCGAGATTCCGCGGTTCTGCGATCATCCTCTCCTCACACCAGCGGCTAACTGCCGGATGTGTCTGGTCGAGATTGTTGGTCAGCCTAAACCCCAGCCCTCGTGCGCCATCCTGGTCGGCGCCGACATGGAGATCAAGACCGCCAATACCTCCACAGTTGCTGACCAAGCTCAGCGCGGCGTGATGGAGTTTCTCCTTATCAACCACCCGCTTGACTGTCCGGTGTGCGACAAGGGCGGCGAATGCCCACTCCAGAATCAGGCGATGTCGCACGGAAATGGGGAGAGCTACTTTCGCGGCGTGAAGCGAACCTTCCCGAAGCCGATCGCCATCTCCACCCAAATCCTGCTCGATCGGGAACGTTGTGTGTCCTGTGCCCGGTGTACCCGATTCTCCGATGAGATCGCCGGTGATCCGCTCATCGAGTTAATTGACCGAGGTGCGCAGCAGCAGGTCGGTATTGCCGACGACAAGCCATTCGACTCTTATTTCTCAGGCAATACAGTGCAGATCTGCCCTGTTGGTGCACTGACCAGCAAGGACTATCGGTTCCGGGCACGTCCGTTCGATCTTGTCTCGACTCCTACTGCGTGCGAACACTGCGCATCTGGGTGTGCGCTGCGCACCGATGAGCGCCGCAGCAAAGTGATGCGACGGTTGGCCTGGGACGATCCAGAGGTCAACGAGGATTGGAACTGCGATAAAGGCCGATTCGCCTTCCGCTACCTGCACGAAGACCGGATTACCCACCCACTCGTCCGTGACGAAGACGGAGAGTTGGTCGTCGCGAGCTGGCCAGAAGCACTCGCAATCGCAGCGGAGAAGCTGACCGCAGCGCGAGGTAAGACTGGTGTCATCACCGGCGGACGGGTCACCCGTGAGGATGCCTACGCCTACGCGAAGTTCACGCGCATCGCATTGGAATCTGACGATATCGACTTCCGCGCCCGGGCAATTTCTGCTGAAGAGACACAGCTCCTACACTCGGCCATTGCTGGATCAGAACTCGGCGTCACGTATACCGAACTGGAACGATCGCCCATGGTCTTGATGGTTGGCTTGGAGCCCGAGGAAGAGTCCCCAATGATCTTCCTTCGGCTACGCAAAGGGGTCCAGGCAGGAACTGCTAAAACAGCGGCAATCTCGTCATGGTCCAGCCCAGGTTTCACTAAAACCGGTGGCGTCGTGCTTGCTGCTCCACCCGGATCAGAGGCTGAGCTCTTGGCTGCGCTCGGCGCGGGTTCGGATTCCTTATCTGATGCGGCCAAGGGTGTTGCCGAGGCGCTGAAGGACAACGGCGCGATCATCCTGGTCGGGGAACGCCTAGCGAGTCAGGTCGGCGGGATTTCTGCTGCCGCGAAACTGGCTGCTGATACGGGAGCGTCGCTGGCATGGGTTCCACGTCGCGCTGGTGAGCGGGGCGCACTGGATGCTGGAGCCTTGGCGGGACTTTTGCCTGGTGGCCGCCCGATCACTGAAGTATCAGCGCGCGCCGAGGTTGCGGCTGTTTGGGGTGTCAGTGTTGATGCCCTTCCGGTCGAAGCCGGTCTGACTGTCGACGGAATCATTGAGGCGCTGACGACAGTTCCGGGCACAGCTGATGAGGCTGATACCTCAGACACAGCTGATGCCGCAGAGGACGACGAGGAGTTTGAGCCCCGGATCACCGCATTGGTGCTGGCTGGTGTGGAGATCGACGACTTCCCGAATCCTGACGAGTTCCGATTGGCACTGTCTGAGGCCTCCGTTGTCATCAGTCTCGAGACGCGACTTTCCGGTGTAGAAGCCTACGCAGATGTTGTCTTCCCCGTCGCGGTTGATACCGAGCGCGCCGGTTCCTACACCGACTGGGAAGGCCGTATTCGAACCTTCGGACAGGTGATGGCTGACGCGACAACGATTACCGACGGTCGTGTTCTTGCGATGCTCGCTGATGTGATGGATGTGTCGATCGGTACCGGTGAACCGCTGCCGATGCGTAGAGAACTTGACGCACTTGGTTCTTATGCTGGACCTCGGCCCGCGATGACAGCCATGACGGCCCCAGTCTCAAGCACCCCAGGGCTTGCAAAGGCGCACTTGGCAAGCTGGCGGCACCTGCTGGACAACAGCATGTTGGCCACGGGTGAGGAGTATCTCGCGGGGACGGCACGCCCGTCTGTCGCACGAATGTCAGCGGCAACCGCCGCCGGGATTGGCGCAAGCGTTGAGGACTTTGTGACAGTCAGCAATGACAATGGCGCTATTGTCTTGCCGCTTGTTGTGACAGATATGCCCGATGGAGTTGTGTGGGTGCCTGGTAATTCGCCAGGATCGACAGTGAACGCGACGCTAAGCGTTGCTCCAGGTGCGATCGTCGGGATCAGTCAAGGGGGTCAGAGATGAACCAGGATCTGACCGGTGCAGATTTGCTGCCAGCCAACGAACAGACTCTCGCGGGATTCGGGCTTGACCCGGTATGGCTCGTCATCCTCAAGGTGCTCGGCGTCTTCGTCATTCTCGTCATCATCGTGCTCGTCACGATTTGGGCTGAGCGTCGGGTTGTGGCGCGGATGCAGCAGCGAATCGGACCGAACCGCAATGGCCCGTTCGGTCTGCTGCAATCTCTGATGGATGGCTTCAAGCTCGCCTTCAAGGAAGAGATCTTCCCAACGGCAGCGGACAAGATGGTCTATATCATCGCGCCGATCCTCTCGGTCGTCCCCGCGTATATGGCCTGGGCGGTGATTCCGTTCGGACCTGAGGTGTCGATATTCGGACACACCACGCCACTGCAACTCACTGACTTCCCGGTCGCTGTTCTGTACATCCTCGCCATTGCCTCAATCGGTATCTACGGAATAGTGCTCGCCGGATGGGCCTCCGGATCGAGTTACCCCCTCCTCGGTGGGCTGCGCTCAACGGCACAGATGATCTCCTACGAAATTGCCATGGGACTGAGCTTCGTCGGGGTCTTCCTCTTCGCCGGCACCATGTCGACATCGAGCATTGTTAATGGCCAGGTTGAGCTTTGGTACGGCTTGTTATTGCTCCCGAGCTTCCTGATCTACGCCACGGCAATGGTCGGAGAGACCAACCGCGCGCCCTTTGATTTGCCTGAGGCCGAGTCCGAACTCGTCGGTGGGTTCCACACTGAGTACTCCACAATGAAGTTTGCGCTGTTCTTCCTGGCTGAGTACATCAACATGGTGACGGTCTCCGCGGTTGCCGTGACCCTGTTCCTCGGTGGCTGGCGCGCGCCGTGGCCTATCTCGATCTGGGGGGGCGCCAACGAGGGTTGGTACCCAATGATTTGGTTCCTCCTTAAGATCTCGATCTTCATCTTCGCCTTCATCTGGCTGCGGGGTACGTTGCCCCGGTTCCGCTACGACCAGTTCATGCGTTTCGGCTGGAAGGTTCTCATTCCGGCCTCAGTCGCGTGGGTTCTCATCATTGGCATCATTCGCGGTGTCAGCGACGAATATGGCCTTACTCCAATACCGCTATCGATCACCGCTGGTGTGATTCTCGTGGTTGGCGGGCTGTACGTCCTCGGCTGGAATGTCAAGCGCCGTCGGGCAGCCCACCTGGCCACGAAGACAATTCCTACCAAATTCGAGCCACTCGCAGGTGGTTTCCCAGTGCCTCCGCTACCTGGACAGGAGTACCGCCCTCCGCGTCGGACACTGACCGGGGAGGTCGGCGACGCTAGTTCGGCAACAGTTACTACCGATGAGGAGGTGCGTGGTGGTTGATCTACCGAAGCCTGTGAAGGGCTTCTCCACGACCTTCTTCACTATGTTTCGTAAGGTCAATACGGAGCAGTACCCGGAACAGAAGGAGATGTTCCCACCGAAACCAGAATTCCACGGTCGCCATCAGCTGAACCGGCATCCGGATGGCCTGGAGAAGTGCATTGGCTGCGAACTATGTGCCTGGGCGTGTCCCGCGGATGCCATCTATGTCGAGGGCGCGGATAACACCGAAGATGATCGGCATTCGCCCGGCGAACGCTATGGCCGGGTGTACCAAATCAACTACTTGCGTTGCATCCTGTGCGGACTCTGTATTGAGGCATGCCCAACCCGTGCGCTAACGATGACGAACGACTACGAATTGGCTGACAGCAGCCGCGAGAGCCTCATTTACGAGAAGCAGGACCTACTCGCTCCGCTCATGCCGGGCATGGTCGAAGGCCCCCACCCGATGGTCGAGGGAATGAACGAGCAGGATTACTACAACGGCAAAGTCACGAAGGCGACGCCTCTGCAGGTAGCTGAGGTGAAGGCCAAGGACAAAGGCGTGCTCGCTGATGCTGTTGAGACTGATGAGTTGGACGACGCCGACGCGGGCCCGCATGGGGGCGCGGCGTGAATTTGACTTCGTTGCTGGCTGCCAGCAACTCTGGTGAGCAGATTGTTTTTTGGATCTGCGCGACCCTGGCTGTTCTGGGCGCACTGGGAATGTTGCTCAGTAAGAAGCCTGTTCATAGCGCGCTGTTCGTCGCATTCACGATGATCAACCTGGCGATTCTGTACGTATCGCTACAGGCACCTTTCCTGGGAATGATCCAGATCATCGTGTATACCGGCGCCGTCATGATGCTGTTTGTCTTCGTCATGATGATTGTCGGTGTGGACGTGGGATCCCCGGGTACCGAGCTC
>JGI24923J38494_100608_pt1 | contig 39922 bp, 35 predicted proteins | sample LinPFosplate11_FD_38494 | JGI IMG/M metagenome (IMG submission 38494) | reverse complement strand
TGCAGGTCGACTCTAGAGGATCCCACCGAGCAAGACACATTTGCTTCGCGTTATCGGCTTTCAACAATTCTCTGTCTTCCTTTATCATTTCTTTCAAACTGGAACCCTCCATCACTGACAAATTGGTTGCTGCAACAAAATTTCCGATTTCCATAAGATCAGAATGAAATGATCCAGTCAAAACAATGATAATTGAATTTGCAAAATTTTTGTACCGTTCGTTAAAGTCCAGCCGCCCCCAACCGTGCTTGTACGAAACCGTATACTGGTTCAAAATGCTATTCACAAGTCGAACTATAGTCCTTGCTAGATGCGGGTTCCTGCTGCACATATTCAGGACTAGGAACAATGGTGTGGTTTGCCCACCCAAAGGGGGCATTGACCGGGCCAATTCTGTGAGAACCTCCGTAAATGGAATGGAGTTGTAAGAGGTCACCCACTCCCCTTTTGGAATACATGTGGCCACCACAGGTATGGCTGAGGGATGCATGGTGTCCGATGTCACCTGGATGTCCACGATTGGGATACCAGTATTGAATATGTGCATCAAGTTTTTCCTACTCATAAAACCAGTCATAGTGTTGGCTGGATCTCTTATTCCCCTAATCTGAATGTCCCTGAGGAGTGCGTCTTGCTCTTCTGCTCCCATAGTATGCAACTGATTTTGGGGAATTTGGAGACACTCGCTCTCAGAATAGTATACCTTTATACGCTTCCACACTGAAATGACGATAATGGACACCACAACAGCAAAAACCAGCGTAAAGACAATGTTTGTTTTCCAAAAGTCGGCATGTGTCAGTGGTCTTATAAATTGCGTTATTTTGGGGATGGGAGACTCCATAGAACTTTCTTCAGTGCTTTTAGATTAAGATATCAAAAAGACTTTTCAAAAAAATAGGTTTTGTGCAATAAAGCGAGTAACGGTGGGGGTCGTTTTTTCAGCAGATAACCAACGGACGCCGCACCGGCAAATGCGCGTCACTATTGAGGTTTGTATAGAGCTTCAGAGGCTACTGGTACAATTTCCGCTAAACGTTTTTTTTTATTCTGAAAAATAACCACAGCACATTCCACCGATTTTAGATTAATTAAGATATCAAAAAAACTTTTCCAAAAAATAGAACGTTCCTTTCACCAGAAACAAGCAAAATCGAATCCAACAACATTTAGGATGTTTGGGGAATGCGAGTTCAAGCAACCCTACCAATCTAATTTTTAATAATTCTTCCGCTCTAAAAAATGAAATCATTTTGGCTATTTACTAGTGCGCTCTTGCTTGCTACAACAATATGTGTATTCTTCATTGCTAATGCCAAACAAAAATCACCCAATTTCCGATGCCACCCGATGTTCCAACTCCTTTCTTTCGGAAACTCTTTTGAGGATTGCATAACGTCCTTCTCCATGGATCCGGTGCTAAAATCCTCTGTGGGTTTGGAGGAGATAATATCCTCTGCTGAAGAAGGTGGTAAAGCCATTCAAAAGACGCTCGGCACTGCAGAGAAGGGAGTTATAGCAACTGGCAAACTTATTAGGGATAAAATAGATGACATCGGGAAAACGATCTCTAATAGTTCGGCCGCGCTCTTTTATCTGAAAGAGAATTTGGAACAAGCGATGTTTAAAACTGCTAACATAAGTCTAATTCAAACCTACCAGACACAGCTTATGGCCAGTGCTCTCATGAGGATGGTTGATGTAATGGAGGAGACCTTCCGGAGTTTGGCGGAGACTATGATAGTTATCGTATCGATGCCGGGGCTTAGCTGGACCGCGCCTACATTATTACCTCTTGCGAGCTCCATATTGATGAATCTTTCTGGACCGATAGGGGATTGAACTCAGCGCGCAGTCACTTCCTCAGTGTGCGGCATTCCTACTATATTCTTTGTCAGCATGGGGGCTAGGAAGAGATGCTAGCATGCCCAGAATTAAAACGGTCTATCGCTTTCTGCGCCATATGTCGCGCCTATGTCGATTCCCCGTTCCCCAAGTTTATTTTTTCCCCCATTGGATTACTGGATACTTGGAGAGAGTTCTTTTGCCAGTTTTAATGAACAAACATTTTTTTCCGCTTGACGACCAGGCGCTTATAAATCTGAACCAACTGTTTTATCTCATCACTTGAAGATTCACAGTCGATTTTCCCGAAGCTGTTGAACCGCCGAAGCAGCCGGATTAGTCGGCGGCAATTCCGCTCAAATATGTCGTGGTGGCCCTCCGCCCACAGGGTCGCCGCCAACGACACCTCCCTCCTGTACTGGACCCAATCGAAGCTCCCCCCAGGGAGTTTAAAGTCGTGAATGCACTTCTTCGAAATGTCGTGATTGAACGACAGGATAAGCGAACGGATGTCCCTCGGGACTCTAGAGGGCGAATCGCGGCGGCAGCAAGAAAGACCAGATCCCATAGTTGTCTGCTAACTGCAAGAAAAGAACGTTCTTAGATAACTCGGAGCCAGATCGACTCACTGCACTTCACCCCAAGCTTGCAACTTACACACGGCAAGTGCTATATTGTGACGCACGGGATGCTCCTAAGCGCAGATTCGATCCGACGATCCTGTGCCGATGCAATTGCACGAATAACAGTTCTTTTTCAAAAGTTCCCACAAAATGTGCTGACTTTCTACATCACCCCCAGCGTATTTTTTCAAAAAATACCGGTGCTACGCCAAAACAAGTGCTTACGTGTCCTCCAATTTCCGGATTAGTGCCTCACTGGAATCCACCCACTTGTCCAGCTCTTGTTTGCGATCTCTGGCCGTCTTTTTGGAGTGATCGTTTTTGTCCACGAACCAGGGCCAGGAGAATCTAGGTTGGTCAAATAATGTGCGAAGGTCTTCGGGGATCTTCCAGAATTTCCCATCCGGTTGTTTCCACAGCGGACCAAGGAGGTCCACTCCGCGAATCTCATGCGCCTCGTACTTGGATTGATCTATGCTAGAGATGCCGTCGATCACGGAGGCCATGATCCCCGGGGCGTTCACCATGGAGAGCCGGTAGTTTTGCAGCCATTGTAAAAACAGTTTCTGCAAGACTTTTCGGCGAACAGACATGTCGGTGTTGTTTAATGAAAAGTAATTCCCGTTTTTCATGGCTTCACCAACGAATTTCTTAATTGAACCTATGTAGCGCTCCGCTTGGTGGCGTTCTTTTTTGGTCATTAACCAATATATTGGGTTGAACAGATTCCTATCCACCAGTTCTGGTAACTTACTTCCTTCCGTGTTGTAGCCCAACTCCTGGAGTTCTTCAGCCCATGACCAATTGATCAAAGTCTCAACCACCACTTGGCAGTTCCCGATAACATTTACTACGACGAATAACAACGCGAGTAGCATAACCCAAGTTGTTAGAGCTCGCATGCTTTTTTAATCTTGTTCTTCAAAACTTGTTAACGGCAGTTTTTTGTCCATAGCATAAATTGCTGTGCATCTTTTTTTGTGCACTGTAATCACGAACGTAAATTGCCGCACAGATCAGTGGATACACGCGCTAAAGCATAATTGGAAAATCACAAAATATACGAATGGTAACTGCACTTCAAAATCGGTTACAGACTTCCTTCAAAGAACACCCTTTCCGAATAGAGAGGGTTACATTAGTCAAAAATAAACATAAAATTAATTCAGCGTCTTGCGTATATCACACCAAAGTCCAGTATATGATTCAATTTCCTCGTCGCGTTGCCTTTCTTGATTTTGTCGGAATTCAACTAAAAAAACAAGACGCACGCTCACAGAGCAAATGAATGCTTGAAAAAGATTCCCAAAAGATAAATTCGAACATTTCGCGGTCCCTGGTGGGGGGCACCGAACACTATTTCTGTGGCATCCACGAAGGAGGAACGATGTTTGGGTTATGCTTGGGCAATTTATTATGTGTGTCTGCGTTTTCCCAAAGTTTTGGTTCCGAGATTAGGCGCAAATTGCACCGGCTCGTGGCGGCGGCCTTCCTGGAGGACGAACTCGGTTTTTTTTTGGAATCCGCTCACGAATTGGTTTTGTTTGTTCTTAACAGAAAATCCATAAACAGAAATCCAAAATTACTGTCAAGATGCGTAGTATGATGTGGCAAAAAAAATTTATCGACCTCCTCCGAGACAAAAACGATTCATCTGATCAGGACGGTCAATAATAAAATTCCTGCCATGTATTTGATGTGAGCCATCAACGTCACTAGCATGTGAAAAAAGGATGGTGTTTCCACAAAGAACCGCGAAAGTAAGCATTAAATGGAAAGCGGTGTGTCCTCCAAAGTATATATGGGAAATAAAAATACTACCAAAATTCATCACAATCATCTCCGTGACGCTGCAGTAGAAAGCCAAATACCCACTAGGCAAACGCACAGTGTGGTGTAGCTTGTGGAACTGGAAGAAAAAAGATCGATGGGCTATTCTGTGTACGGTGTAAAAAAACAAGTCCCCCCAAAGTATTTCCACCAACAACCGGCTAATGTTTGTGGACAGTGACAGAAGCTGTAATTTAAGCGGGATCCAAAGAAACGTCACCCTTGCACACAAACAAAGCACCAACAAGTTCCGATTCACAACGTCAGCTGCATTCTTGATTACATTAACTTTCGCAGATCTACGAGCCTCGGCAAATGACATCCACCAGTAAATACCAAAAACGTATCCAATTGTTCCCATCATCACCAGCATTTTACCCTAAAATTAGTTAACTGAAAATACACGGTGCCCCCCCCCCCTCTGGATTCCGAGTGCACACAAGATGGAAGTCGTCCACCAAAGAGAGAATAACTTCCCAACACCCCGTGTATTTTGATTTTTTTTTGGATTGCGGAAAGTGCAAGAACAAAAATGACCAGATTCAACTTAGCAATTTATACACAAAATCAGATCAGTCACACAGATTGTTTTTCTTGGTTGGGCGCTGACAAATCATCTCGTGCGCAGCGGCAAGGACACGTAGCGCGCGCGCAAAAGTTCATACAGGTACACGGGCACGTAGTAAACGAACGCGTTGGTGTTGAGCAGCGCACTTCCAGCGAAGAGGCCGGCCACGATCGTGGTGTTTGCCGCCCTCAAATCCCAGGGGGTGAAGATCCGGAACAGAACAAAAGCCCCAAACAGCCACCCCACCGCGTTCCCCAAGCCGCAGATTTTGGAGTCCACCCCGTGGCGCAGGACCGAGAAACCGGCCAGGTACGCGTCAGAAAAGTGTGGGAAGTATAGGGCCGTGGTGAAGTAGTTGTACATGTAAACGACATACCAAGCCTCAAGCACATCCAACACTAGCAGCAGCATGGTCCTTTCTTTCCTAGCCGCATTTTCGTGGATCCTTGAGCCTTTGCCAACCCGATCACAACACAATCAACACTGGAAAATTCTTGTGCACTGTGAGTTTTTTCATGTCTTAGGGGTCGGTGGTTTTTTGGGTGTGTCCAATGACGTTGACGGTGACACAGGGTCGTTGTCGGATTTGCATGGAGGCAAATCGCTTGGAAAAAACTCGGATCTTTATTTAAAAACCGAATTATGGGTCCGCCCAGAGTTTCCCGTAAAAAAAGAAGAGGCAAGAAATCCAGAAAGTCGCACGGAAGTACAAACATTGTCAACGTTTTAAACGAGCTTAGGAGGCAGCTTAAGACGTGGATTAACCAATTGCAATATTCTTCTAGTAGTTAAAAAGGTAGCGATGCAGTAGTAAGCAACTAATAAACTTTAAATGCCGAAGTACTCGAAACTCACACAACTACAACACATCCTTCAGGTCCCAGACACTTATGTGGGCTCCGTTAAGGAGGACTTTGAGACGCATTGGTGCTGGTCTGACGATGACATGACACGCATGACGTTCAAGAAGCTCCTCAACGTCCCAGCAATGCAGAAAATCTTTGACGAGATATTGGTTAATGCTATCGATCACTGGGTCGTCACACGTCAACATAGCAAACACCCCATGACCAAGCTTGACGTGAATATAGATGACGACAAAATCACAATTCGCAATAACGGTGTAGGTATTGAAATCCGTACACACGAGGATACAAAAACGCTAATCCCAATTATGATCTTCGGAATGTTGCTAACCTCCAGCAACTATGATCAAAGTGTCAAGAGAATAGTGGGTGGTCGAAACGGTTATGGAGCCAAACTCACCAACGTGTACAGCGTTAAGTTCCGCCTCACGACTGTAGACCACAAATCCAAGAAGCGCTTCACCTGTTGCTGGTTTGACAATATGTCGCGTCACGACGACCCCGTCATTGAGCACTTCGACGGAAGCCCATACACTGAGGTGGAATTCTACCCCGACTTCAAGCGCTTTGGCATTACCAGTCTCAAACATCCGGTACGTGACGTTATGAAACGCAGGGTGTTTGACATTGCTGCACTAAGCTCTCCGATGTTAGCAGTCAGTTTCCAAGGCAGAGCAATAGAGAACATCACTCAACGAGGGTATTTCCAAAAATTCTTGTCCCCAGACAATGCAATAATAGGTTTTGAGCGCGTCAATTCTAGATGGACAGTTGGCGTAGCCTTGTCAGACACCGAAACGCTGCAGCAAATCTCTTTCGTGAACTGCATTTACACAAGTCATGGAGGCAAGCACGTCGAATATGTGCGTGAAAACATTGTCAAACGTGTTTACGCGCGTTTGAAACAAGCGAAAATTAACTGTGGACGTCCAAACTACATTCGTCAAAATCTATTTCTTTGGGTGACCAGCACAATAGAGAATCCCTGCTTCACATCCCAGTCCAAGGTGGAACTAAAAACACCGTTCCATGAATTCGGAAGCACGTGCCTGGTTAGCGAACGTTTAATCGAATCAATCTGCAAGTCCGAACTCGTAAATCGAGTTACTGACCTCACAGAAGCTAAGAAGAAGAGAGCAGCAATGAGCAAAAGCAGGAAAAGTCATTTACAAATTGATAAATTAGACGACGCCAATTTCGCCGGAACCTCAAAAAGCAGCGAGTGCACGCTAATTCTCACTGAGGGTGATAGTGCTAAAACTTTCGCTGTAACAGGCCTTTCAGCTGTACAGTCCGGTCGTAACACCAAGGGGATTTTCCCGCTGCGTGGCAAGTTGTTAAACGTGCGCAATGTGAGCGAGGAGAAATTTCTGGAGAACAAAGAGATCTCCAATATAATGAAAATTTTGAATTTGCAGAAGGAAATCTCGTATAGCACACCGGAAGAGCTCGACACTTTGCGATATGGAAGCATCACATTACTTTGTGACGCCGATGTGGACGGCTCCCATATACAGGGACTGGTATGCAACTTCATAGCAACATATTTCCCCAATCTATTAAAACATAATTTTATACGGACACTGCGTACTCCAATTGTCAAGGTGCGCGCCCGGAAAGGAAATATAAAAAAGCAATTTTATGATTTGTCTTCCTACAAGAAATGGATGGATATCAACGACGTCGGAGAATGGAAAACCAAATACTACAAAGGTCTCGGAACCTCGACGCCTTCGGAAGCCAAAGAGATATTTAAAGATTATAAGGAAATTGTGTACGAGTTCACTCCAACTTGCTCCCAAAAAATTAGCCTTGCGTTCAGCAAAAATAAAGACTCCAGCGACAAACGGAAGCAATGGATAAACATGAAGTTCCCCAAGTACGGCGGAGATGAGAAAATACACGGTGAGCATGAGGAGAAGGTGGACAATCCAAACCTCGATAGAACATTCCACAGATTTGTCGACACACATCTCGTCGAATTTGCCCGTTACTCCAACACTCGCTCCATTCCATCTCTCTGCGACGGTCTGAAAGTTTCACAACGCAAGTGCCTGTACGGAATGCTGAAAAAGAAAAGAGGGAAGGAGATGAAAGTCTCTCAATTAGCCTCCTTCGTAAGTGACAAAACGGCTTACCGCCATGGTGAGGTGTCTCTTCAAGGGACCATCACTCGTATGGCGGGCACTTTCACCGGATCAAACAATATTAACTTGTTCAAGCCCAATGGACAGTTCGGAAGCCGTTTGAACGGAGGCCACGACGCTGCCAGTCCCAGGTACATATATACCGAGATTAATCCCATCAGCCGGGAAATTTTCCCCATTCTCGACGATCCTGTGCTGAAGATAAACAAGGAGGATGGCCAAACAATAGAGCCCGAGTATTACATGGGCGTTGTTCCGCTAGTGCTGGTCAACGGATGTTCCGGAATCGGAATGGGATATTCTACATCAATACCTAAATTCAACGTAAATGATATAATTTTAATCTGCGAAAAGATATGCAATGGAGAACCATTTACAGAACCAAAACCATGGTACCGCGGCTTTAGGGGAACGATCATTCCCACCCAACAAGGTTACACCACCAGGGGTATCCTCTCACGAGTTGGGCGAAATGTGACCATTTCGGAACTGCCTGTGGGTATGTGGAATGAAAAATTTAAGAAGAGAATAAACACTTTCATTAAGAATAGGCAGCATGGTATTTTGCAAATGCAAGATCATTCCACAGAGACCACGGTTTCTATAGTCGTATCATTCAACAGCCAACGGTCGGCATATGACTCAATGAAAGGCTGCTTGGACGTACACACCTCCCTCTCAACCTCCAACATGCACCTCTATGACCAAAACGGAATACTACAAAAATACACCAAAGTCTCTGATATCATTACATCATTTTCCCAAGTACGATTAAGTTACTATAAAAAGCGATTAGAGTACATGTCCAAAGACCTGAACAAGCGTTTGAAGATGAAGAGGAGCATGTGCAAATTCATCAATGCTGTAATAAATGAAACTATAAAACTGTCTAAGGAAGACACAGTAGCCATATGCCAAAAAATGGAAGCAATGAATCTCAAAAAGGACAATAAGAATTCCTGGGATTACCTTCTAAACTTGCCTCTCAGAAGTCTGACGCCCATCAACGTAAAAAAGCTGCGCAAAGAGGAAGAACACATGTCACAACAATTGAAGACTATTTGCAAAAAGTCGCCCAATGAAGTATGGCTCCAAGAACTCACTCAACTAAAAAGTGCTTTGATGACTAGGAAAAAGTTCTACGACCTTCAGGACTAGGAAAAAGCCAGAAGTAGTTGAAACCTATGAATTCGACTATTGTGTTGGAGATATCAGAGGAAATCCCTGGTAAAAATTGGCTCATTTTGCAACGCATGCGAGGTAAATTCCTCAAATACTTGTTGAGCATTCTTTCCTGATACTTGAATTGGAACAAACTTTTATCTAATGAATAGTTTAGTCCCATTAGAAGCTCAATCTTTTTCCGTGCACACGAAGCTCCACACAGGGTCTTTAATTCAGAGAAGTTCATTAGGCAAAAATTAAGCACATTGTATTGAACACACACGTTACTTTCGGAGCAACTAAAGTCTGTAGTGTTCCAGTCCAAGTCCGAAATTTCTGCAACTCTGCATAATTCTTCCTCTGTGCACACCCAAGTAAATAGACCAAAGGGGGTAATACTACGCAAACGAAGAAGAGCGTACCCAAGGGTTGCCCCAAATTTGCTTCCAGTATTTGTGATGATGTTACTGTGTATTAAATGGTCACTGCTCATACAGAACATCCTTGGTATTAATCTACGCCAAAGGCTTCGGCGCATTTTGTAAGGGAGTCCAAGACGACTCATCGCACGTTTGAAACTGTTCAATTGGCTCCAGTTGTCCGAAGACTTATTCATAATAGGTTGGTGACTGCTCAATCGTCTTTTCCAAATTTTTAGCACATCTATATGAATTTGCAAAGAATCAAGGATCTGTTCAATTATATTATCACAAAGCACATTGTGCCTATTTAATTGGTTTATTCCATAGAGAACAGTGGTTGTGTTTTTTGTATTCATACAAAATAGAGAATTTAAAAGAAATTCAACATTTCCATCCACCATTTTGTTTTTTTGTTAATTAATTGTGTCTTTAAGATTTTTTGATATTTCTCTGATATTTCCAAACACACTTCTTTTTTGGATACTTTTTTTAATCGTTCTCTGATCTTTCCAAACACTTTTTTATCGATCGTCCCTAAACACTTTTGGTTATAAAATAGTTGAGCCATTCCAGTGCCGAGTTTTTTTGGGATTTTTTGGTAAATTTCTTGGAGTTTCCCAGGGTCTGCCTCATTAGAATGCAATAGTTTGAAATTTTGGAGAAACGAATGAAGTTCAGTTGTTCTTGGAAGTTCTTGTATGATTTCCCAATTCTACAGATGTCCAATATATCGGAATCAAATAGAAAGTAATTGTTCTTCTTACAGCTCCTTTCTAGAACATATGATAGCTGCCTTATTACAGATTGGATTACAGTATTGTAATCCCTGAAGTTCGTACATACCAAATAGTTTTCAGAATTCCATGAACGACTGGTGAATGGTTTGTGGAGTACCACTCGTCTCCACAGACGTGTCATAATAAATATCAATTGTTCAATGAACCTACCACAAAAACTTTTAATTTTGAGTACGAATGCACCTCCCACCTTCATCAACCTCAGAGCACAGATTAACTCTGCCAATATGAGTTTGTTGTGCAGGTATTCCTCTGCAGAGTGACCGCAACCAAAAACGCTCACGTCAAATCCACCATCAGCTGTCACCAAGTTACATTTCCCAAACTCTTCCTGATTTAAGCATAGCTTGTCATGGAAGGCCACTTGTAGAAGGTCTCCATAAAGCATGTGGACACACCTGTGGTTGCAGAGCCTTTGGTCAAAACACAGTATTTCGTTGTTAGTTGGAATACTTGAGATCAAACATCTGACATTGTCCAGATTAAGCTTTAGTGCTGTAATATAGTGTAGAAAAGCCTGAGTGAAACCTCCTGGGGCCTCTGCGAGTCCCACGAAATTAATCTTCGAGTACTTTTTCAGAAACGGCATATAGGCCTGGTGAGTCACCAAAATCTCCCAGAGCTTATAATACCCCCTGTTCAGAGGTCTTCCCACTGCACAATGACGCATTTGTTTTGGTAACCTTTTCTCAAAGACGAGCAATGCAAAGGGATCACACCCAAAGCGGAGTTTACTCCACTCGAAATTGGAAATACGATCCAGTTTGTTTTTGCTATGACACATGTTGTGCTGTAGAAGATTAGTGAGAGGGTCCTCCAATGGCGGGGGCGAAGAGTTGGCGTCCAGCAAAATAGTTTTCCTCCTGGTGGAGAAGTGCAGGTCACTGTTTGCATTTGAACATTTCTCCATTAGGAAAATCAACACATCGCAATTGCTAATTATTTGCCGATATTCATTTTTTGGAGGGGTAGCGTTCCACAAGTCGAAGGGAGAGGCAGAATTATGCATAATTGTTAACGCAGTAAGTAGAGCATTACACTTCTTAGCTTTTTTGTCCCATCGGAAACGTTGTATTTTCCAGCTCTTTGTTTTCCAATCAAATTTACACTCCAGCACTGTGTTGTCTGAAACAGGAATGCCCTGGTGGTAATGCTCGTCCAATATTGCATTCTTTACCCATACAAGTTTGCTAAAATATCCTGCAGGATGAAAATTCACATACTCATAGTTGTGATCTCGGACTAGAAGATTGAAACTTGAATTTTTCTCTCGAACCAGAAAATCTATGGTCTGTTGACTAGGAGGTTTCCACTTCCAAATTCGGAATGCATTATCTGAGTACTTGCCACAGGGCAACAATATAATTCCGTCGATGTCGTAATCTTCAAAATTATTGAACAGGTGCTTCAGTTGGGAACAGTAGTCCGGACCTAGTTCAATATATTGGGGTAGCCTCCATTCTACTTGTGTTTGACTTTCAGAAAGCAGAGGTACGCTCAATTCTATTAATTCTATTCTTGACTTCAGCATTTTACTAATACAGCTCTTGCGGTTATGTACAAGCACATCAAACAACTTTATCACAGAGGATATTTTATCCCCACTTTGCTGTAGGAATTCACCCTCAAAAACTGAATCGTTGAGACTGGAAGTGGTCTGACCAATTATGGCAATCATTGTGGTGGTGATTACGTAGACTTTGCATTGCAAAACGTACACGATACAATATTCGCCGTCTGCCTTCACGGTAGCAAAATGATGCAACACGTTGCCAGTTGCTTGAAGGCTATTCCATTGGCTTTTATCCAGTGTCAGTGGTTTCATTTTGGATCGTAGCTCAACACCTACTGAATGTTTATTCAGCAGGGTTTCAACACTGTGTCTCAAATTGTTGCCATCCTCAATGCTCAAAACGTGAGTACAACCATTCATAGACAGACATAGTAGCCTCAGCAATTCTCGGACTTGAGCAAAGAGTTCGTCGTCTCCTAAACTGTCCATCTGCCCTGTAAATTCTAATTCAATCTCATAAGTAGAATTTTTTGACTTAGTTGTCTCCGTCCAACATGCTTGAAATTGAGAAGGAGATGTTTTGAAGTACTTTACCTCACTCAAGGAGATGCTCCAGTTTTCATTTATCTGGAAAACGGTTCGTTGAATAAATCGTACAGCCAACTGGTCGCCCACATTTTTTGGACTGTTCACTGACCTTTCCGACTTAACCGTTCCACAAATATCAAAAAAGGAGTTACTGTGAACGATGGCCTTGTTCACTGTTGTCTTTTCAATAAAGTCGACACCGCTGTCTAGAAGTTGGACAGCTGTGCCTTCGACAAATATGTCACTTAAATTGGACTGTGGAATTGTAAAACGGAATCTTTCAGTGAATATCCGCAAAAATATAGACTTGCTGGCTTTGTATTTGAGTGCGTGTAGCACTCCACCCAGGCGCTGCATTTTGAGAATGCAACAGGTTCTGGAAAGTTGAGTCTGCCATTTTATTATAAATTCCAGCTCCTCGTCGGCGCACGTATAACTGTCTAACACTTCTTTAAGTAATACATCGTCAAACATAACAACTCAAACTGCGCGCGCGCTACTTTTTTTTTATATAACACCAACACCCGGCATGCATCTATATGCTTATTTCCAACCCACGAGTTGAGCGCCTATCCCAAAGCCTGCCCCTTGCCTCGATGAGAAGCTCATGCTCGGCAAATATAGGTCTAAAATACTGAAACAGCAACTGGCCGTGAGACCAATGATAAAGATGTCCTCAAATGAATTCGTATTGTTCTCCGGTACTAACCAGCACGCCAGACCAACAAAAACACCTTCCAAAAGGTATTTACACAGTCGCTTAATAACCTCTCGAAAATTGAATGAACTTCCAACCACAGCGACCTGTTTCTTTTTCTGCTGGCGCTGTTGTTGGCGCTGTTGTTGGCGCTGTTGTTGGCGCTGCTGTTGGCGCTGCTGTTGTTGGCGCTGCTGCTGGCGCTGCTGCTGTTGGCGCTTCTGCTGAACGGCCGGCTGCTCCTTTCCTTGTTGCGTGTAACGACGTTGTTGTTGTATCTGGCGTTGCTGTGCCTGACGTCTAGCATGCTGCTGTTGTACGACTTGTTGCCTTCGCTGTTGAGTTTTTACTTGCTGCTGTTGTTGTTGCTGCCTCAGTTCTTTGGTGGACGGGAACGGCGCAAACTGATTTGCAGAATCGGACATTTTTAGAGACGTTATAAAAAAAAAAACAAAGAACTACATAAAGAATTTTAAGCAATTAATTATTTAAATTCAGGGAAAAATGACAGACTATTTGAGAGTCGACGATCCCATACCAAACCAAAAATATGTCTGTATTTCTATGATCACGCCCGAGGAGCGTGTCAAAAAATTCGAGATTGTGCTGACTAAAAATTTTCTCAGTTGGTTTACACGACCAGGTAGGAAAAAAGCAAAAGGAGAGCAAATCGGTGAATTATACATGAATTGGAGGTACGTAAACGAGTCTAAAGTTCGACAGTTTTTCAACGAAGAGCACGACAACGCCACCTCAGTCTACGGTGTAAAGATCAGGGGCGTGTATGGGGAGCTACACGAGGCCAAAGAACGTGCCAAATACCTCCAAGATATTGACGGCTCTCACCATATATGGGTAGCTACTGTAGGTTATTGGCTACCGATTATGAACACCTCAGACAAAATTCCGGACGAAAATTTTGGTAATGAAACGTTAAACAACCTCATCAGAGAATACAAAGACAACAAAAAGCAAAAGGACATTCTATTCAAAAAGGAATTGGCCGATAAACAACGGGGGCTGGACCCAATCAAAAAGAAGATATTTGAAGAAAGGAACACATGGTTGTCCAAGAAGGACGAAGAGAAAGAAAATGACGAATCCAGTTCCGCCAACACAGATCTTCCACAGCCACCAACTGTCAAGCTCACCGATATAGTGGAGGAGCAACCTCAGGCACAGGAACAAATTCAAGACGACGAAAAGGAAAACAAAAATTCCGCCAACACAGATCTTCCACAGCCACCAACTGTCAAGCTCACCGATATAGTGGAGGAGCAACCTCGGGCACAGGAACAAATTCAAGACGACGAAAAGGAAAACAAAAATTCTGCCAACTCCGATCACGTCGAAACTTCATGACGAACCTTCACGATAGAGGGTGGTAATGTCAGAGGTAGTGAGGGCTTTGTTATAATACACCATCTTTGACAAGCTACCCCTGAAACCCTGTGGGGAGTCAGCGGTCCCCCTTTGCGCCACAAAAAGTGGATACTTTGTGAAGTCGGCTGCAAAGTCGTTTAAATCACAGCTCTGTTGGAGGACCGCGTCAACGAAGATGTCTATGACAGAGTTTGACCATAAACTCACAACAACGTGCATGCTCTTTTGCAAAGGAATGCTGACACGACAAGTGTTGTGCCTCACATCTTTAGTCGGATTGTATTGGACAACCCCCGACTCGCTGATCGTGGAAATGGCGACAACAAGTTCATTTTGGCGCGGCGCCAGATAGATGGCCGGGTTGACGATCTCCGGATTTTCAGGGTCGCTGCGAGTCAGGATAGGTTTAATCTTGCTAAAGTGCTCATCCCAGTCATCGACGCGCAACCAGAAGCTGTACGAGTATGAGGAGCCCTTTCCCCCTTCCAGTTCCACTGGCGGGACAGGTGGGAGGGGAGTCAGCGCATCATGAGTGCCCTTAACGATGACACTCTTATCACTATCCCAGCGGAGCACCACATGTTTAAAAATAAACGTTAACTCGGAACGGTAGATAAACACCAACGCGCCAATCAGACATAAGATGGCTATGGTTTGTAGACTCATTTTTGTTAGTGCTTCTTTGTATTTCACAAGGCATAAATTTTCAACGATGTTTCTCGAAAGTGAAGGTGTTGAACCACATAACGCATGGCAGGACTTCCGCAGGAGAAATCAAAAAAATACCACCGTGGGCTCTGGCAACGGACTGTTCTCAAGTAATTCGATGCTAGACAACTCCACGCTAACGGACTTGCGCCGTGCTTCATCTGTGTCCGTCGATTCTAACTCGCACAATATAGCGTGCCGCCCCTTCGATCTTTTTAATGAGCCGAAATACCCTGGCATCACGTCAGGGTGCGGAAACGGCACCGTAAATGGGAATATGTAGTGGCCGGAATGCGGGCGCAGACCGTGTCTCTTTGCCACAAGCAGGGTGCTGGCCAACTTACCAGAATCGCTTGCAATAAGTGCGTTGGAGAGGTACAGTCGTAGGTTTTGCACAAGTGGCGCGGGCGTGTGGTTCAGCGTCGCAGAATGCTGTCGCCGCAAGAGCATGCGGTGGTGTTCTTCATGCCTCGCCGCTTGTGCTAATGGTCGTGAATTAGAAAAAACGCTCTTGCTGGTGCCCGAGACCGCGTCAAGGTAGAGCAGCTCACACTCTGCGGGCAGAGCTTGATTCCTTCGGCAATGCACTTTCACGCAAGTGCTGTTTAGCCGGTTCATCTTCAATTCAGGTGGCTGTTGCGATGGCCCGTTAAGCGACGGTATGTCTACTAAGTGCTCCGAGGGTTCGAAGGATACACGGTAGCTTGCGCCAACCGGGGAATGTCCCGAACCGACAAAGTCGAAAGTGTTCTCCAACGAACTCGTCTGCCATAGGTTGGCTAACACCCCCGACATCTGCACCCCAGATGCCCCAAACGCGAAGCGCATGTACACCACGGAAGGTGACCAGAAGGCCTCATGCTCCAGGTCGGAGACCAAACCGGTATTCGCTCCAACCACGCGTGTTGCGTTGTAGGTCCAGAGATTGTTGGAGTATGTGGGGGTCCAGCACAACGCCAGTCCGCCCCTCTCCTGAACGTAGGTGTGCCTGTCTGCGTCGCTAGCAAAGGACTGCAGACGCTGGAACTGCGAATTGTCAGCGTCGTGCAAGGAATTGTCGGGCCCGAAAATTAGCCACCCATGCGTGCGAAGCGAGCGACCATCGCCCAACGCGTGGGGCAATCGGACAATAATGTCGTCCAAGCTGGAATGGAGGGCGCCATCGAACACAACCCGCTGCGTGCTGGGTGCTAGGTAAGACTTTAGCATGACGACTGCCCGGAATTCATCCAGTGTCATCCGCAGAATCTTATCCGTGTCCAACCGCTGGAAGCGCAGCTCGTACCCGAGATCATTCAACGACAAGCGAGAGAGGGCATTCGTGAAAGGTTGGCCGGACGCCAGTGAGACGATTTCCGTTTTGCGAACGATGGTACCTGTGGGTAGCAATGGGTGGTCCGGTGTCACAGTCACAAAGTCCGCGAACAGTCCCGTAATAACGTAGCGCCGCTGACCAATGAACAGCGTATGCCCGATGCCGTTAGTGTTTCCGATCGAGCTGATCGTATCACCAGCGGGGGACTCATTGGAGAGTTCGATAGCGCTGCCGCCGCCGTCGGCCAGATAGAATGCCGCGAGAATTTCGTTCATCGACGGCTCGTGGCGCCGCTCCGTCCAGTTGATCGATTCCCGCGCCGAAGGTGGGGTCCAGTCCGAGAAACGCACATTTCCTGTGGTCAGGCTTCGGCGACCAGTGATGCGGAGAAAGTATTCCTGTGGCGTGACTTCGGTGTTTGAACACGAGTAGCGGACCATGGGGTTGTACAGTTTGGTCCCAACGATCTCCCCGTGATACGGCACGAAGTCTGCCGTCGTCCCGGCGTCGAAACTGGACAGCGCAATTCCTGCGTTCGCGGCGAGATCCGCGAGCGTGGAGCTCCCGGTTCCCACCACCACCGCTCCCTTGTGCACGCTGGTGACGTCGTGGAACGGCAGCGTGGAACCGGAAGGATAGCAATCGGAGTACTCGGGGGGCACGGAAAGGCGCGCGGCCGGCAAGGCCGTGAAGGACAGCAACAGTGGGTGCCCCATGTTGCTTACGTCCTGCTGCGTAAAGGTGTACGCAACTCCTTGACGAACGGGGCCGCGGAAGGGGTACGCGCTGGAGCCCTCCAGCTCCAGGTGGTGGCGCAAGAGGGTGTCTTTTGACAGATCCCACGCGATCGCGCGGTGAGACAGGAAGATGGTCCCGGCGGTAAACCTGTACGAATACAGCTCGACAGCCTGAGCGTCGCGAGGAGCCACGTGCACTGGGGGGAGCAGTGTTGCTGGCCGACCGCGATCTGGGCTCGGGAGACACCGTTCGTCGGCGAAGCACCGTTCGGCACAGTAACGACCCTCGTCCGCGGCCTTGTCTAGGTCTTCGACGCGGACCACGAGCCGTTCCATGGACGGCAGGCGGCGGTGCGTGGCGCGCTCCGTACGCACGCGCTTGGGGGCAAACACGTCATTCCATGCCCGGCTGTAGTGGAAACGGGACAAGCCGGCGCTCTTTTGCGGAGCTGCGGAGGAGTCCCGCGGCGCGGTGTGCGACCCCCAAGCGTGGCGCCCCGCGCTTACGAAGCTCCGCACGAAGGGCGCGCGCACCGTCCGGCGGCGCACGTGCTGGAGCAGCTTCAGGCGCACCGGGCCGCTGATGGTAACACGCTTGCCGAGGCTCCCCATGGACGTGGGCAGCAGGTCGCCGCGCGTGGTCTCCGACTCCAGGGCCGCTCGGCGCGAGAGCGTCCACTGGCGCTCCCTCTTCCACCCCCCGCTCGCGCTATCGAAATAGAGCGGGGACTGGGCTCCGCCGAGCGGCTCGCGAGCGTCGAGGAATACACCCTCCAGACGGCGCACCGATCCGTCGGACTCGGTAACCAGCACGCGCGATCCGCCCCCCACCAGCGACGAGCCGTTGAACGTGGCGCCTCCCGAGCCCCCCTCTTCCAGAGCAGCGTGCCGCGCGCCCCCGACCTCCAGGGCGACGGCCCCCGCGGTGCTGCCGTCTAGGCTTACCCGAAAGGGGGCGTGCACCGGGAGGTAGCACACTCCCCCCGTATCGACTCGGACAAGTTGAACGGGCAGCGCCACGCTACCTCTGCTCTGCGAGAGCTCGGCGAACACGCCCCCGGCCGCGTCACGCTTCAAGACCACGGCATTGGAGCCCTCGTCAGCGTCCTCGACGGCCAGCGCGCTCCCGAAATCGGAGCCTACGGTGTGGCGCGTAACGCCCGACGACATCCGCGCAATGTCCGCGCTCCACCGCGCGATGACGGCGAGGCTCTCCCTGCCGTGCAGCCGTGCGCCCACGTGCGTGACATCCGATGGCAGCAGGCCCGGGGGCAGCGCGATCCAACACCTGCACGCAGGCAGCGACAAGTCGAGCACGCCGGCTATATGCACGTCCGCCGCCGTGTCGGCAGGGACGTCGATTTCCCACACGCCCGAAAGCTGCGTGACTGATTTAGGCACGCTCTGCAGACGCAGCAGCGACGCCAGGCGCGCGTCGTACACGCGGAGGCGCCTGCGCTGCGCGCCTAACGGGCAGCGCACGTGCAGGGTCCCCGGACGACTGGCGTAAGGCATGAGCGAAAAGTGGCCGCCCAGCGACTGGTTCATGCTCTCCAGTAGCTCCGGCAGCGAGCAGGCCTCCTCCAGGGAGAAGAGCGCCGCGTCCGCCGAACCCAGCACCAGGCCGAAGGCAGCCGAACCGTTGCTGGTGTAGGGTCGCGACAAGTACCCGAAGGGGCGCCAAACTGCGTGGTCGCGCGTGTTCCCGGCCAACCAGGCCCAGGACCTGGCCTCGCCGGGGCCAGACCTCTCCGCCAGCGCGTGCGTGATTTCCTCGCCAGATATGGTCGTCTCGCGACCGCGGGCATCGCGGACCACCAGGGCGTGTAGGACGGCGAGTCCAGGCCATCGCCGCCGCCGCACCGCGAGCAGCACGTCAGAAAAGGTAGTCACGTGCAGCGATACGGCGGGGAGCTCAAACTCCAGGACGATGGAGTCTGGCAGCCCGATATCCGGCAGCCGCACCTCGCCCGCGCCCCCAGGGGGAAGCACCAGCTCAGTGACCAATGACTGTGGAGGGTAGTGCGTCTCGGCCTTCCTTGCATTGGAGGGGTTGCGGCGCAAGAACATGAAGGGAAAAGTTGCTTTCTTAATTTAGGGATATTTCCAAGCTTTTAATCCAGGTGTTTTTTTTGTTTTTTAAAAGTCCCAGAACGATGACCGCTTGTGCGTGCGGTTGTTGGCCTTGAGAGACCGTGACAAGCGGCGCAGCGTTCCACCACCACCTTTGTTTGGCAGCGTTCCACCACCACCTTTGTTTGGCTTTGAAATTGGTTTGAGATTGTCCATGGTACTAGGTAGTGTTGGCCAATTCTGCCATTTAGCTTTCCAATTTGCGTTTTGGGCACGTACCTGGGAAACATATTTGGCGCCCGACTGTGCCAATTCTTTTTCGATTGCTTGTCCCATCTTCTCAACTACCGTATATTTTGTTTGGGTCGCAACCCAAGTAGGTCCCCCATCTGTTCCATTTACGTATGTGTTTATGCTTTTTACTAAAACGCCAAGAATTAGCTTTGCATTAGGGTCAAAACCAATCACATTATAAAGGGTTTCGTTACTGGCCAAGTATCTGCCAATATTGCTCGCCAAGTCTACGAGTTCTGGTTGACCAGAAGTGTAAGCGGCGTTCGCTCGTTCTAGTCTTTCCGCCTTAGTCCAGGTTTGTGGTGTTTGGCCTACCTTACCAGTTTTTGGGAACTTTTTCAGAGTTTCGGTTGTTATGATCTTGCGGAATTCGGCCCACTCTGCAAGGAGAAAGGCATTCAAACGCCAACCCAGAAATTTCTGAGCGAGTATCTCGTAGACGCCTATTAAATATTGTCGTGCTGCAGAGTCCTGAATGCTGGATAATAATTTTAATCTTTCTTGAATATCGTGTTCAACCGAAGCGCTTTTCGTTTCCATAAGTTGAGTATGTGCATCGGTGTGCTTCATTGTGATTTTCGCGACTATTGGCGCATTTTTGGGGTCTGTAAGATCGGGCAATTGTATGATCACCTTCGGCTTCAACGCCGCCTGTTGCTTCGCCTTCGGTACCGGCAGTGGTGGCGGAGTATTCGGTGGCGGTGGCAGCGTTTTCGCACCCGCCGGCTTCGGCGCCGGCTTCTGCTGTGCCTGTTGCTTCGCCGCCGCCGCCGCCGCCTGTTGCTTCGCCGCCGCCGCCTGTTGCTTCGCCGCCGCCGCCTGTTGCTGTTGCTTCGCCGCCGCCGCCTGTTGCTTCGCCGCCGCCTGTTGCTGTGCCGTCGCCTGTTGCTTCGCCGCCGGCTTCTGCTGTGCCGCCTTTGTAATCAGCGGTGACGGCGAAAATGTCGTTGTTCCTGTCGGCATAGGGCCCTGAGGCGCTGATGGACTTGCCGAATACTGCGGGCTCTGTGCAGGTGATAACGAATGTGTAGCTGATGATGGGCCCTGAGTTGTCGGTCCAAGCTGATCGGGGTACGGATAGTAGAATTGTGACACGAGTGGATCATAGTCGCCAGAGCGAGTATTGACTATCTCCAATCGATTTTGCAAACCCTTTTCTACTTTATTAAATAAGTTTATCAGTTTTGACTGGTTCCCAATTAATTCTCCTAAACTCGGATTTGTTTTGTTTGTGACTTCTTCATGAAACAACTGATGAAGAAGCGTCATTAATATGTTGTACACCATGTTGTCGTCACCTTTTATGAAATTCAAATCATCCTTATTTTGCACAATCTTATCGGTCTCTTCCGAGTTCAAAGTATCCCTGAGTTCGTCCAACAGCACCTTCATAGCGAAAATCGAGGAGCTGGTGACAATCTCTATTCCTTGCCCTTCGTGCTGCACTTTAACGTCTGCCAATTTCCCACCTCCACGAATCGCATAGTCATCGGAGTCCGTGTCTCGCATACCTTCCCAGAGAAGGTACAATTTCTGAAGCGAGTTCGATTCGGTTGCTCTGCCGCTCTTGACCACGTAATCAATGTAAGCGGACACTAGGAAGAAAAGCGTCACCAACGTTTTTCTCTTATATTCGGTGCCATCGCTTTCAGAAATTGTCTTGATGTACTCTTTCGACGACCCTGCTATTTTTGTTATATCTTCATCGTTAATTCGCAGTGGTGCAAAGCTGACGACTTCTTCGAGGAACTTCCACAGTCTCCCTCCGTGTTCTGCTCCACTACCGTGCTCACCCATTGATGCCTTAATCTGGACGTTGAACGTAAGCTCGGCGACCTCGCGCACAATCTGAACTATGTCGGCTGCGTCGAGGAACCGATGCTTGATCTTTGCCATGAGCAGGGCTTTCTCTGAAATGGCCCGTGCGAACTGCTCAGACAGGGACGGGGAGTACCCTTTTTTCTTGAATGTACTCAGTATCTCCTTTATAACCCTGTAGGCGAATGCGCAGCCCGCCGACGACACAATGTCCACCGCCTTGCCCGTGGAGTCAGACACGAAGCGGTGTTTGAGCTTTACAGAGGTCATGTGGGCCACCTGATCCACGGTCTGTTTGCCAACGAAGAACGTGGGAAATCGGATAATGTTTTGGAAGGCGTCGTGCGAGTTGTGGCATACTATGATAAAGGACGTCGTCATAGCGCGCAGACGAGCTTGGTTTTGGAGCCAGACAACCGTCCCCATGTTGAAGTTGGAGTCCTGCCTCAGCACAAGACCTTCCTGTGCGAAATCATGTTTGTTTTTGAGCCACGCAGGCGGGAAGTCCGTAACCAGAACGCACTTCTCGAACGCCTCCTCTGGAATAAACTGCTTCCGGATCTCGTCCCCGGAGAACTGCACACGCTCCCGTTCATACGCGAAAAGGTTCAACCCCAAGGCCCAATACAGCTTCTCCACACACTCTACTATCGGGGACGCCGCGTGCGGTTCGCTCAACGACGTGTCTATTCGCATATTCATGTCGAAGCCCTGGGAAACGGCGTCCACCAAAATGTAGTTCAGCACCTTGGAGTACAAATAACCGCGCATGCGGCGGTCCGCAATCTTGGAGCGCACCTCCCACACCCAGAGCTCCAGCGCCCGCGCCCGCTTCTCGAGTTCCACGGATGTGCTAGCAAAGTCTATGGCCTTTATGATACTTTTCAATTTCTTCTTGCGCGCCGCCTCATCCAAACGTTTATCCCCGCCGAGGAAAGCGTCCTCTATGCTCCGGGAAGTGCCTGTAGACGCCGTGACTGTCGGGTCTACTCCGAATCTATTTTGACTTCGGCTCGAACTAGAAAAATACATTCTTTTTGCAGCAAGACACCGAGATAAATTTCTTTTGTATTGATACCTCAGCTTTAACTCGGCTGATAGATTGCGACCTGCCAACGAACTTTCGTTTTGTCGTCCATCTTTCCCAAGCCCCTTTAGGGACTCGATTTCACGAGCCCGATTTTCCCGAGCGCGATCGTTGTTTGCGGTCTTAACTTCTACGAAATCGAACCACGCACGTCGGATGTCGGTTTCCGCAGCCAAGTGCCCCCCTTCGGGTGAAGCCTTCTCAAACACTGCCCATGGATTTACGCTCAACCAAAGTGCTAGGAATCCAAACAGCCTGTCTGCGTTTCGCGAAGCGTACGCATTTTGCAAATTTTGTATTGCGCTGCTCTTCTTGGAGAACGACACATTCAAAATGTCGACGGGGCTCAATACCCATCGCAAGAGATCCACATCATCAGCCTTGTCTGCCTCGGACTCTTTACCAATCGATTTGAAGATGCTTTCCATGCGTTTGTTCAATGGCTTACCATGGACGTTTACGACGCTCTGAGGGCGGAGGCGCTGGCGTTTAGCAAATCCGCGTTCAGGTGCCTCCATCTTCTTTTTTAACTTGAGGGATAAAAATATTTGGGAATGTCCTCACGAACATTAAAAAGAGCTGTTAGACGTTCCAGAAAAAAGTCTCGACGCTCGAAACAAAAGAGGGAGGAGCACGAATTAAGCGAATGGCTAATTGGAGACGACAAAGCCCGCAAGATAAAGCATTTGCTATCAGAGACGGAATTGAAAAAGCAGCACGGCATCAATTACTGCATTGTGGACCCACCCACATCAGGTTGGCCTCGTTTTCTTAAAGCTCCGCATTTCCATTGGGACAGTGCTGCCAATGTACGCATCAGAGTTCTCGCGAACGGCGTTGTGAAGGTGGGCAATGGCTTTCGCGCTAAGCCGATACAGCTGTGGAACGTACTCCCCGGCGATGACGTCATCGTCGCCAGGAGCCCTGTAAGACTAGCTATGCCCGTGTGGGAATTGAGACATAAGAGGAGGATATCAAAGATTAGTTTTTTGCTCCCCACCGTGTGGAGGCTCGCCGCCACCGCCAAAGGCAGACGCCCAACACGCGCCCAAGTCCTCGACGTGGCGCTGGCCATGTTCGCAGGCCAAGCCAGACCAAACAGAACGAGGTACATGGTCATCGCGTTCTGAAATGGTCTGCGTCTAGAATCCGAACCGATGAAGAATGAACGATAGCAATTCGTGCGCGACAACGGCGCATAGAGCTGCGCATAAACAAATTATCACCGGTTGCTGACTAAGGCGGTAGCCAATCAGGAAATTCATCAATGCATTCTGCCACGGTCCGCAAAAAATGAAGATGCAAACGAACATCAACAGCGAAGTTCTGGTGCGTGAACGATGAGAGTTCGCCCGCCGCTGAACAACTGGGGGGGACACCTCAGAGACCTGCGGTTTCCTCGCTGCCACCATCTCACGTGAGCGCGGGACGCCCTGCGTTTGCGATTGCGAGATGCGCTGCCGCATCTCCGGGCTTCGCAGCTTTGTCGGACCCTTACGCATCAATGATGCCACAGGGGTGGACGACTGGTTTGAATGGATGCGTTCTAGTTTCATAGAGCTGGAATTTATATCTTTAATGATGTCATTAACAGCCTTTTCATAGTTTTTCATATCTAAGGCCTCTATTTCCCAAAGAATCCCAAAATTTTACTTTAAAAAATACGAGCTCAAACAATATCCCAAAATACACAAGATATCACAAAAATAGCAAGATGTGTACCAAATGTCGTGTTCATTAATGAAGACAGTCTGGGTTTGTGCACTGCCGGGTAGTACGGATCCTCCTGATGGGCCGGTATTCGCACAATAAAGTCGGGCTGTAGAAATATCATTATGAGCGGCATGGGGATTTCGGGAATTATAAAACAAATGCATGCAAACAGGCAGGCGTGCACGACAGTGACAAGTTTATGGAATCCCAAACGCAAATTAATTAATGCACCATGGTTGGAGGTAATGTCGGGAGGGATATTTAGAAGAAAACCTGGTGTGAGGAGCAAGAACAACACAGTTCCGATTAAGGTCCGTCTCATTTCAATTTTTTCGTTTAATTGGTCACAGCAATTTTTTCTTCAACGTTCCACAAATATATACATAAAGGATTATGTATCATATGTTTCAAAACAAAATAGATGAGTACTACAGATATCCCCGCGTTCAATGATGTTGACGTTTCGCAGTTGGACATCCTTAAACCGTCAAAAAAAAAATCCAGTGGACCGTTTGAAGGCGCTGTGATGTACGCAAAGGGTGAAAAACCATTGGTACTGCAGGTCAAGGGACTGTCCCTTATTTCCAATATAGAAATAGCCAGCGATGGCGGGCTTCGCTGCAATTATGAAGTGGACACACAAGGTAAATTTGCTGAGTTCTTATTTTCTCTGGACCAGCGTGTGGTGGAGATTACAGCTGGAGCCTGCTTAGACTGGTTTTCGAGAACGCTTGAAAAAGATGTCTTGGAAAATAATTATTCACGGTCAATGAGAGTTCACAGGGGGAAACACGCACAGTTCCGCACCAAGACCGCCGTCTCTATGTGCAAACCAGACGTGGTGATAGAGGACAAGAACGGTCAGCCTATCAAGCACGAGGATGTTCCAGAGAATGAAACCGTCGATGTGACGTTGCGACTCAGGGCGATTATCTACCACCAACAACTATTTTCACCGTGCTGGGAGACCATCAAGGTCAGCTGCTGCAACCTGCAGGTCCAGCCCGAACAGAGTAGTCCGGACCAAGAAGATGGCCAGTCAAAGCTTCGCCGAATTTTGGAAAAGGCGCGCGACAACATTGAAGATCAATTACGCGCTCTGAATTAGGACCTGAATCAAAGTACCCAAGGTAATCCCCTGAAAACGCATGAGGTAAATCACAAACTTCCGGACCATACTATTATGGACAAACAATAAATATTTTAATTTTGTCAAAAAATAAAAATGAACACTGTCATTTCTAGGGACAAGGACACTCATAAACTTTGGATATTGAGCAGATTTTAGCTTTAGAAAAAAACTACTCAATATATCGTCTACCCAACCTATCATTTATCCGCCCCTTCAAAACTGGGCGAGTAGGGATCCTGCTCTACCACTGAATCGGCGACTGTACTGCACGGTGAGGGTTGCGTTTCCCTCTCCAGCACATTTCGGAGCATTTGGTTATCTTTCTCCAATTCTGAAATTCGTGCTGCTTTTTGCTCCAGATCGCGTTTCAAGAGTTCATTAGAACTTAACTTTCTGAAGAAATGGCAATTGTCGTTCAGCTGAACTGACCATTTAATTTCCCGATTTGACAAAACCACATAGTCCTTCATAACCTTTATCAAAAAACCACCCATCCGAAACATAGGTTTGTCTTCAATCACTGTTATGTAACGTACATGAATGGGCATCGATCGGAAATCTAAGAAAACGAGTTCATCATTCCGTATCCCCACGTAACCTTCCAACTTTTTTGACATTGCGTTGTGTCCAGCCTCATTTATCATCTGGGTCTGAGTTTTCTTCGGACGACTGTAGTTGCCGCCGCCTCCTCGCATCATGTACCTGCTCATGTACCTGCTCTTGTCGGTCTCGAAACGATTCATGTCGTGTTTTGTTGAAGTCAGAATACATTTCTTTAATTTTTATTCAAGAGCGTCTGTCACTGGAAATCAGAGGATTCTAATTCGTCTTGCGTTCGACGCCTCAGGTTAGCGTTTGCCCTTTGTGCCTGGGCTATCAACTCATTCATAGGTTCAAAAACTGCGCTGTTTACAGTCCCCATGGCGCTTTGAAGCATGTACGTGCTCACTACAAATGCCTCGTACAATTTCGATGCAGTGGACAGAAGATGACTAACCTGACGTTGTATCTCTTCGTAAAACACATCGTACTCCGAACCAAAATTATCTATCTCTTCCTCCGTTGCCTTTGAGGCATCCTCCACTTTTTCTTTCAGAGTTTGGACGTCCATGGTGTTCCAATGCATTTGGTTTCTTAAACCATAGAAAACGTCCTCAAATGGTTTCATGTGCCTAGGGGCTTGTCGAATTACCTCTTGGTGTGTGCACAACTTTAAAGTCTCCACAGGATCTCTATTAAATACATCTGCCAATATGGTAAAGATAGGCTCACACCTAACTCGTTCCCACAAACGGTCAGACATCATTTTGGAGACAAAACGAAGCCAACAACACATAGTGAGAAAAAAAAGTAACAATGTGACCCAAATGATAGACATACTTAATACTTAAAAAGATAGCATTTAATTTAAATTAAAAGTAAATATGTCCACTGTCGGAAAGTCTGAAGGAAAATCTTGGGATATCATGGAGGAGATCACCAAACAATTTGATGCTCAAATCGATGAGATCTCGGCCCTCAAGGTCCAAGTCACAAGAGCACTCAACTCTATAAAGGAATCAAAAAAGAACTGCTTAAAAATGATGAAACAGTGGAGCAAAAAGTTCAAAAGCAACAAGCGGAAGGAGAACCCCAATAGACAACCTTCGGGTTTTGCAAAGCCCACTAAACTATCTGATAAACTTACTATATTTCTTCACCTAGAACAGGGTAGTTTAATGGCGCGCACTGAGGTCACAAAGCGATTGACAAAATACATTAAGGCAAACGATTTGCAATGGCAAAAAGACAAACGAATAATTAAACCAGACAAGAAGCTTCGAGAGCTTCTGAATATCGACAAAAAAGTACAGTTAACTTATTTCAACTTACAGAAATATATGAAGCCTCTATTCGTGTGTGAGCCAAAAAAAACTGTCTAAAAATTAAAATCCTGAATCCTGATCGAATGGGTATCCATGAGAGGTGAAAAATCACGACCCCTCTTTTATACTGCCAAGCAAGACCACGCACGTGTCACCTGTGTGGAAACGAGTGTTGCTCACAAGAATGTTGAGAACGTCTCCAACGACATAGGCATTGTCCAATTCGTCCTGGACCAGCACAAGTGCCATAGCAGGGCTTTTTCCATTGTCTTTCCAAACGCTCTCACACAGGATTCCATCCTCAGTAATCTCGCTGACTGAGCACTTAACCACGTCTCCTGCTTTGACACTGAGTGCAGAAGCTAAAACGGTAACCTCAAAATGCCAATTTCCTGTAAATTGTTTGAGGATGATCTTCCCGGAACCGAAGGCCATCACTTTCGCAGAGTTGATGAGCACATAACCGACATTAGTTAAACATGTGCCTTCTATTTCGTTGACTCGATCGAGAATGTATTTTCGAATTTGAAAATTTTCAATGTTCGGAGGGATGGGTACTATTATGTTGAAATTTACCTTTTCAGACTTCATTTCGAGTATTTTTGGCTAACCTGGAACTGTCTTTACTGACAGCGATAAGCAATCATGGACTGTTTGTTGGCCAACATTATGTTTAGAACAGACCTGTTTCGTTGTCCTGATCAGGTCTCATGTAGAAGTTCCAGGGGCGTCTACGAAAAACTTCCTGATCACGCTAGAATACACGAAAGAAATCCCAAGTCCTACAACCGTCCCCGAAAAGGCGCTTTTAAGAGTTCCGCAGCCTACACCAACGTACGCTCCTGTAAGAACCAGAACCCAAACTATAGTAGCGATTAGTTTCACGTGGCGAGGTGGTTCGGCGGATTTGCGCTCTCTAAGGAGTAGCAATCCCATAACCAGAAAACCTATCATCTGCATAACACGACTTGGGAGAACTTGCAATTCTGGAAACAATCCACCTCTACACAGCCCTTTGGCAATACGAAGTGAAGGGTACATCTGTTGGGCACCAACGTGCATGGCAAAGCTCACAAAATCACTTAAACCCATTCCACCCAAGAACAGAAACGCAACAAGGTCGTAATGCACGAGAGCAACGGTGAGCAAAACTATGTACATAACATCGGGTGTTCTCTTTAAAACTGATGCCCAATGTGTACTGGACATCGGAAATTCGCTCTTTATGGAGCTTTCAGAAAGTCTTTGTTGTTTTCTAGAAGTCGGACAATAAAGCCATAACATTCGTTCAGTTGCTTCATATTAGACGCACCCGTCAAAATTACGTGGTAAGCCATTTTTATACCCCTGGGCTGAAGTGGTGCTCCAAAGTACCCAAAATTTTGGAAGGAATGAATAATTCTGCATGCACTTCTAAAACAAAAGTGTATTAATTTTGATGAACTTTGGAGCACCATTAGAAACACCCAAATCCCAGGGGTATAAAAATAGCTTTGCCAGGTGACCGCTTTGGAAAACGGCGCACGTCAAGCGCTTGCAACTGTGTTTGCCCTTGGTGTTGGATTTCCGTGTACACATTTGGGAACATTGGCAAACGCCCATTTTGTTTTTTGACTGTTCATTGTAAAAGTATTTGATGTTAACACCCGGGTAAATGCAAGGGTCGTAGAATGACTGTAAACAATAAGGCTCTTGTTGCACAATGCGATGGAGCTTAGTTCGATTGATACTGAAACCTATGGGAAAGTCACTATTTATAAGCACTATTCGATAGTCCAAGGCTTCGGTTTGTTCTTGTAGAATTTGCTTGTGTTCAAACAGAAACTTCAAAAGAAACCTCAAAGGCTCTCTGCCGCTTTCGGTGTTTTTCAACCCAGTCATTTGTACGTTTCCGTTGCAGAATATTTTCACATTGATATTTTTTTTCTTATCCCCAGCTTCACCGCAGGAGAACAACATTGTCACTTGGTTGTAGAAACTACGCGTTTTTTTTTTCGCGGATTCAACTTTGCCCCTAATCTTGTTATTGAGTTTCAAGTATACCACCGGGTAATCTACAGGTAAATTATTAAACAAATAATCCATATCAATAGCACAACCTATGTAGGCACACGCAGTCATCGTCGAAATTCGTAATCGCGACATATTTTTTTTAGTTAATGTGAAGCTGACTAACTAAACGCTATCCAAAAGGATATTACATTTTTAGCATCCCCAAAAGACTGCTAATCTGTTGAATGTCGAATTTGTCGATCAAATCGCGAAATTGATCTGGAAGTAAATCCCGAATTTTACTACGATCGACATTCTGAACCATTTGTAATAATTCACCCAATAGCTCCGCTTGGGTGATGCCTTCCTTTTTCATGCTATTCTTTATTAAGTCTGCGATCTGTGTGGCAAACACGGCATTGCGCTTTATATCTCCTAAAAAGCGATCAATGTCCTGCTGGCCGATATTTTTCTGAACAACATTCATCAGTCTATATATTTTACTCGAAGTCACGTCAACACCAAAGTTTGCAGACTCAACTTTGATGGTGTTGTCTTTCACTTGGATGTAAAACGCCTCGTCGTCTCTTCCTTCACAGCGTGCAGCAAGAAGAAACAAAGTTCTAAAATACTTGAAAATCGTTTTCTTGTTTTTTTCAAATTCTGTCAGTTGGACGAAGTCTCGCCATTCTAACCCACATCCTAACATGTTATTAGCCAGGAAATTCTCGGTATCCTCTTTCAATAATGATTCTTGATTGGAGAAACCATAATCACAGAATGTTTTCGTACTAACGGCCTTAGTTTCTGGAAAGTCTCCTTCCTCCACAAGGCCACAAGTCTCTAGCTGTGTCCAAAACTGACGAATACATTGAACATACACGTTTTGACTTAATTCCTGCATTATTTATTTCGTCTTTTTCTGATGTATTTAACACACAATTTTTAAATCCTTTTAGAAACCAACAACACAGGACAAATGATTGGAGAGATTTTGATACTCTCCGTTTTGGCACTTGTGGCTCCTATACCGATGGCTGGACAACCTCCTTACACAACGTTACTGGTAATTATGATAATAAATGGCTTGGCGCAATACATGTACGCTGTGAGACTAAGCGCAGAGTGCGAACAGACGGAAACAATAGAACCTGTGAAGATGGGAATGTTTGCATTCGTTACCACAGCAGCAGCTTACGGATGTACACTGCTCTTTCACAACGTTATTGTGGGCGGCGTTGGAGATCTTTTGGGGAAGAGCCTGGAGCGTTACCATACCGCCGCTTCCATAGGTTATATGTCATTCTGGATCATCTTGAATACCAGCTTTCATACGTATATGTACATAAACAGTGAAGTTTGCTGAGAGATTTTTTGGAAACGGTGAAGTTTGCTGATCAGATATCTTGTAAATGTATTTTTTCTTAGCAGATTTAAAAAGGGCAACAATGGCTGCCATCCCAAATCCAAAAATTGCGGAACTGCAGCTACACCAGAATTTAATAAAAGAGGCTTTGTCTAAACCAAGCCAAGATGTGGAACAAAGGCTCAAAAATCTTGATTTAACCTTTCTGGATAAGGAGTTGAAGAAGCCTAAAAACACTTCTCTTAAAGATGTCATGGCAATTCTGTACAAAACGATTTTCAGAAAAGGAATTCCTACAGACGTCGATAAAGACTTTCTCAAAAGGAGAATTGTAAGTTTTAAAGAGGAGGAGGAGCTTAAAGGTATCAAAATCAGCGCTGCGGAACGCATGCTCCCCCAAATGGACGAAGACGCATTCAAAAACATTGCGAATCCCGATTCATGGGAAGCCTTGGGGCTGTTTCAGCCTAGGGCACTCCCAAAGGAGCCCATGAGCGCAGTTATGAGGCCTGCTCTGCTCCGCGTTGGAGAGCAGGTTGAGGAATTGCGAAACACTTTCAATTACTTTAAGAGGGACCTGAGAGGAAACTTTCCCAACGAGGACCAGAAAAACGAGGGAGACGATGCTGTTCCGAGTATTCTTCTTCGTGAGACCGTCTCCTTGTACGATGAAAAGTATTCACTTTTCTGCCACAACGTCATAGAAATGATAATGGACTATATCCTGAATTGCCAGAACTATTATTTGCGTATAGCCTGTCAGGACTTCAACTTTCGCGATGCCGGTGTTGAGCGCGCCAACCAAGTGCTCCTATCACGAATACACGAATTACTCAAGGACCTCTCAGAAGATAGTGAACTAAAACCACAGTTCAAAACCAGAAATCACGCGTGCGCTTTCATCCGACGCCTTGAGAATTCTGGTGCTGCGTACTTCATGCAGTGGTATCAGAATTCGGAAACCGCACAGATCAAGAAAATTATAAGCGATGACCCCTCTGTAGAGAAACGCTTTGGTAAGATTAAAAAACGCCCCATGGCTCAGCCAGAAATGCCATTTCGTGTCATACACTACATGCCTTGGAGTTTCTCCTCCAGGGTTTTCATGGAGTTTTTTGTCAACAGTTTCCAATACTTTATTGGAGTAAAGAGTTTCCTTCTTGACAAAGACTACAATTATGGCAGTCAGTCTCAAGAAATTTCGACAGATACCAAGAATACAACATACGGTTATCACATGTATCCACAGGACCAGACGACACCTCAGAGCTCTAAGGGAAAACCTCAAACTTCGAGTACTACAGCTAAATTACAACGTCACCAACATCCATACATTGACAAAAATGAGCTGCAGGACTTAGCCTCCAGACTGAGCCCACAAGAAATAAATAAGAAAATGACTAAAGCAGTGACGGCCGTAAAGCAAATGGCAACAAAATTAAACAAACAATTCACCAAATTCTACGAACACACATGCAGTGGAGTTCTAAGCAAATTTATAGACGTGAATGCAAACTGTTCAAAAATCTTCGAAATTCTGGAGGAGGGAAAATTGCACCTCCCGGACATATACGAAAAACGGCAACTTCAGTTACAGCAGGAGAAGTTGATGAGACTACACAAGCAAAGGGAGGCAGAGGCTGTTGAGGGTCAGTGCATGAACCCATACGACCCCAAGATCTATGACCTTGGGGGCTACCCTTACCGAATCCGTCTACTCACGTACGCTTCCATTTGCTCGGTGTACTACCGCTATTTCCAGAATATTTTCATGCACACACAGATGGCTAAACAAATCATAGAGATGGAATACAGAAGCTGGAAGTCGTGCCTTCCGAGAAATCAGTGGCCTAGGCTTCTGAAAACTTTCAAAGACGAAGGACACCACCTGTTTACTGACATTGTTGAACTCACCAAAAAGTTCCATAGTGAGGGTGAAAACAATAAGACAACAATGGAGCGCTATTCTTTTATTTTGGATGTACGGGAACACTTCCCCTGTCGACCGCCTAAAAGGGTAGGGGGGAGGAGGGCAGTGGCGAAGCCAGACAATTATTTGTGGTGGCCGCTGTTCTGCTCAACATACGCCAAGCTCTTCGGGAAATCCATTGCGTACCCCCAAAAGCAGCAAGGTTTGAGAGATGCGATAGAAATAATGGAACGCTCAAAGAAACAGCAAAGACAACGGACTATGATGAAACACAATAAATCACTAAAACACCAATTCTATACAGAGCCATGGAGAGTCCTCTCTCCAACTAGAACAGATTGCTTCCTCCTGTCAAATACAGATAATATTAACAAAATTTTGAGCTTGCCACTGGCTGAACTTTGTTTGGTAGGGCGCTGGGTCATGAAGAAAGCTGAAAAAGGACATTGCGGGCACTATAACGATATGTTCGAAATTATGAAAAATGATAAAAAAGACCGTTACGAAGAAAATGATTTTGTAACTAGAGACACACACCAAATGCACGATCCCTACCGTTGGGGCTCCACATTGGAACAAATATTCAAGAAGTACTCTCAATTCCAGCTTAAGAAAATGGACACTTATCAACAAACAATCAAAGATAACATGCAAACGTGGGATGCAATTTTCAACAAGGGCAAGGCAACACAAGGGATGTCCGTTGACTCCACCAATATTGTAAAGGGTTTACAAATCTCTGGAATTTCGCTCATGTGAAAAACAAACATAAAACATAATTTTTTTAAGCACGTGAATGGATTGTGCGTTCTCTTTGGAGAATTTGACGTGCTTTACAATAAGAGCGCCGAATAGAGAACTGGAGAAAGCAAAAGGACACGCACATATGCAGAGCCAACATTACAATAACGGCATTGAATGATGTACTGAACACAGGGTTCACCGACTCAAATTTGAGTTTTGTGTAAACAAAAAAACTTCCTATAGAACTAATGCTCCCCACGAAAAAATATATGGTGATGAGTCTCTCTGTCGATAGACATATACACGGACTCAAATACAGATCATTCAAGAAGAAACTGAGCGCATTTGTTATCCAAAACTGATCGTCAAGATACAAACAGCCTAGCCAGTAATTCCCCTGAAAATAAATATAACTGGATGTACTTAGCGTAAAAATGTTACACATAATACTCAGTGGTGATACTATTGAAAACACAATAGGTACAATGGAGTCATTGTTTTCAATGTCAGAATCATCGATTTCGCATACTAAAGTCACAGTGAATGCAGCCATAAGTGCTGAAACCACTGCTAATGTGTTGTATGCATCCAGACGGTTCTTGAGAAATTCGTAATTTGAGGAAACGAATGAATGTTCAGAAAGTTCAGGGGCAGTGTGTGAAGTAGAAGACGGCATGGTAATTGAGAGCGCATCATCCATTTGAAGATAAGGAACGCGCAGAAGATGTAATTCTGGTCTGTTGTTTTTTGGAATTGAATGATCCCATATTCTTTAAACCTCGTAGCGGCCGCTTCCTGTATTTCTGTTTCAAAATTGTTTCAAATTGCCTCTCATAAGCTTTCGTGTTTTCCATGTCCTTTGAGCCTACGCCACCCATTCTTGTGTTTTATATCATTAATTAAAATAGAATATAAAACCAAAAATGATAACCTACGAGGGTAAATTTTTCAAACCCATTGTTCCAAAAATAGTCACTACAAACGGGGCAGTTCAGCGAGCTAAAAAAACTAGAAAGCGATTATCAGCCCTTTTCAAAATGCAGAGTTATCGTTTGTCTAAAAACAATGGGGGCAGCAACAAAACTCCTTTAAATTATTTTTAAAATGAACACTGAGAGCTTGGAATCGGAATTAATCACCGCATCCTACAAACAAATCAATTTAGCTTGGAACGACAAAGGAGTTTATACATGTATGTTTTTTATTAAAAGGTTCTGTGGAATTTAAAGTCTTTGGCACCATAGTCTGCGTATGTAACAAAATACATCAGCCGAAGAGCTTAATCTTTGGTGACTTCATTTTACGTGGGGAGGGGTCTGGTGTTTCCGGGGGTGTCTGGCTCTTTTTACACATTTTACTAGTCATATTTTTGACAACGCTTTGCAGTATCTGTGGATTATTTTTAACCAATGTGTCTAACATTGGAACACCAGTTTTCATCATGTTTCGCGTAATACTTTTCGTTAGGTGGAAAATGAAAGCACTCCCTCCAATCATCATGAGCAAACGCACTTCTGGCATGATCTTAGCTCTTTCCCTGTATTTGTAAAAAAGTTCTGTAAAGACTTCCTCGAATTCAAGATCGCAACTCTCATGCATGCTCTCTGCGAAGCCGTCCAGCTGTATGTCTTCCGGACCAAAGCGTGTGTTTAAGAACTCCAGAGCGGTCACAAACGCCATTACCATTTTTTTCTGGAACTTTATGGAGTTTTCCAGCCGCCTATTATCTTTGCAGCGTTCCATTTCCTCCTTCAAATCTGCCAAGCTGGAATGTTTGCTTAACGTGTCGTTGACGTCCATACCCAACTTTCGGTAGCGTTGCAGTCTGAAATACAATTGCAGCTGTTCTTTACGAATCTGAGTTGTGACTGGAGCGGCAGAAGTTACTTTGGGACGTACTGCACCTGGCTCAGACTTCTGGCTGTGCTTAGCTGTAGTAATTAGTTTAGACACAGACAGCTTAGCTGGATTTAACTCAATCTTAGAGTTGAGGGGAGTGTGTGATTTCGTTTCTTTTTTTAAGTCCGAAAGTGTCAATGAAACCTTGTTAAAATTTTTGTTTGAGGATGGATGTTGTGGAATCCTGCCGGCGCTTTTGGATTTGAATTTACCAACGCTGTTGCGATTTATTATGAGGTTGAGTCCTAAAGTAGAGGGTCTACGTTGTTTGTTGAAAACCAGGGAGGACATGGACCTTTTGGTGTCTATCTTGATAGAGTTAGAACTGTTTGGGGAAAGTAGGTGGGTAGCAGTTGAGTCGATTTTGGAATTTCTGGCAACATTCAAGCTAGGTGTAAGTTTGGGGGTGGAATTGGTGCTACTAGCGGTCAAATCGGGATTCGACTTTGTAAGCTTTTGGAGGAGCGCCGTGGCTGTGTGTTTTGACTCTGGAGGTTTCAATTTTAAAGGCATTATATGAGTTAACCCTCTCCAACAGAAAAAACACCCAAAAGAAGCGCAAGTAATTGAACATTCCTAAAATATTTTATCTTTAAAATTTGAATAATGGTCGGTTCAGAGCATTCATCAACGGATGATGGGAGGGAAAAGGACAAAAACAGCAGATACGAGCAACAAATTTGGATCACACCCACCGAATTTACGATCTGGCTAGTTGCGCTTATCTACCTGGTGGGTTTTTTTACAGCTGGCAAAATATGTTGGACGTGCTCTTCACAGGCTAATATAACGCGCTCATACAGATTGATTAAATGCGTGTTGGCTATGATGTATTGGTATCTGTACCTACCTGTATTTCTAGTAGATCTATTCTTCAGAGGGAATGACAGCTGTTTAAATGGCCTCTGAGTATTTCAGCACTTAATCCTGTAGCCCCCAACGATTATTAATAAAGAGGCAACTGCAACCAGGATGTGGAACACAATGTGTGAGTAACACACATAAACGCAGGTTGAGCGACAGAAGCGCTCAGGTACGCTGAAGCCGTATAAGGTAACGCTTATTATCAGAAAGGCCATGGCCACCACCAGTTCCGAGGGCACTTCAACGTCACGGATTAGAACATACTCCCAAAACGGGGCCGAATGCATAACGACGCTTAATACGAATATCAGAGACTGGGTCATTATGTTTCCGCCCTGCGAACAATAGGAGGACAAACACAGTGCCACTAAGAACAACACACACAATGCGGAACATAAAACGTTAAGGAGTTCTGTATTTTCGGTTCCACACTCTTCATGAGCGGTGCTGATCAGCGACATACAGCCTGTGTAAATAGTAAACTGCACTGTGAGGTGATCAAGGAGCTGGAGTATCTGGAAAACATAAGGATGCATGTTGTGGAATGTATGAAATACCACGCTTGCAAGTGCGCAGGCCAAGAGCGCAACCTTAAACGCTAAGAACCATGCATTGCGGGGGGTCCAAGTGAGCAACACTGCGAAAAACCACGCAATGTGAGTCCAGATATTTACCGTTTCTGTATGACATTGGAAAACACTCCGAGCACACTCCTTGAAGCGCATAGGAATTTTACGATAACCATTGTCGATAAAATCGTACTTACACCATTCCATCCATTCTTCGTGATCTTCCTCCCTTTGGACGAGTACTGAATGGACTTCTGTTAACATCAGTGTTCCGCGATAAATTTAGTTGATTTTATTTTCATATTAATCGAATTATTCTCTAAGTTTTACGTCTATCAACTACGTGAATCTCGAAACTAAATTCTACAGACTATAATGTCGAGTAAGTGCAGTTCACCACTTGCGGCTTAGCGTCAAAAAAAATGTTCGGGATTTGAAAAATCACCCCGGTTACTTTTTGGGAGAGTGAGGGTGAGGGTGAGGGGTGAGAGTGAGGGGTGAGGGTGAGAGGACGATTTTCGAAATACAAGAGGGGGGGGACTTTTTTTCAAGAATAGCTCTGATATCTAACGTTTTCAATATTTCCTGTGGCATTTGATCTTAAATATTTATGGGTGATATTATTTTGTAATCATACCTAGAATATCAAACACACAGGTCGTCGACGTTCTCCCAAGGCGTAGCGCATTTCTTGGTATATTGACAGAGGTCCTCCAAATTTTCTTTGTTGTTACTGTCTGGAAACAGTCTGTATTTGTAGCCTGAAAATATGTTTGGGGTATCGGGGTTGTACTCGGAGGCGCAGTCGCTGGGATCGTCTGCAACAATTTTATCAAATTGTGGTACTTTGTCAATAGGAAATTTTTCCAAACCGACTCCGTGCTCGTTTATGCACCTATAAGCAGTATCCCCAGTTTCGGGAGATGTTGTTTTCTCCCACAAGGTCCAGTAATCAGGACATCGGGACACAGCTCGTGGTGGGGAAGTGGGGACGGACTTGGAAAAGGTGGGCACCACACGAAACGCCAAAACATAGAGAAGATACAATATTACTATCCCAATTGATACTTTAAAATTGCCCTTCATATTGTTTATTAGTAATTTTCAAAAAAAGGACGTCATTCAAATGCCAAACATAAGATTTGTTAATTATTATGACAGTCTGTTCAATGACACGGACTACATATTGCGACTCTCCGCAAGTGAGTACGAACTAAAGCTGGTGGCTTCCGTGCCCAATGAAAAGTCGCCGAGAACGTTCAGTGAAGCTGCGAAGCTCATTTTACATGAGCAAATTGGCCGTCTTAGCGCGCACCTCGGGGGCCGTTTCCCAAATCTGGTGGTTGATTGGCTTGTTGCTCGTCAGCCAATTGCAGTGGAATTCGGTCTGCCGCACGCACACCGCAATGTGTTATGCATCACGGAAGAGCGCGTAATGCGCTCGGACCCAGGAAACTTGATGGAAACCATTCTGCACGAATGGGTGCACGTTTTACAATATACGTTTCACAATACGTTCCGCAAATTTTACGAAACGGTACTCCCTGCACAGTGGCGCCGTGTCGCATTCACAACAAACATGTGCCCGCGTTTGGATTTCCTGAAATCGGTGGTGTTGACAAATCCGGACTCAGATAGCTTTTGGGCAGTCAGAGGCTTTATGTTGTGCTTTATCTGTCGCAAAATAGATGAAAAGCACAGTTTGATGGGTGTGGCCGTCGAACTGGAGCCTGACGACACAATTCAACCACAAAGTAGGGTAATCCCACTCAGTGCATTCTTCGGCCGAACCGATGCACAGTTTTGGACCGATCCTAACGAACTTGTGGCGTACCTTGTCTCCGAATATCTAATGCCTCGTCGAAAATACACGTAGTTGAGCAAGAATCGCGGCACAGAAACAACTCGTCGCTTTCTGTATCGCTTTTTACGGTAGTGACACTTCGCTCCCTGCGTTGTACCAAACTATAAGGCTCCTGGACCACAACAATACCATTTAAAAAATCCGAAAATATAAAGCTAGTTAACGAAAATTCTAATCAACAAACTTTTTAAGGATAATAAAATCATGAAATTTTTTAACTGGCTTAAACAATTTAGTGTTTCTTCCAACTCCGAGATTAGCCACACTGGTTTAGGTGGGAAATTCGTTGGAAGATTTTTCATCCCAGATGCAAAGACTGAACTTTTCTATGCCAACTTGGACAAACACCTCCGATCTGGACAGCAGTGTAGTCTAATTGAGAGACCCCTCAAGGTGAAAGGCCAATATGTTTCCCCTCTATTGTTGGATATTGATCTGAAATTTCCGGAGAACACAAAATTTCTTAAACGTCAATACACATCAGAGACGATAAACTCGGCCCTCAGTGCCTTCGCTTCTGGGCTCCACAAACTCGCGCCTGATCTAAGCATCGAGCAACGTTCGTGCTACGTATTAGAACAACCCACCCCTGTGAAGGGAAACGGCTGTGTAAAGGACGGTTTACATATAATATGGCCTAACTTACACGTCCCTCGTCCACAGCAAGAGGAACTAAGGCGAGACGTGTTGAGTGCGCTAACACAACCATTTTTGGATCTGGGAGTGATAAACAGTGCGGAGGATGTATTCGACGCATCGTTATGCAAGAGCAATGGATGGCCGGTGTATGGGTGCGCCAAAATGAATCGCTCTCCGTACTTGGCAACGTCGAAGTTCTTCTATTGGGTCTCGGAACAGAATGATAAAGTGTTCTTGGAGTCCAACGACGTCAAACAAAGTAGATTGGAATTAATGCAATTGCTCTCATTACGGCGATCAGACGTTGGCCAGGTGAAACTGGATGTGGTGGTGTCAGATCCAAGGATGCTCCAAGAAGACCGCAGCCCACCTCTGAGACCCACAACGCTTCAATTGAAGGTTCTAGAAAAGGTGGTAAATCTCCTAAATATTAGTCGATGCGATGATTATGAGCAATGGCTGCGTGTTGGGTTTGCGCTTCACAATACAGATCGAAATCTCCTCCCTCTGTGGATAAAACATAGCAAGCGTTCCAAGAAATACGTTGAGGGAAACTGCGAGTCCAAGTGGAACAATTTCCGCAGTAGCGGATACACAGCAAAGTCCATACACTACTGGGCAAAGCTGGATAACCCAGAAGAATACAAAAAATTAATGAATCATCACGTCACCGTCCAAATACTTGAGTCCAAGTCGCAGCCACAGCATTACGACGTTGCTAAGTTGATGAAAGGCATTTACGGAAACGAATTCGCGTGTTCCAGTATTCGCCACAAAAGCTGGTTCGCTTTCAGGGATCAGCGTTGGAGTGAAATGGAATGTGGGCATATGCTGAGAGATCTGCTTTCCACCACGATGTCGAACTACTAC
>JGI24923J38494_100778_pt1 | contig 40500 bp, 40 predicted proteins | sample LinPFosplate11_FD_38494 | JGI IMG/M metagenome (IMG submission 38494) | reverse complement strand
TCGAGCTCGGTACCCGGGGATCCCACATTCCAGGGGATTGAATGGGAAGAAGCAATAGATGAATTGGCCCAAAAACTTAATGAATCACGCGCCCGAGGGCAGAGTGGCCGTGTTCAGTTACTAACTGGAAATATCCGTGGACATGTGAACGGGCTCATAGGCCATTTTATGGAATGGGTCGGTGTAGCTAGCCACATGCAGTACGACTTCACTCGGCCGGCTAACCTCTATGAGGCAAATCAACTTACCTTCGGCCAAAGTATGCTTCCCTACTATGACATTCGGAACACCCATTACCTGCTTTCTTTTGGTGCGGACTACCTAGGAACATGGCTATCACCAGTACACAACAGCCTTGGCTACGGTCATTTGCGGCAAGGCCAGACTGAAAAACGCGGTACTTGTATCCAAGTGGAGCCACGTATGTCTTTAAGTGGTGCAAATGCCGATGAGTGGCTTCCAGCCGTACCTGGGAGCGAGGGGTCGTTGGCGCTCGGTATTGCTAACGTTATCGCTAACGGACATTACACTGGCGCTGACCAAGCTGAGTGGGCAAATGCGCTCACCACATATACACCCTCAAACATAGCCCGATTAACGGGAATATCTGAGACCGATATCGAGCGCATAGCGGAGGAATTCTTTACCAATGCCAGCCTAGCGATAGCTGGCGGGGCTGCAACAGCCGGTACTGAGGGGGTTGCTACTCATATAGCCGTAAATGCACTGAATTACTTAGCAGGCAATATTGGCCAGAAGGGGGGAGTGATCTTTAATTCTGACCCTGGATTTGCTCAAACCTCAACTTTTGAACATGCCAATTACCAGCAAATGATCACACTTGCAGAGAAAATGAAAAACAATGAGGTGGATATACTCATTCTGCACGATACCAACCCAATTTTTTCAATGCCATCGAGCTCAAATTTTCAAGAAGCGATGGAGAACGTACCTTTGGTGGTTGCGCTATCCGGCTTCATGGACGAAACCACAGCTATGGCAGACCTGATCCTACCTACCGATAACTATCTTGAATCATGGGGTGATGACGTGCCAGAACCAGGAGTAGGGTTCTCGGTTGCTTCAATCTCTCAGCCTGTAGTAAGCCGACTTTACGACACGCGTTCTTTGGGCGACATCTTGATTGACACTGCCAGAATGATGGGCACTGAAGTCAACTGGGATTCGACGAAAGCCTATATCCAGGATGTTTGGAGTCGTATTTATGCCCAGCAAGGTGGTGATCCCTCGGGCTTTGATAATTTCTGGCGGTCAGCCTTAGAGGCGGGGGTTTGGGGGCAAGAAACCGCATCAACAAATCAAGGGTCAGCTGTCAAGCCCTTTCCTGTCAACCAACTGCCTGACGTGTCAAATAAACTTGAGGGCGATGAAAGTGAATACCCCTTTGTGTTACACCCGTACCTTACTCTGACTTTCCTTGATGGACGGGGCGCCAACCTTCCATGGCAGCAAGAACTGCCAGATCCTCTGACTAGCGTAGTCTACAATTCGTGGGTTGAGCTTAACCCGGGTACTGCGGTTGAGTTAGGTGTAAAAGAAGGTGATGTTCTGGAAGTCACCTCCCCTAGCGGAACGATACGAGCGCCAGCTTTTATCTATGAAGCCATACGACCGGATGTAGTAGCTATGCCTATCGGACAAGGGCATGAGCAGTACGGAAGATACGCAGAGCAAAGAGGAGTAAATCCTATCGATCTAGTAGTGCCCAATTTTGATCAGCGGAGCGGAGCCCTTGCCTGGGCAGGCACCAGAGTAAAGATCCTGAAAACAGGGGAACGTGTACTGCTAATCAAAACTGATGGCATTACCCGAACTTTAGGAAGACAAATTCTTGGCCCCTCTGAAGCAGAACACGGTTAGGAGTGATATGAGCGTTTTAGACACAATTCGAAAGTACCGAGAAGCCGGTTACTACAAAGAATTTGATTACCACTGGGGTATGACAGTTGACTTAGATAGGTGTACGGGCTGTGAAGCATGTGTAGTGGCCTGCCAAGCCGAAAATAATTTACCCATCGTGGGCGAAAGCAGTTTTGCCCAGCGACGTGAAATCAAATGGATGAGAATTGAGCGTTACTGGGAAGGAGAATACCCAAACGCGAAATTAAATTTTATTCCAATGTTTTGCCAGCAGTGCGATGAAGCTCCGTGCGAGACAGCCTGTCCAGTATTTGCAACGTATCACAACCAAGATGGCCTCAATACTCAGATTTATAACCGCTGCATTGGAACGCGAACCTGCGCAGTGTATTGCCCCTATGAGGTACGTTATTTTAATTGGTTTACCTATACATGGGACGAACCACTAGAGCGGCAACTAAATCCAGATGTTTCGGTGCGCGAAAAGGGTGTAATGGAAAAATGCACCTTCTGCATCCAACGAATCCGAGAAGCAAAGGATCTGGCCAAGGATGACGATCGCAGAAAGGTGCGTGACGGTGAGGTTACCCCCGCCTGTGCGCAAAGCTGCCCCACCGAAGCATTGGTTTTTGGCGATCTGAATGACCCAGAGAGCCGAGTCTCCAAAATGGCAAACGATCCACGAGGATATCAAGTCCTAGAAGAACAGAATACCAGCCCATCCGTCGTCTATCTGCAAAAAGTTCATGGTGATGAAGAAGCTATTTGATCACGGAGAGCCCAGCTACGAGCAGGTTAATCAAGACGTTATAAAGTCGCTGATTGAAACCGGTCCAAAGTACTGGATGTTGCTTGCCACGACGGTGGGTATCACTGTGGTCTGTTTTATTGTGCCGTGGATGTATCAGATTCATATGGGCGTCGGTGTTGCTGGTATGAATCGAAACGCCGTGTGGGGAACCTATCTGTCAAATTTTATTTTTTGGATTGGGCTTAGTCACTCAGGGACACTGCTATCTGCAGTTCTGCATATCACGCAAAGTGACTGGCGTAAATCCATTTACCGTAGCGCAGAAGCGATGACGCTGTTTTCGCTAATGGTAGCGGCCACCTTTGTCATGGTACACGTGGGACGCCTCTGGTTTATACATTGGAGTTTTCCAATCCCCAATCCCATGGGTTTATGGCCGAATTTCCGCTCGCCAATTATGTTCGATGTGATGGCAATCACAACTTACCTCACGGCGAGCAGCATATTCATTTACATGGGCTCGGTACCAGACTTCGCTGCTGTCAGAGATTATAGTAGCGGACTTCGACGCAGAATCTATACAGTTTTATCTTTTGGCTGGCGTGGCACCTCAAAAGAATGGCATACGCTGGGCTGGGCCTACACCTTCTTTGCGGTGTTGGTGATTCCGCTTGCAGTGTCAGTGCATAGTATCGTGTCTTGGGACTTTGCTCTGTCAACGGTACCCGGGCTGCACCAAACAATTTTTGCGCCTTATTTCGTTTGCGGTGCAATTTATTCTGGCACGGCAGGCATCGTTACAGTGATGTACTGCTTGAGGCGCTTCCTAGGATTTGAGCGCTATATTGGAAAAATTCATGTGGACTACCTTGGAAAGCTTCTGATTGCGCTTTCTATGATTTGGACATATATCAACATCATGGAACTTTTCACCGGCTGGTACAGCGGCTCATCCGCGGAGATCGAATTTCTTAAGTTTCGTTTGTTTGGTTTTTACGCTCCAATGTACTGGGAAATGATCCTATTTTGCGCCTTTGTGCCGCTACTGATGTTGTTCAAAAGTGTCCGGCTTAACTGGAATCGAATGCTGGTCATCTCAATTTTGATCAACATCGGAATGTTGAGTGAGCGGTTCATTATTGTTTCTACTTCTCTACCGAGAAAACTCCTACCTGATTCCTACGGGTTTTATTTCCCCAGTCCGGCGGAGATTTCAATCACTGTTGGATCGTTTGCAATGTTTGCAACTTTATTTTTGATTTTCATTAAGGTGTTTCCTGCTGTCTCCATTTACGAGGTGAAAGAAACACTTAACCCGCTCAGACGGGCAGAAAAAACCTGATGGACATAACAGGAACATTTCAATACGAAGAAGATGCTATTTCAGCAGCCCAAGGCCTGCATGCGGCCGGCATTAAAAACGTATCATTGATGTCACCCATCCCAATGCATGCAGCAGAAAAAGCGTTGGGCCTGGGAAAATCCAATGTGCGAAAATTTACTTTGATCGGCGCTATTTTGGGTGGGCTCGGCGGTTTCTCGATGTGTGTTGCTACGGCACTGGTGTTCATAATGCCCACAGGTGGGCGGGCGATAATCGCTTTACCACCCTATCTGCTCATTACCTATGAAACTACTATCCTGATTGGCGTTTTGTCGACTCTCGCTGGTTTTTTCTTGGTAGCTAAATTACCTGCGTGGAAAAACCGGCCATACCGTGTCGAAGCCAATGTAAATCGGTTTGTGGTTGCCGTGGAAAGCCCTTCGAGCAATGAAGTAAAGAAAGCAGAGCAGATCATCCGAGGTGCAGGCGCCTTAGGGATTGAGCAAACGGGAGATACCTTGTGATACCCATGGATAAGCTCTCAGTCATATTAGTCATCCTGCTACCAGTGCAAGGATTAGCACTGCCATGGTCAAAGGACATGAAGGATCAGCCGACCATTAAGGCACAGGAAACTGTGGTAAGTATGGCAGAGTCTTCTGTGCGATCTGATTCTCCGGAGCCTGTTCAGCGACCCACTAATATCAGTGAGCTGGTCATTGAGCGGATCGCCGCAGGACAAAGTCTGGCGAACCCAGTGCCGACATCACCCGAATCCCTAAATCGTGGACGACAAATCTATGTGACTCATTGTGCCTCGTGTCACGGGGACCAGGGCTTAGGTGACGGGCTGGTGGGACAAAAATTTATCCCGACACCAATCAACTTAACGGTGGACTATATCCAGATCCAGCCGGCTGGTCGGCTTTATTACACTATTACCTATGGGGCGATCGCGATGCCGGCATACCAGGAGAGCATTAAACAGACCGATCGCTGGCATTTGGTTAATTACATTAAAGATAACTTAAAACCTGCACTATGAACGCTGAGATTAAAATACCTGTGGGGGCTGGTGGAACCTACACAGGATTGAAATGGCTCCTTGCTGTCTTATTCCTGGCTGGTGCAAGTACCTTTGTGTTTCTCTTGCTAAGCGAAACGCAGTCCATGCCTTGGCCATTCCTGCTTGCTAATTTCATGTTTTTGATTGGGGTAAGTCAATTCGGTGTGTGCTTTTCGGCGATTTTGCGTTTGTGTAGAGCTAAATGGGCGAGGCCTTTCTACCGGCTGGGCGAACTAATGACTTTGGCATTCCTTCCGTTTGCGTTTGGAGTATTTTTTGCAATATTTTTTCTTGGAAGACACGAGTTATTTTATTGGCTTGACACTTCCTCGGAAGGCCACACCAGCTCATGGCTTAGCTCTAATGGACTCCTATTTCGAAACTTAGCGGCGCAACTGGCCTTCTACGGACTCGCTATCTATTACTTCATTGTAGGCCTTCTACCGGACCTCTCACAGCAGAACAGCGAAGAAGGGCCTAAGTGGCGTCGAAGCCTGTACCGACGTCTTCTTGCTATGAAAGCACACCATGACGAACGTCAGCTCAAAGGTCGAGTTTACCTACTTGCTCCAGCAGTACTTATCGTCTGCGGCATAGCGAACACAATCATCGCGTGGGATTTTGGGATGATGCTAGTCGAGCATTATCATAGTAGCGTTTATCCGATGTTCTTTATTCAAGGAAACAACCTAGCAGGCACAGCGTTGATTCTGCTGCTCAGCACCCTACTGGCTCGCTCCACGGCTACTCGCGAACATTTCGGGCATAACCAACTAAAAAGTATGGGCATTATGCTGACGGGTTTCGTGCTGCTATGGCTTTATTTATTCTGGGCTCAGTTCTTCGTTACTTGGTTCGGCAATTTACCCAATGAATTTGGACCACTATGGAAACAGATGTACGGCCATTACAGCCCCTATTTCTGGGTCATGCTCTCCTGCGTGTTTTTTATTCCTCTTCTCGCCTTTTTAAGGGCTGAGACAAAGAAAGCCTGGTGGTCGCTCCTGCTAGTGAGTGCGATTATCTGTTTTGGTGTATGGATTAATCGTTACTTGATGATAGTTCCAATATTTTTTGATGACCACCGACCGTTTTCTTCGCTTGCCGAGATTGTCCTAACTATTGGGCTTGCTTCGGGATTTTTAATAGTCCTGCTTTGGCTACTAAATGCGTTTCCTCCCGTTTCTACCTGGGAGCTGCACGAAGCAACAATCGAGGATGATCCGGCATATTGATAGGGCTGCTCAACTAGAATAACCTCCGAAGCATAACCTGAACCGCCAAGAGAGGGATTCGTGTCAAAGTATCCACTGCATGAAATCCGTGACCAAAACAAGCTGTGCCGAGCTATCCTGCTGTGCTCAAAACCATCATGAATACCGCCAAGCGCAGGGAGTTTTATACGCGACTCTCCCAAGAAAATCCAAATCCCACAACTGAGCTTAATTACAATAGCCATTTCCAACTGATGATAGCTGTTATTCTGTCAGCGCAAGCTACAGATATCAGTGTCAATAAGGCTACCAAAGAACTTTTCAAAGTAGCCGGAACACCCCGAGCCATGCTTGATCTAGGCGAAAACCGCCTTAAGAAATACATCAAAAACATTGGGCTCTTTAACAATAAAGCTAAAAATATAATCAAGGCATGTCGATACCTAATAGAACAGCACGGGGAAGTGGTACCCGAAAGCCGGTCTTCTCTAGAAGCACTGCCAGGCGTTGGGCGCAAAACTGCAAATGTCATTCTTAATACTGCCTTTGGCCAACCAACTATTGCCGTGGATACTCATATTTTTAGGGTTTCCAATAGAACAGGTCTTGCGTCTGGGAAAAATGTCATAGATGTCGAAAAAAAATTAAAGAAAGTGACACCAAAGGAATTTCAGATGAATGCCCATCATTGGCTAATATTGCATGGACGTTATGTCTGTAAGGCGCGTAACCCTAGCTGTGGTAAGTGCTTCCTCGAAGACTTATGCGGATACAAAAGCAAAACCATCCAAAATAAGCCTTAAGGCAGAGACAAAACTAGTGGCTCCTTTGTGCTCGTAAAAATTAGCAGGGGAGCTACTCTGTATAAGTAAAGGCAGGCAAGTGGTAAACGTGTCGAAACGAGCCCGTGCCTGTTCTGTTTCAGATGAAAACAATTGGCGCTCCTGCTACGATGCTGATCGTTCGCGCCCGATGCAAAATCAGTGTTTTTTAGTAAAGTTGCAATCAGATTTTTTTAGGCCTAAGGAAGATGACAATGGATCAATTGCCTAATTTTCAAGACTTGAAGGTTTCACAGTCCAGTCAAGCATTTAGTCGACAAACAATGGGATCTTTGGACCACCTGTTAATCGTATTGCCAGAAAAACCGCATGCTAGACTGTTTCGCAAACTTCCTCAGGGCACCCAGCTGGAGCGTATGTTTAAGCGCTCAAAGATAGTTGGCTCCGGAGTAGTTACCTCTCGGCTTAATAATCAACGTGATACGGGCATAGTACTTAGTACTTACACAGAAAAATCTACATTCCAACGATTAACTTGGGCCAGAAAGTTGGTAGCTGAATGTCTAAAAAATAGCCCCGGTACTTTGGGAATCTCGGCTATTGGGCTAAATGAGGAAGAGAGGCGAAGGGTAATTGTGGCCATTGTTGCAGCTGCCGAGGCCGCGGCTTTCAAGCTTCCGGAATTCAAAAGCGCCGAGAAATCTCGCTCCAGATCGCTTAAACGACTAAAAATTCTATCTGCTCAACCTAGGATAGACCTAAGCGAAGTGAATGCCACCTCCCTTGGTAATAATGTGGCACGTTGGCTTACAGCATTGCCTCCTAATGAACTGAACGCGAAAACATACAGGCACATGGCCGAGCAGCTCGCGAAAAAGTACGGAATTAGGAGTGAATTTTTTGGTGAACACAAACTAAAAAAACTTGGAGCTGGTGCCTTTCTTGCTGTCGCTCAAGGAAATCCCAGCCGCGACGCTGGAATTCTACGCTTAAGCTATCGACCCAAAAAACAGGCCAAGCCTGATCTAGCGCTGGTGGGCAAAGGTATCCTTTTCGACACTGGCGGTACAAACTTAAAACCCTTCAAAAGCATGCTGGATATGCACAAAGATATGCAAGGTAGCGCCGTTGCATTGGGAACGCTGATTGCCTTGTCGAAACTGCAAGTCCCCTACGCCGTCGATGCATGGTTGGCAATCACCGAGAACCGAATTTCTGGCACAGCTTACAAATCGCAGGATGTGGTCCGGGCGGTAAACGGAATGACTATCCAAGTTATTCATACGGATGCCGAGGGTAGAATGGTCCTAGCAGACACACTAGCACTCGCGGCACGCGAAAACCCAGGCTTGATAATTGATTACGCAACATTGACCGGGAGTTGCGTCGTAGCTTTAACTGAACGCTACTCTGGGGCCTTTAGTAACCGGGAAGAATTGGCGGCTCAAGTCACCCTATCTGGCACGGAGAGTGGCGAGAGAATCTGGTCATTCCCAATGGATGAGGACTATGACGAAGACTTGCTCAGCAGCGTGGCAGATGTGAAGCAGTGCGCAGCAACCGGGTACGGAGATCATATCCTGGCTGCTCGCTTTCTTTCTAAATTTGTACCCGACTCGATCCCTTGGGTTCACCTAGATCTAAGCGCCGGCCAGCACAAGGGTGGGCTCGCTCATATTCCTTCTGACTTGACAGGCTTTGGTGTCCGACTCACGGTCGATTTATTACGACGCAATCAAGTGGCCTTTAGACTGAGTGGCCCCTAGCAACGTGAGCAAGGAAATAGACAAATCAAAAACTGCTGTCGAGCACCCCGGAACGGAAATGGCTCAAAGATTTCGAGGTTTTCTTCCTGTTGTCGTGGATGTGGAGACCGGGGGATTTGAGGCGGCTACAGATGCCCTGCTGGAAATTGCCGCCGTGCCACTTAAGTTTGATTCCCATGGAAATCTAACTCTCGGAGAATCGTACCATTATCACGTGGAACCGTTTCCAGGTGCGCGCCTAGACCCAGCCTCACTCAAAGTGACTGGTATCGACCCCTTTCACCCCTTGAGGCCAGCCCTAGAAGAAGGTGATGCGCTGAAACGTATTTTTGAGGAAGTGCGTAAAGACGTTAAGAAACAACAATGCAGCCGGGCGATCCTAGTCGGACACAATTCATTTTTTGATCTGCAGTTTTTAAATACGGCCGTAGAACGGGCAAAAATCAAACGAAATCCGTTTCACCCCTTTTCCACTTTCGATACTGCGACACTTGGTGGTATAGCGCTTGGACAAACCGTGCTGGAACACGCTGCTATTGCTGCGGGCCTGAAATGGAACAAGGAAAAAGCCCATTCGGCTGCCTATGACGCAAATATCACTGCAAAACTGTTTTGTGAAATCGTGAATCGCTTTAGGAGTGTCTACGAAAAGAATATTCTTGTGCCCAAAAAAATGGGTCCCTAATTTGTAATTCCTGGTTCGCTCGCTCCCACTTTTTCAATTAGCTGCTTAAGTTCACCCGATTCATGCAGTTCCATGACAATGTCGCACCCGCCAATCAGCTCACCATTGATATAGAGTTGTGGAAAAGTCGGCCAGTTCGAGTATTGCTTGAGCCCTTCTCGGACTTCGGGATCTTCAAAAATATTCACGTAGGAAAATTCAGCGCCCACGGAGCCTAAAACTCCGACAGTCTGCGCAGAAAACCCACATTGGGGGAAATCTGGGGTTCCCTTCATATAAAGCAAGATTGGATGACTATCTAGTTGTTGTTTAATGCGTTCGTTCACATTCATATGGCTACTGCCTTCAATTTTCATCTGAGGACCCTTAATAACTTAAGTAGTGGAAAAGTCAAGGGCATCCGACTGCAAAAGACATTGAATTATATACATCCCTGCCCTATCCTCTGCGACTTAATCGATGAAACGATACACTCGATTTAGATTTCTAACAAGATAAAAACACATTATCAGTAGCTGGAGAGAACCCAATGAATCCGCTAAGTACAATCAAGGGAACTTTGATATCTGGACTTCTTATCGCCATCGCAATTGCACTTCTTCCCATAGAAGTCATGGGAGGAAGGCCCGAACTTTCAATCATCGTGTGGGTTCACGTCCTGGCAGGGATCACCTGGATAGGGATTTTGTATTATTTCAACTTCGTACAAGTGCCGGCACTAGCAGAAGCAGCATCTGACGAAGGTGGCCCGGGAGGGTCGGGAATCACAAAATACGTTGCTCCAAAAGCGCTGCTGTGGTTCCGCTGGGGGGCGGTAGTCACGTGGCTATCAGGCGCTGCCTATCTTCTACGTAACGGAGATTTTATTGGCGCATTCACCCTAGGTGCGATGGAAGGGGGAACAGCCTACCAGACAACCATTGGTATTGGTGCCTGGCTGGGCACGATTATGTTCTTCAATGTGTGGGTGTTGATCTGGCCTAATCAGAAAAAAGTCCTGGGCATAGTCGAAGCCTCCGCAGAGGAGATCGCCAAAGCGCGTAAAGTGGCGGGCCTAGCATCAAGGACAAATACCATGCTATCTCTCCCCTTGATTATGAGCATGATTGGAGCGCACCACGGTTACTTAATGTAAAGATGTTTTTAGTACTTTGATCGGAACCCGGAAGGGACATCCTTTCCGGGTTTCTTTCTTTACGACATCATTATGTCAGAAATCCAACCGCCCCCTGCATCAGACATAAGAACAATCGTCACCCGTGCGCTCGCAGAAGACGTGGGTAACGGCGACCTGACAACGGCATTCATGGACTCAGATAAAATCGCCGAGGGACAAATATGTGGCAACGAAGAAGCTATTCTTTGTGGAAGCGCCTGGTTCAACGAGGTGTTCCGGCAGCTCCACCCTAAAATAAAGATTCAGTGGCATCATACTGATGGGGATAGGATTGAGGCTGGAACAATCATCTGCAAGGCGACTGGGCCAGCTGGCGCGTTGCTGAGTGGTGAACGCACAGCCTTAAACTTTTTGCAAATACTTTCAGGTACCGCAACCGTAACCAGAAAATTCGTAGACGCTGTAAATGGAACGAAAACAAAAATACTTGATACCCGAAAAACTATTCCAGGTTTACGGCTCGCACAAAAATACGCAGTACAATGCGGTGGCGCGGAAAATCATCGAATCGGACTTTTCGATGGGATCCTTATAAAGGAAAATCACATCTTGGTCGCAGGAAGTATTGCTACTGCGGTTACTTTAGCGCGCAAAAAAATGCCTAACGTCTTGATTGAAGTAGAGGCAGAAACTATACCTCAGGCCAGAGAGGCACTAGAAGCTGGGCCAGATCGTATCTTACTGGACAACATGACCATAGAAATGTGCCGGCAAGCTGTTGAAATGAGAAATGCATCCCAAGGACAAGGAAAGCGGGTCCAACTCGAGGCTTCGGGTGGCATAAATCTCGGTAACGTAAACCAGGTTGCAAAAACCGGCGTGGATTATATTTCTATCGGCGCAATCACTAAGCACATGCGAGCAATCGATTTTTCGATGCGTTTCACGTCAATCACACCCAGATAGAAACGCTTAAACAGTCAAGGTTGCTTATAGACCTGCCCGCCCTTCATGACGAAACGTACATCTTCGAGTGCCTTGATATTATCGAGCGGATTGCCCGGCACCGCGACCACATCGGCTAATAGCCCAACCTCGAGCTTTGCCCGATCTGTCACTTCCAACAACTCCGCAGCATCAGTCGTCGCGGTACGAATCGCTCGCAGCGGCAACATACCGAATTGTTCCACGTAAAGCGCAAATTCACGGTTGCCGTATTGCGCAGCGACATCAGTACCAAAAGCCACTTTTACGCCCATATCGACAACGCTTTGCATCGTCTCGTATAAGCCAGCCTCGACGTAGTCGAACTTGCGTTGCATATATTCCGGCAGTTCGTCGTATTTACCACTGGCTTTCCACATGTTAATACCATTGGCCGTCATGACCATAAACGTGCCGCGCCGTTTCATCTCCGCCAAGGACTCCATGGAAGCTAGTGAGCCGTGTTCTATCGATGCAACCCCCGCTCGGACCGCATCACCTAGCCCCGGTTCATAATGTGCGTGAGCCGCAACGTTAATACCCGCCCGTGCCGCTTCTCCAACAATCGCGCGCAATTCCTCAAAAGAGTACTGCTGCGCGCCAATTAGTGTTGACTGGCTCGCTACCCCTGCCGTAGCCATCACCTTAATCCAGGTCGCGCCATGTTTAATCTGATAGCGGACCGCCTTAAGGAGCTCCGGCACCCCATCTGCGATCCCGTCCCGGTAATTCGATTCATGATCTGGTGAATAGCCGGTTGTAACATCAGCATGCCCCCCGGTCATCGAGATCATGTGACCACCAGCAAAGATTCTGGGTACATCAACGAGACCTTCGTCTCCAGCGCGTGCAAGTGCCACATCGATGTAATCAAAGGCCCCTACCATCCGAATCGTAGTAAACCCCTGCAGCAATTTGGTACGCGCCTGGTTCATCGCTGTTAACGTGCTATAAGGGACAGTTCTTTGAAACATATCCAGTGGTACTGTTTCATACGGCGCATTGAAGTGGTAATGCACATCAATCAATCCGGGTAACAACGTCATGTCGCCAAGATCGATCTGCTCACCACCGCCCGGTACGCCGCGTGGATTCACTGCAGTGATTGTGTCGCCCTCCACAACTATCACAGCCGGAGAAATCATTTTTCCGTCAACCACATCAAGCATTCGATCGGCTGTAATAATCATAGATTCGACAGCCAGCGATGGCCCAGAGATCAAGCCAAACAAAACCATTACTGTTGTAAGTCTCTTTTTCATGCCAGCTTCTCCCTAAAATTAACTATTAATTACTGCCATCTATCTCGACAACGCCTGTCAAACAAATTTGGGCGGTAAAACGGGCGGGAGTTATTCCTGTTGCCCCCAACTTGCTATGCTAATTTGTGCCCGCGATCAGTTGCAGCCCGAACAGCCTGTTTCAGGAGTGATTTGAACACGTCATCTGCCATTAATATCTCAAGCGCTGCAGCAGTGGTACCACCAGGACTGGTCACTTGTTGTCGAAGTTCGGCTACATCACCTTCCGTCTGCGCGGCGTAGGCACCTGCACCAGCTACAGTAGCTTTGGCAAGCTGCCGAGCCAGTTCCTCCTCTAGGCCCACCTCTATTCCAGCCTCAGTCAGCCCTTCGATGAGCAGAAATACATATGCAGGCCCACTCCCCGAAACAGCGGTTACAGCATCCATTAAGCCCTCCTCTTCTAGCCAAGCGATCTCACCGATAGCGGCCATCAGATCCCCTACCAACTTTCGTTGACTGGATTGAACATTCGAGTTGGGACAAAGTGCTGTTATTCCTTGATGGATCGCAGCCGGCATGTTGGGCATCGCACGCACAAGCACAACAGTCTTGCCCAAGATGTCTTCATAGAAACTAATCAGTTTTCCGGCCGCAACCGAGAGAAAGATTGCTCCGCCGTCCGCTAGCTCGCGATAAGCAGGTAATAATGTCTCCAAATTTTGTGGTTTCACAGCAAATACAACGAGGTCAACATCAAATCCTTCTAAAACCTTATGTAGCTCTGTGCTAGCAAAAACATTTAGTGACTGCGCAGAACCAATGGCACCGGCTTCTAGGTCCACGGCCCGAATACGCTTGTGATCTACGCCTCGGGCAAGCCAACCCCCCAATAAAGCCTGGCCCATATTTCCGCAACCCACTAAAAGAATATTCGTGTCTATACTGATCTCTGGAACCATGGCACTCACCGCTGCCCTTCCGATGGAGACTCAACTTGCGGAGAATTAAGTACAGCGCTTGGGTCATTAAAAATCCCAAGATCCAATACGCCCTCTGTCTTAGCAACAAAACAGGTAACCGCGCCATCTCCGGCAATATTCACCGACGTGCGTAACATATCCAGCAACCGGTCAATACCAATAATCAGCGCAATACCTTCAACCGGAAGGCCGATTTGCCCGAGCACCATAGCCAACATAATAAGCCCTGCGCTGGGCACAGCAGCCGTACCGATCGAAGCAAGCGTAGCGGTAAGAATAACCGTTAGATAATCAGCAAAAACCAGATCAAATCCGTACACGTTGGCAACGAATACGGTAGCAACACCTTGCATGATAGCAGTACCATCCATATTGATCGTAGCACCCAAGGGTACGGTAAAAGCAGCGACTGAATTATCTACTCCGAGGCGAGCCTTGAGGGTATTCAATGTAATGGGGATAGTGGCACTGGAGGATGATGTGCTAAAAGCAAAAGACATGGGCGCTCGCATCTTCAAAAGGAAAGCTATAGGACGCAATCCAGCAACCTTAAGTAAGGCGGTGTAGGTTAGCGCCAGATGCAATAATAGGGCAGTAGTTACAGCTAAAAAATAACCGGCCAGCGGCCCCAATATATCAATACCCTGATTAGCAAAAGTGCGAGATATTAGGGCGAAGACACCAACTGGTGCCATTCTAATCACCAAAAAAACCATCTTCATGATTACTGCGTTCAAATCACTGAAAAAGTTCAGCACGTGACGCCCACGCTCTCCAGCCAATGTAATAGAAAAACCAAGAAGCAGTGCAAAGACAATAATTTGCAGCATTTGTGCATCTGCCATGGCTGCAACCGGGTTGTCCGGGACCATGCCGATCAAAACCTCGCTGAAAGAAGGCGGCTCAGCGGTCTCAAAAACAACTTCACCAGACAGCTCAAACCCCTCGCCCGGAGAAAACAAATTAGCAACACCCAGTGCGAGCATGATGGCGATGGCAGTAGTCATAAGATAGAGCAGTAGCGTTTTTCCGCCAACCCTCCCCAAGGCCCGAAGATCGCCAAGCGAAGTGACCCCACACACGAGTGAAACAAGAACCAGAGGCACCACCATCATTTTTAGTGCCGCAATAAAAATCTGGCCAACTATGTAGAAAACTCCATCAACGAGGAACGCGTTGATCATCCCGTCAGGATCTCCTAGCAGGTTCAGCAAAACCCCAAACACTATGCCAGCGCCCATCGCAATCACGACGCGTTGTGTAAAGCTCATAAGGCTGGAAACTATCCCTTCCTGTCCTAGCACGCAAGCGCTATCCAGTAGCCAGGACAAATCCGAAGGATCCCTCCTCAAGGATGTCAAGACGTTCACAATCTACCGAAAAACTCAAACAGATAAGGGAGAGACAGTTCAGGGAAGCATAAGATAGGCACAAATTTGCTTCTCTATTTTGCTATTAAAAAAAATCTTATTAATCTAATTTATTTCTTTTAAATCAATATTTTATTATATAAGCCTCAGGTTAAATGCAGTTAAAACCGGAAAAGCTCACCAGAATTAGTTATCATCCGCAGTCCGTTCAGCCCCTGAAGGTCGGGGGCCCTGTGAGCGTAACGTTTTATATAACACTGAAAACCTTAGAAATTAGGGAGAATAATATTATGAACCACGCAAAATTCCTTGGTGCAGTAGCGCTGTTGGTACTTTCTACCGGCGCCAGCGCTGAGAACTATGAGCTCGACATGGGTCACTCAAGAATCTGGTTCGATGTTGCCCACCAAGGGTATTCCACCATGGTCGGCAGATTTTCGGACTTCGGTGGCGCGCTTGATTTCGACGCTGACAATCCAAGCGCCAGCTCTGTAGACATCACCATCAACACGGCCAGTGTGGATATGTTTCATGATGGTCTAAACGACCACCTGACACGGATTGTCACAGAAGAGGGTGAGGAACCTAAAATCGATTTCTTCGGTGTTGAGATGTACCCGGAAATGCGGTTTGTCAGTACAAACGTGGAGGACATGGGCGAAGGAAAAATGACGGTCACTGGGGATCTTACAATGCTGGGACAAACCCATCCTGTGTCATTAAATGCCGTTCTAAATAGAACTGGAGATGCCCGTGGTACCCCTAAGGTAGGCTTTAGCGCGACGGGGACTGTTGACCGGACCCAATATGGAATGGGTTTCGGGGCACAGTTTGGTATCGGTACAGATATCAATGTACGGATAGAAATTGAGGCACTTGCTTCTGGCACCTAAATTTCTATACGCTGAAACAAAAAAGGGCTCAAGCGTAACTTGAGCCCTTTTTTAATATTAGCCTAGCGAGACTTGAGGAAAGGGCCAAGAAAAGGCATAGATAAATGGCAAGTGAAGCAAAACAAACCGATATCAAAATGAATGCCGACAGCCTCTACCAAGAGGAAACTTTTACCGATCGGCGTGTGGGTACCATTCAAAGGCTGACACCTGTTACTTCGAGTGGTAACAGGGATGATACCCGTCCTGTGATTTTTCTGGGTCAGACGCAAATTCTGACACCCGCTGGCGCTCTTCCTTTGAGCTTTGAAGTGGATGCAGATTCGCTGGAGGGTGCCATTGAAAAATTCGGGGACGGCGCTAAGGGTGCCGTCTCTGAAGCAATGGAACGCCTCGAGGAAATGCGCCGGGAAGCAGCCTCTTCAATCATAGTGCCCGGAAGTAACCCTCCACCAAGCGCTGGCGGTAGTCCGCCCGGTGGTGGCATCAAGCTATCTTAGAATACACTGCGTGAAAGAAAATTTTTTAGGGGATAAAAATGGTCACACGACGCGACCTACTTAAATATACAGCCGCTGTCAGCACTACAATACCCCTGCATGTCCGTCTATTGCAGGCACAGGAAAGGACCCTCATCAGTCGCATGATTCCCTCCACTGAAGAAGAACTGCCGATAGTAGGTCTAGGAAGTTCTGCCACCTTTAGCCAGGTAGCTAACTCGGAAGATATTAGTGCTCTAAGCGAAGTCATGCGCACACTAGTGGAAAATGGCGGGGCTTTATTTGATACCGCACCTAGTTATGGGGGTGGGGTGTCCGAGAGAGTAGCTGGGCAAATTGTTAATGAACTAGAACTGCAGAATAAAATTTTCTGGGCTACAAAAGTGAATGTTGCTGGACGGCGGCGAGGTGGTTCAGCAGATCCCTCGCAAGCCAGAGCGCAGCTTGAGACATCCTTTGAAAGGATTAACAAGTCGCCAATTGATTGCATCCAGGTGCACAACCTGGGTGATCCCCCCACACAACTGGGGATACTAAAAGACCTCAAAGCAGAGGGGCGCGTGCGTTACATTGGCATAACATCAACTAATGAGAATCGCTATCCGGATCTCGCAAAAATCATGCGCGATGAGCCAATTGATTTCATTGGAATCGATTACGCAGTTGATAATAGAGGAGCGGAAGACATGATCCTGCCATTGGCGCAAGATCAAGGAATTGGCGTGCTAGCGTACTTGCCGTTCGGCCGAACGCGACTGTGGAGCAGGGTAGCGGGTCGTCAGGTTCCAGACTGGGCTGAAGAATTCGACGCAATTACCTGGGCCCAGTTTTTTATCAAATATGTGACCGCTAACCCGGCGATTACAGTGGTAACGCCGGCAACGAGCCAGGCTCATCACATGCTAGACAACCTTGGTGGGGGTATGGGGCAGTTACCCAATGAAGCTATGAAGCGAAAAATGATAGAGTTCGTGAGCGCCCTGCCTTCCGCTTGATAGAAAAAGGGGTGAAATCTGATAACTAGGGCTTTTTCATATCTTAAATGAGAAAAGGGAAAACTATGAAACGCATACTAATAATGTTTACGCTGGCACTCCTGGTGAGTCCTTTGGTTGTATCAGCCCAATCAGGCACTAATACAACCACTGCACAGCCATTTAAGCTTGGTACCTTTGAAATACAGGGCGATACTCGTATCGGTATTGTTCTAAATGATGAACTTATTGTAGAGCTGGATGCAGCCAACCAGGCACTGGAGCGTAATCCCGCTTATCCAGCGATACCAATGCCAAAAAACATGCGCGAACTGATCAGTCGGTATGAGTATGGACTGAAGTACAGATTGTATGAAATTGTTGACAACCTCAACACCAACGATGGCCTTGTTTCCGGGTCGCAGCCAAACTTTATTCACAATGTAAGTCAAGTTCGCACACTGGCCCCGCTGATGCCAAGAAAGATGCTCAACGCCGCTGTTAATTTCTACAGCCACGTTGAGGAGGGAGGTACCCTGGAGGAGCAAAGAGCCGCAGCAGAGGAACGCCGCAGAGCTCGGGGCATCCCCTATCTATTCATTAAGCCAACTGAGGGTGCCATCATTGGCAACGGTGACGCTGTCGTGCTGCCACATGGAAGAAACCGCATTGATTGGGAAGTAGAACTTGCTATCGTCATCGGCCGAACCGCGAAATATGTTCCGGCTACGGAAGCAAAAGATTACATCTTCGGGTATATGGTTAGTATAGATATCTCTGACCGAGGTGGCCGCCCACCTGATTCACGTCCTGGATCGGATTGGTTTGTTGGGAAGGGACACGACACTTTTGCTCCTCTAGGTCCATGGATCGTGCCGAAAGAGTTCTATGGGGACCCCATGGTGCGACTGCGACAAAGACTAAGCCTCGGCGATGAAGTGATGCAAGATGCAGGGCCTGGCGACATGATCCACTCAATTTACGAGCTGATCGAATATGGGTCCTCTATCATCACCCTCTTTCCGGGTGACGTTCTCAACAATGGCACATCTGGCGGTACGGGTGCGGGAACGGCATATCGTGGTGAGCGCCGGTTTTTACAGCCCGGTGAAACCATCGTAGCCACCATTGAAGGCATAGGTACTCTTACCTTGCCGGTAAAAGCTGAGGGAGCCCCAAGTCCTGGCACCGGCTCCTATCTGCCAGCAGACATGTGAACGCTCGTTGAGTGTTATTTTGAGCTGTAGCAGAGCCTCGCTAAACCCACGGGGCTCTGCTTTAGTTTACGGTTCACAAGTCACGCTAATCAGAAAAATCCGCTAACCATCCATAGTTATTAATAGCAATTAGATAAAATTCCTTTTCGGGTTATTTTTGTCGAAACCTCAGGCTCAGTAGTATAGCTTCCCTGCTCCTAGGGCAGTTTCAGCCAGAGTTATCATGTACCATTTCCCTCTCGTATGAAATCTATCCTGAAAGATCCCCTGATTCACTTTCTGCTGCTTGGTGCAGTACTTTTTTTGTTGTTCCGATTTACCGCAGAAGAAGGAGGTGAACGGACTATAAATGTAGACCAAGAAGCTCTGCTTACTTTCCTTCAATACCGTTCAATTGCATTTGATCGAGAATATTTTGAGAGTTATCTGGAAGGGCTTGAACAAGATAAACTCGAGGAGCTAATAACTCAATATGTTCGGGAAGAAACTATGTATCGAGAGGCCCTGAACCTTGGACTGGATGAAGACGATTACAACATTCGTGAACGCCTAGTTCAGAAATTGCAGTTCCTAGCCGAGGGATTTCAAAGCATTAATGCAGAACTCACAACCGAAGAAATAGAACGCTACTACCAGCAAAATATCAGTCTTTACTACGTAAATCCTCGCATTACGTTTACTCACGTGTATTTTAGTTCCAGCGATCGAGGCCGAGATGAAGCTATGCAATTTGCCCAAAACAAACTAGAAGAACTCAATACTAATGGAGCGTCTTTTGATGAGGCTGCCAATCACGGTGATCCCTTCCCCTATTTTGTTAACTATGTTGAGCACACACCTAGTCTAGTAGCAAGTCATCTGGGGAAAAACCTGGCGGAAACCCTTTTCAAAATGACTCCTGATGAACACATGTGGCAGGGACCCCATGAGTCACCTTACGGCTTTCACTTGGTCATGGTACTGCGAGTGCAACAGGGAAAACAGCCAGGACTGGATGAAATCTTTGAGAGAGTTAAAGAAGATGGTAGGACCGAACGACTTCGAGAACTCACAGAAGCCGCAATCACTGAAATGACCGCCAATTACAAAATCGAGATTAACCCATCTCTAAAAATAAACGTTTCCAGCAGTTCAGCGAAAACACCCTGATGTGCCAATTTATCTACAGAATAGCTACGGGATTGGCATTTGCTCTACTTGCACTGCCTGCATTCCCACATGATCTTCGGCCAATTTTTGTGGATATAACGGAGGAGACGGAATCTATTGTTACTCTGCGTTGGAAGGTCCCGGGGTCTGTAGAGCGTGACTCTTTGCCGGAAATCATACTAAGCGGTAACTGTACCGAAGAGGGAATAGCTGAAATTCTGCGCTATCCAGGAGATTACCAGAGTCGACAGACCTACCAATGTCCTAGCGGTGTCTCGGGCCAAGAGGTGGAGATGATCTTTCCCGTGCCCAACCCATCGCTAACAACCATTATTCGCGTAAGCGAGAGGCATGGGGGAATCCACAGTGGAATGCTGGGCCCGGGAGAATACACTTGGCCAATTCCTGAACAACTGAATCGTACTGCTGTTATAAAAAACTACACGGTACTGGGAATCGAACACATCCTAAGAGGCTGGGATCATTTGCTATTCATTGTGTGTCTGGTGTTAATTGCTCGGTCGTTTCGAAGGATACTAATAACTATCACAGGCTTTACGATCGCGCACTCTATTACGTTGGCGGCCTCGTCTTTAGACCTTGTGGTCCTACCAATAGCACCCGTGGAAGCCATGATTGCACTCAGTATTGTATTTGTTGCCATGGAAATTGCTAAGGATCAGAAAAAAACTAATCTGACATACCGCTACCCAGCTGTCGTTGCTACTTCATTCGGACTTTTGCACGGGTTCGGTTTTGCGAGCGTGCTGCGACAAATAGGTTTGCCCCAGACTGAATTACCCATTGCACTACTGTTTTTCAACGTAGGGGTAGAAGTGGGTCAAATAATCTTTGTTGCCTTTTTGCTCGGTCTAGGCACTACAGCCGTGTTTGTTAGGGAAAAATCTAACTTTCCCGTCCCAGCACCTGAATTACTTCAAACGCAAAGAGCAATTGCTTATGGCATTGGAACATTAGCAAGTTTCTGGATGATAGAACGCACTATCAGTTTTTGGGTATAGCTTACTATGCAAGTCACGCAACCCTTTCTCGCCTACCGCATTGATCGTGTTGATGAAAAAATCAGTGGGCAACTCCAGCGCATCACTCTGGACGATATTAGTCCTGGCGACATCATCATACGGGTGCACTATTCCAACATAAATTACAAGGATGCGCTCGCAGCTACTGGTACTGCACCCATTTTGAGACACTTCCCCCTTGTCGGCGGAATTGACCTATCCGGAGAGGTCATTGAATCAACGGATGAGCGTTTCAATACGGGGGATTTAGTCTCAGTTCTTGGTTGCGAGTTAAGCGAAAGTCGAGATGGTGGCTATGCTGAATATGCCCGGATAACTGCCGACAGTCCGATAGCCATACCCCATGGACTGGACACTCGATCTGTCATGGCAATTGGTACAGCAGGATTTACAACTGCATTAGCTATCCACAGAATGGAAATAAATGGACAAAATCCCGATCAAGGGCCCATCCTCGTAACTGGTGCCACAGGCGGCGTGGGAAGTTTCGCAGTCGATATGCTGAGTTCGAAAGGATATGAAGTACACGCCCTGACAGGGAAGCCATCAGAGCGAGATTATCTTAAACGGCTAGGGGCGCATAAAGTAATCGATCGAAACAAGCTCAAAATCGGCACAAAACCCCTAGAGAGCGCCCGCTGGGCTGGTGCAATTGACAGCCTCGGGGGTGATTTTCTCGCCTGGATTACCCGAAGTGTAAAACCCTGGGGAAACATCGCAAGCGTAGGGCTTGCATCCAGCCCCGAGCTCCGTACCACGGTTATGCCCTTTATTCTCCGCTCTGTGAGTGTGCTGGGTATCAATATGTCTGTGCCTAGAGAGTTAAGGATCGAATTATGGAATCGCCTGGCAAACGATTTAAAGCCATGTCATTTAGAAGAAATCGTAACCCGGGAGGTATCTTTACTGGAACTCCCACAAGCATTCGATGCTTTTATTGCTGGAGAAATTACGGGTCGTACCGTGGTAAAAATAAGATAGTCGCATCTGCGTCTAAGCTACCTCTCGCTTTCGGACAGAAAGAAGAATACCCACAAAAATCAATACAGCACCAATAACATGATAACTGAATAATTGTTCACCTAAAAAAATCATAGCAAAGGCTGACCCAAATACGGGAATCAGGTTAATAAAAATCGTTGCACGATTTGCCCCGAGGGAACGAACAGAAAAATTCCAGAAAAAAGTCGCAAGTAAAGTGGGAAATACTGCCATATAAGACATGCTAATGATCACATTTGTATTCAAGGTAAATGGGCCCATTATCGCGGCCTCAATCAAATAAAACGGCAACAAAATTACAGCGCCAGTCAGAGCTATTATAAATAATAGGATGTCGGCGCTTGGCAGATAGTCCCGTCTGTGCAGATAGACCGCATACAACGACCACCCAACAACGGCAATTAACATGACAGGATCTCCGGCGTTAATATCAAGTGCCAATAAAGCAGCTGGGTCAGCCCTAGAGATCATCGTCAGGATCCCGATGAAAGCACAGGTCACACCCACTCCCTGGCGGAATGACAAAAACTCCCGCGCTATTATCCAAGCAATTACCGCTGTGACTGCTGGTTGGGCCGCATTAACAATCACAGCATTAGTAGCAGAGGTAAAATACACGGCTATCACCGCCAGACTGCTGCCAACAGTCATGAATGCACTCACTACAACAAGTGACTTCCAGTGGTGTTTCAGTTGATGCCACTCACTGGACATTTTTTTCCACACGAACGGTACCAGCACAATTGAGGCAATAAGCCACCGGCCGAACGTAAGCGCCAACGGTGAAATATCTCCAACAACTGCCCGCACTGCCACGGGAGAGCTCCCCCACATTGCCATCGTCAGTATCGCTAAAATATAGGCTATGGGGTGAGAGGTTGGCATTGGTTGCAGTGTGTCAGCATCTCAGTTGGCGCTATTCTATGTGTAGTTTTGTAACGATACGAGGCCGGGGTGGATTAAACTATATTGTCTAAGCAGTTTTCGTAACATCGAAAAAGGAAATGGAAATACTTTCACAATTGAAAAAACTGGGCCCAGGGCTGTTATTTGCAGCCACTGCAGTGGGCGTATCCCACCTAGTTCAGTCAACTCGTGCGGGCGCAGAGTTTGGCTTAACGCTGTCAGCGCTCATTATTCTTGCCTGTGTGATCAAGTATCCGGCATTTCGTTTCGGTGCTGAATATTCAGCTTGCACGGGTGAATCCGTCATTGCGGGTTATGAGCGCCAGGGACGCTGGTTACTTATTCTTGTTTTTATCGCTACGATAATCGAGGGCGTCGGTGTTATCCCGGCAGTCGGCCTAGTATCCGCCGGACTCGGCATGAATCTGCTGACTATTAATGCCAATATCATCCTTGCAACGATGGCCATTGTGCTAGCAGCCTCGGTTATTTTGCTACTTGGCCGATACCGAGTTCTAGAAAATATCACACGGGTTTTTGTTGTAGTGTTTTCGGTATTGACCATTGTGGCAGCTACAGCTGCAACCACCCAGTTGGCAGGCGGACAACCATTGGGTGCTCCTTTTGCTATCAATGAACAAAATCTATTTTTCGCTGTCTCTGTTGCAGGCTGGATGCCGGTCGGCCTTAGTTGTTCAATATTTCTCTCTGTATGGGTAATTGCCCGGGGACATTTGCACGGACACCCAGTGACACCCGAAGAAGCCCGATTCGATTTTAATGTTAGTTACGTGGCAACTCTGGTACTAGCGTTGTGTTTTCTTATGATGGGAACAGCGCTGTTATTTGGTTCTGGCATTGAAATCGCAGGCAGTTCAAATGGTTTCGCGGCGCAACTTATTGGTCTCTTTACTCAATCTATCGGGCAGTGGGCACAACTAGTAGTCGGAGTGGCAGCACTGGCCGTCATGCTGTCTACGGTGTTGGCCGTTGTGGATGGCTTTCCACGAACCTACGCCAACATTACATATAGGTTAATGAAAAAAAACTCCAACTCATGGGATGAAGGCCGCCTTTATCGGGGGTTCCTTGGATTGCAGGCTGTAACGACCTTCATGGTCCTAGTCTTTTTGTTACGAAGTTTCGGAACTTTTATTGATTTCATCACAGCATTAGGTTTTCTCTCTGCACCAATAATTGCCTTTTTGAATCACAGAATCATGTTCTCATCAGACCTTTCGGCAACTCAGCAACCGGCAACCTGGCTTCGCTACTGGAGCATAGCTGGGATAATTGTGCTCACGGTAGTCTTCCCGATCTATCTTTATTTCCGAATTACTTAACGATTCATAGTCTCTAAAAATGAGAGACACTATAGAAATTGTCGTGATTGGCGCTGGCGTAGTAGGGCTCGCCATCGCCCGTGCGTTTGCGCGTGCTGGTCGCGAAGTTATCATCTTGGAACGCAATTCTCGTATAGGTGAAGAAACGTCTGCTAGAAATTCAGAGGTTATTCATGCAGGCATCTACTATCCAACCGGGAGCCTCAAAGCGATTCACTGTGTCCGTGGCAAAGAAAAACTGTACCGCTACTGTATGAAAAAGGGAGTTTCCCATAACCGTTGCGGAAAAATCATTGTCAGCACTCAAAGTGGGCAGCAGTCCGAACTTAAGGCATTACATAGCCAAGCGACTGCGAATGGTATCACTGATCTTCAATGGCTAACCCGATCCGAAGTTGAGAAACTGGAGCCATCAGTACAGTGCGTAGCAGGCTTGCTGTCACCATCCACGGGTATCATAGACGGCCATTCCTTTATGTTGGCGCTGCAGGCAGACCTTGAAGCAGCCAATGGTTCAGTAGCTATCCTCTCCGAACTCGTCAGGGCAAAAACAAGTGATCAGGGCCTACAGTTGACTGTTAAGATTGATGATCAAGAACTCGAACTAACCGCAAATACCCTCATCAACTCGGCGGGCCTCTACGCAAGCCAAATGGCCAACAAGATCGAAGGACTTTCGGTTCATTCCATATTCCGTACCTATTACGCGAAAGGCAATTATTTTACCTACGATGGCCCCCCCCCATTCAGCCGACTCATTTACCCCTTACCGGAAAATGCTGGTTTAGGAGTGCATGCTACATTAGATTTGGCAAACCAGGCCCGCTTTGGTCCAGATGTCCAATGGGTGAATAACATTGACTATACGGTTGATGAGGAACGGATTGATAAGTTTTATGCCGCAGTCCGCAAGTACTGGCCGGAACTCCCCGACGGGTCCTTACGCCCAGGCTACGCGGGCATTCGACCGAAGATCGTGGCAGAAGGAGAGCCACCGGGTGATTTCGTAATTCAGGGACCCAAGAAGCATGGTGTCCCAGGACTAATAAACCTATACGGAATAGAATCTCCGGGACTGACCGCGGCACTCGCCATTGCAGATCATGTGATAGCCCTACTAGAAAAGCGGTAGCTGATTGACATCTCTTATACTTCAGCTACAAACTTTTACAAAGCGCTAAAGAGTTCCCTGTATTTTTGATGCATTTTCTCCTTCAGTTTAGGGCTCGCCTCAGCAACTGTGGGAAAAGTATCCTTCCTTCCCCAAGGTCGGCAGGCATCCACAATAGCCCGATTATTTTCGTAAGGTGGGCCTTCTATCATCGTGTCCAAGGGAGTGCTCCACGCGCCGCGAATGTAATCAATGTCTTTAGGTGGATCGCAGCGAGTCGACATTGCCCAGATCACATCGAACATACTGGTAGGATCAATATCTTCATCTACTACAATTGTCCAACGCCCCGCGTAGTTGCCGGCATGGCAACTCGATGCGAGTAATGCGGATTGTTTGGCATGACCAGCATAGAGCTGCTTTATGGCGATCACATTAAAAAGCCGCCCAGCTCCAGCTTCATGACACCAAACACCTTTAACGCCTGGCAAACCGGCTTTTTCAATCTCATCCCAAATCATGGCAGACTTCACAATTGCCCTCGAATAAGTGAAATTATTAGGTGGGCGAGCTGGGCTTGCTAGACACAGAATAGGATCATTGCGGTAATAAACCCTTTTAATTTTAATAATGGGTTCATTGCTCACCTCGCTTGCATAATAGCCCATGAATTCCCCAAACGGTCCCTCGGGCCTTGTTTCATTTCCGAAAATTTCACCCTCCAATATAATTTCCGAGTGCGCCGGAAGTGGTAATCCGTGAAGTTCGGATTTAACAATTTCAAAAGGAAAACCGCGGTGTCCACCCGCATAAGCAAGTTCGTCCGTTCCGTAGTCGATTTCCTGATTGGCAGCCATGAAAAGCAGCGGGTCCTGCCCTACCGAAATGGCAACTGGGCAAGATTTACCTTTTGAAAAATATTTCTCTCGGATGATACGTCCATGCTTGCCGGGCGACATCCAGATACCACACGTGTTTTTGTCGTGCACCATCACTCGATACGTAGCTGAATTAATCCAGTCACTGTCCGGGTCCCGGATGATCACCAAGTCATCAGTGCCAATATACCGCCCACCATCGAATTCATGAATAAATGGAATCGGAAACTTATATAGATCAACCTCATCATCTCGATCTATATTTTCAAAAACCGGCCCGCGCTCGATCTCAATCGGTGGTATCAGTTCAAATTCTGTGCGCATCCGGTCCCGGAAAGCCTTAACTACATCTGTCGGACCACTAGGCTCAGGAAACCCCAGCGCATACGCCAGTCGACATGAAGAATTCGTAGCGCCGGACAAGACACGGAATCCTTTTGGGTACCCCGGAATCTCATCGAACAATAAAGCTGGAGATTTTCCTTCACGGGACTCGTGGCATACCATTTCCGCCAGCGCGCCCATCTCCAAGTTCCAATCAACGCCATCAAGCTGGCGGAGTTCCCCCATCTCTTCTACGCGATCCAAAAAATCACGAAGATCCTTGTGACGATCGACTACCGTGCTATCTACCGTAGATTTTTTTTTAGGCATGCTGACTCCTCATTCCCCCTCTACGGAGACCAAGATTTTTCCAAAGAACTTATAAACTGCCTCAACAGTTGCTTCAGGGCCAGCTGCTCCTCTTGTGAAAACTCTAACAGTACATCTGCCTCTCGAGCTTTGGCAGCTGCCAACAGCTCAATAATCTTAGTGATCCCCTCCGAAGTGATACGCATAAGGGTTGAACCATCTTCAGAGGCATTCCTTTGAACAAGGCCACCCAATTCCAACCTACTTAACAGCGGTCCAAGGCTTTCCATATTCATGGGGATTGTCCGGGAAAGCTCCTTTTCATTGAGCGCCCGATCGCTCAGGGTAGCCAAAATTCGCCAATCCTGAGGGGAAATATCCGCTTCCTCCAGCTCCTTGTAAAACGGCCAGCTAAAATAACGAAAAGCCCTTGCAAGAAGTGGCAGGAGAAAATCATCGACGTACCCACCGGCATTCCTTCGGTCGGCATCGCCTTTTTCATGAGGTAGGGTTACTGCATAGCCGCCTTGATGATAAACCAACGGGGGACGATCTGATCGATCAAAATCAAGCACCTCTCCCACAAAAATAAGATGATCCCCACCCTGGTAGCAATAGCTATTTTTGCATTGAAATCGTGCTGCGCACCCCGGCAGCAATGGAACGCCCCCGACTCCTTGTTGGCAATTTAAATCGACGAACCGATCTTTTACCACTGATGAGAAACGGGCGGAAAGTTCGGTCTGATCAGCAGCCAGAATATTCACTGCAAAATGTTTGGTTTCCATAAAAACCTCTAGATGAGTTGAGCCCTTGGATAGACTCCACAAAACCAGGGGCGGATCCATCGATGCGGAATTAAAGCTGTTTGCGGTAAGGCCTATCCATGCCCCGGTATCATCTACCGTAGTAATGATGGTAACACCAGTGGCAAACTGTCCTAGAGCATCTCGAAAACCACGATTATCGGTAGAATGATCCATTGTTATCACATGTTAAATCAGCGGTTAATTTCAGTCGCTCAACAAGTACCATTTAGAAGTTGGGCAGAAACTAAAATGCACTTACACCGGTAAGTTCTTTTCCTACCACAAGCTGATGAATGGTTTCTGTCCCTTCATAAGTAACAACAGTCTCCAAATTCAGCATATGACGAATAGGACAATGTTCTGCACTGATCCCGCTACCACCGAGCATGTCACGGCAATCCCGTGCAACATCCAATGCCATACGAGCGTTGTTCCACTTGGCCAAGGATACCTGCGAGGGATCCATCTGACCTTTATCTTTTAGCCGTGCAAGCTGAACCGCCAACAACTGGGCGGCCGTGATGCGGCGCGCCATATTAGCCAAACGAATTTGGATAGACTGTGTGTGAGACAGGGGGCGACCAAACAACACACGTGATTCCGTATACGCTAAAAGCTCGCTGAGGCAGGCCTGCGCCGCCCCAATGGTTCCCCAAACAATTCCAAATCGGGCCTGCGTAAGACTGCTCAAGGGGGCACGAAGCCCTAGGGCTTCAGGTAAAACATTCTCCTTGGGAACTCGGACGCTATCAAGAAAAAGCGCCGAGGTAATAGACGCCCTCAACGAAAATTTTTGTTCAATCTCCGACGCTTCAAAACCGGACATATCCTTTTCGACCAAAAAACCACGGATCCCTTTGTCCGTCATCGCCCAAACTACGGCAACATCAGCAATGCTTCCATTTGTTATCCACATTTTCGAACCATTCAAAATCCAATCATCACCGTCTTGTTTGGCGTGAGTCTTCATATTACCTGGATCGGAACCTCCCTGAGATTCAGTCAAGCCAAAGCATCCAATAGCCTCGGCACGAGCAAGTCTTGGTAACCATTTATCTTTCTGTTCATCAGAGCCGAAAGTGTGGATCGGGTGCATCACTAGAGAACCTTGAACGGAAACAAAGCTCCTTAATCCCGAATCCCCGCGCTCCAACTCCTGGGCTATTAACCCGGAACACATGCTGTTGAGCCCAGCGCACCCATACCCTTCAATGGTGATTCCAAATAGACCGAGATTCGCGAGCTCTGGTACTAAATCCAATGGAAAGCGATGTTCTTCAAAACATTCTTGAATAATTGGTAGAAATTTCTCATCGACGAACCGTGCTATGGTCTTTTGTGTCATCAATTCTTCCTCGCTCAGCAATGAGCGAATATCAAATAAATCTAGACTTACACCTGAATCCATACATGTCTCCGTACGATTTTTTACTAAAATAACTTTCCTAATTTACATTCCCGTGTAATTTGGACCACCTCCACCTTCTGGTGGTACCCAACTTATGTTCATTTCGGGGTCCTTTATGTCACATACCTTACAGTGGATACAGTTTTGACTGTTAATCTGAAAACACGTGGTGCCCAAACTGTCAGTAGCAATTTCGTAAACACCCGCCGGACAATATCTCTGAGCAGGCTCGTCAAATTTAGGCAAATTTTGCTCGATAGGTATGCTTGGGTCAGTGAGTTTCAGGTGACATGGCTGGTCTTCCTCATGATTTGTATTTGAAAAAAACACTGAGGACAGCATGCCAAAAGAAATTTTTCCATCAGAATCCGGATAATCGATTTTGGGCATCTGATTGGCTGCTTTCAAGCTTTCATGGTCATGTTTTTTGTTGCGGACGGTAAAGGGAATCCGCCCCTGAAAGATATTGTGCTCCAAAAAAGCCCAAGCAGCGCCAAATACTGTCCCAAACTTGGTAAGCGCCGGACTGAAATTTCTTGCACGGTAGAGTTCCTCCCAAACCCATGAAGTGCGAACGCCCTCAGCATATTGGAAGAGCTCTCTGTCCTGGCAATCACTACCTTGGAGGCCCAAAAAAACAGCCTCCGCAGCAAGCATCCCGGTTTTCATGGCGGTATGCGATCCTTTGATCTTTGCACCATTAAGAAATCCCGCTTCACAGCCCACCATTACAGCGCCAGGAACAACAAACTTAGGTAGCGACTGAAAGCCACCCTTGTTTACAGCCCGAGCACCGTAGGAAACTCGAGTACCGCCGCGGAGCACATTGCAAATCCGAGGGTGGAGCTTCCAACGCTGGAACTCTTCATAGGGATTCAGATGGGGGTTTTGGTAGTTAAGAGCAACAATAAATCCCAGATAAACCTCGGCGTTCTCAGCATGGTAGAGAAAACCACCGCCCTCAGTGCTGTTATCAAGAGGCCAGCCAAATGTATGGGATATCCTTCCGGGGTCATGATTTTCAGGATCAACGTTCCATATCTCCTTGAACCCGATCCCGTAGTGCTGGGGGTCCGCATCGGTACGCAGCCGAAAACTCCTTTCCAGCTTCTTGCCTAGACTGCCCCGACACCCTTCTGCAAAAATGACATACGGAGCCCTAAGTTCATAGCCCGCTTGATAGTTAGATTTTTCTGTACCATCGGCCGCCAAACCCACGTCGCCAGTAACTACCCCGACCACGCTGCCCTTCTGGTCATAAAGAATATCTGTTGCAGCAAAACTGGAAAAGATATTGCATCCGAGAGCTTCAGCCTGTTCACCCAGCCATTGGCAAAGGCGGCCCAAACTTACAACATAGTTCCCAGAGTTGCGCATCACTTTTGGCACAAGAAGCCTAGGAACATTTAGTCCAATATGCTCACTAAGCAACCAGTAGAAAAAATCCTTCTCCACAGGTACGCGTACTGGGGCACCTCGCTCCTTCCAATCAGGGAAAAGCTCATCCAGTGCACGTGTCTCAAAAACAGCCCCTGAGAGAATATGCGAACCGATTTCAGCTCCCTTCTCTACCAAGCACACATTAAGATCGAGTCCTTTTTCTTCTGCAAGCTGCCCTAAACGACACGCCGCAGACAGACCAGCTGGACCTGCCCCAACAATCACAACGTCGAACTCTAAAGACTCTCTTTTCATTTAAATCGCAAAGATTCTGTACAGCTATGCATTATCAGCATGATCCTGTCAGGATTTTGCGAAAAATTGCACCCAAGCAAATTGCATTGATTCCTCTCGCGCAAATTTTTTAAATCTCTTCATCCGAAGAGCGTAAAAAATCCCGGACTTGTTCCATGTATTCGGTGCGATCATGATTGGAGAAAACCGCGCTAGCCATCCGGACTGGATCCCCGAAGAAAAAACGCTCATACAATACTTGTCTTGATCCAAAAGCCGACACTGCTGTATCCCAAGCTAGTCGAAAAAGAGGAATTCTCTCCTTGGCTTCCAGTCGGGCACTTTGGTAATAGCGAGCAATATCGTCGGCCAGGGGCCCTTCTAAATCTGCGAGTGTCGGCATACCAACCAAGCCACTGGCCCCAATCTGTTGAATGATTTCAATCAACCTGGGATACAACCTCGGATAAAGATTTCTCGAGGCATCAAGAGGATCCCAAGCTGGTGTCATCATTCCATAATCATTGGGTGCGGCATCCGCTTCCGCTGCCCGACGGAAAGCTTTCATCGTTTCTAACGCTATCCACACTTCGGCCACTTTCTCCTGAATATGCTGAAAACGCTCAATACCAATGGCTTCCACCATCAGGGAAATCAGCCCGAGTATGTACTCAGTCTTGGAGATGGCCTTGCAAACCACCTGATGGGACATATGAACCACTGCCGAGGTCGCCTGATAAGCCTGGTTGCATGCCTCTGGGTTCCTGTATAGAAAAATACGCTCCCAGGGCACGAATACGTCCTCAAATATGACCATTGCATCTTGCTCTTCGAATCGGGATCCCAGCGGATGATCGAAGTGGTTGCGGCCATAGTCTACAGATTCACGACAGATAAATTTTAGGCCTTTAGTAGCGCTAGGTATCCCGAATGCAAATGCATAAGGCGCATCATCATCAGTGTTTTTCAATAAGGTTGATGGGAAAACTAGGAGCTCGTCCGCCATAGGCAATGTCGCCAGCATACGCGCACCCTTTATTATTACGCCCTTGTCTGTTTCTTCTTTCACTCGTGCCGCAAGAAAAGGGTCCGCTTGTTTGCTGGCTCCAACCGATCGGTTAATTTGAGGATTGATCAATGTATGTGTTGTAGCCAGATCATTTTCACGAACGTATTTATGGTAACGGCAAGCGTTATCACCGAAACCTTCTCGCAGCCCGTTGAGGTATGGAGCAGCCGCGGCATAGGAGGAAAGTGCCCGGTTAAGGTAAGCCGGGTCACGGCCAGCCATCCCTACGGTTTCATCCATGGAACGTTTCATGGCATCACCAACACTTACAAGCTCTTCAGAAGTCTCAGGAATCATGAATGAGCGGGCTACCAAATCACCGCTGCTCGGTGATTTAAATAACATCAAATCCTGCTCCCGGTATTGCATGTCGTACCGGTCAGCCATGACCCTCACGTGATTAGAAAACCCGGGCTCCTGGGTAATATCCTCAACCCGATTACCCCTATGCCATAACGACACCGGGTGCTCTTTTAATGCTTGGATAAACTCGTCGCCTCGTCTGGCTGGCATGTACAGCTCCTTTGTGGTCCGCGCAACACCTTCCCTATTCTGCTGATTTAAATCAAATAGATTTATCCCAGCAAACGAGAAGAGAGCCGAAGTGGGTGATTCTTGCTCTCTGTACTACCAGCAGTTGCTAACTAAAAAACTCGCAGTTTCTGCTATTCTTTTTCCGCGTCCCTCGACGAACGCTCCTTTAACAAATCATGCTGAGGATGAGTGTTTTTCGCAACAATATATCTCATCATTTAAGACTAATATTTACTTAAACAAGGGGTGCAATCTTGCGCTTATGAGGTTTTCAATTGGTACATTCGTCAAATACGATTATGCACTTTTCTTCCTCGGGTAGCTCGTGATGGGCAATGATCTCATAGGAAACTGCATCACCGACCACAATCTGATCTAGAGCGATGTTAGCTCCATCCAGTCGAGTCCAGCGATACAGTGTCTCATCAGCCCTAGTGAGATGCCGAAGCAGAAAAACATTTGACCCATTACGCGCAAGATAACCGTTTAAGGTCACCTGGTCGCCAGTCTGTACTGTGGTTTCATCCCAGCCGCGGCGCAAAAACCAATTGGCATTCATGGTTTCTGCCTCCCAAAGCACCCCCTCTCCATCCTGACTCGTAACTTGGATGTAGTATCTTGAGTGGGGATTTTCAAACCATACTTCCGTTACGACGCCCTCTACAACAACCAATTTGTCTGTATCGAATATCGGTGCTGCCGAATGATGTCCATCAGCTGAAACTGCAGACAAACCGAACACAACGGAAGCTAACAAAGTCGAACTAGTTCTCATTGGGCTCCCTCCCCTAGCACCCTTCACTAACAAACAGATTTACTGCGCACTCTCATCATGGTTCAATGGGGCGTTGTATGTCAATTGTGTGGACAACCTGCCGAATACCTACCTACAAAGAGTGATATGAAATTTCGAGCACTTCTAAAAAATTTGTGGTGTCAGTCCCTTCTCGTCTTGTTGTTTTTTTGCCCGAGCCTCTTAGCCGCGGCTGACGCTGTACCAGATTTATCCGGTATATGGGTTGGAGCACAAGGAAGATCCGCTCAATGGCCGGTGGACCCGCCGTATACGGCGGAGGGCTCAGAATTCAATACCCTAGCAAGCTCTCCTTCGGACCCTGTTTACAACTGCGTAATCGGGTTTGGACGAATCATTTCAGTAGGAATGCCCATGGAAATCTTGCAGGATGAGGACCGCATTACAATACTCCATGAATACGAGCACCAAGTACGCAGGGTATTCATGGACGGACGCGGCCACCCTGAAAAGGTTCGGCCTACTTTGATGGGGCACTCTATTGGCAGGTGGGATGGGCTCACACTGGTGATTGACACGGTAGGCTTAAAGTCCAGCTATTTCCGTCCTTCTGGCATACCCTATAGCGATGACGTGCACCTCACTGAGCGGATAACACTCATCGAAGGTGGTCAGATTCTGGAGACGGAAATTTCTGTGGAAGATCCCCGGTTCTACCAGGAGACTTGGGGCGTCACCAAATACTCAGCCTTGGCTCCAGACACCCAATTCCTAGAATACGACTGTACTGTGAGGCCACATCTGGATCCCTGAAAACGAGTATGGAAAAGTCTTACTGCGTTTCCTCGAGCAGGCGAGACAACTGTTCGCGCATCTCTCGAATGATGGGTTGCGCATGCTCCAACTCTACTAGATTTTCAAGCTCGTAGGGGTCGTTCTCGAGATCGTAAAGCTCGTCCATGTGCTCCAATCCGACATACTGAATGTATTTGTAGCGCTTACCGCGAACGGCCTTGTAACCCATATCTCTCACGCGCATAAACTCCGATACCTGGCGAGGTGCGTCGGCCAAACTATCTGTGGCCTGCCCAAGGTAACTCGGGGGATCGGTGTGGTGCTCAATCAAAAAGTTGCTACGCCACTCTGATACCTCGCCACTCAAAAGTGGTACCAGTGAACGACCCTGCAGTGTATCAACCCCCGGCTGGCCAGCTAGGTCCAGCACGGTTGGCGCTAAATCAATATTGAGCGCTATGCGCTCTTCCCGCTGACCCGCGCCAATCAACGCAGGATACCTTATGATCATAGGGATCCTAGCGGTCTCCTCGTACGCGAGCCGGCGCTGCGGGTTCAGGCCATGCTCTCCATAGAAATAACCATGATCGCTTGTAATTACAAACACGGTGTTATCGAGTTCGCCTCTGCCCTCCAAGACCTCGAGCAACTGGCCAACACTCTCATCTACACCTGTCATCATTTCTAAACGGTCTCGAATCGTCCGATCCGAAGTTGAGGTATCCAGGCCCAGTGGCGGCAAGCCCTCAATTTTTCGCATCAGTGCCGGTTTATCAAAGGGTGGAATACCGGCACTTGGACGACGCAGAATGTGGTAATCATCATAAATACCACGGTGACGTTCTGCGGCGATGAACCCCCCTTCCACAAGACCCAGACGGGGATCCGGGTGCAGTGCCTTGTGAGAAAAGTAGAGCAGAAATGGCCTATCGCGGGCCATTTCCAAAAAATCTACTGCCCTCTCGGTAAAGATATCCGTAACATGGCCAGTAACTAATTTCTGCGTATCTCCCTCGGTCAGTAGTGGGTCCTCGTTAGACCCCTGCCCAGACAAACTCACCCAATAATCAAATCCAGGCCTGCGACTACCATCAGATCCCATGTGCCACTTACCGACAAACGCTGTGTCATAACCAGCTGCGTCAAGACTCTGTGGAAATGTTTTCAGTTGTCGGCTACGAGCGGTACGATCGGTGTTATCAATGATGCCGTGAGTGTGTGAATAGAGCCCGGTCAGAAAGCTTGCACGGGCAGGGGAACATAACGGGGTAGTCGTAAAGGCATTAGTAAACAGCACACCCTCTTTTGCCACACGATCGATATTCGGTGTCTGAACGAAAGGATGGCCACCGGCCCCGAAATCATCCCAGCGCATATCATCCACAAGCACGACCACAAAATTTGGCTGGACTGACTGGGCGACAGCCTGTGGTATCGCTAGCCCTACCGAAAATGCAGCTATGACAGGCCAAAAATACAGAGTGCTAGAAAAAAAAGTATAAGCCATGACAAGTTTCCCCATTACGAAGAGCCCTCCAATCGCAATCGGTTGCTGTTTAATCTGCAAAAAATTCTTCCACCAAATCACAACGCAGGAGGCGAATTGAATGCGCTGCCAGATCACGTTTTCCCACTCTGCTGCTCCCCGAGCAGCCTAGCAGGTTAAGCTAATCAGTGATGGCTCCAATGCATTCGATTTCGACACGGCCGCCACGGGCGAGGCCGTTCACCCCCACAGCACTTCGTGCCGGGGGGGTGTCTCCAAAAAAGGTTACGTAGACTTCGTTCATTTGCCCCCACTCCGCCATATCAGCTAAAAAAACGGTGCACTTGGCAACTTGATTCATGGATGAGCCATAGCGTTCAAGGCTGGTCTTGATGCTTTCAAGTGCCCGACGTGTTTCCGCTGCAATACCGCCAGGCGCTGAACCCTCACGTGCAATGCCAAGCTTGCCAGATACAAAGAGTAGATTCCCAACTCTTACAGCATCAGAGAACGGTGCAGTCCGGCCGCCCGGTCCACCGGCCGGAAAGTATTCAAGTTCATCAGTCTGCGCTTCAGTAGGCCCTTGAATCAACAACAATACGCCTATTGTGAGAAATATTTTATACATACTCTTCCCCTGCCTGTCTATCAGGAAATTTTTTGAATCGTTAGCAAATTGTTCCAACCATTAACTCCCGTCTTCAGGCCCACAACGAACTCCAGCACATATAAGTTCAGTTCCATCATAAAGAAGGGCCTGATTTAAAAAGATGACGCGATCGCGCCTCCCAGGCCATCCAGTGATTACCACCGGACCACCGACTGAAAAAAGATGCATCTCAAAACCTGATCGCTTCATAGTATTTAATGCGCCCATCTCTACAAGCCACTCCACTGTCACGCCTTCTTCATCCGTTACATCCATCCGAAAATGGGAATGGGGATTGGCCCACCGGATCTCAGTCAGAATTCCCTCAACGGTAATTGAACTAGACTGATCAAAGTTAACAGGTACTGAGTGATGGGCCATTAATATCTCAGCGCCCGTTAGGGCTAAAACCGTTAACAATATAAAAATTATAGTTCGCATAACCCGCACCTAATTTGGAGAAACAATGGCTGCATCATCAGGAACACATCCATAGTCCAGTAATTCAAAATCCGACAGACCGTACGGAATAGAAACTACCAGTGGCTCTCTATAGTACGCAGGATCCTGATGCGTCGTCTCGACCATGAGCGCATCTCCCGAGCGGGTAATTCTCTCTACCGTTCGCATTCTTCTGCTCTGCGGCGTCCCCGCCCATTCCGCCATCGTCGAAACATAACCAGGCGCGAAATCAATTGTATCGATAACCAAGGTGTCTTCGTCATACCAAGCCGCCGAACGCCCCACTCTCGGCATGCCCTCTATACCTGCGCGTTCCGGATCAGCATCGTTTGGATCCACTAAGGGAACCATCCGGTCAATGTCCATCCACTCATAACGCAAACGCACATGGTCATCAGCCTGAGTAATCTGAACTAGAACATTGGGATTCAGCCACACACGGGTCCAACTTGCGGCTACGCAGTCATAGGCTGGATCATCGCGCTCAAAGTCATAGCTATCAAACTGCCGTTGCCCCTCCTTAGTGAAGTTCCATTCGCCGAACACAATGTCAACTGTCGCATCACGCAACCAATTACCGGACAAATCCGGCCACTGGGCAAAGCTGTCCACCGAGTAGCCGAATAAAACCCAGCACAACAATTGTAGAGCTAATGACTTACGCAACAAGAAATCTACTCCCATAAACGGTCAGAGAACTTCTATCAAATGTGGCCATTGCCAAGCCCAATTAACCTTTCATCGAAAGACATAACCGTATAGTTATAGCTTCGGTGTCTCTGGAATTATAAACTACGCAGAACCTGATTGATTTAATAATTCGATGAACCTCAGCTGTTAGACAGTTGCCACTTTCTCATATGCCGGAGGGAGATACCATGAACGTCGCCTCGCAACCTTCGCTAACCTTATATTACAGTCGACGATCCTGCTCACTCGCGTGTCACATCGTACTTCGTGAGACAGGCTTAAAATTCGAGTTGGTCGAGGTAAAAATTAGGAACGATGAACAAAAAAAACCTGAATATCTGAAAATCAATCCACTAGGGAAAATTCCTGCTCTTGTCATTGACTCTGAGGTCTTAACGGAAACGCATGCGATCCTTACGTTTCTTGGTGATTTCAAAAAAACACCCAATCTCATCCCGCCTTCTGGCACGACTGGTCGTGTACGTGCCCACGAGTGGATGAATTTTCTTTCCAGCACTGTTCATGTGACCTTTCGGACCATCTTTAGGCCCTATAACCTAATAGGTAAAAATGTTCCTCTTGGGCCGGTACGAGATTTTGCACGCACAAACCTTGTAGGGGTGATGAGCGAAATCGAGCGTAGACTCTCTAAAAAAAGCTATGCGCTAGGAGAGAAATACAGCGTTTGCGATGCCTACCTGTTCGTTTTCTATCTTTGGTGTCAGGACGAACGACTTGAAATGAAAAGTCCTGCGGGACCTGCTTTCCAGGGGCTGGCTGAAAGAGTATGGGAAAGACCAAGCACCCGCGCAGCGGTTCAGCATGAACAAATTACCACCCCGTTCTAGATAATCATCGAAGTGTAGCAGCTATGCTGCCGTGGCCCTCTAGCATTCTGTCTACCTGCTCTGGGCCCACATCTAGTGACCAATTATTGGGCTCACTGGTCCCGCCAAGAACAATCTCATTGGCTCTTGGAAACATGTAGAGAAGATTGTCAGGCTCGGGAGAGACGTATGTGTAGTCCACTTCTGGCTGCGGCAAAAGCATGACCAACTGACCCTTTACGGGAATAAGTTCATCATCATTGAAAAGATCCCTGGCACCTAGTCCCGTGCAATTTATGATGACAGTTTCTCGTAAAGCCATAACCGCTTCCAAGTCACTAAACTCCGTTACCTTCACTTCTCCACCTGCCCGGAGAAAATCTCCGAGCATTGCATCAAGATAGATCGTTGGGTCAATCATCATGGTAAAAAACTGCTGCGTATAGGGAGACCCAAAAAAAACATTTGGATTCTGAGTCAGCCTTTTTCCGGGATAGAGATTCGGACCCCCTGGATATTCAGTCTCACGTAACGTCTTGTAGAGGTAATGATTCTCAATCCAACGGATACCGTAACGCTCCCCCACCAAGGCCTGAAACATTCTATGGGAAATCTGACATGCCTCTGTAAACTGCTCCATGAATTCGGGGGAAACTCGGCCCGGCTCATAAACCGAGGTGGGAAACCAGAGGGCGCCTGCAACGTTAGAAGTGGTATCGGGCGGCAACTCCCTAGCATATATAACAACCCCTAATCCCCGTCTTTGTAGCAAGCGTGCCGTTGCAAGGCCGACAGCGCCAGCCCCTAATACCGCAAAATTCGGGGCACCCGTCGCTACAGCTTCATCCGCTGCAAGCCACGCTGTGCCCCAAGAAAGGGTTACACCTGCCCCGCCGTGCCCGTAGTTGTGCACAACGGTCTTATTGCCTATACGTTCTGACCTCACAACAAACCCTGAGGGTCGGTAAGGCCGGAGTCCCGAAACGGTACGGATCACGCGACCAGCCGACGCCCTAACGGGAGCGTATCCTCTGCCCGTCTCGGGCATTCCTGTACAAGCCCCAGTAACGCCTAATGCAGCCCCTAAGCTTGCTAAGGTAAGAAAGCGGCGGCGGCCGGACTGGGGTTTCGATAGATCATTATTTTTCTTCATCACGCAAGCAGAATAAATTACTTAGTCATACAAACTGCACTAAGCATTGTACCTTCATGTGAAAACACATTGAAAAATCAACGCGAATGAATAGCGGGTTTCTGAAAGAACCGAGACAGGATAAAGTGTACTCATGGCCTCCAGCGTGGAATTTTTCTTTGATTGCTCCAGCCCTTGGACATACTTGGCTTTCCATCGGATACAGCTACTGGCCCATGAGCTACATTTTAAAATTGACTGGAAGCCGTTTCTTGTGGGTGGAGTCTTTAATACCGTAAACGACAGTATCTACAAGTTCAGGGCGAACCCGATACCAGCAAAGGTTAACTATCTTGCAAAAGACCTTGAGGACTGGTCCCGCTATACAGGACTGAAAATCCTTTGGCAACCATCCGTTTTTCCTGTTAACAGTGTCCGGGCCATGCGGGGCTGCCTAGTTGCGGGAGAGCATGGGCTGCTTCCGGAATTTTCAAGATTGGTTTTTGAGTCCTACTGGCGAGATGATCTTGATATTTATCAGTTCCGTCATCTTAGAAAGATCGCAGAAAATACCGGATTAGAACCAGATGGATTCCTTCGTCAAATCGAAAGCCCCTCAATTAAAAGCCAACTTAAAAAAAATACGGAAGAGCTCATTGAGCGAGGAGGGTTTGGTACGCCCACCATGTTCGTTAATGGGAATGATATGTACTTCGGCAATGATCGGATCCCATTGATTAGAGAGCTAATTGAATGAGGCCTGTTCGAGTATTGCGCTGGGCATCACCTCTCATTCTCACGATCATTTTTTCATCAGAAAGCCAGGCAGCAGAAGGCCGCGACTGGCAGGCTTTTCTTGGTGGGGCATTGACAACATTGGCCGTACACGAAAGTTCACACTATTTGATAGCCAAACAGTACGGATTTGATGTCGGTTTCAGTGGGCTCTCTATTGTTTACCCAGACTGGGACCCAAGTCCCCAACAGAAGATGCGGGTCTCCACTGCCGGGTTTCAAGGTCAATGGATTGCATCCGAGATTGCCTTTGCAGAACTGGAAAAAAAAACAGACGATGCATTTTATCAGGGAATGGTTGTGGGGCATATTGCTATTTCGTTCGCCTATGCCGTTTTAAAGGAAGATGATACGAGTGATATTTATGCAATATCCTCCGTTTCAGATTTATCGCGAAACCAGGTGTTAGCGTTTTTATTGGTCCCGGCAGGTATTGATGCGGCGCGCCTGCGGATGGAAGCACCCCCCAAATGGCTGAGAAATGTATCTATCGCAAGTAAGGGCCTGAGCATTGCGGCTATTTGGAAATTTTAGTCTTTACAAGTGTTTTCACTGGCATCGGATGATTTGGACTTGGGTGGGATCCTCTAGAGTCGACCTGCA
>JGI24923J38494_100659_pt1 | contig 40616 bp, 49 predicted proteins | sample LinPFosplate11_FD_38494 | JGI IMG/M metagenome (IMG submission 38494) | reverse complement strand
TCGAGCTCGGTACCCGGGGATCCCACCAAATAAGAACAACACCATCACCGCGCCCACGTAAACCAAGATCAAAGTAATGGCCAAAAATTCTGCCTCTAATAAGATCCAAATACTGGCTGCAGAAAAGAACGATAAGATTAAAAACAGCACGGCTTTAGCTGCATTACGCGAAAAAATCATGGCCAGTGAACTTGCCACAAACCAAAATGAAAATACATAAAATAATATTTGCTCGAATTCCATAATTTTTTTACCTGTATTTTGAATCTTCCAGCTTGGTTTGATTAATGGTCTTTTCGTTCTTATTACCCACGTCTAGCAATTGCTCTTTGGTGATAACGCTTCCAAATTGTCCTTGTAAATTATCATTTCCATCTCTCGAGCCAACGAATGCATAGTCAAAAATCTGAGTTTCAACAATGGCATCCACCGGACAAGCTTCTTCACAAAAACCGCAAAAGATACATTTAAACAAATCAATGTCGTATTGCGTAGTACGGCGTGTGCCATCGTCGCGCATTTCAGATTCAATGGTAATGGCATTGGCCGGGCAAACCGCTTCACAAAGCTTACAAGCAATACAACGTTCTTCACCATTTGGATAACGACGCAATGCATGTAAACCTCTAAACCTTGGTGAAATCGGTGTTCTTTCTTCTGGAAATTGAACCGTAATTTTTTTGTTAATTAGCTCTTTAGCGGTAATTTTCATACCACCACGTAATTCACTCAAGCTGAAATCTTTTACTAATTTTTTAATGTTATTAATCATAAATTACACTTCCAATACTAGAACCAAGGCCCTATTTTCAATTGAGCCATTAGCGCGACTACAAAAATCCAAGCAATGGTCCATGGTAAAAACACCTTCCAAGACAAACGCATGATTTGATCGTATCTAAAACGTGGGAATGTTGCACGTATCCACAAATATAAAAACATAAAGAAGCTGGTTTTGGCTAGTAGCCAAATAATGCCTGGCACCCAAGCAAAGGCTGATTCCATAACTGGAATACCTTCAAATGGAGAATGCCAACCACCAAAAAACATAACCACAGCTAACACTGCCATTAGAATCATATTGGCGTATTCTGCCAAGAAAAATACTGCAAAAGTCATGCCCGAATACTCAACGTGCGTACCGCCAACAATTTCAGATTCACCTTCCACCACATCAAAAGGAGCGCGGTTGGTTTCAACCAACGCTGAAATAAAGAAAATAATCATCATTGGGAATAATGGGACCCAATACCAATGCAAAATACTGCCTTTTTGAGCCTCTACAATGGTGTTTAAATTAACACTACCGGCAATCATTACCACGGTCACTAAAGCAAATCCAATGACAATTTCGTAAGAAACTAACAGCGATGCAGAACGTAAAGCACCTAATAATGGGTACTTAGAGTTTGATGCCCAACCCGCCAAAATAATGCCGTAAACACCGATAGATCCAATGGCCAAAACGTAGAGTAGACTGATGTCTAAATTGGTGACGTAAATTCCTTCATCGAAAGGGATTACTGCCCAAACTGCAATGGCTGGTGCAATGGCTAATATGGGCGCTAAAAGAAATAAATAAATATTGGCTTTGGTAGGAAAAATAATTTCCTTGGTCATGAGTTTAAGTGCATCGGCAATAGGCTGTAACCAGCCTTTAGGGCCAACACGGTTAGGTCCGATACGCAGCTGCATGTAACCAATCACCTTACGCTCAGCATAAGTGAAATAAGCAACCACCAACATCAGTGGCATTACTAATGCAACGGCCTTGATTAGAATAATTAAAACCAAAGCCACAGAACCATCAAACCACGGAATTAACTCATGCACTAATTCAACAAATGACAGCCAAAGATCCATCATGCCTGACCCCCGCCTTGTGTTGAGTGGTTGGCATTAATGAACACGCAATTATTTGCAACCGTATTACTAATCACAACTGGAACACCTAAGTATTTATCATTTTCCGAAATATCTAAAGATTTTGCAGTAGTCTTAGTCATCCAAGCACTGTTAATTTGGCCAATCTTAGTCATCTGTAATGACGTAGAATGTCTTGATAAAACATCAATGGCGTAAGGTGATTTTTGCCAAATAACATGGACACCTTGCTTGGCCGTTAAATTAATATTTTCATCATGTACGTGAGTATTATGACTTTGATGCGTTATCTCGCTGGTTACTTGCGTAGAGTCAGCGTAGTGAAAGCCAGGTAATTCCAATAAATCAGCCAATACTTTTAACACTTTCCAGGCGGGTTTAGAGTCACTTGGCGCAGAAACAGCTGCTGCAAAAGATTGTATTTCGCCCTCAATATTCACGTGTGAGCCTGAAGTCTCGTAGAAACAAGCAATTGGCAATAATACATCTGAATAATTAGCTACGTCTTTGTCTTTAAAGCTGTTCAAAGAAATGACAAAAGTATCATCTTTGTTCAATGCTTCAATGGCTTTTATTGAATGATGAAAATCATAATGCGGGTACATATCTAGAAGAATATAAGCTTTTAAATCTGCCTTAAGCATCGCATTCACATCAAGCCCACCTTTGCCTGGTACAAAGCCAGCTAGATTTGCCGCCATTGAATTGCCACTCATGCTCAAATCGAGAGTTGAACTTTTAGTTTGTTCAGCAATGTTAGTAATCAAATTAGCAATACTTGCGGCTGAATCACTATTGATAATGTGCTCGCCTAATACAATGACTGATTGGTCGGCTGATAATAATTTTTCCGCTAATGCACTAGAGGAATCGTCGATTTTAACCGGAGCCAAATAGTCTGGAATTTCTTTTTGTTTGGACTCTAAAATTACTTTTAACACGCCGGCTAAAGTGACTGCAACCTTATTTGGAGCAATGATATTTTCAGAATTAATTGGATAATTAAAATCAAATTCCATGGCATTAATTACATCCACCGTCGCACCTTTCAAACTTGCTTTGCGTAAACGATGGTTGATCATCGGCTGCTCTAAACGCGTATAAGAGCCCACGATTAAAGCATGGTCAACATTTTCAAGATTAGCAATTTTAATATTCGAATCCAATACGATTGGATCGTTTAAATTCTTAACATTAAGGCGGTGATCAATGTTCTCAGAACCAATTTCTCTTAATATTTTTTGCAATAAATGAAATTCTTCAAGGGTAGCTGTGTTGGATGCCAGTGCGCCAAGTTGGCTGGTTTGATGACTGTTTAGAATGTTGTTGCTTAACCCTCTAACTGCAAAGTCCAAAGCCACACTCCATTCCACTTCTTTCCATTCGCCTTCAACTTTAATTTGCGGTGCTAACAATCTGTTTTCGTGTGATAAGCCTTCATAAGAAAAACGATCTCTGTCTGAAATCCAGGTCTCGTTAACATCGTCGTTGTCTCTTGCGACAATACGCTTAACTTTACCTTTATAAGTTTGCGCGTGAATGTTTGAACCTACCAAGTCGTGTCTGGCGATGTTATGCTTTGAATTCATCTGCCAAGTTCTTAGTTCGTAACGGAAAGGTTTGGATGTTAATGCACCCACTGGACACACGTCAATCATATTGCCCGATAGCTCCGATTGAATGCCTTCGGTTAAAAATGGCTCAATCTTTAAATCTTCTCCACGACCGATACCGCCCATTTCCATAATGCCAGCAATCTCAGTACCAAAACGAACACAGCGTGTGCAGTGAATACAACGCGTCATGTCAGTTTGGATCAAAGCACCAATATCGCTATCAGCCACAATGCGCTTACCTTCGGTAAAACGAGAAACGTCTGAACCATACTCCATAGCAACGTCTTGCAATTCACACTCTCCACCTTGATCGCAAATTGGGCAATCCAATGGGTGATTAATCAGCAAAAATTCCATCACTGCTTTTTGAGAGGTTTTTACCTTCTCATTCTGAGTATGAATTCTCATGCCATCGGCAATCGGCGTGGAACACGCAGGTTGTGGCTTAGGTGCACCCTCAACATCCACCAAACACATGCGGCAACTGGCCGATATTGATAATTTCTTATGGTAACAAAATCTCGGCACACTGATGCCTTCCCTGTCAGTAACAGCGATGAGCATTTCACCTGCTCTGGCGTTAACTATTTTTCCGTCAATTTCAATTTCAACTTTAGCCATTACCCTTTCACCATACTCTTGCCATGCTCGATGTAATATTCGAACTCTTCACGGAAATTCCTCAAGAAACTTTCAACTGGCATTGCCGCGGCATCACCGAGTGCACAAATTGTATTGCCAATAATTTTCTCTTGAACGCCTAATAATAAATCAATGTCATCGGCTTTTCCATTGCCATCCATAATGCGCTTTAGTACACGATACAACCAACCCGTACCTTCGCGACACGGCGTGCATTGACCGCAAGATTCATCGTAATAAAAATGCGCCAATCTTGTTAATGTTTCCACCATGCAAGTTGTGTCGTCCATTACAATCACCGAACCCGCACCAAGCATGGAACCTGCTTTTTCAATGCCATCGTAGTCCATGGTCATTCCCATCGCTACGTCTGCCGTTAATACTGGCGTTGATGATCCACCAGGGATCACGGCTTTTAATTTTCGACCTTTACGAATGCCACCTGCCATTTTCAACAGGTCCTTAAATGATGTACCCATAGGTACTTCAAAATTAGACGGTTTATTAACGTGCCCAGTAACTGAAAACAACTTACAACCGCCGGAATTTTCAACGCCAATGTCCGCAAACCATTGACCGCCTTGTGCCAAAATTTCAGGCACCGAAGCAAAACTCTCAGTGTTATTAATCGTTGTTGGTTTTCCATACAAACCAATGTTAGCTGGGAACGGTGGTTTGAACCTTGGCTGACCTTTTTTACCTTCAAGTGATTCTAAAAGCGCCGTTTCTTCGCCACAAATATAAGCACCGGCACCAAGGTGTGCGTACAAATCAAAACTGATTGAACTTTTGTCAATGTTTTCACCTAATAAACCAGCCTTGTAGGCTTCTTTAAGCGCACCCTCAAAACGATAAAATGGCTCCATAAATTCGCCACGAATGTAGTTATACCCTTTAGTGGCATTCATTACAAAGCCGCCAATCGCCATGCCTTCAATCACAGAGTGAGGGTTAAATCTTAGAATGTCTCGATCTTTGCAAGTGCCAGGCTCGCCTTCATCAGAATTACACACTACGTATTTTTGCATGTCGGCATTACGCGGCATAAAACTCCATTTAAGGCCAGTTGGGAAACCTGCGCCACCTCGACCACGCAAACCTGAGGTTTTTAATTCATCAATAATTTGATCTGGGGTTAGTTCGCCTTTAAGAATTTTTCGCCAAACTGAATAACCGCCATTCGCCTCATAGGTTTTGAGTGACCATGATTTTTTTTGATCTAAGGTTTTAAAACAAACTTCATTCACTTTAGACCGTCCACAATTTCATCAATTTTTTGCTTGGTTAAGTTCTCGTAATATTGGTCACCAATTTGAAACATTGGTGCACCAACACAGGCACCCAAACACTCGACTTTTTTCACATTGATTAGGCCATTCTTTGTTACTTCACCAGTTTTAACCTTGAGTTTTTTCTCTAAATAGGCAATTAAATCATCCGCGCCATTAAGCATGCAAGAGATGTTATGGCAAAAACGGATGGTGTGTTTACCCACCGGCTTATGGTTGTAATTCTCATAAAAAGTAGCCACTTCTGCTGCAGCAATACCTGGCATATCCAAATAATCAGCCACCGCTTGAATAGCATCAGTGCTCAACGTATTGTCATTTTCTGCTTGGACGATTTTCAACGCCTCCATCACGGCAGAGCTCTGTTTGCCTTCTGGGTATTTTGCCACCCAGCTGTCAATTTGTTTTTTTGCTTTAGTTGAAATCATAATTTATCTATCGATTTCTCCGAATACAATATCCTGAGTTCCAATTATTGTAACAACGTCTGAAAGCATGTGCCCTCTTGCCATTTCATCCATGGCAGCTAAATGCGCAAAACCAGGTGCTCTGATCTTAACTCGGTATGGCTTGTTAGCGCCGTCTGAAATCAAATACACGCCAAACTCACCCTTAGGATGCTCGATAGCGGAATAAACTTCTCCCTCTGGCAAACAGTAACCTTCGGTAAATAATTTAAAATGATGGATAAGTGATTCCATGTCATCTTTCATCTCTACACGATTAGGTGGTGCTACCTTATGATCGTCACTCATGACTGGACCGGGATTATTTTGTAGCCACTCAACGCACTGATCAATGATGTGGTTGGATTGGCGCATTTCTTCCATGCGCACCAAATAACGGTCGTAACTATCACCCGTTACACCCACTGGAATATCGAATTCCATTTTATCGTACACAGCATAAGGCTGATTTTTACGAAGATCCCAAGCCACGCCAGAACCACGAAGCATCGGACCGGTAAAACCAAGTTGTTTTGCGCGATTAGCCGAAACAATGCCAATGTTTACCAAACGCTGTTTCCAGATACGATTATCAGTCAATAAATCATCGTACTGTTTAATGCTCTTTGGAAATTCTTTAACAAAATCTGCAATGAAATCTAACAACGAACCTTGTCGGTTCGCATTCATAACTTTTAATTCTTTTTCAGTGCGGAAATCCGACTCTAAATATTGTGGCATTTTATCTGGCAAGTCACGGTAAACACCGCCTGGACGATAATAAGTTGCGTGCATGCGTGAACCCGACACCGCCTCGTAACAATCAATGAGCTTTTCACGCTCGCGGAATGCGTAAAGGAAAATACTCATAGCACCCACATCCAAACCGTGCGTACCTAGCCACATTAGGTGGTTCAAGATACGGGTAATTTCATCAAACATCACTCGAATGTATTTAGCGCGTTCAGGCACTTCGAGCTCAAGCATGGTTTCAATTGCCATCACATAAGCATGCTCATTACACATCATCGACACATAATCCAAGCGGTCCATGTAACCAATGGATTGATTGTAAGGCTTGGACTCTGCTAATTTTTCAGTGCCACGATGCAACAAACCAATGTGTGGATCGGCACGTTCAATCACTTCGCCATCAATTTCTAAAATCAGGCGTAGAACACCGTGCGCCGCAGGATGTTGCGGACCAAAGTTAAGTGTGTAGTTGCGAATTTCAGCCATAATAATTACCTATTTTCTAATTACTCTAGGTACATTAATATTTGGCTCGATACTAACTGGCTCGTATACCACACGACCCAAATCTTCATCGTAGCGCATTTCCACCTCACCAATCATTGGGAAATCCTTACGTAGTGGGTGTCCTACAAAGCCATAGTCGGTCAAAATTCGACGAAGGTCAACATGATTCTCAAACAAAATACCCATCAAATCAAAGGCTTCACGCTCATACCAATCGGCCGATGCCCAAATATCAGTAACGGATTCAATAATCGGCTCAGCTTCATCAACAAAAGATTTCACACGAAGTCTTTGGTTTTTGCTCACCGATAATAAATGATAAACCACGGCAAAGCGCTCACTGTGTCTGTCGTCGCCACCTTGCGCTTCGCGACCTCGACTAAAACCAGAAGAACTAGCACCTGCGTCCCAATCCGATTGGCCATAAGTTAAATAATCAACACCACACAAATCGACCAAGGTATCAAAAAAGAAAAAATCTCTAAGTTTTAAACAAGTCTTAATGATGTCGTTAACGTTAACGGTTAAAGTTAATTCACTAAAAGCTTCAACCAGACTGTCTTCGCCAAACTCTTCGATTAATTGTTCTTTCAAGTCTTCCATCAAGTTCTCGCAATGGTGTTGGTGCGACGAATTTTATCTTGCAATTGTAAAATACCGTAAAGCAGTGCTTCTGCCGTTGGCGGACAACCAGGAACATACACATCAACCGGAACAATACGGTCGCAACCACGTACAACAGCGTAAGAATAATGGTAATAACCGCCGCCATTAGCACACGAACCCATAGAAATTACCCATCTTGGCTCGGGCATTTGATCGTAAACCTTACGCAACGCAGGTGCCATTTTATTTGTCAATGTACCGGCCACAATCATTAAATCTGATTGGCGAGGAGTAGGCCTAAACACAATACCGAAACGATCAAGGTCGTAACGAGAAGACCCTGCTTCCATCATCTCTACCGCACAACAAGCCAAGCCAAATGTCATTGGCCACAAGGAACCTGTTCTTGCCCAGTTAATAACTTTGTCCAACGAAGTAGTAACAAAGCTCTCTTTCATTAAACCTTCAATTGCCAAAATTTACTCCCACTCAAGTGCGCCGTTCTTCCATTCGAAGATAAAACCAACGACAAGTAAAAACAAAAAGATACTCATGGCAATAAAACCAAACCAGCCTAAATCAGACTGGACCACTGCCCAAGGGAATACAAAAGCAACTTCTAAATCGAATAAGATAAAAAGAATAGCGACTAAGTAATAACGCACATTGAAATACATGCGTGAATCATCAAAAGCAGGGAATCCGCATTCGAATTGAGAATTTTTTTCTTCATCTGGTTTGCTTGGACCTAGCAGATAACCAATCAACATTGGGCCTACGCCAAAAGCAACACCTAGAAAAATAAAAACCATAATCGGTAAATAATTTTCTAACACCTAATCAATCTCCCTTTTACCTCTTGATAGAAGTCAAATATTATATCTAATTTAGAAAATAACAAGGAAATAAATTTAAGCATAAATATTGTTGATTTATTGCCCAACTTCCGTGCCACCAACCGTCAACTGGTCTATTTTTAAACTTGGCTGACCCACACCAACAGGCACCGACTGACCCTCTTTTCCACAAACACCAATACCACTGTCCAATCTTAGATCATTTGCCACCATGGAAATTTTCTTCAAAACCTCATCGCCCGATCCAATAAGCGTAGCGCCTTTTACCGGTGCGGTGATTTTTCCATTTTTAATTAAATAAGCCTCATTGGCTGAAAATACAAACTTACCCGAGGTAATGTCCACTTGGCCACCGTCAAAGTTCACCGCGTACAAGCCATCATCGACTGAGGCAATCATTTCTTCTAATTTATCCTTACCATTCAGCATGTAAGTGTTGGTCATGCGCGGCATCGGAATGTGCGCATAAGATTCACGTCTGCCATTGCCCGTGCTTTTTTGTCCCATCAGTCTAGCGTTTAACTTATCAAACAAATAACCTTTAAGTATGCCATTTTCAATTAAAGTGGTGTTTTGTGTCGGCGTACCTTCGTCATCTATGGTTAAACTACCGCGTCGATTTGCCAAGGTACCGTTGTCCACGATAGTGCACTTTGAGCTTGCTATTTGTTCACCGATTTTGCCGGTGAATACTGAAGATTCTTTGCGATTAAAGTCCCCCTCCAAACCGTGACCAATAGCCTCATGCAATAAAACTCCTGGCCATCCAGGGCCTAATATCACTGGCATGTTTCCTGCCGGTGCACCTTTGGATTCAAGTGCGACCAATGCTTGACGAATGGCTTCATGGGTGTATATTTCAGCCAGATTGTGGTCGATAAAATATCGATAATCGTACCGACCACCACCACCACTTGAGGCGTGCTCAATCCTACCTTCATGTTCAACAATCACACTCACGCTCACACGCACCATTGGGCGATAATCTTTTTGATAAACACCATCGGTAGAAACGATCAAAACCTCAGTATAGGCGCCTGATAAAGAGGCGCTAACTTGCTTCACTTTAGGCTCTTTTCTAGCAATAGAGTCAATTTGTTTTAGTAAATCTACTTTCTCTTCTGAGGTCAAACTGCCCAATGGACTCAACCCGCTGTATTTTGCTACTTGCGGTACAGAATGAAACGCTTGAATAGATTGTGGCTTTTGATGCTTAGAAATTCCTCTGGAAAATTCAACGGCCCGCTCAATGGCTTTAATGTTTAAATCGTCCGAATACGAAAAACCCGTTTGTTCGCCTTTAACAGCGCGAGCTCCCACACCATGGCCAATGTGATAAGTGCCTGATTTAACAATGCCTTCTTCTAAAAACCAAGACTCGGCCACCGAATGCTGAAAATACAAATCTGCATAATTAACATCTTTAACCGCCAAAGATGACAAGAGTGAAGTAATTTTTTCTTGATTCAGATGATGATCATCTAATAATTGTTCGATCATAATTTATTCAATGAGGGGCTCGTCCCAAGGACCGGTAATTTTATATTCAATGTCAACCACCTTATCCACAATCTTATCAATGAGTTTGCCTTTAAAAACAACTTCATCAATCGCCCAAACCCCAAGGCCAATCAAACCGCCGCCCGCCAGTGCCGTTGCAACGGGGACAGCATCGCCCACCGCTGGGCTCACGCGTGCTTTTAGGTCGTACTCTTCTTTAACCAAATCACTCTGACCCGTTAAACGAATAATGCCTGAGGACGCGTTGATTTCAAACTTTTCAATTTTTACCAATGCTTGACCGATGTGCAACCTCACTTCAATATCGTCATAAGCAAAGCCTTTTTCAGTCACATCAGAAACGTCTAGTTTTAAACGCTTCGCAATCGACTTAATATTAAGCAATGACAAAATTCGACCAATGTTTGGATCTTGATCGGTAAACGAGCCTTGTTTAACATCCATCACTACATAACCCGTTACATCTTCAAGGCTCATGTTCCACGGTGCGCATTCACAAAATAGGCGAATATCAAAATCAAAATCACCACCTTTAACTTTTTCTTTAGCGTTTAATTGATCCAAGAAATCAGATAACTGCTTGCCTTGTGCTTGGGCAATCAGTCGAGTTTTTCCATCCAGCCAAGCGCCATTAAAACTTAACGCTTTGTCACTAACTCCCACTCCCTCAAATTCCAAATTATTAATAGTCAATACGTTGTTTTCAGAAATCAAATCCACCTTAAGATCGGGCACTTGATACTCATCCACATAAATACCTTTAGAGCTCAATCGCATGCTCGGTATGTCGCTTGGATTAATATCAAACTCACCTTTGATTGCATCCAATGTAGACACTTGCAAACCTAACACTTTGACTCTGGGGGATTTCCCCTCTTCAAGAGAAATGAGTACATTGCCCTTAATCATTTCAGACTCAACTCTTGCTAACCAAGACTGATCCAACTGCCTTCTAATGTAAAGCTCAAAACCACTGTCGTTGTTAACCAGCTCAACCCTAAAAGTAGATTCACTGTCATCGCCCCTATTGTTCGGATTAATATGAATATCAAACGGTATGCCACGAATATCACCCACACCTTGAGAAGTAATCTCATTATCATGAAAAGCCAATTTCGAATCAAAATCATTAACCACCAAAGTACCGTCTAGTATGGTTAAACGATTGTCTTGAATGGCCAAGTCCACATCAATAATTGCCTCTCGATCATCCAACGGAATAACCAGATTCATATCGCCCTTCACTTTACCCTCTAGGCTAAACTGATCCAGTACCTCATCCACCGTAGTGCCAAGCGGTGCGTCGGCTAAAAACTGCATCAATTTCTGACTTTGCGTGTCAATTTTGCCAATCACTTCAACGTTTAATTTTTCCGCACTCATGTCTGGAATTTGCACGGCAATATCAGTCAAATCCATATTATTCAGTTTAGTGCTATTGACCATTACCAATAATTTTTTACCATCGGTACTGATATCAGCATCTAAGTGTTTAAGTGCTTCCCAATCAGAATCAAACAACAATTCACTGTCACTCAAATGTGCATTTACTTTGATTTCTGCCGGTGTTTGTTTTGATAAATTTTTCTTAACGTTAAGTTTTACATTGCTTAACTTGCCAGAAACGAAAGCGCGATTTAGCCATGCATAAGTAGCACTGCTTAATAATTTTGGTGGCAAATATTCGCCAATACTATCAATCTCCACTTGGTCAAGATAACTGATAAACTCAACAAAATCCTCCCCACCTTCATTAAAAATCTTAAGGTGAGACATCAATGAAAAATCATCACTGCTGATAAGTAGTGGCAATGTCAAAAACTTATCTTGTTCAGATTGCGTGGCAGAAAGTGTTGCAGTAATATCTACCTTGCCTAAATTAGATGCCATGCCACCAAGATCTATATCTTGATCTTTTATCTTTAGCAATAATTGAGCTTCATCTCTACTTAATTTAATCGGCGCAATCTGAATAATCTCTCTACCCTTTATCAGAGTTTTATTAATCGTTAATGATTTAAAGAAATGCAGAGTTGCTAAATTTTCACTGGAAATCAGTTGCTTAATATCATCCACACTAAATTCACGATCTTGAGGGTCAGCACTGGAGTAAAGCGTTAAGGTATCAAGATATATATTACTAGGCTGAAAAATATCTTCAAACAAACTCATTAGGTTCAAGCGCCATTTGAGTATATTGACAGAAGCAATGGGTTGTTTTTTCTCTAGCGACGATACTTCAAGGCCGTGAATCTTTAAAGCAAGTCCCTTCCTTTCAAAGTCAAAAGTAATCTTTTTAAGCTCAACGTTTAAATTACTAAGATGAGAAATTTGATGTTCGATCGGTGCCTTAATCAAACTCGAGAAGGCGACAAAAAAAGCCACTGATAAAACCACTAATAGCGCAACAATCGCACTGATCCAAGTACTTACTTTTAGTACCGTTAAACCGTGAGAAAGAGTCTTTTTGATCATGCCATCACAATGTTACATTACCCACGCAACAATTGGAAACGACTTGGTTATTCCCGTGTTTGAAAAATACCCAATTTTTTATTTTTTTCAACCTTGTCAAAATCAAATATTTGTCCGTTCATGGCAATGTAAACGCCCTGTTTTTTGTTTTGCACTGCACTCAGCGCCACGCCCAAGTTAAACAACGCATCGGAGTTGTTGACTGAATACGGAATCATTGATCCAAACAAAACGATAGTCTTGCCCTTTGCTTGATCACCCAGCAGTTTAGCCGTTTCCACCATGGTGTCTGTACCGTGGGTAATAACAATCTTATCTTCAGTGGAAGATAAACATTTTGACAAAATCAATTCTCTATCTTCATCTGCCATGTCCAGAGAATCTTTTAAGAACAGTATTTCAGAAGAAATATCCAAAGTAGATCGACCACGCTTTAGCATTTTCTCTAAATGAGAATCGTCAAATTCTAACTCGCCCGTCAGCTCGTTATAAACTTTGTCGATTGTTCCACCGGTAATTAGAAGTTTGATTTTCATAAAATGAATAATACCTTGAATGAGTATCAAGGTTACACCATTGGAAGAATGCCCACAACCTAGAGCAAAGAACCATGTAATACACTCGTAATTATGGTTGTAGTTCAGCAATCAAACGCTATAATGAACTAAAAATACCACACAACATTATGGAAACACTACACCTAAAAGCAGATACTCAAACCATAGAGCAAATCATGAATGTTGTTAATCAAGCATCAAAAGATGGTCACGACATTGAAGTATTGGACAACACAACTTTTGACATGGAAAAGGAAATGATTCTAAAAGGGTTAATTGCAGAACAGCAAGGGAAAGTTATTGACCACGACACTCTTTGGAAAAAACTACATAAAAATCAAAGGGTAGCGTCCCGTTTTATTTTAAAAACTCAAGCACTAAATAAAAGGGTTGCGTCCTGGTTTATTTCTCATTAAAATTATCTAGTCTCTGCTAGATTTGACTCAAGAACTCCTTTTCTACCTTCTTCTTCACTTACTAAGTGCAGTTTAGAGCGAGCAGACCACATGCCCATTTTTACTTCCTGCCAAATATAACTTAAAGTTCCTTTTCTTGCACTAACTTTCAATGTATCAGTATTTTCTGCCAGCGATGATATGGTGTGTTGACCAGGCTCTACCTCTTTATAAAGATATGTATTTGCAGCAGTCGCCCCAAGGATTTCACCATCTAACCTAACATGCATTTTAATAGCTGCGCCAAATGTCTCATTCCTATAAACATAAATACCTGCTTTATCCTTATCACTCGGTACATTAAAGTTTTTCAATGCTATATCTTGCTTAGTATTTCCCATTGGTACTGACGCACAACCGCCAAGTACAAACACAGTCAAAATAACAATAAATATTTTCTTCATTTTCTCTCCATTTTAAAACTCAACTTTATCAAAATAATTAGAATTTAATAGATCATAGGGTGTCACAAAATAACCGCCGTCTTTATCAACATCCAAAGAATATCCCAAATCTTTAGCAGTTTTCCAATACAAGTACCAAATGTATTGTGAACAATAAAATGCACTATTATCGGTTTTATCGACTATCTTATATTCTTTATGCTTTGTATCTGGTAAGTTTTTTAGAAAAGCACTTCTAAACTTATCATTAAACTTCTTATACCTCAAAACTGTAAATTCTTTCTTTTTTCTAAGCCACAGTATTATGTCTGTTTCATAATACCCATAAGACAATTCTGGATACTCCCCAACCTTGTATTTACTTATCATTACAGCAGAATGTCCAAACCATGACATCGGATTCCTCCAATCTTTGCTAGTAATAATAATATCACCAATTTTTACATTATCTAAATTTTTCTTGGTAATAGACGTATCAACTTTCCAAGATTGATCAAAAGTAGCACATCCAGACAATGCCAAAATACTAACAATTAGTAATGGCTTTATAAAAAAATAAATTATCTGCCTTATTTATTGCCTTTCATGCAGTCTGCTTTTATTTGCGCTGTTTCAATAGCCTCAACTCTGCCTTTCCATTTAGCAACCTCAGCTTCGTGATCTCCAGCAAATGCTGATTGAGGTATAAGTATAAGGAATACACTTCCAGCATCCATATTCGCTGACGTATCTTGTTTATCTGAATACAAAGTAAGCTCTGCACGAGCACTTGACATTGCGGCTGATAATTGATCACAAGATTGGCCACTATATCTTTCATGTGACACATATGAGGCGGCAATAGACTCAGGTCTATTTGCACAACCAGATACAAAAATAGTAGCAATAACTGAAATTAATAAAATACTTTTTTTCAATGTAAACATAACACTCCTCTTAATTAATAAACTTAAATTATTTCTCGAATTTAGAGAAATTATACACTATCTCGATAATCGAGATAAGATGAAAAAAGCAATTTATAGTTCAGATGGAAATATTCTTTGTAACTGGTTAAAAGAACAGAGAAACAATGCAGGACTAACTATGAAAGAACTTGGCTCATTACTCGATGTACACCACTCAATTATTGGAAAAATTGAACTCGGCGAAAGACGACTGGATGTGATTGAATGGATTCAGTATTGCGAAGTCTTAAATGCCGATCCGTTTGAATGTCTCGAATCTCTAGTCAAAAAATAATATTTTTAAAAGTTGCAATATGCAACATTATGCACTCATCTTAATTAAAAACAATCCAAGGGTGTAATTATGACAACAGCAGTAAGAATCTCAGATGAGCTGGCTAATAATGCAAAAAAATACTCTAAAGTAGAACATCGCTCTGTTACTGGTCAGGTAGAGTATTGGGCGCGCATTGGAAAGTGTGCTGTAGATAACCCAGACCTTCCCTATGAATTTATTAAAGAACTATTGGTGAGTATTGAGGAGCTAGACTCTGGAGAAAAGTCTGAATTTAAATTCGGATAGTCCGAATGAAAATTTTTCAGTCAAAAGCCTTTGAAAAAAAGGTTAAAAGAATATCAAAAAGCGACAAGTCGGCGCTTGATAAGGCTATTTATGCAGTCATTAAAAACCCAGAGATCGGCACCGAGAAAAAAGGTGACTTGGTTAAAATATTTGTTTATAAATACAAAATAAAAAATCAGCAATACTTATTAGCCTATCGCTTTACAGGAGTTGACTTAGAGCTAGTTAAAATTGATGTCCATCAAATTTTTTACCGAGATCTCAAGAAACAAATTAAACACTAGTCAAAAAAATATCGGGAATTTTACGAATAACCAAATTTAAACTCTTTTTCCAAAAATATCAGTGCCAATACGCACAAAGGTAGCGCCATTTTTGATGGATAATTCCAGATCTACGCTCATTCCCATCGATAAATCAAAGTAGTTAATCTACTTTGGAGGAGAGTAATAAAGTTCTACCAAATTGCCATAGAGTAATTCGATAGTATATTTTTATCTTTAGTAATTAAGCTAACGTTATCAGTCATTACTTGCGCAACAATTAAACGATCAAACACATCTCGTGTCCAATCAATTTCAATGGCATGGTCAAATATTGCAACACTATTAGAGTTTGATACTATTAAGCCGATTGATTGATTTAAATATTTCAATATAGCCTCTGGATGAGTTTTTATCCTGCCAATTTCATATAGATATTGCAATTCTAGTCTTACCATTTGTGAAATAGATAAATCGTTATTCCTTATTTCTTCTTTAGCCTTATTAGAAAATTTTTTGTCAGTATCATCATACAACCAAACAACTGCATGCGTATCTAAATAAATCACAATTCTGGCTCTTCATTCCAATGCGGTATGTGTAAATCTACCAAATCTTCTGGATCTCCAACAATGCAATCATGCGGAATTAAATTTGCCAATTTGTCTTTTTTATCCTCAACAATAATTTTTACAATTTTACCTTTGCGCTTTACTTCTAGTGGAATGCCGGTTGCAATTACCTGATCAACGGATTTGAATAAATTTTGCCTTAATGCGGTTAATGATATACTCATAACGCTCTCCTAATTTATGTACTGTACATGTATCTTAACATAGACTGTACATAAAAATTTCGGAAATTTTACGAATGAGTGATTTAATCCCTTTTTCCGAAGATATCAGAGCCAATACGCACAAAAGTAGCACCATTCTCGATGGCTAATTCAAGATCCGAGCTCATTCCCATCGATAAAGTGTCTAAATTAGCATGTTTTTTCAATATTTCAGACATTTTGGCAAAGCTTGATGCTGAATTGGTAGGGTCAGGGATGCACATAAAACCCCTTAAAGAAATATTTGGGAAATTTTCAAAATGAGTGACTAACGCATCAATTTCATCAATTAATACGCCAGATTTAGTGGGTTCGTTATCAATATTAACTTGCAACAGTACATTGAGTTTTTCTAGATTTTCTGGACGTTGATCGTTGAGTCGTTTGGCGATTTTAAGCCGGTCAACACTATGTACCCAGTCAAAATTTTGGGCAATTTGCTTGGTTTTATTCGATTGAATTGGGCCGATAAAATGCCAGATTAAATCTTGACCTTTAAGGGTTTCAATTTTCTCTAAGGCTTCTTGTAGGTAGTTTTCACCAAAATGGCGCTGTCCTGCATCAATGGCTTGTTGTAAATCTGTTGCTGGCTTGGTTTTACTAACAGCAATTAGCGTCACTTCTTGCGAATGCTTAACAGCGTCAATACGATGGTGAATTTTTGCTAAATTTTGTGCAATCATATCAATCGGTTTTCTGAAATAGGCCTTGCCTATTTCACTTTAAAAAACTGTTGTTGCGTCAAATACAGGTCCATCTACACAAACACGCTTCATCGCTGGTCCAGCGTCAGTTTGTACTTCAACCACACAACCTGCACAGCCACCAACCGCACAAGCCATGTATTCTTCTAACGATACTTGGCAAGGCAAGTTGTATTCTTTAGCCAGTTTTGCCACAGCCTCTAACATAGGGTGTGGGCCACAAGAATACACTTCAACTTGTGCAAGATCATCGGCTGATAAAGTGTCTAAATATTCTCTAGCGAGATCGGTCACATAACCTTTAAACACACCCTTATAATCTTGCAAGCTGGCAAGTCTACAAGCAACATTCCATTCTTCTAATAATGGCATGGTGTGACTTGCATTTGGGCATGGATTACCTATTTTGCTTAATTCTGGTGTAAAGGGAAAAGGCACTTCAGAGCCTAGAATAACAAACGGATCATGATTCGTGTCTTTCATTTGCTGTGCAATGGCAATCATTGGTGGCATACCCACACCGCCACCAATGAGTAATGGTAACTTTTTGTCCGTTAGTTCAAAGCCATTACCAATCGGGCCAATGATGGACAATACTTCGCCAATTTTGCGCTCAGCCAATTGTCGCGTGCCTTCGCCCACTACCTTGTAAAGTAAATCAAACGTGCCGTTATCAGTGTCAACCGACATGATAGAAATCGGCCTGCGCATTGCTAGTGAATCGGATACTGTGATATGGACAAACTGCCCTGGCTTGGTCGCTTTAGCGATTTCTGGAGAATCAAGCGTTAGAATGTATTGGTCGCCTTCAAATTGATAATGTGCCAAAATTTGACAATCGAGAACCTGAATACTACCTCGGTGTACTTTACTATCCATTAGAAGTAATTAAAGTACCGACACCACTGTCGGTAAACACTTCTAAAAGCACGGCATGCGATACACGACCGTCAATAATGTGTGTGGATTTAACGCCACTTTTAACCGCCGATAAAGCACAGCCAATTTTCGGCAACATGCCGCCGTGAATCGTGCCATCATCAATCAGTTGGTCTACTTTTTTAGCATCAAGGCCCGTTAATAAATTATCATCCGCATCCAAAAGACCGGATGTATTAGTGAGTAAAATTAGCTTTTCAGCATTAAGTGCCTCGGCAATCGAGCCAGCGACTAAGTCGGCATTAATGTTGTACGAGAAACCATCTTTGCCCACACCAATAGGTGCAATCACTGGGATGAAATCACCTTTTAATAATAACTTAATCACTGAGGTGTCAATTTTGTCAACTTCACCGACATGACCAAGATCAATGATTTCAGATGTTAAGTGATCCACGTGCTTAAGCTTAGTAGCTGAAATAAGGCTGCCGTCTTTACCAGTGAGACCAATGGAATGGCCGCCATGCTGGTGAATAAGATTTACAATTTGCTTGTTAACTAAACCGCCGAGCACCATCTCCACCACGTCCATGGTTTCTGAATCAGTGACACGCATGCCACCAACAAACTCACTTTGTTTGCCGATTTTTTCTAAGGTTTGGCCAATTTGAGGCCCGCCACCATGCACCACGATTGGATTCATACCAACGGATTTCATCAACACGATGTCACGCGCAAAGCTAGATTTTAGCTTTTCATCCACCATGGCGTTACCGCCGTATTTAATAACAATGGTTTTGCCCTGGAATTTTTGAATATAAGGCAATGCTTCGGTTAAAACATTAGCGATATTGTGCGTGTTGTCAGACATTTTATTTTATGTGAATTTTTATTAATTCGCTATTTTACAGTTAGACATGAGGTTTTAGTGACAAGCTTTCCCCAGCTTCTTCAGACGCCAGTAGTTATAGGGCCAAGGGGTGATAAACCCAAAAAACAGGGCGATAGGCACAACCCACCAAACAAACACCGCTCCGCCAGTAATTAGATAATCAGTAAGATTCATGGCAATTTCCATGGCAACCATGGAAATCAAACTCATGCCCACGGCAATTTTAAAGGCCTGTGAAAGTTGCATTTTTTGACTCACTAATAAATAAGTCTCAAGCAGGATACTGGTGATGATGCCGTTAAGCGTTGCCCAAAGAAAAATCACCAGCGTACTGGCACTGGCAGCACTAAACTGAAAATAAGCAATAGTACCAAAATCCCCAATGGCGCAACCAATCAAACACCATTTTGTGTTGGTAGCACTACGGCGCCAAGTGTGTTTGCAAGACCAAAAATCACTATCCATAAACCACCTCCAATCTTTATGTGTTCTATATTACTACAAATTACACCACTTTGGCTTATGCTTGTGCATCAGTAAAGTTTATTGCTTTTTTGTAGCCAGCGAATATAGGAGATAATTTTAGTAACATCCTTGCGTTTAATGCCTTCAACAGGAGGCATGTTTCCAAACTTCCAGTGATGCGCCTTAGCGCCATTTAGAGCTGCGCGATAAAACGCTTCATCCCCATGGTGAGATGGTTTGTAAAAATTATGGATCAAGGGCGGCCCACTGTCAGTGCCTTTTGCCCAATCACCGTGGCATTTTGCACAGTTGTCTTTAAATTTACTCATGCCTAATCCTTGGCCAAATGGTACATTCACGCCAGTATCAGTCATTACTGCATGAGCATTTAACGAAAGTAAAAATACGACTGTAAAACTTAATATCATTTTCCTCATAAACATTTCCCTTTAAATTTATTGTTGAATATTTGACAATTTCTGCTGTTGGCGCACGTAAGCAATGATATCGCTCACCCTTTCTGGTGACAATCCTGTAATCATTGGCATGTCACCAAATTTCCAATGATGCTGTCTAACGCCACTTTTTACCGCATAATAAAACGATAAATCTGCATGGTGAGAGGTTCTGTATGTATTATCAAGCAAAGAAGGTCCGGTTTCTGTTCCTAATAGACTTTTTCCATGGCACTTCATACAGGTTGATTGATACTTGCTTTTTCCTTGAGAAATGTCAGGCTTGTAATTTAAATCAGGCAACAATTTACTTTTCTTTAAATCAAACCCTGTGCCATCGTAAAACAGTGCAAAAAATCCAATAACAAGCACCGCCATAAGTAGAAAAATTTTCTTCATATTACGCTTATACCACAACAAACTGTCCCATCATGCCACGATCTTCATGCTCTAAAATATGGCAGTGATACATGTACGGTGTTTTCTCGTCGCTAAATTTTGGAAATTCAATTAGCACTTGTACGGTTTCATGCGGGCGTACTAATACCACGTCCTTAAAGCCAAGCTCGTGGCCTTTGATTTTTCCACGACGTGAGATAATTTTAAACTGCACATTATGAATGTGGAATGGATGCGCCATCATTGAGGTGTTTTCAATCTCCCACAGTTCGACACTACCGGCTTTTACCACTTCATCAATGCGATTAATTTTCATGGATTTACCGTTGATTTGAAGTAAATCTTTTGAGCCTGAAACCGCGCCGATCATCAGCTGTGGCCCCATCTGCATCTGCAGCTTAAACGTCCTTTTTCTTACGATTGAGCGCATGGATGGCGTGTCATGTTGCACCAAGTATTTAGGAACTTTTTTACTGGATGAACTTACACCACTCGCATCAATTTGAAAAATATCAAACTCTAATTTTTTACCTTGAGCCTGTTGCATCATCATCATGCCCGTCATGCGATTGGCTGATTTTTTCATGTGCGTTTTATGGCGCAGTATTGGCATCTTGCCATCGGAAACATCCACCAAAATCTCCGCACGTTCGGCTGGCGCAAGCTTGATTGAATGCGCCATTTCTGGTTTTTCTAACAGACCACCATCACTAGCAATGATGTTGAACATTCGTCCGTCATCAAAATTAAGGTGATAGGTTCTGGAATTAGAACCGTTCAAAAGTCGCAATCTAATTAGAGACTTGGTGGCTTTCAATACAGGACTAATAACGCCATTGACCAGAATGGTTTCGCCTTTCTTGCCCATGAGCTTATCTCGAAAGTCACTTATGTATTTGAACGATCCATCTCGATTAAAGTCTTTGTCTTGAATAATCACCGGAAAATCATCCACGCCATAATCCAAAGGCAAACCTAGTTTCTTTGACTCATCATCATCGACAATAAACATGCCCGATAAACCGTGATATACCTGAAATCCTGTTTCATGCATTTGATGCGAGTGATACCAGAGCGTGGCAGCGGGCTGAATAATTTCAAACTCACTCAGCCAAGTATGGCTAGGCTTGATGGGCTGATGCGGCCCTCCATCTGATTTTGCAGGCAATTTAGCGCCATGCCAATGCAGAGTTGTGGTTCGATGAATGTTATTTTTAACCTTAATGTGCACACGATCACCCTTGCTAGCGCGTAGCGTAACACCAAGAAATTTTTGATTAATACCGAGCGTTGAGGTTAATCGATTAGGCAAAATTGCACTCTTACCCGAACGAATGTCCAAATCAAAAAATACATCTTTACCAACGCGCTTGCCAAATTCTAACGGCGGTACTCGAAAAACATTGGGCGATAGAAACCCCTTAGCCTGCAACAATTGCTTAGGCAAAATGGCAAATGCCAAAATCGATTGAACGAACCGTCTTCTACTTAGCATGATTAATTATTTAAACCTTGAATCGTATTTTTGTTGTATTTCATTAGGCCACAAACTGTGAATATAATCTAACAAACCTTGCTTTTCAGCTTCATTTAATTGGTCTTTAAACGGTGGCATCCAACCGCCAAGTTTAGCACCACCATCGTTAATCGTAGTCATTAATGCCTTTGGCGAATGATGCCAAGCATGCGCTGTGCCATTAACAGGAGGAGCTGGGAATTTTCCATCTGCATTCCTTTTTTTCCAATCCTTAGTCAATCCTTCTCCGGCTTGACCATGGCAAGCAATACAATTTTTATCAAAAACAGACTGCCCTAAATTGGCACTCTTTTTAAGTTTTGTATTTTCGCTAAAAAAAGGTTGGCTTATTTTCACAGTTTCTTTTGCTGCTGCTTTTTCCTGCTCTTTTTCTTGTGCATCACTGTCAAAACAACCGGTTAAAAATAACACGCTTGATAAAATTATTAATGTTTTCATATTCTTAGTCCTTTTATTTAAATAATGTATTAATCACTAATGGCCATGCGTTTGAGCACGCTCGTGTTTAGTTTTCTTTTGTGTTACTTTAACACTTAAAGACAGGGTTTGGATGTAATTAACCAAATGCCATATCTCACTTCTTTTCAGAATACCTTTCCAGGCAGGCATAGTGCCTTTTCCAGTAGAAATCTTCCAAGCAAAATCACCATCTTTGTGCTTACCTGACATGGCCCTAAGGTCGGTTGGTCTTGGTTTTATTGTTGAGGATAAAGGTCCATCACCCAATCCTGTAACACCATGACAGCTTGCACAATTTTTGATAAAGATGTCCTCACCTTGTTGACGAGAAGACTGTGTATAGGTGATTGGATTAGATTGTGCCTTGGCAAATGCTGGCGCATCCCAATGAGTGTTATCGTGACCATGCTTACTGCCACCTGCACCCGCAAAAGACAAACTTGCCGTGCAAAAAATAATTATTGCTGTGTGTATTTGTTTCATATTATTCCTATGTTGTAATTCATTAATGACCACTTTTTTTAGTAGTGGCGAAGTCACCCAAAGATTTTTATTAAAATCTAGATAGTGATGCCTAATTAATGATTAAACGGTAGGAGGAGGTGTGTTTACTTTTGATACGAACGATGCATAAGAAGTATCGATCGTTGATGATAAGAATATTGCTTTAAGAAAAATCATTTCTGAAAATTTATCAGTGGTGCCAATCACTAAACACTGAGGGCAATCAACATGAACGTGGGTAGACATTGAATCCATTGTCATCGGCATGTTTGTACTTTGTGAATAATTACACTGAAAATCAGAATCTATTGTATTTGTTGACTCGGCATTTGCCCACAACATCAACGTCATCAACAGTAAGGATAGCGCTATTCTCATGATGGTAAATTTTATCACATAAATAAAGAAATCAAATCATTTAAAAAATCAAAGCCTTTTTTAGTAGGGGTAATTCTATCCTTAGTTAGATTAACTAATCCCATTGATTCTGCTCGCTTTAGCTGTTCATTAATAACATTAATGTCTTTCCCTGTTCTTTTTTTAAACAAATCAACGTCGAATCCATTTTTTAGCCTCAAAGCATTTAGCATAAATTCAAAAGACAAATTATCAATAACTTCAAGTGTTTTATTTCGATTTTGAATATATTCTTTGGGAGATTTAGACTTTAATGTTCTAACAACTTTACCTGTCTTTGATTCGGTAATTTTCCCATGGGCACCTGCACCGATACCAATGTAATCGCCAAATTGCCAATAATTTAAATTGTGTTTAGATGTAATTTTGCCAAAAGCGGATACTTCATAACGCTCAAATCCACATTGCTCTAATAGATCCACACCTTGTTCGCCCATGCGCCAAATGTCGTCATCCTTAGGTAATGTTGGTGGAAACTTAGCAAACAAAGTATTGGGCTCAATAGTGAGCTGATAAAACGAAACATGCTGTGGGTTTAGATCAATGGCTTGGTTAAGATCTGACAAGCAATCATCGATACTTTGCCCTTCCAAGCCATACATCAAGTCAATATTAAAATTATTAAATATTTGGCTTGCATAGGCGCAAGCCTTGCTTGCATCTTCAGCACTATGAATACGCCCTAACGCGTTAAGGTGACGGTCTTGAAAAGACTGCACACCAATCGATAATCGGTTAATACCAATGTCTTTAAAGGCTTTAAATTTATCAACCTCGAACGTGCCGGGGTTAGCCTCTAAGGTGATCTCGATATTTTTTTCAAACGTAAGTTTTGATTTTAAGCCGGTAAATAATTCGTGCAATTCATCTGCACTCATGAGGCTTGGCGTACCGCCACCAATAAAAATAGAATGAATTGATCGACCCTGGACGTATTTTAAATCTTTATCAAGGTCCTTCAGTAGCGCCTCAATGTAGCCGTTTCTGTCTTCACCTTCATGGGAATTGAAGTCGCAGTATGGGCATTTTTTAACACACCAAGGATAGTGAATGTATAACGAGAGTGGCGGAAGTACTATCAAACTTTTAATTCTTCCAACAATGCTACGAGCGCCTTTCCTCGATGTGAGATAGAATTTTTAATCTCTGGTGAAAGTTCTGCTGAAGCACATCCATGCGTAGGTACGTAAAAAATCGGATCGTAGCCAAAACCATTATCACCGGCTTTTTTGCGTAAAATCTCCCCTTCCCAGCCGCGTTGAACGATAATCGGTGTCGGGTCATTAGTGTGCTCAACAAATACAATCGCACACCAGAATCGAGCCGTGCGCTTGCCGTCAGCAACGTCTTCCATCTTATCCAGTAATTTTTGCGTATTGGCTTCGTCATCACCATGATTGCCCGCATAACGTGCCGAATAAATACCCGGTTCGCCATTCAGTGCATCGACCACAATACCTGAGTCATCAGAGAGTGCTGGCAAACCCGATTGTTCTGATGCATTTCTAGCCTTAATTAATGCATTTTCAACAAAGGTCAGGCCTGTTTCCGGGACTTCTTTCACTTGCATATCTGACATGGATACTACTTGGTAAATACCGTCCAACATGGTGTTGAATTCTGCGATTTTCCCCTTATTGTTACTGGCAAGAATGATTTTTTTCATAGTATAATTGTTTGAATATTATAGAATTTATGGAGCGAATTATGACTCAAGACGAAATGAAGTTTGCCGTGGCACAAGAGGCACTTAAATACGTGGTCAAAGACACTATTATAGGCGTGGGTACCGGTTCAACAGCAAATTTTTTCATCGATGCGTTGGCAACCATGAAGGATGACATAAAAGGTTGCGTTGCCAGTTCTGTTGCTACTGCTGAACGTTTAGAAGGTCATGGTATTAAGGTATTTGATCTCAATGAAGTGGAGGCAATATCCGTCTATATCGATGGTGCCGATGAGTCCGATGATGGCCTAAACCTGATTAAAGGCGGTGGTGGCGCACTCACTCGTGAAAAAATCGTAGCAGCAGTGGCCGATAAATTTGTGTGTATCGCAGATGAATCAAAATTTGTAAAAACTATGGGTGACTTCCCATTGCCGGTTGAAGTGATTCCGATGGCGGCAAACTATGTTAAACACCAAATCACTCGTCGCATTGGTGGTACGCCTTTTGTTCGTGAAAATTTTGTTACCGATAATGGCAATTTGATTTTAGACGTTGAAGGGTTAAAAATTACCGATCCTAAAGCTTTAGAAACAGAACTAGACAGCATTGTTGGAGTGGTAACAAACGGCTTATTTGCTAATCGCGGTGCTAATGTATTGTTGCTAGGCACACCAACTGGCGTAACGGTAGTCGGCGCTTAAAAGTCTAAATCTATTTTGCTAAATCTTTGTACAAATCAAGGGTTTGTTGCAGTTGTTCAATTTTAACGGTTAGTACATCGTACAAATCTTGATTGCTCGTTATGGATTTTGCACGCTCATATTGCTGAATCGCCTTGGCAAACTTACCCTTCACAACCAGCGCTTTTGCACTTTGAATGTGAGAACGATCAAGGTCTCCATTTTTAACGTAAAGTGAAGATAATAACTGATGAGACTGTGCGGTTACTGTGTTTACCCTTAAGAAAGGTTTTAAAACAGCAATACCGAGCTTGGCCTGCCGGTTTTCTAAATAAGATTGCGCCGCATAATAAAGACTTGATTCGTCATCTAAGTTTAAATGATCTTGGTTAAAGTATTGCTGAGCGGTTTTAACATCGCCCAACTTAGAAGCAATTCGCCCTGCAAGAATGTAGCTTGGTTTAGATGAATCAATAAGAAGTAGCTTATTAATATTTTGTTGTGCGGTTTTATAATTTTGCTGCTCAAATGCATGATAAGCTTGCATGTAATGCGTCAGCATATCGTCCTGCTCTAACTTAATACGACCATTCTTATGATAATAAAGCCTGGCCTTAGCGGTTAAGTATTCAAAGGAGTCCTTTCTGTAATTACCCGACATCCTAGCTGAACGCTGCAGACTATCAGAGATTCGATTAATACTCAACGGGTGTGAACGCAAAAATTCCTCGGCACTAGAATTGTCTTTTAATTTTTCAAAAAAATGTGCCATGCCTTGAGGGTCAAAACCAGACTTGGTCAACATGTTTGTGCCTATTCGATCGGCTTCCCACTCATGCTCTCTAGTAAAGTTAATGCTTTGCTGAGCAGCGCCTGCCACTGTTGAGGCGGCAATGGCCTGAGAGGCGTTGGAATCATCAACTAATACAGCGGCCAACATGCCAGCCACCAGCAGATAAGTTTGTTTGTCGGTTTTTTCGCTGAATCGATTCAAATGATTTTGAGTAACGTGTGATATTTCATGCGACAGTACTCCTGCTAATTCAGATTCTGAATCTGAACTAAGCAACATGCCCGTGTGCACGCCAATGTAGCCATAAGACCCTGCAAAAGCATTAATACTGCTGTCATCAAGCAATAAAAATCCAAAGTGTTTATCTGGATTTTCGCTGTAAGTGGTTAGTTCATGACCCAAATCTTTAAGGTAGGTTTGAATTTCGATGTCCTCAACAATCGAACCAGTATCCCAAAGTAACTGCAAAAACTCATGGCCACGTTTCTTTTCACTTAAAGACTCAGAAAGCTCCAGCTCAGGCACACTGAGTGCAAATGCCCACAATGGCATTAAAATAAACAAGGTTAAAATCTTTATCATGAAGTCATTATATTTGACTATGGAGCGCTATGCGATTAAAATACCCAAACTTATTAGTTTTTTCTAATACGTTTTTTTATAATCAAATTACACAAGGAGCTTATCATGGCTGACGAAACTTTAGATGCATCAGGCTTAAACTGCCCACTTCCAATTTTAAAAACTAAAAAAGCACTAAGTAAAATGAGCGCTGGTCAAATCTTAGAGGTTATTTCAACAGATGCTGGTTCTGTAAAAGACATTGAAGCATTCTGTAATCAAACTGGCAACAAACTAATTTCTAATGTTGAAGACGGTGGTAAATTCGTTTTCACGATTGAAAAAGTTTAATCGTTAACAATTAGTAAAGGAGGAGAATATGTCAGATAAAGATGACAATAAAATGACAATTATCGCCACAAAAGGTACTTTTGATTGGGCATTTCCTCCTTTCATTATTGCCTCTACAGGTGTGGCAATGGATAAAGAAGTTACTATTTTCTTTACATTCTACGGATTAAATCTTTTATTAAAAGACACGTCTAAATTACGCGTTTCACCACTAGGAAACCCTGGCATGCCAATGAAAATGCCTTTTGGTCCTAAATGGTTGCAAAAAATTAACTTTGGTCCAAAAATTCCTAACATTCTATGGAGTATTCCAGGCACTGAAGCGTTAGTAACGTGGCTAATGAAAAAAACCATGGCTAAACACGGCGTGGCTAAATTAGAAGACCTTAGAGACATGTGTCAAGAATTTGACGTTAAATTCATTGCTTGTGAAATGACCGTTGAATTATTTGGTTTTAATAAAGAAGACTTTATTGATGGTGTTGAATTTGCAGGTGCTGCATCCTACTTTGATGAGGCTGCAACTGGTGACCACCACTTATACATGTAATTTTTACTTCGTCTTTTTATCTTTATACTGCGTTAGACTCTTTAAAACTCTCAATCACATAGTTTCATCTATGCTTAATCGAGATTTTATAAAATCTGCCTTGTAAAAGAAAAAAATACTAGAAAAATAAACAAAACCTCCTTCAGGAGGTTTTTTATTGTCTGAACATTAAGTCCAATCCAAACTAGCCCATCCTTTTTCAGAAGCAATTTTTTGCAACGTAGCATCACCATTAACCACAACGGGATGGTCGACCAACTCCAACATTGGTAAGTCGTTGTGTGAATCGGAATAAAAAACCGAACCAACCATGCTCTCATCTGTTTTTGCTAGCCACCGATTCAAATGATTAATTTTTCCTTTTTGAAAACAAGGCTCATCTTTAACCTTGCCTGTGTACCGTCCATTTTTAACCTCAGGCTCGGTAGCAAGCAAGTTTTCAATGCCGTATTTATGGACAATTGGTGCAGTAACAAAACGATTGGTTGCAGTAATCACAAGCAGTGTATCGCCTTTTTCTCGGTGCTCATCCACCACAACCTGTGCTTTTGGCAGAATAATTGGGATGATTTTAGATTGCATAAATTCTTGATGCCATTTATTAAGCGTCTCAATGGAATTTTGAGACAAAGGTTCTAGGCAAAATTCTAAATATTCATTAATATCCAATTGACCTAGGGCGTATTGATCAAAAAAATATTGGTTTTTTACTTGATAGGTGTCTGCATCAACCGCACCAATTTCACTCATGAATTCACCCCAGAGGAAATCACTGTCTCCGCCAATGAGTGTTTTATCCAAGTCAAATATTGCTAATGGCATGATTACTCCTTAACTTCGGTTAATATTTGATTAATATCATCAGTCATACAAAAAGAATCTAGATCAACTTGATTGATGTATTCTACTGCTTCTAAGCGCTTAAACCATTCGATCAATGGTGTCCAAAAATCTATTCCAAATAAGAAAATTTTAATATTTTTTCCTTTTCTAGTTTGCACCAGAGTTAATACTTCCATTAATTCATCGGTCGTACCAAAACCGCCAGGGAAAAACACACAGGCATCTGCGTGCTTTATTAAGGTGACTTTTCGGGTAAAAAAGTGCTCAAACATTAGGCACTCGTCTAAATATGGATTTGGATTTTGCTCCTTGGGAAGTCTAATATTAAGCCCAATACTTTTTGATTTTCCTTCAAACGCGCCGTGGTTAATCGCCTCCATAATGCCAGGGCCAGCACCCGTTAGAACGTTAAACCCATGGTCCGACAAAAGTCTGCCTAGCCGGTACGCTTCTACGGCTAAAGGATCATCTTGAGCAATTCTGGCCGACCCAAACACAGTAATATTGCCGGTTAGATCAGATAATGCCTGTTGTGCATTGTTTAGCTCTGACTCGATAACATCAATATTCATACGGTTCTACTTAGAGTTTCGAAAACGCGCGTCCAGCTGCATCAATCGTATCTTGTATGTCTTGATCGCTGTGTGCAGAAGACACAAAGCCCGCTTCATAAGCAGAAGGAGCCATGTAGATGCCTTCGCTTAACATTAAGTGATAGAATTTTTTAAAGCGCTCTACATCGCATTCAGAGGTCTGATTAAAATTAGTAACGGAATCAGCGTCGGTAAAAAATAAACCAAACATACCGCCCACAACGTTAGCCGTCATGCCAATGTTATTTTCCACAGCTTTAGCCACGATTCCACTGGTTAATGTTTGTACTTTTTCATTTAACTTTTGATAAAAGTCTTTATCAGATGACAAGGCATTTAACATTGCCAAACCGGCTGACATTGACATTGGGTTGCCTGAAAGTGTGCCGGCTTGATAAACCGGACCCAATGGCGCAATGTGTTCCATTATTTCACGTTTTCCGCCAAAAGCTCCTACAGGTAAACCACCGCCAATCACTTTACCTAAAGTGGTTAAATCTGGCTTAATGCCGTAATAAGCTTGTGCGCCACCCAGTGCCACACGAAACCCTGTCATCACTTCATCAAAAATAAGAACCACACCGTGCTCGTCACACGCCTTACGCAGTCCTTGTAGAAATCCATCCACCGGTGGGATGCAATTCATGTTGCCCGCTACCGGCTCTACAATAATGCACGCTATCTCAGATCCAACACTACCAAGAACTTCTTGCACTTGATCAATATTGTTGTATTCTAACGTTAGTGTGTGTTCAGCTAATGACGCCGGAACGCCTGGTGAAGTTGGCACGCCTAATGTTAATGCCCCTGAACCCGCCTTAACCAATAATGAATCCGAGTGGCCGTGATAGCAGCCTTCAAATTTTATAATTTTGTCTCTATTGGTATAACCACGAGCCAAACGAATGGCGCTCATAGTGGCTTCTGTGCCTGAACTTACCATGCGAACCAGTTCTATTGAAGGAACCAATTCACAAACTTTTTTAGCCAAAATGGTTTCTATTTCGGTTGGTGCACCAAATCCAAGACCTTTTTCCAGTGTACTTTTTACAGCATCAACCACCGTCTTATTGGCATGACCTAAAATCATTGGCCCCCATGAAGCCACGTAATCGATGTATTTTTTATCATCAGCGTCAAATAGATAAGACCCTTCTCCACGGGTAAAAAATATAGGGTTGCCGCCCACGCCATTAAATGCTCTCACTGGTGAATTCACACCGCCTGGAATAACCGATTTGGCTTGTTCAAATAAAATGTCTGATTGACTCATTAAGATCTCCTAAATTGGGTTGATGATTTGTGGGTAGCGCTTCAAGTGAGTAATGTGCGACCACACAATTAAGATATTATCCAATAATAATTTGATATTCACATTGGTTTTTGACAAACCAAGTGCATGATAAATATCACTCAATAGCTTAAATAAAAAATCAGAATCAATTCCCTTAACCACTTTATTCAGCTCTATTAAGCCACCTTCATGATTTAAAGTTTTTAGCCTAATTCCCTCAATCACTAAATTTTGCAGACAATTCAACACGGCAACTTCGTTACCTTCAAAATCTTCTAATTGGTTGATCATTAAAGGATGGGCAGCAATGTCTAACAACTGATTTTGCCAATGTTGATAATGAATAAAACCATCGCCAGAAAGCTCTGATAACACTTTAAACGGGACACCGTGAGTGTGCTCCAGAAGTTGAGTTACGTCAAAATCTGTGTGTTGCGCTTCGCCAATACGTTGTGCAAGCCAAGCCTCAGTTTCTTGATCATAGGCAGGTGGTATGTGCACACTCTGACAACGAGACAAAATCGTCGCTGGCAAATTTTTTGGGTCATGAGCCAATAGAATAATCAGAGTATTTTCTCTTGGCTCTTCCAAGGTTTTTAACAAGCTATTAGCTGCACTAATGTTCATCTGGTCTGCATAAAACAAAACACCAATTTGTAAATTATCAGCCGTTTTATTGAGTGCTCCACAAAAAGCACGAATCTGATCAATTCTAATGTTCTTTGATTCCACGCCTTTGTCATTAACTTCAGTACGGCAATACACCATGTTGGGGTAATGAGAACGGCGAATCAACACGGAATCATCCAGTGCTTGCTTCGGGTTGTCTTTAGAGATGGCACGACACAAAACACATTGATCGCAAGTTTCTTCCTCGCACAACAGTATTTTTACCAATTGTTGCATGAGTTCAAATTTACCCATTTGCTCACTTCCAGTAATGAGTAATGCATGAGGCAAGTGATTTTGATCAATCATTTGTTTAAGCTTTGCGAACGGTTTTTTGTGCCAAGGAAGAATCATAAGGAATCCAAAATTATCTTAATTTGTTCTTTAGTGTGTTCTACCGTTTCTGAGGAATCGATCAACTTAATTCGATCTGGAAATTGCTTGGATCTAGAAATATAAGCATCTCGAACTCTGTTAAAAAAATCCATGTCTTCAAGTTCTATGCGATCTTTTTCGCCTCGAGACTCAACACGTGACATTCCCAGCTCAACCGGAACGTCTAACAATAAAGTCATGTCTGGGGTGAAGTCTTGCAGTACCCATTCTTCTAATTTGGCAATACGGTCCACATCCAGCCCTCTACCACCGCCTTGATAAGCGTAAGAAGCATCGGTAAAACGATCACTCAACACCCAATCACCTTTTTCTAAAATTGGCATAATTTTTGCATGAATGTGTTCATTTCTAGCGGCAAACATCAACAACAGTTCTGTGTCTGAATGCATTGATTTGGTTTTTGGACTTAATAACAACGTGCGAATTTTCTCGCCCAATTCAGTTCCTCCGGGCTCACGAGTAAGCGCCACATTAATGCCTTTGTCTTTTAGATAACCACATATGAAATTAATTTGCGTACTCTTGCCCGCACCTTCAACGCCATCAATGGTGATAAATTTACCTTTTTGCATAATCGGTATTTTAATTTAAATATTTTTCAATGTTGCGTCGATGTTGCTGATAAGTTTTAGCAAAGGCGTGTGTTCCGTCTTTTTTTGCAACAAAATAAAGCGCATCAGTGGCCAGTGGGTGTGTGGCCGCATTTAATGATTCATTGCCCACTGAACCAATAGCGCCAGGGGGCAAGCCTTTGTTTCGATAAGTATTGTAAGGACTGTTAAAACGTAAATCTTTTTTTGTTAATCTGCCAAGATACTTCTCTCCTAAGGCGTATATCACACTGGGGTCGGTTTGTAATCGCATGCCTTTTCGCAAACGATTCATAAACACGCCTGCAATCTGAGACTTTTCTGCATGGTGAGAGGTTTCTTTTTCAATTAAAGATGCCAAAATTAATGCTTCATTAGCATTCTTTAATGCTAGATTTTTTTGCCGACCTTGCCATGCAGTGTCTAGTTTTTCTTGCATTATTTTATTTGCCCTTTTAAAAACACTCAGTACACTATCACCGTAATTAACTCGGTAAGTGTCTGGCCAGAATCTTCCTTCGTAAGGCAAACTGATGCCAACCGAATTCATGGTTTGATAAAAATTATCCTGGTGCTTAAGTGCGGTATGCTTACTTAATTGCTGATAGTAGTCTTTGATTGTTTTCCCTTCAACCAAGGTAATTTGTCTAGTGGCTACCTTAGCTAAAGCAAAATTATTAAGCAAAGTGCCTACGCTCATATCGGGAGTTAGTTCATAGTATCCTTGCTTTATTTCATTACCCAAACCAAGTATTTTAGCCAAAAATACAAAATATCGACTCGAACTAATGTGGTTCAAATTTTCCAATTCAACAGAAATTGTGTGAATACTTGATCCTGACGATAATTGATAAATTACAGGCTCATCCACCCGAACATCTTTTAGCGAAAAAAAGTAGCCGAACATAAAAATTACACTCAGTGTAATGGCCCAGCTTGCAACAGACTTTCGAGTTTCAATTACTTGCGATGAAGCGCTTAACTTTTGTAAAGAAAAGAAAGCGTGTTTAATTTTTTCGGTGGTTGTGTGTAAATCAAAAGATTGCTGATTGATCTTACTAACTGACTTAATGCCAATCACGCTATTGGTGATAAACACCTCATCAGATTCAAGTAACTCATTAATGGACAATGCACCAACTTCAACTTGTAGACCTAGTTCACGGGCCAGCTCAAGAATAACTTTTCGTCGAGTCCCCTCAATGCCACACTCATCTAAAGCTGGCGTTAACAGTACATTGGATTTAATCGAAAAAATATTGGCTTGCGTTGTAGAAATCACATAACCACTGTCATCCAACATGATGCATTCATTCGTACTCATGTCGAATCTGGCCATTATTTGTTCAAGACGATTACTGTGCTTAATACCAGACAACAATCGATTGGTTGAATAGCCACTTTGGCACAATGACAGCGAATATTGCTCTGGAATTTGTTCGGGAAAACCAGATACAATGACGATTCGATTTGGTATTATGTCTTGATCAAATCCATACCCTCTAAGACTTTCACCACGTGAAAGAATAATTTTTACAATGGCATTATCCAGTCTAGAAATTGATAATGCCTTAGCAACGTCTTTAAGCCAAAGTGCTGACTCAACTTTGTTGATTTTTAGTTTTTCACGCCCTTTTTCTAATCTATAAAAATGCTCAGACCAAAATAATAACCTTCCATCTTTAACCAAACAAGTTTCAAACAGCCCGTCACCAAACTGTGTGACTCGACTAAACACACTGAGTTTTGATTGTTTTTTTCCATTAATTAATACAACGTCCTTCATGATTAGATATTATGCAATCTTTGAAGAAGAATTGTAAATTTCTCACTTATAAAAATAAAACACTAAAATCAACACATGAAAAAGCTTCTCGGCAATTTATTAGACAACGGAAAGGTTGTCGGCGTAGTAAGTTTAACCAACATTGTCTTCAATGGTTTATAGAGTGGTGTAAATTTGCACCACAAAGACCACAAGAGTGATAAAATTCGAAGTTCTTGATGTTTTTTTTAATTAGAGGAGTAGAAGAAAATGAGTGGAATTATTAATTTAGTCAAATGGGTACTGATTATTATCGGTGCTATTGCTGTTTACTACGGTGTGTCACTTCAAGCGAAATACGGCGTCACTAGTAAAGTCATTAGCGAGATGGTCTCGCCAAAACTGCATCCATTATCAATGGAAAAGGTTTACATGCCAATGACCAACACCTTGCTGGATACTGGTGATATCACTGAAGCATCTATTGTTAAAATTAAAATTGCAAAGGATGTTACAAACGAAGACGTTGAAGAAGCAATGGAAAGCATTGCAACGGCTGAAGGCATTCGTTCTGTTGGCATGTTGCCACTTTCAGAAATGGTTGAATTACAAACGGGTGAAAAGCAAAGATTCCTTAAAATCTACCAATACTGTGCACCGCGTACAGCGATGACTATGGTTCAACATTCAGATGCATTTTCTGCCTACTTACCTTGTCGATTAGCACTAATCGAAGATCAAAAGCACTTTGACACAAACGGTAAAGAAGGCGACAGATGGCTTTACACATTAGACATGAATGCAATGATCTATGGTGGTTCTCCATTACCAGACTACTTACTTGAAAAAGCTTTAAACGTACAGCGTACGATTACTGCTATTCAAATGGGTGGCGCAGAGGGTGATTTCTAAATCACTTTCTTAATTGTTAAAAACCGCCCTTTTGGGCGGTTTTTTTATACATAATACAAATATGAATCCAATTTATCACAACCTAGAATTTGGCATCACTTGTATTGATACGCAGCATATGCGCAAAGATTTTGTGGCCGCCTATCTGATTAAAGACAATGATCGAGCTGCATTCGTTGATACGGGTTGCCATCTATCCGTACCAACACTACTTGCTACACTCGATGCCAACAACATTCCACGTGAAAATGTTGATTACGTCTTACTCACACACATTCACTTAGACCATGCTGGTGGCGCTGGCGAGCTGATAAAGTATTTACCTAATGCCACTGTCTATGTGCATGAGCGTGGGGCACAACATTTGATCAATCCTTCAAAATTGCGTAAAGGGGTGATTGATGTTTATGGAGAATTGTTCTTCAAGCAGTTCTTGGGAGATTTAATACCAATTCCTGAAGATCGAATCGTAATTGCTAAAGACGGTGATAAAACCACCCTTGGCAATCGAACATTAGAGTTTATCGATTCCCCTGGCCATGCGCGCCACCATGTTTGCATTTGGGATCAAGCTTCACAAGGATTTTTTAGTGGCGACACACTGGGTGTGAGTTATCGAGAATTTGATACTGACCAAGGTGAATTAATCTTCCCTCCAACCACACCAGTACAATTCGACCCAATTACTTGGAAAAACACCATTGAGCGCTTAATGAGTTTTAAACCAAAATACGCTTATTTAACACACTTCAATCGCATTGAATTCACTCAGCATTCTGCCAACATGCTCATTCAGCACATCGATGGATTTGTTAAAATTGCTGAAAAATTAAAACACAGTGAATCTAGACACAAGGCCATAAAAGAACACTTGTTAGACTATTTGCTAGCGATTTCCACTGATCACGGCGTGATGCTTAATGAGACGCAACAAGTTAAACTTTTTAAAGGGGATTTAGAAATTTGCGCCCAAGGCTTGGGTGTTTGGCTAGATCGTAATGCTTAAAAGTAAGAACAACAATAATCAGTCACTTCTTTGACTTTCAACTTAAAGCTTGAATCTTTTGGCACTTCAAATGAGGCACCTTTAGTGAATGTTTTCCAATCAGTTTCGCTAGGCAATAACACATCCATTCCACCTGCTTGAATTTCCATTAACTCATTGTCATCAGTGCTAAATTCATAATCACCGGGCATCATAATGCCCAAAGTTTTTTTACTGCCATCAGTAAACTCAACGGTACGCGAAGTTACTTTGCCATCAAAATAAACATTGGCTTCTTTTATGATGGTGACGTTTTCAAAACTTGACATAAGATTTCCTTAATTAACTTGGTCCAAGACATATTGCGTTAATAATGGCACAGGACGACCCGTTGCACCTTTTTTACTGCCACTTACCCAAGCCGTGCCTGCGATGTCTAAGTGCGCCCAGCGATAATCTTTGGTATAGCGCGCTAAAAAACACGCCGCCGTAATGGTGCCGGCCTCGCGCCCACCAATATTAGCCATGTCAGCAAAATTTGATTTTAACTGCTCATCGTACTCATCTTCAATAGGCAATTGCCAAGCGCCATCCAATGCTACTTTTGATGCACTAATTAAATCATCAGCCAAAGCCTGATCGTTACTCATCAAGCCACTGTTGTGCTTGCCCAGGGCGACAATCACTGCACCCGTTAACGTGGCTACATCGATTACTACTTCGGGATTAAATTTTTCAACGTAAGTGAGTGCATCACACAAAATCAAACGCCCTTCGGCATCGGTGTTTAAAATTTCAATGGTTTGCCCTGACATACTTTTGACCACATCACCTGGTTTTGATGCATTGTGCGCTGGCATGTTTTCAACCGCTGGCACCACCACCACCAAATTAACATTCAACTTCATCTGCGCTATGGCCTTCATTGTACCGAGGACAGACGCTGCACCGCACATATCGTATTTCATCTCGTCCATACCAGCACCGGGTTTAAGAGAAATTCCACCACTGTCAAACGTCACACCTTTACCCACTAACACAATGGGTTTAGCATTGCCATTGCCTTTATAACTCAAACTGATTAGCTTTGGTGGCTCTATCGAACCTTTAGAAACTGACAATAAAGAGTCCATGCCTAACTTTGACATGTCAGACTCTTCCAGCACTTCACAATCCAGATCAAATTCTTTAGCTAAAGACTGAGCCGTATCTGCCAAATAAGTAGGGGTGCAAACATTGGATGGTAAATCACCAAGATGACGAGTCAACGCCATGCCAACCGCAACAGCCTGCCCTTGTAATAATTCATACGCATTGTCACTGTTTGATTGAATGGCAATATTTTCAATCGAACTTTCTTCTACACCATCAGTACCAACTTTTTCAATTTGATAGATTGAATTTTGCATGACTCTAGCGGTAGTTTTGTGCACCCACGACTGATCGTAACCATCGACATTAACTTCTTCTATCAGAGCACTCTTAACCTTTTCACCTTCCAGTGTGTCTGTTAATGAAATCAGTGCCTTTGCATAATTTTTAGCGCTCAATTCTGCCTCACCCAAACCTAGCACAATAACCCTGCTGACCTTGAAGCCATCAACAAAATTAAGGCTGAGTTTTTTTCCAACTTTTGCCTTAAAGTGGTTTAGATTAATGAGGGCCTGAATAGCTTGATCATCATTGCTTTTATCCAAAAAGGCAAACAATACAGCACAGTCTCCGTCAAAATTTTGGACGGTTTGATTGGTCAATGAAAATTCCATAATAATCCTATTGAAAATACCTTAATAAATACAATGGCGCAATTGTACCTAAATGGGTAAAATTTATTCATTTTAAAACAGAATTCTTTATCATGATTAAATCATTACTCATTGCACTCACCTTATTATCCAACAGCGCTTTGGCTGATAAAAATAACATTATTGCAGGCGTTAACGCCTACTTTCCTAACGTCACCGAGCAAGATATAAATCCTACGCCTTTCAAGGGCTTGTACGAAGTCATTCTGAGGAGCCCAAGATTAGACGTCATCTACATTTCAGAAGACGGTCGTTATTTAGCTCAGGGGGAAGTGATTGACCTAAAAACACGAAAAAATCTTACGCAATCTCGATTATCAAGTCTGGCTAAAGAGATATTAGCTACAACAACTGACGATGAAAAGGTGATTTACAAAGCCGATGATGAACAACACGTTATCAATGTGTTTACCGATGTGGACTGCCCATTTTGCCGTAAATTACACAAAGACGTTGCCGCACTCAATAAACTAGGTATTACCATGAAATATTTAGCCTTTCCACGCTCAGGTGTAAACACTAAGTCTTACTACCGCTCTGTCGCTATCTGGTGTGCCGACGATCAAAAACAAGCGATGGACAGGGGCATGATACAAAAAGGCAACACACTGAACGAATGCACAAATCCAGTCATTGATCACTTAATTTTAGCGAAAAAGCTCAACGTCACCGGTACGCCATTTATCTTCTTTGAAAATGGCGACAACATACCTGGCTACGTTAAGCCAAAAGCGCTGTTAAAAGAAATAAAACGCTCACTTGCAAAATACCAATAAGTCTAATACACGAGCTGTTGCACTAGATGCAATTTGTTCGGTTGTTTTAGACAAACGATCTCTATCCTCGTTTGTTTATCCTGATCAAGATGATGCGCTGGCTAAATCTTTAGTATTTGGCACCATTCGCTTTTATCATCAGCTTAATGATATTGTTACCGATCTACTCAACCATTCCCTAGAAAAAGAAGATTTAGACATTCACTGCCTAATGCTATTAGGCGCTTATCAAATCCTGTATTCCAAAGTTGCCATTCATGCCAGTATTTTTGAAACGGTTGATACACTTAACTTTCTAGATAAAACTTGGGCCAAAGGCTTGGTTAATGCCATACTCAGGCAAATCGATCGTGACAAAGATAGCTTGCTAGCACAAACGCATTATTCTCACCCAACTTGGCTAGTTAAAAAAATCAAACAAAATTATCCTGATGATTTTGAGCAGATTTTCACGCAAAACAATACCCAGGCACCAATGACCATTCGCGTTCATCCGAAGTCTTCAGTTGATGATTATCAGCAGAGTCTTGCTAATGAGAATGTCCAATCAAACAAACTAGAGATTACACCTCAAGCACTGATTCTTGATAAGCCGATGAGTGTGTACGATCTACCCGATTTTGAAAGTGGATCCTGCTATGTTCAAGATGCCTCCGCCCAATTAGCAGCGAACTTACTTGATCCTAAAAATAATGATGTTATTTTGGATGCTTGTAGCGCACCTGGCGGCAAAGCCACGCATTTATGTGAATTAGCACCAAATGCCACGATTGTGGCGCTTGACAATAGTTCAGAGCGCTTAGAAAGAGTCAAACAAAATACTCAACGTTTTAATATTGATAATATCGAGATAATTGAAGGTAATGCCCAGCAACAAGATTGGTGGGATGGTGAATTATTTGACAAAATATTACTCGATGCACCATGTTCGGCTACAGGTGTTATTCGTAGACATCCCGACATCAAACTACTCAGAAAGCCTAAAGACATCACTAATTTAGTGAAACTTCAAGCGAAAATATTAGCCAATCTTTGGTCGATGCTCAAACCCGATGGCGTGTTGTTGTACGCAACTTGTTCGATTCTAAAATCTGAGAACGAAGATCAAATCACTCATTTTTTAGAGTCCCACCCGGATGCTGAAGAAATCAAGACTAATCTAGATTGGGGTATTGATAGCTTTGTTGGCAAACAACAACTCCCTAGCCATGAATTTGATGGATTTTATTACGCTAAAATAAGGAAAATCTCTTAAAGTATAGCACCAGAATAATCTAATTAGCCTGCAATCAAATACTTTTCGGCACGCTCAATATCCTCAATCAAACCACTCAGCACGATATGATCATCGTCACGAATTCGGGTTTCTCCAGAAGGGTTCTCACCTCTAACATGTCCGCGCTTAATCGCCTCAACCTTGACATTATAATTTTCAAGATCTAAGTCTTCTAATCGATGACCAATGGCATGCATCGAACCTTCAACCAATACACTATGAATAATACCCTTCATCACTTGATGTTGTTCCATCGGATTGTCATCCTCACCAGGATAAAAATTTTCAAGAATTTTATAACGATCTTGACGAATTTGGCGCGTCTGCCTTAACACTTTACTTGCTGGTTGACCAATCATTAACATCAAATGTGAAGCCAGCATAATACTAGATTCAAAGGTGTCAGGAATCACTTCAGTTGCTCCTGCTTCAAACAATTCATTAAGATGTGAATCATCTAATGTGCGCACCAAAATAGGTATGTCTTTATTGATTCGTCTAGTGGTTTTGATGATTTTTAACGTCGCATGAAAATCACTAAAGGTAATAATCATCACCTTGGCTTTATTAATTTCTGCCGCCATTAAAACACTTTGTTTAGCGGCGTCACCATAATAAACCGCCTCACCCGCATCATGAGCCTCATGCACACGCTTAATATCCATATCCAGCACAACAAATAGGTGATTTGCCTTGCGCAAAAAACGCTCAACTGTTTGACCAACACGGCCAAGTGGGATCCTCTAGAGTCGACCTG